>JRYF01001283.1_pt1 | contig 35874 bp, 31 predicted proteins | sample 235331 | NCBI WGS metagenome assembly JRYF01 (sample SAMN03074217, study PRJNA261475) | activated sludge metagenome | biome: Wastewater Treatment Plant; feature: Wastewater; material: Activated sludge; isolation source: activated biomass of a wastewater treatment plant treating hydrocarbon... ...
TTTCGGCTGGAATTAAAATTCCCGCGCCATTAGGAAATCAAAACCATTGAGGATTGTATTCTTTCATCATCTCCAGGGCTTTATTTACTACATTTTCCGCTGTAGGTTTGACAAAATAATCTCCATCTGACCCGAATGGTGTCCTGTTGGGAGCTGCTGTGATGGTAACAGGTATACTATCCAGATAAGTAAATGCATTTTGATCTTCCAAAACACATTTCATCATGTAGGCACTGGCTCCTCCGGGAACATCTTCATCCATAAATATTACTTTATGCGTCTTTTTAATGGATTGAAGAATAAGGTGTTCCAAATCAAAAGGCAGCAAGGTCTGCACGTCGATTACTTCTAGTGAAATATTGAAATCATTCAAAATGTGATTGGCTTCGAGTGCTTCTCTGACACAACTGCCATAGGTTACCAATGTTATATCCCTGCCTTCAGTAAGAATTTCTGGCATGCCCACAGGGATGGTATATTCTCCGATATTTGATGGTAAGCTTTCTTTCAGGCGATAACCATTGAGGCATTCAATAACTATTGAAGGATCATCGCTTTGGATGAGTGTATTATAAATACCTGCAGCCTGAACCATGTTTCTGGGAACTGCAATGATCATTCCCCGTAAAGCGTGAATCAGCACACCCATCGGAGAGCCTGCATGCCATATTCCTTCCAACCTGTGTCCACGCGTCCTTATGATGGCAGGAGCACGTTGTATACCATTACTTCGGTATCTGAGTGTAGCCAGATCATCGGTTAAGGGTGAAAAAGCATAAGCAATATAATCGAGATATTGAATTTCAGCAATGGGTTTTAACCCTCTCATGGCCAAACCTATTGCAAATCCCACAATGGTCCACTCCCGGATGCCGGTATCAAATATTCTTTCACTGCCAAAAATTTTCTGAAGCCCGGCAAATCCCTGATTGACATCTCCGATCTTCCCTACATCTTCACCAAATGCTAAAAGTCTGTTGTCCTGAGCAAACTTAATTTCAAAGAATTTATTTAAAACCTGATAACCATTGATTTGTGGTGAGTCGTTAGAATATTCTGGTGGGATATAAGGTACATTTAATGCTGAACGGGGGCCTTCAGAATATAAATGTGCCTGATAACGCTGAAATGCAATCTCACCAGCTTCATTTATAAATTCCTCCAGAATAGATGGAATCGGATATTTTTTGGATAGAAGATAAAATCTAAGTCTTTCTGCATTTTGGACAAGTTCACTATAAAATGGATTTACTGAATTGTGAATATCCTGTGCCATTTTACCAATCTTTTCATCCTTAGATATCTTGTCGTAAATGGAAGTTAAAGTGGATTTTTTCTGCTTGACGAAGTTGATGTGTTTTTGCCAGGCATGGTTTCTGGCTTCCTTGGCAACACCTTTGGCATCTTGGCGCATTTCTGCCAGTTTCCCGGAGGTAATAAACCCTTGTTGTAGCATCCATTCTGCCATCTTTTCAATGCAATCATATTCTCTTTCCCATGACAGTCTTTCTTTGGATTTATATCTTTCATGTGATCCTGAAGTGGAATGACCCTGGGGTTGGGTCATTTCGATAACATGAACCATAGCGGGGATGTGTTCGCTTCTGACCTTATGAGCGGCTTTTTCAAAGGTGGCTACCAAACCGGTGTAATCCCATCCTTTTACCGTATAAATGTACATGCCCTCTTTGTTTTCATCAATGAGCATTCCTTCCATTGCTCTTGAAATACTACCTTTCGTAGTCTGGAGCTCTACCGGAACCGATATGCCATATCCATCATCCCATACAGCTACCAGGAGAGGGATTTTATTGACGCAGGCAGCATTCATGGTTTCCCAAAATGCACCTTCGGAAGTAGAGGAATCACCAATGGTACAAAAACAAACTTCATTACCATCTTGTGAAAACAAATGCCGGTCTTCTACTTCAGGCAACTTTCTATATTTTCTCGAAGCCAGGGCCAATCCTGCAGCTCTTCCCATTTGTCCGGCCGTACAGGAAATGTCCGAAGATATATTTTTTAAATCTACCTGATTTAGCCATTCGCCGGTTTCGCTGTTAAAAGTTTTTGTGGCATAATGACTATTCATCTGACGACCTCCCGAGAACGGATCGTTTTCTGCATCAGCGTACAACTGGGCGAAGAAATCTTCAAAAGTCGATAATCCGGTAGCAAACATAAAGGTCTGATCCCTATAGTATCCGGCCCTCCAGTCTCCATTCATGAACGCCCTTGCCATGGCTACTTGCGCCAGTTCTTTACCATCACCTAAAATTCCAAACTTTGCTTTTCCGGTCAATACTTCTTTTCTTCCCAGGTAGCTGATTTCCCTGCTCACAAGTGAAATCCAAAAATCATGGATTACCTCTTCCACATAAGTTCTTTGAATTGAATTTTCTAAGCTTGATGGTAAAGTCTCATTATGGGCTTCAATCATTGTCAGGCTGCTTTGAATTGTAAAGATACAAAATTTTATTCCTTTTCATTTCTAATAATATAACTGTGTGAAATAAAGTTTTTACATATTGTAATAAAAATGACTGAATAACCTTTTAAAGAAAAATGTGTTTATTATGCAGTTTTTTATTTATTTTTGCAGATATAATGAAAACTTACCCAAAATAGATATCATAAAAATTTATTGAAAAAAAATTATGCAAAAATGAGAGTTCAAAAATTATTACTACCTCTTGCTGCTTTTATTATTATTTCCTGGAATATTGAAGCACAAAATACCCCGGCACCCAATGAGCCTTTCAAATTGGATGTGCTATCAGGTCCTGTAATGGAACTGGAAAGCACGGTGGTGGATTATGGTACGGTAGAAAAGAAATCTGAACCCCTGAGAACCGTAAAATTTACTAATAAAGGCACAGCGCCTTTAGTCATCCAAAGTGCTCGTGGTTCTTGTGGATGTACTGTACCTAAGTGGCCTAAAGACCCCATTCTTCCTGGAGAGAGTGGTGAGCTGGAAATCAGATATGACACAACGAGACCCGGAGCATTTAATAAAAAGGTCACTATTGTCACGAATGAAGGAGCCCAAACCCACACTATAACGGTAAAAGGAAATGTGGTGGAAGAGCAGGAAAGTATTCCATCTTCCAAACCCAGCATTTTAAAATCCGACGGATAGGCCTGAACATGACAAAATCTAATAAACCCTGGTTTTGAGATTACAATCCAGGGTTTTTTTATTTTTACCCCGACCATAAGAACATATATTCTGATTGCCAATTAATAAGGTTTATGCTGATATTAACCTCTCCGTCCAAAACACTGAATACGGTTGTTAAAAATCATATTTCTGACTTTCATATTCCCCATTTTAAAAAAGAAGCCTTGGAATGGGTGGGTATATTAAAAAGAATGGATATACCCACATTAATGAACCTGATGAATGTCAGTGAAAAACTGGCGAAGGAAAATTTTGATAGGTATCAAAAATTTTCTTCTGATTTTACTGTAGAAAACAGCTTTCATGCTTTGCTTGCTTTTCAAGGGGATGTGTATCAGGGACTTCAGGCGGACAAGTTAAATGATGAAGATCTCCGTTATGCAGATCATCACATTCGAATTCTGTCCGGACTTTATGGTGTTTTGAGACCATTAGACATCATGCAACCTTATCGGCTTGAAATTGGATTAGGATTGAAAAATAAGAAAGGGATAGACCTGTATACATTCTGGAGAAAAAAAATTACAGCAAGACTAAATGAAGAATTAAAGAATTATGGGTATAAACAGATCATCAATCTTGCTTCCAATGAATATTTCAAAGCGGTATCCGCTCCTTCGATCAATGCTGAAATTTACCAGGTGCAGTTTAAGGAATATAAGAATGGAAAACTGCAATTTTTTTCATTTCATGCAAAAAAAGCAAGAGGTTTATTGATGAGACATATTATTGTAAACCGACTTTCAGAGGCAGAACAGATCAGAAGTTTTAATATAGAGGGGTATAAATATTCTGATGAATATTCTTCAGTTCGAAATTATTTATTTATCCGGTGAGTTAAATTCTGTTCAATTATGAGCTCAACATGGTCGGATCTTATTTTGGATTTTTACCGGAATTTATCTTTGGATTGGAAATTGCCTGCCGGTTATGCTCTTTTAACGCCACATGCAGATGATGATGTTATGGAGTATATGCATATATTTTATGAAAAATTTTATAAAGATCATCGTCCCCGTATTCTGTTGCTGGGAATTAATCCCGGACGATTGGGTGCAGGGGTTACAGGTATACCATTTACTGACCCCGTACATCTCGAATCGCAATGTGACATTTTTAATCACCTTCCAAAAAAGCAAGAACTTTCGTCTGTTTTTATATATGAACTCATTCAAAAATATGGAAGTACCACTGCCTTTTATAACCATTTTATAATTCACTCAATCAGTCCGCTGGGGTTTGTGAAAAACGGAATTAACGCCAACTACTACGACGAAAAGGAATTATTTCATGCAACGAAACCATATATTATTGATAATTTGAAATATATAGCTTCATTGCCCCTTGTAAATGACATCGTTTTTAGTTTAGGAAAAGGACTGAATTACACCTATCTTAAACAACTCAACGAAGAATTAAAATTATTTAAACAAGTAAAAGCGTTACCTCATCCCCGGTGGGTAATGCAGTATAAAAGAAAAAACAAGGAAAAGTATCTGGCTGATGTGGAGGCAAAATTGAGTGAGGCCGCAAATGCATTTTTACATAAATAAAATCTTCATTTTCATGAATATAGTGCAAAGTATTATAAGCTGTCAATGCCCAAGATGCCGGAAAGCGGACCTTTTTGTGCGGCCTTTTCGTTGGAGTAAACCATTGGATATGCCAGAAAAATGTCCTGTTTGTGGATTAAACTTTGAACCTGAACCCGGATTCTACTGGGGTGCTATGTTTGTTTCCTATGGCCTATACTCTCTGACGCTGACTCCTTTTGCACTGTTGCTTGTTTTTGGATTCGGCTGGACCGGTACCCAGGCAATAACTTTTGTGTTGCTTTTTACCTTGTTTACATTCATCGGAGTAGCTCGTTTGGCGCGTTCGGTTTGGATCCATATTATTGTTGGAAAAGACAAGCAAATTAATTAAGAAGAGTTTACCTCAAAACAGCATACTACAAACAGATTTAACAAAATCTATCATTCATTCTTAAAGGCAAAGTCTAATGACTTTGATAAAAAACATCGGGTGAATTAGTGTAAAAATGACACTTTTAATATATTCGGCTTTTTTTTTGGAAAAAGGTTAATATTATGACAATGGAAAATAAAGAAGGCTTGATGTGGCAGCATCCTTATAAATATGCAAAGAAATACTCAAAAAGAGTAGCATACATGTGTATGGAATTTGGGATTGATCAATCCTTAAAAATTTATTCCGGGGGATTGGGATATCTGGCGGGTTCTCATATGCGCAGCGCTGCACTGTTGAAGCAGAATGTGATCGGCATTGGAATGTTGTGGAGATATGGCTATTATGATCAAATCCGGGACAGACAAGGTAATATGTCAGTTTTGTACAGAAGGAAATTCTATACATTCCTGCAGGATCCCGGGATATTGGTACCGGTTACCATAAAAGGTTACCAGGTTATGGTAAAAGCTTTGTATTTGCCTCCCCATATTTTTGGAACAGTTCCCATGTATTTTCTTACCACTGATATACCTGAGAACGATCCTCTGTCCCGGTCGATTACGACGCGTCTTTATCATTCCAATGATGCTACCCGTGTAGCGCAAAATATTGTATTGGGTGTAGGAGGCGCAAAAGTGGTCGAACGATTGGGAGGCACAGATTTGTATCACATCAATGAAGCACATGCTCTACCTGTTGCTTTTTATTTGTATAACAAGTACGGAAATGTGGATGACGTAAAAAAGAGATTGGTATTCACTACGCATACTCCGGAAAAAGCCGGAAATGCAGTTCGCAGCATCTATCTGCTGAATGATATGGGTTTCTTTTGCGGTACAGAACTTGAAGAAGCCAGGAGATTGACGGGCATGTACAGTCATGATTTTGAGTATACCCCTTCAGCGCTGCGTATGGCTGGAATAGCCAATGGAGTTTCTGAGTTGCATGGTCATGTTGCCAGAGATATGTGGAAAGAGTATAAGGGGATTTGCGAAATCAAATCTATTACCAATGCCCAGGATGAAGTCTATTGGAAAGATGAAGCTTTATATGAAGCCATGAAGAAGAAAGATGACAAAGCCCTGTTAGCCCGGAAAAAAGCTTTGAAAAAAGAGCTTTTTCAAGAGGTTGCGGATCAGGAAGGTGATCTTTTTGATGTGAATGTTTTAACGATTGTATGGGCCAGACGATTTGCAGCATATAAAAGAGCCGATTTGATTGCCAGGGATTATGAACGATTATTACGCATTGTTGAAAGCCATGAAATGCCGGTGCAAGTGATATGGGCGGGCAAACCTTATCCCGAGGATATGGACGCCATTAATCAATTCAATGAGTTGAGTGAACGAACTTACAAGCATCCAAGAATCACTGTCCTGACCGGATATGAATTACACCTTTCAAAATTACTGAAGCAAGGAGCAGATATATGGCTGAATACGCCCAGAAGACCACAGGAAGCATCAGGGACGAGTGGGATGACTGCGGCTATGAACGGTGCCATTAATGTATCTACTTTTGATGGCTGGATACCAGAGTTTCTAAGGCATGGAAAAAATGGATTTACCATTCCTCCGGCAGAATTGACGACCAGTCTTTATGAACAGGATTTGCATGATCAAAACCATCTCATGGATATGCTTGAGTTTACCATTGTTCCGATGTATTATAAAAAGCAGGAAGAATGGATAAAGATTATGAAGAATAGTATGCGGGACGTAGTACCAAAATTTGATTCCAAGAGAATGGCCCAAGAGTATTATGAGCTTTTATTTAATCAGGTTTGACTCCTTGATCATCCCGAAGTTGTATATTGATACTCTTGAAATATCTGTTGGATGTAATTTGAAATAACAATTTAAGAAGACTTGGTTTAGGATATAATTTTATAAGATGGGGAATGCTCATCTATAGAACAATTCAATCTGAAAATGAAGTTATGCTTAACTTTTGAAAAATTTTACCAATTAAAGATAATCTGAAAATTTCATTGGATTCTTTCTTTTTAAGAAAAATTTATTCAGAAGTCAACATATTTTCTTTCAATGAGTAATGTTTTCCATTTTTAATTCTGGTACAACTTTTTTCATCAATAATCGGGTTAAAACCAGAATATCAAAAATTGGTTTTTCTTATGAAATAAATTTATGAATGATATGAAAACGCTTACAAAAGAAATTCAGAGTAAAATCACTCCACAGGATGCCATCAGATTGTTGAAGAATGGGAATAAAAGATTTGTTGATAATTTAAAAGTAAACAGAAATTTATTACAACAAGTGAACGAAACTTCTGATGGGCAGTATCCGCTTGCCATTATTCTGAGTTGCATTGATTCAAGAACTTCGGCTGAGTTAATCTTTGATCAGGGTCTGGGGGATATATTTAGTTGCCGGATTGCAGGAAATGTAGTGAATAAAGATATTCTTGGAAGTATGGAATTTGCTTGTAAAGTAGCACGTTCTAAAGTGATTGTAGTGCTCGGACATTCTAAATGTGGCGCAGTTAAAGGTGCATGTGATGGGGTTCAATTAGGGAATTTAACTGCACTTCTGGATAAAATTAAACCGGCCATTGAGGCCGAAAATACTATAACAGAAAATAGAAATGCTTCCAATTCTGATTTTGTAGAAAAAGTTGCTGAGTTGAATGTTCATTTGACTATGCAGGAAATTGTAAAACGAAGCAGAGTTATCGCTGAAATGCTTAATTCCGGTGAAATTGCCATCATCGGAGGAATGTATGACGTTGAAACCGGTGTAGTCGATTTTTACGAAGATGAGATTATGACCGGGGATAATTTTGATATTGAAGAATTTGAGGCCTAAACGGTAGGTTTTCTTCTTTTATAATACCCTTTTAATGCTTTGAAACGCATGGCCAATACACCGGTTATGGCTTCATAGACAATTTTACCATGCATCTTGCTTTTACCGCGCATTCGGTCTTTAAATATGATGGGTACCTCTTTTAACCGGAAACCTAATTGATAAGCGTAGTATTTCATTTCAATCTGGAAGGCGTAGCCTATAAATTTGATTTTACTGAGATCCATGGCATGAAGTACCTGGGCTTTGTAGCATTTAAAGCCGGCTGTTGGATCTTTGATGTTCATAAAAGTGATCAGCCTTACATATAATGAAGCTCCATAGGAAAGCAATTTTCTATCCAAAGGCCAATTTATAACTCCACCTTTGTCAACATATCGCGAACCAATGGTTACATCACAATTCCATTCGGTCAAAGCATTTTGAAGACGGGTCAGATCGGCAGGATCATGACTGAAATCGGCATCCATTTCAAATACCCATGAATAACCGTTTTGGAGTGCAAAGTGAAAACCTGCAATATAGGCCGTACCCAGACCCTGTTTTCCTTTGCGTTCTATGAGGTGAATACGATTGGGGTGCCCGGGCATCATTTGTTTGACCTTTTGAGCGGTTCCATCTGGAGAATGATCATCTACCACCAATACATGAAAATCCGGGTTCTGTGCAAGTACTTGGGGAATAATCAACGAAATATTTTCAATTTCATTGAAAGTGGGGATAATAATGATGGATTTGCCCTGATTCAATATGTATTGGATTAAAGGATAAATGTAATGGATAAATCATACTTACAAGTAATGATTTTTTCTAAAAATTAATAGATGAATATTTTGGAAAACAAATGAGCAAGAAAAGGTTTCCTTCGCAGTATCTCTTGTTTATTTCTGAGATTGATTAGCTTTGGATGATGTAGAAAATAATAATACCCCAATGATGATCTCTATAAATGATATTTCACGGTTTGCAGTGATAGGCAGTGGAACCATGGGTGCGCGCATCGGCCTTCAGGCAGCTCTTTCCGGATTTGAAGTCACATTATACGATATAGATAAAAATGCATTCGTACGGGCAGAAAAAGAATATGAGCGTATTACCTCTATGTTGACTAAGTCCGGGAGATACAACCGGAAAGATGTGGAATCTGCTCGTGAGAGCATACATTGCACAACTCAACTGCAAGAAGCGTGTAAAGGAGCTGATTTTGTAAGTGAAAATGTGTATGAAGATTTGCAATTAAAGAAGAAAGTCTGGAATGAGATTTCTTCACTGGTAGGGCAACATACCATTTTGACCACCAATACATCGTATTTGCTTCCCTCTGATTTTGCCATCGAAAGTGGAGCCTCAGCCCGCTTTTGTGCCTTTCATTTTCATGATGTATTTACAGCCAGGGTGGTGGACATCATGCCACATCCGGGAACAGATTCAGGTTTGGTAGATTTGTTGCATGCTATGGGATTGAGACTGCATCAGATTCCTGTCATCATTCGTCAGGAAACGCATGGGTATATTTTCAACAAACTGTTTGGAGGAATATTGCTTCAATCGGGTATCATGTATGCGGAAGGCATAGCTTCAGTAGAAGACATCGACCGTTCGTGGATGGGTAATTTTGGGATGAAAATCGGTCCTTTTGGTATGATGGATGAAGTGGGTTTGGATACATTATACAAAGTCATGCGCATGATGCAATCTCAAGGATCAGATAAGTTTATTGACTTAATCAAACAATATATTTCTGAGGGAAGGTTGGGCGTGAAAACAAGTAAGGGTTTTTATAATTATCCCAATCCGTCATTCAAGAATAAAGATTTTTTGTAAAAGTGTTAAAAAACTTTACTCTAAGTTAAATTAATTGTATTTTTCGTGCGTTGGTTTGAAATCAGGGCGAGATGCCATTTTAAAGATTTGCATCCATTGATTGTCTAATAAATAAGTAATTATGGCTGAATATTTGAGCATGGAGCATTTGAAGTTTTGCCTGTTTGATGTTCATGGCTTCAATGATTTGCTCCAATATCCATACTTTTCCGAATACGATGAAGAATCGGCCAATCTGCTTCTTGATGGTGTTAAGGATTGGGCTGATACGGAAGCCTTTCCTTTTTTTAGAGAAATGGATGAAAATCCTGTCACCTACCATGATGGTAAAATCAAGGTGCATCCTCAGATAGGTAAAATCATGAGTGATGCGGCGCTGAATGGTTGGATAGGTGCTGTGTTTGACTATGAACACGGAGGGCTGCAAATGCCTCATATGTTGGTCACTTCTTTGTACCATATCATCGAATCGGCCAATAATCATATGAATGGGTATGTAGGACTTACCTCAGGAGCGGCTGACCTGATCCGCACTTTTGGTAGCAAGGAATTATTTGATCTTTTTGTTCCGTCCATGATGGAAGGCAAGTGGGGTGGTACTATGTGTCTGACAGAGCCCCAGGCAGGCAGTTCGTTGTCGGACATTACAACTACTGCATACAGGCAGGAAGATGGAAGGTTTAAGGTAAAGGGGCAGAAAATTTTTATTTCAGGCGGTGATCATCAGTACTGTGAAAATTTTGTGCATTTAGCTTTGGTGCGAATTGAGGGAGCTCCCAAAGGTACCAAAGGGATTTCATTGATGGTTATTCCTAAGTACAGATGGAATGATGCAGGGGATCTTACGTACAATGATGTAATTACTGCCGGTGATTTTCAAAAGTTGGGTCAGCGGGGTTATGCTACCACTCATTTGGTATTTGGTGAGCAAAACGATTGCTATGGATGGTTGGTAGGCGCAGAGAATATGGGTTTGCCGTATATGTTTCAAATGATGAACGGAGCCCGTATTGATGTAGGTCTTACTGCCGCCTCCACTGCATCTGCTGCCTATTATGCTTCATTGCAATATGCCATGGAAAGACCACAGGGCCGAAAATTATCAAGGGATGGGAAAAAGAATCCGGAAGAAGAACAAACGTTAATAATCAACCATCCGGATGTACGACGTATGCTGCTTTTTCAGAAATCAGTCATTGAAGGGTCATTGTCCTTATTGCTGGAATGTACACGCTATGCAGACTTGGCCCATGTGGCTGAAGGGCAGGAAAAAGAAGATGCACTGGATTTGCTTGAATTTCTCACCCCGATAGCAAAGACGTATCCCAGCGAAAAGGGAATTGACGCTGTCAGCCAGGGAATTCAGGTTTTAGGCGGGTACGGTTACACAATGGACTTTCCACTTCAACAATATTACCGGGATATCCGGATAATGACCTTATATGAAGGTACCACCGGTATACAATCACTGGATCTGTTGGGTAGAAAAATGACTATAAAAAATGGTCGCCTCGTACAGTTAATGGTAGAAAAAGTTTCTGCAACCATCCGGGATGCGAAAACATACGATGATTTAAAACCTTATGCCATTATACTTGCAGAAAAGCTTAAAGACATTGAAGGTGTAATGAGTCATTTGTTGCCCTATGCCATGAAGGGAAATTATGAGCGTTTTCTGGCCGATGCAACTATTTTTATGGAAATGGTATCTACAGTCATCATTGCGCATCAATGGTTAAAAATGGCTGTCAAAGCAAAAGAAGGCCTCATAACAGGTAAGATGAGATTCAGTACAGACTTCTATGAAAGTAAAATACACACCATGAGGTACTTCTTTAAGTATGAAGTGCCCAGAGTTGATTCCTGTAAAATGACAATTTTAAACCCGGAAGAGCTTACTCTGCCTCTTTCCGAATTGAAAGTTTTTATTTAACCTAAATATCTTAAATGGATTCCGTAATGAAGGTTCAAAGTGCAATAAAATCAGGACTTTTTGCGACAAATCATAGCCATCGCTATGGTGCGAAGCAAAAAGTCAACGAAGTGACTGATTTTGAAGCAATTTGAGGCTGTAATAGGAATTTCATTTGAGATTTTTAGGTTTTATTAAAATTAACCGTTTCAAATAAATATAATGGAAATAGAACAAATACTCAATGGATTGCGAAGCCAGGCTGCCAATGTGGATGCCATAGGCGCCAAAATCAAGTTTGTTTTGGGAGAGGATGCTATAATGATCGATGGGACAGGAAGTGAGAATGTCGTGTCTTCAACGGATTTGGAGTCTTCAGCAGATTGTATCATTTCAACCAGTAAGGAGGATTTTCTAAAATTAAAATCCGGAGAACTGAATCCCATGATGGCTGTCATGGGAGGAAAAGTTAAAATAAAAGGCGACATGGGTCTTGCCATGAAACTGCAATCCCTCATTTGATTCCATCTTTTGGTGATTCAGTGGAATGGGTATATTTTGTTTTTCTGAAGTACAATACCAAAAAAGATTCGCAAGAAGCAATTAAGATTGGGAGTGCTTTGTAAGATTGGCCTTGGTCCTCTTGGGATCAGAATATGGCTCCAGGGATAACTTTTAAATAGTAGTAGATGCTGTTTAACAATAGCCTCGTCTTTTAATTTATATTTACTTTTTGGCGTTATAGAGAAAAATTAACTTGATGAATAAGGAAGAATTGGAAAATTCTGGGCAACATTTTTCTAAACCGCGTAAATGTAGGAAATGAAAGACATATACGATTTGTTGGGAAGGATATTCATTTCCATGATATTCCTGTATGAAATGCTGGATATCATTTTCTTTTGGGCCAATAATAAAGAAACCATGACAGTTTATGGGATCACCTGGCGCCAGGATCTTTTATTGACAGGAGTATTAGTGCTTTTATGCATTGGATCTGCCCTGGTCATTATAGGATATTATGCCAATATTGGGGCTTTTTTGTTGCTCATGTATTGGCTTCCATTTACTTTGGTTGTTCACTCATTTTGGAATGAACCTATCGAATTGCAAAGAGCATCTACTTTAAATTTTATGAGCAACCTGGCAGTATGTGGAGGATTGCTGTTATTGATGGCCAATGGTGCAGGGAAATATTCAGTGAGGAGGCTGATTCACAGCTTACGCTTACCCAGGTGAAGGAGAATCCTATTCTTCTTTGCTGGGCAGACTAAGAGATTTACCACAATATTTACAATAATGTGCATCGCCATCGTGACCTTCACCGGCACAGTATGGACAGACCTGAGTAGTTAATTGGTCTTGTTTCTTTTGTGTTGCAATAATTTCAGAAGTAACAATACCGGTAGGGACGGCTATAACTGCATAACCCATGATCATCACCACTGCGGCAATAAATTGTCCTGCGGTACTGCTGGGATAAATATCTCCATATCCTACTGTGGTCAAAGTGACAATCGCCCAGTAAATGCTTCTGGGAATACTATCAAAACCTTCATTATTCGTATGTTCCAACACATAAAGAAGGGAGCCAAAAACACAAATAGATAAAACTACAAAATAGATAAAAAGGATAATTTTGGAGCGGCTTGCCCGCAAAGCCTGGAACAACAATTCACCTTCAGAAATAAACTGGGCCAGCTTGAATACCCTGAAAATACGAAATAACCTCATCACCCTGATCACCATCAACGATTGTGCACCTGCTAAAAACAGACCCATATAAGTGGGAATAATCGCCAAAAGATCAATCAATCCATAAAAGCTGAAAACGTATTTACGGGTATTGCGGACGATCCATACTCTGAGTGCGTACTCTATGGTAAAAATAATGGTAAAAATCCATTCCAAACTGTAAAGAAATCGTCCGTATTGGGTGCCGAAGGGTTTTACCGTTTCCAGCATGACAGCTACTACACTGGCACCAATTAACCAAAACAAAATAACATCAAACAATTTTCCCCCGAAGGTATCCGCTTCGAAGATGATTTCATGCAACTTGTTTTTTATATGGGTGTACCTTGATTTCATTATTACATTAATTAAGGTTAATAGTGGATAAAAAAATTGAGATTATCCAAAATTATACTTTTCAAAGATTTCTTTTGCAACAGAATATGTGAATAAAATCCGTTAAAAAATTTTGAANNGCCCTTTCTTTTGGTTCCCCCCAACGCTTTGGGGGTTTGGCCCCCAATGCTTTGGGGGAAAGAAAATGAACAAACATTCAATGGAAACTATTTATTTTCCATTGGAAATTGCATTTTATTCATAAAAGCTTAAGCATTATATATAAATGTTATTTAATGCAAATTATGCACCAAAGCATTTTCATAGCTGCTGATCAGTGTAAATTTTGGATGATTCAGTATATCTTTTCGTTTCAATAATGGGCGCATCCTCCTTTTGATTTGGGTTTCTTTGATATATATGTGCTTCACCTGACCGGGAAATTTTCTGAGTATTTCAAAATAAATAAATGGATCCCTTTCCACGGCATCTCCGATGAGGATGAATGACATAGATGGATAATATTGAAATAATCTTTCAATTTGAATTTTTTTATGATGAGTAAACGCATAGGGCTTTTTGAAAAGATAGAATCCAAAATCCCTCAACAATACAGGTCCTTTAGGAAATTGATAATGTTCTAAAAACAGTGAAATACCTTCGTAAAAATTCCAGGGACTGTTGCTGATATAAAAGACAGGTTGAGTAAGATTTTCCGAGAGTGCATTTATCCACTCTGAAGCATAATCGGGTGATAACCTTTGCCAGGGATTTTTAAAAAGGGATTGATACAGCATTTTCAGTTTGGAGTGTACATAGGTAATCAAAATGGTATCATAAATATCGCTGATGATCCCATACCGGGCTGATTTTCCGGGTATTAGAATATCTGTTGTATAGGTCTCATTGCTTATGCAATGTATATAAGCTTTTTCCCATCGGGTATGTTCATTGGGTTTGAATGGTGAAATATCAGTTTCAAATCTGTAGTAAGCCTGAGAATCCGTTTGTGTTGAATGTTCTGTATTTCCCACCTTGAAGGTCACTGGATGATTTCTGACTTTTTTGCTGTACAGTTTACGGATATTGTTCCATAATGTCTTCCTGAGTGAATGCCCATTATTTAAAACCGGCGTATAATTTCTCAGCACACGGCCTTTAGAAAACAGGTGGGAAGCATTGCAAAAACCTCTGAAAGTTTCTATATATATAGTTGCCATTAATCACCAATTGTAATATCTGACGGCAAAGTTATAGGTAGCAGCTCGACTTTGAAAGCGCGCAGTATGAAAACTGGATACCAGANNGCCATTTTCTGGAAACAAATTGTTTGATACCGGCCCCATATTGACTGTATGAATCGGCAATGGCCTCGATGGAAGCTCCATTATTCGAAACAGAATAGCCCCATTGCGGAGCGGCATTGACCAGGGCAAACAAAGTTGTAGTCTGATTGGGGAAATATTGGTAAATGAATGTCATCGGAGTAGAAAACTGATAATATCCATCAAATTTTCTGAAAAATGATCCACCAATATTTTCCAGCCATACACTCAATTGAAAGAATAATGAACTCTTAGCTCCTATATCCTGGTCATAAAATACATCGTGGAATAGAGAGGGGGATCCCCAATCCAGAAAACCTCCTTGCCCATCAAACTGTGTAGGAATGCCAATGCCGGTTTGAAAAGTCAGGGTAGCAATATCTTTAAAAGGTTGGAATTTTATCCTTGGAATCAAAGCACTGACTCCTGCATTGCGAAAAGTAACCTGAGCGCCGTTTTCTATAGATTCCCCTTCACGGGAAAATTTTAGCGCATCAAAAAATGCAAGTCGTTCAGTGTCTCCAAAGCTAACAGAACGGATTCGAACTTCCATAATCAGGTTGAGTCTTTTATTAATACCATAAGTTAACCGGGTGAATGAAGTGAAAAAATCATTGCGTGTCCTGCGTTCTAAAATTTCTCTGAAATAGTTGTTGAAAATCATGATTTCATATTCACCATTTCCGTAAAGATTGGACGCATAGTAGCGAAGATCTTCAACGCTACCTTCACCGGGAATCGGATTTTCAGGTAAAAATTCCGGACGGTTGAGTATCCAGTTATAGGGCATGTAGGATATGGAGTAGTCTGCAAATATATCGTTAGGAAAATAATGGGCCAACCATTTTTTTACCGGCCCGAAATCACTGGCATACCACCTGAAAATCTGTGATAAATAGAGCTTTTTTTCCTCCCCGGAGGCCCTAAGCGTTCTGTTGTTATACAGAGATGCCCGGACTGCCGCATCCAATTCTTCGTTGAGAGTCTGCCCTCTGAATGCCTGTGGATACAAAGGCGGGCAGGAAATAGCACCACACACCAGTACCAGATGCAAACGAGGATCTGTGGAAGGATTCAACAGTTTTTTTTCTATTTCATCGAGGCTATACATTTTTCCTCCCAGATTATGCTTTTTGGAAAAGAAACCTTTGATATCCTGAACGGAAGAAGCAGGAAGATTCTCTACAATGCTTGTGATCACCAATGTATTGTATGCATTGATCAGATAAGCTTTTTGATGATCGGAAGCCATAGTATCGAAGCGGGTTGAATTCAAAACTCTGTGCATTTGTGCCATCCATTCCCTGTCATCCACCAGCCGATCATAATGTACAAGTCCCTGGTCAATGTGTGGAGCTATCCATAGGTCAAAATAATCTTCTAAAGATTGAGCATAACCCACTTTGATAATCAATGACAGAATGAGAGAAAAAAAGTATTTCATGAAATGGAGGCAAATATAGAAGGGTTAAAGATGGTAAAAAGATATGAATACTGCGGATTACATTTCAAAAATTGATGTTATATGATGGTAAGATGGTGAGATGGTCTGATGGTTTGATGGTTTGATTCTCCTCAAAAACACGCCTTTACGACTAAAAAAATAAATGCTTCAACTTCATTGTCCGACTGCCAACTGCCAACTGCCGACTGTCTACTGCCAACTGTCTACTAAACCTTATACGACTTAACGACTCCACAAATCAACACTTCAACATTTTTTTATTTACCACAAAGCCCACAAAGATTTTAGCACAAAGATCGCAAAGACCTCTCAACACCCCCAAGTAGAACTTATCATTTTCCATTTCAAAACTGACTTTTGACTTTTGACTTTCCACTTTCTACTATCCTACATTCGACTCCACAAATCAACACCTCAACAATCTTGTCAATCCGGATAAGAAAATAATTATCCAGCTTCCATCCACGGATACCGGATTTTGTCTAGGTAGAGACCTTCAGGAGGTACACTCCAACTGCGCTTTAATAGTAATTGTGATTCAATAGAATTTCGTACTTCAGTTAGTGTTGTTTTACCTCTTTGCACTTGAAGGCACATCCCTACTATCAATCGTACCATTCCACGTAGAAACCGGTTGGAAGTGATGGTGTATTTCCATACTCCGGGCTCGACTTCTTCCCAAAACGATTCGCTCACATGACAAACTTTGCGTACAACGTCTGATTTGCTTTTACAAAAGGAAGTAAAATCCTGGTAGTCCAATATCATTGAGGCTGCTTCCCGCAACAAAGCAGCGTCCTTAACAGGCCATCGGTAATAATATGAAAGCCCCTCTTTAAAAGGATTTTTCTCTGTATGGAAATAATAATGATAAGTTCTGGAGATAGCATCAAACCGGGCATGAGCATCTACATGCACAGGAAAGATAGAATGTAAAACAATATCCCCGGGAAGCATGGTATTGAATTTATAGATCCATTTTACGGGATCTTCTTCTGCATCAAAATGAAAGTAATAGTGTTTTGCATGGACTCCTGAGTCCGTTCTTCCGCAACCTGTAATGGGGGTCACTTTTCTCAATAGAGTGGACAACACCACTTCAATAGTAGACTGTACTGTTACAACATGATTTTTCTGGCTTTGCCAACCGCAATAACTGCCTCCGTGGAAGGATATTTCCCCGAAGTATCGCATATCAGGCAGCTTTCAATTTATTGAGACGAGATTTGCTGATTTGATTTTTTGCGTAAGCAAGATCAACCTTGAATTCTTTAACCTCTTTTTTTGAAGGCAGATCGAACATAGCATCGGTTAAAATGGCTTCGCAAATTGATCTTAAGCCTCGGGCACCCAATTTATATTCCAATGCTTTGTCAGCGATCAAATGTAAAGCATCCTTTGTAAAGGTCAGCGCTATACCTTCCATTTCAAAAAGTTTGATATACTGCTTGGTAATGGCATTTTTTGGTTCGGTCAAAATTCGCAATAAGGTATCCTTGCTGAGCGGGTCGAGGTAAGTCAACACAGGTAGCCTTCCAATCAATTCTGGTATCAGTCCAAATGATTTCAAGTCCTGATGACCAATGTACTGAAGTAGGTTTTCTTTATCTACTTTGGCTTTCTCTTCGTGATTGAAACCAATGACCTGCGTATTCAGCCTTCGTGAAATAATTTTTTCAATACCATCAAAAGCACCACCACAAATAAACAAAATATTGCTGGTGTTGACCGTGATCATTTTTTGTTCGGGGTGTTTACGACCCCCTTGTGGGGGAACCTGAACATGTGCACCTTCCAATATTTTCAACAAAGCTTGCTGAACTCCTTCTCCCGACACATCGCGCGTGATCGAAGGATTGTCCGCCTTACGTGCAATTTTATCGATTTCATCGATGTAGACTATCCCTTTTTCAGCGGCTTCCACATTAAAATCACATGCCTGCAGCAAGCGTGAAAGCATAGATTCTACATCTTCCCCTACATATCCGGCTTCAGTAAATACGGTTGCATCCACAATGGTAAAAGGAACATCGAGAAATTTGGCGATAGTTTTTGCAAGCAATGTTTTGCCAGTACCTGTTTCTCCTACAAATAAAATGTTAGATTTTTCTATTTCCACATCTTTGCCACCCGTTATCGAATGCCTGAGTCTTTTGTAGTGGTTATAAACGGCAACCGACAGGTATTTTTTTGCTTCATCCTGGCCGATGATATATTGGTCCAGATAGGCTTTGATTTCGGAAGGGGAAAACTCATTCAACTGGAAACTTGCATTTTCTTTTTCAAAACGACCCTTACTCTCTTCCATGACGATTTCGTATGCCTGTTCGACACACACTTCACAAATATGACCGTCAATACCGGCGATCAATAAATTCGCTTCTTTTTTGGTCCTTCCGCAAAATGAACATTTCATGATTTTCTTTTTATGATTTGACATAGGATGGAAGCCTGATTATCATCCAAAAATGGATATTTTTAAATACTTAACAATAATTTTTCAAATTTGATTCTTCCATCAAAAAACGCACCGTAAACACCGGGCTGAAAATGGATTACCCATTCTTGGCAACGATGTGTAAACCTTCAATTTCAACCTTTCCTTACACAAATGTATGAAACTTTTGCATGAAGGTGAATGACTTATGCATCGTTGCGAATATAAATATAAAAAATCAGTGATGAATCAAAACTACTTCAGGTCTTTTTTTCTTGGATTATCCCGTGTCAAAACCTCGTCGACAAGGCCATATTCCTTTGCTTCAGCAGCGGTCATCCAATTATCCCTGTCAGAATCTTTCTCAATGGTATCAAAATCTTTACCGGTATGGAGTGCTAAAATTTCATAAAGTTCATCTCTGAGGTTTTTAACCAGTTTATATGAAATTTCCATATCCGTAAATTGTCCCTGCATACCCCCTGAAGGTTGGTGAATCATTACACGGCTATGGGGTAAGCATGTTCTTTTCCCTTTTTGTCCTGCCGCTAACAAAACTGCGCCCATGGAAGCAGCTAATCCGGTACAAATCGTAGAAACATCAGGAGATACATACTGCATGGTATCGTAAATTCCCATACCTGCAATGACAGAACCTCCCGGGCTGTTGATAAACATCTGAATATCTCTTTTCGGATCGGTGGATTCCAAAAACAACAATTGGGCTTGAACAACATTGGCAACGTAATCATTAACAGGGACGCCCATAAAAATGATGCGATCCATCATCAGTCTTGAAAACACATCCATACCCACCACATTAAGCTGTCTTTCTTCAATGACATGGGGAGTAAAACCCTGAATGTCAGGAACGGAAGCGGACATATAGTGATCCAATGCCGAACTTCCTATACCCAAATGTTTTACCGCATATTTTCTGAATTCATCTTTTGGAAACATAGTGATTTTTATTTTATTGATCTGTTAAAACTACTGGTTTCGATTTTCGTTCAATTCTTTGACCAATTTATTAAAATCTTCCAAAGAAATATCGACAAATTTCTTGTCAACAATTTCGTACAGTTTTTCCAGGGTCTTATATTCAGAAATTTTTCTGTTCTGTCTCTCAGTAAAGTTTTTATCCTGAATAAGATTTTTTACCATTTGTTGTGCCAATTCACGATCTACATTGTAACCAAAATATGAAGTTACTTCTGAAAAAGCAGAACGGATAATATCTTCCTGCGTTACTTCTATACTGAATTTTCCGGCCAATTTTTGCATCATGAGATCCCAACGGGTATTTGAAAAAAGCTGCTCATAATCGGTTTCGGTGTTTTCCTCATTATTTTCTTCCTGGTTTGCTTTGAGATATTTTTTTAAAAAAGCTTCGGGAAGATCAAAATGATTTTCAGCCTTCAATTTTTTTGCTATATGATTTCCAAAAATATTGATACACTGCCCTTCATAATAGGCTTCCAGGTCCTTTTTTATAGCTTCTCTGGCAGCTTCTACAGTAGTAATATCCTGATCTTTAAAGTACTCTTTTAAAAAAGACTCATCGATGGGGGCAGGCTCTAATCGAAGTACAGACTGGATAACAGCCCTGAAATGATCACCCACCTGAGTTTCATCGTTATCTTCCATATTAAGAATGTATTTGCGAAGATATTTCTCATCACGATTTTTTTCCAGGTCATGGATATTGAAATCAAAAGTGTCTCCTTTCTTTTTACCAAGAATTTGCTGCTTCAGCTCCTCTGAAGAAATGATTGAAACAAGAATTTGAAATTCAGTAGCCCAACCGTTATCTTTCACCTGATCCCCGTCTAGTTCCTCAGCACGGAGGATTAATCTGTCATTTTCCAAAATTTCTGATTCTGACTCCACCATTTTTCCCATTCTCTTTCGGGCATTTTCGAGTTCCTCATCAATATTTTCTTCTGAAATATTAACACGGTACACCTCATACTCTTCATCTATCCCATTGATAATGTACTCAGGGACATAACCGATTTCAAAAATGAATTCCATGTCGGTTAAGTTGACCGGATCAAATGAATAAACCGGATGGTCTTCGGCAGGCATAGGTTGTCCTAATATCTCTATTTTTTCATTCGTAAGATACTGGTTGACTTCATCATTTACTTTATCCATGACTACATCAAACAATATGCTTTTTCCATACATTTTTTTTATCAGGTTCGGAGGTGTTTTTCCTTTTCTAAATCCTTTTACAGGTGATTTGCTGGCTTGTTTTCTTAAAGCATTTATAAATTGGTCTTTGTAGTCCTCTACACCTATATTTACATGTAAAAGGGCAGTGGCTGCATCGATATTACTTTTTGTAATCTCCATCCGACTTAGGTTATTAAATATTTAGGTAAAAAAATCATTCTAATGTTAATAAATGCTTCTACATTCAATATGATAACCCATGATCCGTACTGTATCCAGCAAGCATAAGCTTCATAATGATTTCCTGATTGTGCATTAAAAATGAAGACTATTTTTGACGCGCATTAACCATTTTCAATTATATTCATTTCAAAAGATGTATAATTATTCTTTTGTTCAATAGGTCAACCCGTTTCCGGGCACTTCATACGCGATCCTTGTATTGATTACCATTTGCTGTAAAGATGAATACTCCTGACAAAATGGTGCGGGTGGAGGGACTCGAACCCCCACACCTCACGGCACTAGATCCTAAGTCTAGCATGTCTACCAATTTCATCACACCCGCTTTTTCTTTCCATTTTCCAATGACTTTTCACTTATTTCAGGAGAATTTATCAACTCTTTTTAAAATGGAAGTGCAAAGATATAATCTTTTTTATTTTTTCAAATTTCTTTTCCAGTATCGTTATCAATCCATCACGATGGAGTACACTTTTCCATCTGCATCGTTTTTTATATGAGGATACTTTTTTTAATTGGAACGATTGCGGTATACTGTATTATGTATTGTCCATCATAACACCTGAGAATAATTGGATACAATGCATTTTGGAAGCTTTGTATGAAACAAAATTTGGAATTTATGGAATGATTTCTTTGTTATGTTAATATATTATAAAATTTGGCATTAAATTTACGGAGTTGGTAGTAATATGGCATTAGTAGCGGAAATAAACGATATAGAAAAAAAGCATACGGATAAGGTATTCAGGAATCTTATGCGAAAAATGCGCAATTCGGTCAATGAAGTAGATATCATTAACCTGAAGAAAGCTTATGACCTTGCCTATGATGCACACCAAAATCAGAGAAGAAAATCAGGGGAGCCCTATATCCTGCATCCCATTGAAGTAGGAAGAATTTGTTTTGAAGAAATAGGGTTGGGACCCACAGCTGTCATTTGTGCCATACTACATGATGTTGTTGAAGATACTCCGGTTACCATTCAGGAAATTGAACAAAACTTTGGACCAAAAATTGGACGCATCGTCGATGGGTTGACCAAGTTAGATGGCTTGTATAATGTTGAAAGTCCACAGGCTGAGAATTTTAAAAAGGTGCTCAGTTCTTTGGTGGATGATGTAAGAGTCGTTTTAATTAAAATGGCTGACCGCCTGCACAATCTTCGGACCATAGGCCCTATGCCTAAACACAAACAATTGAAGATAGCTGCTGAAACATCATATATATATGCACCTTTAGCGCACCGACTTGGATTGTATAAGATTAAGACTGAATTCCAGGACATCTGTATGAAAATTACAGAACCGGACGATTATGAAGAAATCACCCAAAAATTAAAAGATAGTAAGTCAGAAAGGACCCGGTATATTCGCGAATTTATCAGGCCGTTAAAAGAAAAGCTGGAAGAACTCAATGTGCCATACAGGGTATTAGGCAGGCCCAAAGCTATTTCTTCTATATGGAACAAAATCAGAACCAAAAAAATACCTTTTGAAAAGATCTATGACCTCTTTGCCGTCCGCATTATTATTGATGTACCATTAGACAAGGAAAAAAGCTATTGCTGGCAGATATACTCTATAATTACGGATGTATATACTCCCATCCCTGAAAGATTAAAGGATTGGGTAACCACTCCCAAGGGGAATGGTTATGAATCCCTCCATACCACTGTCATTGGTCCGAAAGGCCGATTTGTAGAGGTGCAGATACGAAGTGAGCGCATGGATGAAATTGCAGAAAGAGGGTTTGCTGCACATTGGAAATACAAAAATATTAAAAGCGCTCACAGTGTTTATGATGCCTGGTTAGATAACATCAGGGTACTTTTGGATAACTCCCATTCTGATGCCCTGGAGTTTATGAATGATTTTAAAACCAATCTCTTCAATGAGGAGGTGTATGTCTTCACACCTGCAGGTGACATGAGGATTCTTCCAAAAGGTGCTACGGCATTGGATTTTGCATTCGATATACATACGGATATAGGGTACCATGCCACTGCCATTAAGGTCAATGACAAACTGGTGCCTATGGGTTATATATTAAACAACGGCGACCAGCTTAAAGTCACCACACAAAAAAACCAAAAACCCAATGAATCCTGGTTGAAATTGGTGGTTACAGGTAAAGCGCGATCCAAAATCCGCTCTGCTATGAAGGAAGAGCAAAGAAAACAAGGAGAATTTGGTAAAGAAGCCATTGAAAGGAAACTGAAAAACTTGAAGTTGGATTTTGAGGCCAATATTGATGCTTTGGTTAAATACTACAATTTCCGGTCGAGACCTGAGTTGTATTTAGCCTTTGCTGAAGAACGTTTAAAAATATCAGAACTCAATAAATTTAAAGTTGAGAACGGAAAGTTGGTTCTTAAGGAAAGCGGTGGTCATAACGAAGATAAGCCTGAAAAATCGCAACAAGAGGAAGCGCAAATAAAACCTTTAAAGAAATCAGTTAAGAATAAATCTAATATTCTGATTAATGGTGAACCGGCCGATGTATACGATTTTAGTCTTGCTACTTGTTGCAGCCCGGTGCATGGTGACGATATATTTGGATATATTACTGCCAGTCAGGGACTTAAAATACATAGAATCAATTGCCCTAATGCAATACGCCTCATGGCCAACTTTGGATACCGGCTATTGAAAGCAGAATGGGTCGAGCTGGAGGACAGGGATTTTGTGGTTGACCTCGTCATTAATGGTATTGATACGGGTATTGGAGTGATTCAAAGATTAACCAATGTGATTTCCAATAATTTAGGGATGAACATTCGTTCATTCTCGATAGCGGGAAATGACGGCTATTATGAAGGAAAACTCAGTATAGTTGTATCCAACAAAAGCCAACTCTATCAGGCAGTAAGCGCCCTTGAAAAAATTGAAGGAGTATCCAGTGTCACCAGAGTAGAAAATCCAACCTAGATGGTAAGGTCTATAATTAAAATAAATCTACTACATATATTAAGCTTTCCTTGTGACTTAAAATCAATCAAAAGACGATTTGGATTGAAACCTTTCTTTTGGTAATCCCATTACATTGATTGAAGTATCTCATAAATATTTGCCCTTTTGAAACTATTAAACGGATAAATGATGAATATCGCGGAAGAAAAACAAGGAATTCAATTTGAAGAAGTCAAAAATATATTTTCTGCCTACCTGGAAAAAAATCAATTGCGAAAAACTCCTGAGCGCTATGCAATCCTGGATGAAATATACAGTCGCTCTGATCACTTCGATGCAGAAGAGTTGTATATAAATATGAAAATGAGAAATTACAGGGTGAGTAGAGCCACAGTATATAATACCCTGGAATTACTGGTCAATTGTGATCTGGTTACCAAACATCAATTTGGGAAAAATCTTGCCCAATACGAAAAATCATACGGATATAAGCAACATGATCACCTCATATGTGTCGATTGCAGTAAGGTACTTGAATTTTGCGATCCCAGAATTCAGCAAATTAAAAATATGATGGGTGAAATTCTGAAATTTAAAGTGACCCACCATTCACTCAATCTTTATGGCAAGTGTCAGGGAGCCTGTGAAAAAACTTTAGGTAAGGATCCCTCTTAGCCGCTTCCATGAAAAGGTAGTGTATAGACCGGATTATTTTAACCACAAAGTGCGCAAAGGCAATCACAAAGACATTTTAGAGCAACATTCCTCTAAAATTTGTCTTTAACATGCCTGATGGTAAAATTTTTTGATGATATGGGAAAAATTGTGAATACAATGAATAGGTTCAATTAAGTATTTCCATTTTCATTATTTGAAACTTCTATAGGATTTTGTTCACTCATTCTGTAGCATAGGAATTCATAGAAAATAATGCATTTAAATTATTGCTATGATAATATCCTTCACTGACAGTATATTCATTACCTTCATCTTTTACGAATTCATTGTTTAATGTTTGCAAGCAGGTTCTTCTCATTGTCATTTAGGTTTGAATTTCAATCTCAATTGGAAAGTTTACCATCTGTTTTACTGTGCATTGTTTTAGCTTCTCTATTATCTTGTACTCATGGAAAATTGGACTGGACGGAACATCAGGATGTTGAAATTATCAGAGATCAATGGGGAGTTCCACATATATATGGTGCTACCGATGCCGATGTAGCATATGGTCTGGCATGGGCGCAGGCTGAGGATGATTTTGTGACTGTTCAGGAGCAAATGATGGCCATCAAAGGACTATATGGAAGTTATAAAGGAAAAGAGGGTGCAATGCTGGATTTCGGGGTGCATTTTATGGGACTTCGGGAAGTAGTTGAAAAAGATTATGAAAACGAAATTTCCGAAGATTTTAAAATAATACTGGAAGCCTTTGCTGCGGGATTTAACCAATATGCTCTCCTGAATCGAAAAGAAATATTAGTAAAAAAAGTATTTCCGGTTAGTCCCCAAGATATCCTTGCAGGATACATGTTGGGGGTGGTGCAAATGACAGGAGCTTTGGAAGACTTAGGATCTATCATGAATGAAACGCTTATGTCCAGGCTAGGAGACCCCCAAAGTCTGGAAAGGGGATCCAACGCCATTGCCATCAGTAGTCGTCGCACGGTTGACAGCAGTACTTATTTGGCCATCAATTCACATCAGCCTATGGAGGGGTGGTACTCATGGTACGAGGCACACCTCACCAGCGAAGAAGGATTGAATATAATAGGGGGAACTTTCCCCGGTGGAGTGACTATATTCCATGGGGTGAATGATTATCTGGGATGGGCTCATACTGTCAATCATGCGGATTTTTCGGATGTGTACAAACTAAGAATGCATGAAACCCAAAAGGATCATTATTATTTTGACGGTGATTGGCTGTCATTGGAAAAAGTGACTTACCGGTCATGGGTCAAAGTATTAGGATTTTTGAAAATACCAATCAGCCGAAAGATTTACAAAAGTTTGTATGGGCCAACATTTAAAACAGGTGAGGGCGTGTTTGCCTGGAGGTTTGTGGCTGCATACAGTCTGAAAGCTCCTGAGCAATGGTACAGGATGAATAAAGCCAAAGGCTTCACAGAATTCAAAAAAGCATTAGAAATTCGTGGTATACCCTGTACCAATATCATTTATGCCGATAGGTTTGATACCCTCTATTATATAAGCAATGGCGCCATGCCTAAACGGGATCCAAATTTTCATTGGAATGGTATTGTGCCTGGGGATACTTCGGCCACACTATGGGATGATCAGTGGATTACGTTGGATTCTTTACCACAGGTGATGAATCCCGAAAGTGGAGTTGTTTTCAATACTAACAATACACCTTTTCATTCTTCCATGGGGGCTGATAACCCCAAAGAGACCACTTTAAATGCAACAATGGGGTTTCAAAATACCGGTCTTGACAATCTCCGAAGTATTCGTTTGGCAGAACTGTTATCAGAGTTTTCCATATTCTCATGGGAGGATTTTAAAAAGATTAAATATGACAGGCAATATCCATCTAAAATGATGGCACCCAATGTGAAGAACCTTGAAATGTTATTTGAGCTGGATGAAAACATTCATACCGGGCTGGCATATGAGATCGGATTACTAAAAAGCTGGAAAAGAAGTACTCAGCCGGAGGATACCACTGCTATATTATTTATTGAGACTTACCGAAGTTTACTCGATATGATGAATCAAGATTTTTCTTTAAAAAGAGGTGCCTCCATGACTGAAGAGCAAGCGATTGCTGCTTTATGGTCTGCAAGAAACTCTCTGGTTAAAAAATTTGGAAAAGTTACCATGCCACTGGGTGAGGTTCAAAGGCATATCCGGGGAGGTATCAATTTGCCTGTTGGCGGAGGCCCTGGAGTACTGGCTGCCATACATTCCCGACCTTATGGAGAGCGATTATACAAAGCCCATTCGGGTGAATCTTTTATAATGATGGTCACAATGAGTCCTTCAAAAATGGAGATAGAAACCATCAACGCATATGGATCATCTGCAAGAAAAGACAGCCCTCATCATACAGACCAGATGGAAAGTTTCGTACAACAAAAATTGAAACTGGCTTCATTGAAAATACCCGAAGAAAATGAAATCTTAAGAAAATACCGGCCATGGGTGAGCAATCGTTAAGTTTGAATTAAAAATATAAATTTTTGTTGCAGGTATAAATTTTATTTTACATTTTGTAGGATTTGAAGTAACATTGAAAACATTTTTGTTGTACAATATATTGGATACATTGGAGGTTTTCCATAAGCCTTGAAACAAAACAAATATGCGGATATCAATTTTCAGTTTATTGTTTTTAATGATTACCTGTGGTATTCATGCACAGATTATCAGGCTTGATGGGTTTGTTATAGATCAAAATGCTAAAAGCCCCATTCCTTTTGTGGAAGTTTACGATCAAAATGATGAACTGCTTTCATTTGGAAATGCAGAAGGAGAATTCAGCATTATGATTGAATTTTCTGATACTATAGTTACTCTGAAGCATCCTGACTATATATCTGTACGCATGAATGCCCGGCGATTGACAGGAATTCCTGTAAGCATGGAAAAAGCGGATCAATCAGCAGGAACAATTCCCGGCGACATGTCAAGCGAGCAACTCATTCATTCCATCAGAAATTCCATTGAAGCCAATACATTCGATTCCACACACATACTGACAGGTTATTATTCTGAAAAATCGAAAGACAATCAGGAGATTTTCCACAATTATGGAGAAGGAGTGATCAGGACGATGAAATATTCGTACAAGAATAATCCGGATCTGGATTGGGCTTTCCAAATGGAGAATGAAGAATTTGTAGGTCTTGATAAAGGATTTTACAAAGATTTTCTTATTAATATGGGGAATGAAGGGGCACAGGATTATTTTCCGGCTCTGAATACTGCAATGCTTTTACCCAAAACCCATGATTTCTTAAAGACCTCTCTGAGTCCATTGATGGAAGAAAATCTGAGAAGATATCGGTTCCAAATTGAAGATATGGTTCTTCATAGAGAAAACCCAGCATATATTGTACGTTTTCAGCCCATAGATTCTCTGCGAAGGATGGAAGGAACCTTCCTTGTGGACCAGGCCACCTCAGCTGTTGTTCAGGCCGATTATAAAGTATATATGGATATAAGAAGGGAGAGGGCGATGTCATCTTCAAAGTTTCAGATCGAAAGTGAAAAAGTACATATAAGATATCTGCCCTATAGCGATCGATGGGTACCTGGATTGATAGTTCATACCACAGACTACATATACACACCCTCTTCTGACCGGATCAAATTGTTAAAAGTCTATGCTACGACAGGTGTTCATAAAGACTCCTTGGATGTATTGGACAGGGTTAAATCAGTGGCTTCAAGAACCCGGATTGAATCTGTAATACCCTCAGAATCTAATGTTTATTTTTTTGGTTTGAATACCATTCCAAGAACCAGAGATGTGAGAAATCTTGTGGAGAATGTAGAATTGATCATTGATTTCAGAGATATACAACCCATCGTTTTTTATAGCGACAAATACAGTAAAATTCTTGATTTTGCTCGAGCTCAGAGAAAACATGTTTTAATTGATTTTTATGCCGATTGGAGCGAAGCCAATACGGAGATGGATTACACTACTTATATGCAACCCAATGTGATCAGAGCGGTCAATAAGAATTTTATTGCATACAAAGTTGATGTTGAAAAAGAAAAAAAACATCCGGTCCTGAGGGAATTGTTTGTTGATGTCGTACCGGCTTTCGTAATTGTTTCTCCTTTGGGTCAAATATTGACGACAAAGACCGGCTATATGTTTGAAGATACATTTTTAGAATTTTTAGGGGAAGCCTCCAGGATCGATGCCGGAAAGTTGGTGGATGCATTTGAAAGTATGCCAGGGGCTCAAAATCGCAAAATAGCCGCAGCAGATAAAGCGCTTTTTCTACAATTGAAGGATGATGATTTGGAAGGTGCTTTATATTATCTGGAAAAGTATCTCACAGAAACCAATAACTGGAACGATCCAGTCATTCTCAACTTCATTTTTGATCACTTGATGACGGATCCTGAAAGCTTTTATGCATCTCTGTTGGGCAATGAAAGGGATTATTACATTGAGCAATATGGTATGGAGAAATATACATCAAAACTCAATGAACTGGCGTTGCTTTACTTTCAGGGCAACATGAATGATCCCAGAAGATATGAACGATACATTCGAAGCCAGGATAGAGAGCTGACCGATAGTTTGACTGGACTTTTTAATATTGATTACTATGGAAGGATAGTAAGAGATGAAAGAAGGTATGTCGAAGCGGTCATTGCATACTATAATGAATTCGATCACAATCGTTGGGATGATGCAAAGTCCCGTTTGTTGACAGCCATTATATTTACTGATCATAACCGCCGGTTAAGGGAGTTGATGGACATCCTGCAAAAGTTTGAGTCCAGTGCAAAAGACTACGAAAGACTGGATCTGGAAAGCGTGATTCACTATAAGATGGGAGATCAGGAGAAAGCATTGATGATGATCGAAGAGATAAGAAAACTTGCTTACAAAGAAGGTGTCAATTACCAGGTGGCTTTGAGGAGGTTGGTAGAGGAATAATAATTGTAAAAAATGATCTAGTAAAAAGACAGTATTGCCATTAAAACTGCATACTAACAGCCACTTTCTCTACTTTTCCACCCAGTTGAGGATTAATTTTTGATAATGTCACCTGAGCATTAGATACCGTCCCGAATTCCTTTTGGATACGATGCAGAATGCGATATACTACAGTTTCTAAGAGTTTTTGGGTAATAGTCATTTCTTCCTGACAAATATTGTACACGTGCTCATAATTTACTGTTTGACTGATTTGATCAGAGTCGTTTCCCGGACTGTTTAAAACCATATGTACATCCAGTAAAAACCGGTTGCCTGCAATACGCTCTTCTTCATAATATCCGTGATAAGCAAAAAATTCAGCGCCGGCAATCGTAATCGAGGTTTGCATGGAGTTGTAATTGTGAACCCAAAAGTACAGATTTTTAATATTTGAGGAAGTGCCCATTTACGTATTCCCATGATAGGGTCACTGTATATTTGATCCGGTATTTGATGACAATCCATTCACATACTATTCTTGCTTAACTTTCCAAAAAATCTACACACATTCCACAACCTATGATTTAAATTTTGTCATCTATTGACAGGAGATTTCCATATTGCACTACCTTTGCCTATCTTTTAATACATTAAAATCATTGAAGAATGAAGAGTGCCGAAACCATAAAAAGATCAGTAAAAACCGATTTATATGAGCATCACGATTATTACCTTGTCGATGAGCTGCTTGATGATGATCATAAATTGGCCAGGGATTCTGTTCGCCAATGGGTAAAACAGGAAGTCAGTCCCATCATCGAAGNNGAAATCGGAGCTTATGGGCCCAGCTTGCCTGTAGAATATGGTGGGGGAGGGATGGACGAAATTGCTTATGGCGTAATCATGCAGGAGCTTGAAAGGGGAGATTCGGGCGTGCGTTCTATGGCTTCTGTACAAGGTTCTCTTGTAATGTATCCAATTTACCGGTTTGGTTCTGAGGATCAAAAAAGAAAATATTTGCCCCAATTGGGTAATGGTACGATGATTGGTTGTTTTGGGTTGACAGAACCCGATCATGGAAGCAATCCGGGAGGAATGGTGACCCATATTAAAAAAGAGGGAAAGGGATATATTTTGAATGGAGCTAAAATGTGGATAACCAACTCTCCTGTAGCCGATATTGCGGTGGTTTGGGCTAAAGATGAATACGGAAAAATCAGGGGAATGATCGTAGAGAGGGGGATGGAAGGCTATTCAGCCCCTGAAATTCATGGGAAATGGTCATTGCGTGCTTCCATTACCGGTGAGTTGGTTTTTCAAAATGTTTTTATTCCGGAAGAGAACATTTTACCCGGAGTGGTAGGATTAAAAGGGCCACTTTCCTGTCTTTCAAAAGCCAGGTATGGAATAGCATGGGGTGCCATCGGGGCGGCATTAGACTGCTACGATTCAGCATTGCGTTATTCGAAAGAACGGGAGCAATTTGGAAAACCCATCGGACAATTTCAATTGACCCAAAAGAAACTGGCAGAAATGATTACGGAGATTACCAAAGCACAGCTTCTGACCTGGAGATTAGGCAAACTGGCCAATGAAGGAAGGGCAACACCCGCCCAGATATCCATGGCTAAAAGGAATAATGTCATGATGGCTTTGGAAATAGCAAGAGAATCCCGTCAAATTCAAGGCGGAATGGGCATTACCAATGAGTATCCTGTCATGCGTCACATGATGAATCTTGAAACCGTACTCACCTATGAAGGTACTCATGATATTCACCTGCTGATTACAGGGATGGATGTTACAGGCCTGAATGCATTTCAATGATTTAGATTATCACAAACTGATATTCGGTAATCAATAATCAATGAAGTATGGTACTTACATTTAGATTTTCTCATCCGGCAGAGAGGGTGATTGATTATTTTTCTGACATTGAATTATTGGTCAAGTCCCATCCTGCGATAAAAAAGGCATTTCCTTTAGAAGAAAACAAGTTTGTTATTCACGAAACACTTCATTTTTTGGGTTTTCCTTATTCGTTTCAATATGTAGCAACGATACTGTGGAACAAAGACGCAAATGAGGTCAGAATTGATGCCAATATAAAAGACCTTACTTTTGTTACCATGAATTTCTCGATGCAAGAAAATAGTGAAACCACTTTCGTCACGGAAACCATTGATATAAAAAGTAGACTACCTTTTTCCATTGGATTGATTAAGAAGGTGTTCAAAGAACAGCATGATCAATGGTTTGCCAATATTGAGAAAATGCTGAAGGAGTAATTACTATTTGTTCCCTGTTTTTACGTTAAATACGCAAATGAAACTAAATACTTTCATCATCGAACTTTTGTCTTATTGCCTGTGGTTATAACAACAATAGCTTCTTTGACGTTGTTATTGACTATAACTGAGTAATTTGCTATTTTTGAGTAAATTTCATAAGAAATAAAACCTTTAAATTTTATTGAAAACAGGCAAACCTATTCATTGCAGCCCAATATGATGCGGAATATATTTTTGTCTCTGGTGTTTGCTGTAGGATCAATGTACTGTCTGTGGTCACAGTCAGATGATCATATTTACCTGACCAACCCCTCATTTGAAGGTACTCCACGTAAAGGAGTGCATATGTTTTATTTAGAGGGGTGGAGAGATTGTGGTGCGATCAATTTTCCTTATGAATCACCTCCTGACGTACATCCTGCTGACGCAGCCTGGGAGAATGAGTCACCCACTTTTGATGGATATACTTATTTGGGTATGGTGGTGAGAGACAATGACTCATGGGAATCCGTATCACAAAGATTATCAGGTACCATTGAAGGAAATAAATGCTATTCTTTTTCAGTGGCTTTGATGCGTTCATCCCAGTATATCAGTGCTACCCGGTTAAGCATGAATAAATTAGAGAATTATCAGGAACCGGCTGTGCTCCGTATTTGGGGAGGAACCGGTTTTTGCCATCCTAAAGAATTATTAGCTGAATCCGATCCGGTATCTAACCGGGAATGGGTAGTATATGACTTTGAGTTTCGTCCCAAACACTCTCATAAGTATATCACATTAGAGGCTTTTTATAAAACCCCTGTTTTGTTTCCATACAATGGTCACATATTATTGGACAAAGCCTCAGATATTATTAGAATTCCTTGTGATGAGATGGAAATTTTGGCCATGGAAGATGATGTGAAAGCTTTAGAACCAGAGCAACCGGTGAGTGTTCAAGTAATCAAAAAACCTGTTGTCCAAAAGGATGTGAAGGATTTTAAACAAGAACAAAAGGTGCAGGTTTCAAAAAATGAACCGGTGATGACCATCATGTCAGAGCTAAAGCGGGATCAGCTTAAAAAGGGACAGGTACTGACCATAAAAAATTTATATTTTGAAGCCGATACTTCCACCATCAGTGATAATTCATTTGTTGTTTTGGATGAAATATATACTTTCCTTAAATTTCATGAGGACATTGTCATAGAAATAGGGGGTCATACTAATGGTATACCTGAAGATGACTATTGTGACCGGTTGTCTACCGCTCGTGCCAAAGCCGTTGCAGATTATCTCGTAAACCGTGGCATCTCTCCAAAGAAAATCCAATACAAAGGTTATGGAAAGCGGTACCGTATAGCGTCAGATAAAACCCTGTACGGCAGGCAGAAAAATCAAAGGGTGGAAATCAAAATCCTCGAATTTGCCGCATCAGGTTGAGTCTTTGAATAGGTATTATCCCATTCTTACAGCACTTGCTTTTGAAATGTCTGGTTTTTTTCCTTGTAAATTGCAGTCAACCAGCACAATACCGGGTCGTGTCCCCTTTTTAAAAGTGCCTAATTCATCTTCCCACCCCAAAGCTTTGGCTCCATTGGAAGTTGCCCATTGAAAAAGTACATTCAGAGGAATAAAGGATTTGTATTTATTTATGGTTTTTATTTCCTCCAAAACGGATAGCTGCCAGTTTGAACTGAGACTGTCAGTACCTATAGTCATGACGGCTCCAGTTTCAAGAAAAGCTTTATAATCAGGCAGGGAATTTTCTATATATAAATTGGCATTCGGACAAGTAGTCCAGTAAACTTTGTTGTTCCAGCTTTGAGCAGCAACAATATCCTCCTTGTTGGTAGTAGTATTATGGACGAAGAGAATTTTTTGACTGGGGTCTAGATGTTCGATAGCATAATGTATAGAGGATTTTCCGGTTGCATTGAAATGTTCCAGTGCAAAACCAAAAGACTGATAGAAAGAATGAAAATCACCTTTATTTTTCCTGAAAAGCAGGTTTTCATGGTTGGTTTCCTGGTTGTGAATACTGACCGTGCTCCCTGGTTGATTATGTTTTCTTATAAACTCAAAGAGACTGGTTGTGACAGTATAGGGAGCATGAGGAGCAAAGGAGACCTTATTTTTACCTTTTTTCAGAGAGAATGATTCATGCACTTTTTGGTATTGTTCGATGGTCTGTGCGGTCATCGAAGGTTGCAGGAAATCAAACATTTCTACAAAAGTATAATATCTGATGGGACTTCGTGATTTTACAGGTAGGGTATCGGTTTTATTGGAAATATCTCCCACCGCAGAGATGCCGGCATTGTACATTGCTTCATCCTGTACATGGATGGCTTCATCAATCACTTCCTGTTCAAAATCCCTATACCCTACAACCGATTGAAGAAATGGCAATAAACCGGTTCCTGTAGGAATAAGTCCTGCCATGTGGGAAAGCTCCAAATGGCAATGCGTATTTATAAAGCCGGGACATAGTATCCCCCTCAAAAAGTGAATTTCCGAGGGATCGATTGAGGCAACATCTACGATGTCAAGAATCTTTCCCGAATCACAGATTAATACTTTATCAGGTAGAAATTCTCCTTCGCCGGTAAATAGTAAATCAGGACTTAGTTTTTCAATGGCCATAAACAGGATAATTAATGGGTTAATTTAACAGGTATAATTTTTAAGATTTGTGATTCGATGGGTAATATTTAAATGAAATTAAGAAGATTCAATAGAATGTTGTTCATTTGCTTTTTCACTTTCAACATTTTTTTGGTATGATTTCCGCAATATTCTTATCTCCCTCAGATTTTTTTACAGTTAACCTTTAGGAAAAATCTCACCAAATCAAACCATCATACCATCTCACCATCAAACCATCATATTCTTTTTCCCGCAGATTTTCGCAGATCAAACGCAGATTACCGCCGATTTTTTTTTACAGTGAACCAAAGTAGAAATCTTACCATCATACCATCTCACCATCAAACCATTAGCACATCAGCAAATCGGCACAACTTGTCCCGATGCCTATTGGGATCAGCACATCATTTTCTTTTTTCCCGCAGATTTTCGCAGATCAAACGCAGATTTCCGCAGATTTTTTTCCGTCCTGCCATCAATCCATCTCACCATCAAACCATCTCACCATCTCACCATCAACACATCAGCACATCAGCACATTAGCACATCAAACCATCATACCATCTCACCATCAAACCATCATTTTCTTTTTCCCGCAGATCTAGCAGATTGATGCAGATATTTTATTCGAAATTCATTTTTAATTACATTATTGTTTAAGCAATATGAGTCATAATTTGTATGGATTGGAAAAATTGGATTATTATTGAAAGTTTTCAAAAGGATGGGTACGTTTGTAAAGGAATGCTTTGAATTGAAATCTTAAAGAATCCACTCCATCATCAAAGTGATGATAGAAGATAAAAAACAAAAGAAAATGGTGAACTTGATTGGGCTTTCATTGGGTACGTATGCTGTTGATCTGAGTTTTCAGTCAGGGTTGTATAGAATGATATTTTGTATTTCACTGGCTCTATTACTGGCTTCCTGTGGTCCGTCGTTGCGTATTGTGGACAAACCCATTACTTTCAATGAAG
>JRYF01003934.1_pt1 | contig 35743 bp, 31 predicted proteins | sample 235331 | NCBI WGS metagenome assembly JRYF01 (sample SAMN03074217, study PRJNA261475) | activated sludge metagenome | biome: Wastewater Treatment Plant; feature: Wastewater; material: Activated sludge; isolation source: activated biomass of a wastewater treatment plant treating hydrocarbon... ...
TCACTGAGTATATGAGAAGTGATAATAATCAATTTACCTTTGCTCTTTTCTTTTAATATCTTTCCCTTTAAAAACTCTGAAGCTACAGGATCCAATCCGGCAGTGGGTTCATCCAGAATCAGGACAGGAGTATCAAATAAAAAAGCCAGTGCTGCACTTACCTTTTGCCGTGTACCTCCCGACAATGTATGCATGGGTTTGTTTTTCATCTCCTGCAATTGGAAGACATCAAACAATTCTGTATCCAGTGGGCCTGGGTGCTTTCTCACATCTTTCATCATGGAAAACAATTGTCCAATGGTAAGATTTTCAGGATATCTTCCGACCTGGGGCATGTAACCTATTTTTTCCCTGTACTGCCACCGTCTGAGTATTGTTTGTCCATCCAAAATTATTTCGCCTTGAGAAGGTAATACAAGACCTAATATGCATTTGATCAATGTCGTTTTACCTGACCCGTTGGGACCGATCAATGCATACACTTTGCTGTTGTCAAATTGCAGCTCCAACGCGTTGAGTGCGCGCAACTTTCCAAAGTACTTGCTTACATTAAATATGGATAACATTCGGACGCATTTTAGGTTGATCGTCTTTAAGGTTCTCAGGAGTAGCAGCAGGAATAACCCTTTCAGCTCTGTCGAGCAAATAGACTAAAAAACTTCTCCAGAGCATGACTGCAGGAGGGACCTGTTCGACAATCATGGCAAAAATACTTACAGGACGGTATGGTATGTCTCCTATTCCATCTCTATTCATATCATAACCTTCGTATTTATCCCAATAATTGAGTTTCAATTCATTCAACACTGTAATACCATTGGTAGACACATCAAAGGTATTTCCTGAAAAGTTGTTGAGGGTAAAAACATTGTCATCACAACTCGCCATTAATTTTATAGCATGTCCATTTCTGTGAAAGATGTTATGGTGGAACAGGGTTCTGCTGCTCCCTTCCATATATATGCCGGTGGTATTACGGGAAAATTGGTTGTGGCTTACTTCACTGTCCCTGATATCCTTCAGGAGCATGCCATATGAAGATGAACCCCAGTTATCTTCAAACACATTATACTTCATGATCACATTCTGTGTATACATCACAGCGACACCTGCACCATTTTGTCTGAATGTGTTATGAAAATAGCTGTTGTTATGAGAGAACATAAAATGGAGACCATACCTCTGATTGTAAATGCTGTAATTCTCAGCCATCTCCGATTGAGTGACAAATTCCAGATATATCCCGTCGCGATGACCCTGGATCTCGTTGCCCTCTATCCGGGCATGATTGCATTTCCATAAATGGATACCATTGCCAAATTCATATTCATGCTGAGCAGAAGATTTTAGCCGGTTGCAAGCTATTCTGGCAAAATGTGTATTCGACAGATGGATTCCGAAAAAAGTGTTTTCCAGAATATTGTCCTCAATCTCCACATGATGGGCATCGTGGCATTTTATGGCCGCTTTGTCCTCCATGCTGGATCTTCCTGTATTTATTATTTTGAATCCTTTGATCGTTACATGGGGGGCAATGATTGTAAAAACTTCATGTTTGCTCTCCCCATCTAAAACAGGATATCGATGCCCGATTAAAACCAATGACTTGTTAATCAATATATTTCCTTCGGCATATATAGCCGGGGGCACTCCGATAGTATCAAAGGGTTCAGCAGCTTCGATGGCCGCTTTAATGCTTGGATGCGATTCACTCTTTTGTGAATTGTATACCAAAACAGGATTCGTGCCGGCATAAACTTCCATATTGAAACAGAAAACGAGCAGTAATATAAAACCCCAAAGGATATGTCGATGTCCAATAATCATCTGATTTGTCTTTCAAACCGGTCTACAATCTCTTCCCATTGAAGCAAGATACCATTTTCATTCCACTGTGTAAAAAATGCATCTCTCTGATCCCCATTCCCGAAAGCCGCCACTCTACTGGCCATGGGACTTTTGATGGTATCAGACAAGATGTAATAAGCCTGATCGGCAGGGATCAGGGAGGCAGGATTGCTGAAATCCAGGGTATAATATTTGCCATGGGTTTTGACTCTCTCCCCTTCTTTGCCTTCAAAACGGATCATGCAATTGATGTCATCAAACATGTAAATCTTGCCTTTATGCGTAATGATTTCACCTCCAAATTTTGGATCCATTATGGTCATCATGCAATGACTGCAAGCATCTTTTCCGAAACGAATAGGCTGAGGATCCTTTGTGCATGACGACTGACCCAAAATCACTAAACAAAAAATTAATATTCCTCCTGAAATGCTATTCATCTGTCCTCATTTTTCTCATGATTCATTTTACATTTTACCCTTACGGGAAAAGGAAATCAATTCCTATTCCAGCTTCTGTCTCTCTGTATATCTCACCGGTGCATCTTAAAGAAACATCCATTTCTCCAAATTGGAAAATTCCTACTCATCACTTTTAAACTTGCTTAGCAGATTGCTGAAAGAAAGGCCTGACCCAATGAAAACGAGCAGCCCATCTCTCCTTAAACTTTTCAAATACCAACACAAACATGGTGATCACTCCAGTGACCACGACGATCCAACCACCTGTATCCGGGCCTGAATAGGCGATGAAGTTCAATAAGGTTTTTGTTCCAATCAATGGGGGTTGATACGCCATTCCGGGCACTTTTATGGCGGCCTTGGGATCCAGGTTGTGACCATAGTCATAACCCCAAAGCCAGAAATCCAATAACCCAGTGATCCCTGCCACCATCATGACAATCAAAAATATCCACACTCCTGCCTTCCTTCCCCAAATTACTGAAAGCAAACCCAATGCTATAATTCCTGCAACCACCTGGGGCATAATTTCAAACTCTTTGAACATTTCTGTTTTTATGTGCTTCATCCCGATATAGTGGTTGAGACCATTGATAATCTCCACATCCCCCGAAAACCGGTTTAACCATATCTTCATCGTCAAACCTTCAGGGTATTGAGGTGCCCACATGAGTATTTCCCAAAAAGGTACATAATATAAAATCACCAGCAACAATGAAGCTATAAGGAGGAGCACCCGTGAAAACGGAGTAATCTTTTTCATCATGGATTACACATCATTTAGAAGTCTTGAAATGGCATTATTCAAAATCATAAATGACCCAAAAATATCCGGGCCGGTACTTTTCTGTGGTAAAAGCAACAGCAGTGGATTACTCAAAACTGCTGTTGCTTTTCTATTTTACGATTGCAGAATCATATCCAATGAATAGGATAAAGGCACCCGGGAATTGGCCGGTGAAATGCGTATATAACCCTGCATTTCCTGATGGAGTGCTGAACAAAAATCAGTGCAATAGAATGGAAACACACCCACTCTGTCCGGTACCCATTTCAGTGTTTGGGTTTCTCCAGGCATGATCAGAATTTCAGCCGTATTGGCTCCTTTGATGGCAAATCCATGGGGAACGTCCCAATCCTGCTCCAGATTGGTAACATGGAAATATACTTCATCTCCCAATCGTACTCCCTCAATATTGTCCGGTGCAAAATGTGACCGGATGGAAGTCATATATACATGTATTTTATTGCCATCCCTGATGACTCTGGCATCTTTCTCCGCTTTCGTAGCATGGGGATGTTGGTTGTCTTCAATGCGGTAAATCTTTACACTCTTGTCTTTAATCATGGATGCCGGTATTGCCTCAGCATAATGCGGCTCACCAATGGTTGGAAAGTCCAGCAAGAGCCTGATTTTATCCCCCGATATATCGTACAATTGTGCTGAATGGCACAGTTCCGGACCGGTTGGCAGATATCTGTCTTTGGTAATTTTATTATACGCAACGAGATATTTGCCGTGGGGCTCAGCGGTGGGCCCTCCCGGAACCATCAAGTGACCTACTGAATAATAGGTAGGCGCTCTGTCCAATACTTCCAGTGTGTTTACATTCCATTTTACCACTTCTGAAGACACAAAGAATGATGTATAGGCATTGCCTCTGTTGTCAAATTCTGTATGCAATGGCCCTAAACCTGCTCTTTCTACCACACCGTGTAAAGCCGATTCATAGCGGATGACAGGTATACCATCATATTCCCCTTCAAAATCCTCGTCATTGATGGCCTTCATCATTTTATCAAATGAAAATACAGGAATCAATGCAGCCAACTTTCCACTCCCCACAATATACTGACCGGTAGGATCCACATCACAACCGTGCGGTGATTTGGGGCATGGAATGAAATAGATAATGTCTTTTAATTCCTTGGGATCCAATTGGAGAACTTCGTCCAAAATGGTTGAATGGGTAATATGTGTAGTCTTATCGTACACATTGTGCGCATATTTAGATTTTACTTTTTTGCCTTTGCCGGCGGCAATGTATTCTTCAGCTTTTTTCCAGTTTACTGCCATTATAAAATCTTTGTCTCTCTGTGAAGCATTGACCTCAAGGAGACTATAGGCCTGCTCGGTGTTATAACAGGAAAAGAAAAACCATCCATGAGAAGGACCTTTACCTGCACGAGCCAGGTCAAAATTGACGCCCGGAGTAACCAACTGAAATGCGATATTCATTTTACCATCGTCAGCTACTTTTACAAAGCTCACTGTTCCTTTGAAGTTTTCCTTATAGGTGTTGATGGGAACATCCCTATCTTCTTCAGACCCTATAGGCACTGAAAAGCGTGAACTGGCCACCACATACTCCGTGTTTTCAGTAATAAATGGTGAAGAGTGATTTCCTGCGCTGTGGGGAATCTCAATAATCTCCACCGTTTTAAAAGTGGTCAGATCCACCCGGGCAATTCTGGGTGTGTTGTTGGCATTCCCAAAAGCCCAACGTCCATCGTGTTTTCCATTGGTAGTGGATATGGCTATATGGTGTAAATCGTCCCACGGAACAAATCCATGAGAGGTATTCAACATAGGCTTTGATTCTTCACTGTAACCATAGCCCTTTTCCGGGTCAACGGAAAAAACAGGTAGTATTTTGAATACTCTGCCCGATGGCAATCCAACGACACTCATTTGCCCATTAAAACCCCCTGAAATAATGTTATAAAATTCATCGTGTTGTCCCGGGGGTACATACACCTTCGAAGCAGCATCACCGACACTGACTGAACCCGGAGAAGTAGGTTTACACGAAAACTGAACCATCATCATGCCTGTTGCAAACAAGGCAGTGATCGGTATTAAAAGATTGATTTTCATATTACTAATTTTTATTATTATCAATATATTTTTCTAAAATTATCCCGGAATTAAGACTTTATCAATGACATGGATAACACCATTGGATACCCGAATGCTTCCGGTAATGTTGGCATCGTTGACCATGAGACGTCCGTCTTTATTGCCTAAGGTTACATTTTGTAAGTTGACCTGATTGAGCGTTCTTCCATCCATCACCATGTTTTCTGTGATCACCCCTACAAAAACATGGTATTCCAGGATATTTTGTAATTGACTTTTGTTTTCAGGTTTAAGAAGATTTTCAACTGTGCCAGCCGGCAATGCATCAAAAGCCTGATTGGTTGGGGCAAATACTGTGAAAGGGCCTGCATTAACCAATACATCCACCAATCCTGCGGCCTGTACAGCAGCAACCAGCGTAGAGTGATCTGGTGAGGCAGATGCCACTTGAACAATATGCTGCTGCGATACGTCATCTGTTACGGCGGATTGACCCGGCCCTGACCAATCCGTCTGGTTCTCCTCAGCAATTTGCCTGGATTGGCATGCAAGCATGAGCATGAGGATGAAAAACACCCCTGTTACTTGATTAATTAATGGTTTCATAATGATTTTATTATAGATGATGAATAAGTGCCATTCATTTTATTATCCAGTTAATCTGAAGTATATGCGTTTTATCAAATTGCCTTATCTTTTTCTCCGATAGTGTCCAGATCGTTTTGTCTCAAAAACTCAAGAATGTCTCTTGCATCTCCGATCGATACATTTTGATTGGGCATTCTGGTTAAACATTCTTCAAGCAATTGTCTGGCTACAGGATCCTGATCCAGCATAACATCTACATTGGTAATCATATTCATTATCCATTCCGGACGGCGCTTATTGGTAACGCCCTGAAATCCCGGACCCACCACTCGCATATCATTGAGGCGATGACAGGCAGCACATTTCATATCAACTATTGCCTTCCCGCGTTTTACCATGCCCTCATCTAACGGATCGGTGAGTTCTACATTCCTGATTTCACCGATGCCTTTTCCATCGCTTGCTTTAGCCTGACCGATCATAGACCTTGGTCTTTCCTGGTTTCCTTCCGCAGAACCGTCTCCGGAACCACACGCACACCAAATCAGTGCGCTTAAAAACAAAACTGAAACAAGTAATTTTTTCATAGTGCAAATTTTAATGTTGATAAATAGTTAAATACATTTTTAATGACTCATTTCGGATACAAATGTCCTTTATATGGGACCAAAAATATATGACCTGGGTCATGACTGAATATGACTTCAGCCATTCACTGATCAATTTATTTGGATATAGTCGTCCTTTTAATTCCTTTGATTCTGTGTAGGATGAGAATGCCCAAAGCAACAGGAAACAATGCACTGAGATAGAAAATATTTTGATAATAACCCGGAAGGAAGCCCCGTTCTATCCACAAAAACAAACCCTGGGTAAATAGTAGCAATTCTGTACCGGCATAGGCAATGATGAAGAGCCACAATGCCATTTTTACGTACAAATGTTGTATTAATATCACTTGATGACGAATAAAATAATCAAAAACAAAGCACGTAACAATGCCTAAAAGTGTAAGATGAATAAATCCAATTACAAACAACCGGATGGTATAAGAAACTACAGCAATCCAAGGGATCACCAATATGGATTGTGCAGCAATTTTTGCAATAAAAGATGCCAGGGCAAGGACAATAAACCACGTTATTGGGTGGTGAAAGTTTTCTTTCAACCTCTCCTTACCCTGTCTGAGTATCTGCAGGAATACAATCAAGGCAAGCAATTGTATAACCACCCCTGTACTATTGATGGTAAATAATATTTCTTCAGGACTTGACCATGTCACGGCCAGTGTATAGGTAAAAAAACAACTCACAACCATCAGCCAATAAAACCGGTTTGTAAGGCTTTTTGAATAAGGTGTTCCCGCCTTTTCCCATTCATTAAAAAAAATCGATAGCACTCCAAAAATGAACCACCCATTGAATTGAAAATGAAGAAAAAACTGAATGCACCAAAAGTAAAACTCAGAATTCCTTCCAAAATAAACAATAGCCGGCCCAATGCACCAAACACCAAGAGTGGAAAACGCGAGCCAAAACAGGGAAGTCAGGAATAATTTTCCTGAAAAGGTATGTTTTTGGTTGCTGTCTCTGATCAAGCGATATATCTTCATATAGGCAACTACAAAGTGTAAAGTAGAAATGACGATCGACATCATTCTGTATCCGTAAAGAATGAAACTGATGGTCATGACTAACAAAATCACTTGATTGCTCCAAAACAAACGGGAATATATAGGAAGATCCGCTTTTTCTTTAGGGACAAACCGGTGTACCATCATGACAAACAGAATCATAAACAACCAGCCTAATAAAGACATATGAGAATGGGCGTGAAGGATGTTTCTGTATTCCAATGGATGGAGACTTCCAACAAATGCATACCGGAGTAATACCCCCAGGAAAGAAGCGATGAAAAAATTGATTAAAGAAGCAGTGATCCAGGATTTTTTCATTGTATAAAATATTAATCACTTTTATCAATGATATTTTCAAAAATTTCAGGATCGTAAAAATCCCTTTCCCTGAACAATCTCTTCACTCAGGTCAATAATTTTTGTATTCATAAGCAATTGTCTGATCTCTGCCCTGATTATTTTGAATTCACCATGAATGGGGCAAGGCCGCTGTTCAGAACAATATTCCAGACCCAATACACAACGAGTATATATTTCTTTTCCATCTATAGTATCTACTATATCAGACAAGGTCAGACTTTGCAATTTCACTTCATTGATTATAAAACCTCCCTGCGGTCCTTTGGTCGACTCGATCAAATGGTTACGGGATAGTTGTTGCAGAATTTTGGCTGTAAAAGCCACCGGTGACCCGATGGTTTCTGCAATTTCCTTCAGACCAACCTTATGGTGTTCACTGGATTTTTTAGCAATAAAAATACTTGCCCTGATGGCATATTCGCATGTTTTTGATAACATGATATTTCATTATTGTACAAAATTAAATAAATCCTTTTATTAAAGGACAATGAACTCCTTTATTATTCAATTTTTCCCTTGCGCATCAACAAAGCGATGCTCTCTACATGATGAGTGTGCGGAAACATGTCCACGGGACAAATTTTTACAGGGACATATTGCTGGCTCAACCATTGGATGTCTCTGGCTTGCGTTGAAGGATTACAACTGACATATACCAACTTCTCAGGGGCAAAACGTATAATGCGCTGTACAACTTCCTCATGCATGCCGGCCCGGGGAGGATCGGTAATCAGAACATCTGGTTTGCCATGTTTTTCAATGAATTCATCGTTCAACCATGCTTTGACATCCCCAGCATAAAAAGTAGCATTGGTGATGCCGTTCCAGGTACAGTTTTCCCGGGCATCTTCCACCGCTTCTTCTACTTCTTCTATGCCTACCACATGGCTGCATTGGTGTGACAAATACAAAGCAATGCTACCAATCCCCGTATAAAGATCATATACCTTTTCACTCCCCGTCAACCCCGCATACTCTGATATTTTGTCATAAAGTTTTTCTGCTTGTGTAGTGTTGGTCTGAAAAAATGATTTAGGGCCTATTTTATACTTTATTTTTCCAAGACGCTCTGTAAGAAACGGCTCTCCGGCAAATAAAACAGGCTCCAAATCAAAAATACTGTCGTTTCTTTTCGTATTGATGGTATAGTACAAAGACTTAATATCCGGGAAAGTGTTGGTCAGATTATTCAATAGTGACTGTATATCTTCTTTAGTATGGTCGTTCCCAAATACCATATTGATCATCCATTCATTATTCCTGTTGTTTCGGAAAAACATATTCCTTAAAAAGCCTTTATGCCTACGGGAATCATAAAACTGCCATTGGTTGATTAAAGCGAATTTGCGCACATGATTTCTGATGTGGTTTCCCATGTCAAGTTGTAACATACAATTTTGAATATCCACTACTTTGTCAAATGCCCCGGGAGGATGCAGCCCAACTGCTGGGCTTCTCTCCAATTTTTCTCCATTGGATATTTCTTCCGCTGTAAGCCAATTTTGATGGCAAAAGCTGTATTCCATTTTATTCCGGTACTCAAAAATGTGTTGACTTGGAATAATATTCTCAATTATGGAAGGATCAACTCCCCCAATACGGGTCAGTGCATCGACCACTAATTTCTGCTTATGGATTAGCTGGCCATCATACGTTATGTGCTGCCATTTACATCCACCACACACTCCAAAATGGGAACAAGGGGCGGTGGTTCTGATCGCGGACTTCTCCAGAAATTTTTCTACCACTCCTTCTGAATAAGAACTCTTCTTCCTCAAAACACTTACATGGACAATATCTCCAGGCACTGCACCCTCTATAAAAAATACTTCACCGGAAGCATTCCTGCCTATCGCTTTCCCTTTATCGGCTATCCCTGTGATAGTGACATGTTCTTCAATACGTTTCGTTCTGTTGTTTCTTCCCATTACCGTATGGTTTATCGTAGAATAAGGGTGCAAAAGTATAAAAGCCTTTTGCAACTTTAGGTAAAATTCCCTCGATACACTATTCTTTAATGAAAATGGTCATTTCAGTACGGCGGTTTAATCTTCTCCCGTCTGATGTATCGTTACTGGCTATGGGTTCAGCTTCACCTTTCCCTTCAATCTTAATTCTTCCGGCATCTACACCCTTTTCTAAAAGAGCATTCTTCACTGATTTTGCCCTATTGTACGACAATGTAAGATTATAGTCTGGGCTGCCCGTGTTGTCAGTGTGTCCCGAAATCATGATATTCCAATCTTTTTGACTTTCCAAAAGGTTGTAAATTTTTTCAATTTCATGAAAAGAGGTTTCCACCAAAACATCAGAATCTACTTCAAACCGGATATTATTGAGTATGATAGGCTGATTCAATATTTGCTCAGTTTTCCCGGATGGCACCAACTTGATATGATAAATATAAGGGTCGATTTCAGAAGTCACTTGTTCCAGGTTGATGCGTTCACTGAAATACACATAGCCTTCTTTTTCAATAAAAATGTTGTATGAACTGCCTAAAGGCAAGACGTGCAATGCCGATCCGTTGAGATTGGTTTCTTTTACGATCACCTCACCGCTGTTTTCATTGATTAAAGAAAACCTTGTTGCCAATGGTTTCTTTGTAGAAGCATCGGTGACCATTATTTTCAAATAAGTTACCCGCTGTGGCCGGATGGCTTCATACATTTCAAATTGAAATATATCTACATGGGGGCCATTGCGATCGGATGCAAAATATGCAGTAGCCCCATCTAAGGATATGGTCAGTCCTCCTTCATCACTTTCCGTATTGATGGGATAACCAAGATTTTTAGGGACGCCCCAGGAATGAGAGGTATCGTCCCAATGAGAAAAGAATAAATCAAAACCTCCCATACCGGGATGGCCAGTCGATCGGAAATATAGTGTTCTGCTGTCTGCATGTAAAAAGGGTGTCTCCTCATGGCCAGGAGTATTAATGTTGTCACCGGCATTCTGTGGCTCCATCCAGCGACCATTCTCACCTCTTTTCGTCCACCAAATGTCTTTTCCCCCTCTTCCCCCTTGCCGGTTGCTGCTAAAATATAAAATCCGGCCATCAGCGCTTAATGAAGGTTGACCATCCCAGGCAGCGGAATTCACATGATTGCCCATATTGACAGGAATAGCCCAGGAACCATTGGAATTTTTGTAAGTATACCATAAATCACAACTACCAAAATTAACTTTCCTGTTACATGCTGTAAAAATGAGAAAATTTCCATCTGCAGAAAGGGTATGTACTCCTTCATTGTCCCGGGTGCTGATCTCTTCTATCAGCCGGGGTTCAGAAAATTGTTGACCATTCCAATCTGTGATATATAAGTTTTCAACAAAATTTTCCCTTCGTACAAATATCATTTGCAATCCATCCGCAGTAAATTGGGGGGTATATTCAGAATGATGCGTATTGACAGGATAAGGCAAAGGCACCGGCGCGAATGGAACAGGATTTTCGATTGCTAATGCTCTGAACCGATTGATTTTAATTTTTTCAATGGCATCAGAGTATTTAGGTTCATCCTCTTTGGTCTTTGACAAATATTCTTTAAACGATTGTGCTGCACTTCTAAAATCTTTCTGTTTTTCTGCAACGAGGGCGAGCGAATAAAACACTTCTTTATCAACCTCAGGATCGATTTTCACCGCTTCGAGAAACATTTCCCGGGCCTTATCCCATTGTTCTTTCTCAAAATATAACCCCCCTTTCATCAGATATGCAATGGTGTATCCCGGGTTGGATTTAATTACTTTGTCATACAATTGATGAGCCTTTGCAGCATTTCCTCTCCTCGACTCTGCCCTGGCTTCTTCAAACCATTTTTCTGCTTTTGCATCGGGTGATGTCCCTGACAATGATTTCTGTCCACTGCATGAAGATGCAAAAATGACGACCAAAACAAAGACAGGACTTTTAATAAAATTCACATCTAATACATACCTGGTAATTAAATATGTTAAAGTTCTGATGAAAGGATATTGAACCATATGCACTTGTAATAAAAATTGATCGTCGCTTAAAATAAACGTTGACTACAGTCTCATTTATTGAGTGATGATCATAAAAAACCACTATGATGACAATTCTTTAAGCAACGTAGTGGCTTGTTTGTCACCCAATTTTGAAGCTTCTTTAAGATCCTTTGCAAATCCTGTTTTTCCGGCTTTGTGCTTTGCAAGTCCTCTCCATTTTAATAGCTGTGCATCTTCAATCTGACCAAAATTACTCGATTGCGCCAGGGATTGATCAAATGCTGCAATCGCTTCGACATGTTTTCCCAATTCCATTAAGACCAGGCCATAATGGTAAAATGCCCAACGTCTCCATACGTAATTAGGATCTTCTTTTTCAAAAGTTCTTTTTGTATAAAAACGTAAATCAAACTCCGCTTTATTCCATTCCTTCAATTTGATATGGCACTGCGCTTTCAACCTTCTGGCCTTCCAGTATACCGGTTGAAGCGCAATAGCGTATTTTGTTGTCAATTCAAAATCCTGGATAGCTTCAGTCCAGTTCTCTTCCAGCATAAGTATTTTGCCTCTGCCATAATATGCCGTAGGTATAGTGGGGTCTATCAGGATACTCTTTCCATAGTCCCTTTTCGCATCGTGGTATTTCTTGAGTATAAAATTGACTTTTGCACGTCTTTCATATGCCTGGGCATGCCGGTTGTATTTTTCAATGGCTTTGCTCAATGCCATAAGAGCTTCCGATTCCATACCTTTCTCCTTGACGAGATCTCTGCCTTTAATGAAAGACTGGACGGCAGCTTTATCTCCTCCGGGTTCAATGACAATATAGTGCATAATATTTCCTTCATCGATTTGCCATGCATGTACAGAGCCGGAAACGGCAAACTGTGCACAGTATTCAATCAAGCTGGAGGTGTTGCGGAAACTCTTTTCTGTTACATTTGAAACATGACGGGGAATAGAAAGAGCTAATTCATCTTCTAAAAAGATGTCTTCAGCTTTGAAAATGATAATATCCCTGTAATAATTTTCTGTTCTATAGTCATACATCTTTATGACTTTGTCATAACTGTTACGTGTACCAAACTCAAGCCTTCCTTGTATAATGCACTTAAAATACATAGAATATTCAATAAATCCTTTAGTTTGTATAAACAGAGATGGAGAAGACTCAAAACAACATAGTCAAATCTTCCCTTTGTAAAATTGCTTTGGATTTCCCGCTTGTCATTAATAAATAACTGCTTGAGTACAACATCCAATGTTTTACAATGACAAAGTCCAACCCATCAATGAATTCGTCTTATCAGTAAATCTTTACAGAATGTAAAGTTCGAAAAAAGAAACGAAATAATGTTTGTTCAGGTCAAATTATTACGTTCAGTCATGAATTTACCTAAGATGAAACCCAAACATTGCAACCTTCAGAGCAATTTGCACATATGTCAATTTCCTTCCTTCCTTTTAAAATCCTTTTTCTGAAAGATCCATAAGGAGCATCATGCCAAATATGTTTGAATGAGGTTAGTTTTAAATCACCTAACCGGTGTGTGGCATCTTTATCAAAACAGCAGGGTACGACCTTACCATCCCAGGTAATTACGCAGGCATGCCATAATTTCCAGCAATGATTTTCAAGACTGCTTTTGATTGAATAGCTTCCATCACTTTTTTTATAATACCGGGAATATTTGTTGTTTTCGGGCATTAAAGAATGGCCATTTTCAAAATCGTACAATTGTGCCGTCTTCAACTTAACCTCATCAACCCCTATGGATTGAGCCAACCGGTACACCTCCGGAATCTGATGCTCATTGGGACGCACCACGAGAAACTGAAATACAATATGAGGCTTTTTGCTTTTTAATGCTTTTTTCCAATGTATAATGTTCTCTGCACCCTCCAGTACTTTTGATAATTTCCCATTTTTACGGTAGCTCTCATAGGTATCTTGTGTGGTACCATCAATGGATATGATCAGCCTGTCCAACCCCGACTCGATGGTCTTTCTGGCATTTTCATCATTGAGAAAATGGCCATTGGTAGAAGTTATAGTATATAATCCTTTAAGGTGTGCATAATGGACCATTTCGAGAAAATCGGGATGAATGTAGGGCTCCCCCTGAAAATAAAATATCAAATACGAGAGCTCCCCTGCGATCTCATCAATGGTTGATCTGAAAAAATCTTTTTGTAAATTACCCGTAGGCCTGGAAAAAGACCTTAATCCGCTGGGACATTCCGGACATCGTAAATTGCATGCAGTGGTTGGCTCAATAGAAACAGTAATCGGCATGCCCCATTGGACTGTTCTGCCCGTCAAACGGGTTACATAAAAGGATGAAAATACTTTCGCCATATTCCAAAGCCGACGTAAAGTCGTTTTGGATAAAAAATTCATTACATCGTGTTTATACATCATAAAACCATTCCGTATCGATGGGTCAATATATCCATATGGTGCCTTTCATGTCCGGCTATGATATGAGCCAGTGCTCTGACACTGATAACATTTCCCATTACAGTACCTTTTCTGATGGAATGCTCCTCATTCAGATTTTCAAAAAAAAGCAAAGTGGTTTTTCTCACCGTCTGATACATTTCATTTACATAAAACCTATCCATGTGTGAGAAATCATTGGCATTATAAACTTCCTGATCATAGGATAGCAGGGGTTGGGTTTCCCCCCTGCTGATTACCAATGCTCTGTACATAAATATCATTTCAGCATCCAACAGATGTACCAATAATTCTCTGATCGTCCATTTTTCCGGGGCATATCTGAAATCCAGATCCTGGATATTTCCGATGGCATGAATCATTCGGTCTCGTTGAGTTTTCAGTTGCTGTATTACATTATTATTAATAACCTTATCGATATAGTTTTGATAAAATGGATGGTATTCACCGGTTGCTGGAAATGAAATCAAATTCATTAAACATTTTTTTTTGTTTGTGATTAAGATTTACTGTTGTTAGATGACCGCTTTGATTTCTTTTTAGAAATGTCAGGAAGATCGTCACTGGCCTTTTGAAGTATTTGTATAAAATGATCTTGTTTCGACACCATATCTTCAGTGATCACATAATGTTCTTTTGCACCGGGATAGGGCGAGCCTTTCTCTGTTTTGCTTTCCAGCCATTGAGCTGTTCCGGGTGTAATTTTCACAAATACGGTATCATCACAGATCATGCCTACAAATTTTTCGTGGTAATACATTCCATATTCTCCAAACATAGCTTTCAGTCTGGCGTTTTCACCGGCTTGATTTGCTACATATTCTGCAAATGATTTATGGGTTGCCATTTCAATTCAAGTAATTGTAAGAGATTAAAATTAATCAAAAAGCAGGGAAATTAGATAGAATTCGTAATTAAGGAAGAACTGTTTCCTGCAATTTTTTTTCTGCTAAACTCTTAAAATACAATGCTGCCCTGTCACCAGGTGTTGTTTCTATCACTTTATCCAGCAAATTCAAAGCCGGAGAGAATTCCCCTTTCTGTATGAAGGAAACAGCTTGTTCAAAAACGGGCTTGAATTCTGATTTTGCCAATTTTTGTTCCTCATTGTCGATATCGTAACATTCAAATATTTCAATTTGGGTATCCTTACCTTTCACGCTCACCTTTCCCAGTGCCCTGAAAAGATATTGATCAGGATTTTCCATTTTCCCCAATGATTCAGAACTTACCAAAATATCGGCTCCATATTCTTTGGTTATACTTTCCATTCTCGCTGCAGTATTCACTGTATCTGCAATAACCGTTGCGTCTCTGCGGGTTTCATCACCGATGATTCCCATAATCAATGGTCCTGAGTGAATCCCCATTCCTACTTTCACAGGAATTTCCCCTTTGGAAACCAGCTCTTTATTATACTGAGTGATGACCGATTGCATTTCTATGCAGGATTTAAGGGCATCTTCCGGGCTGTTTTGAAAGATTGCCATGACGCCATCCCCCAGGTATTGATTGATCATTCCATTATGTTTTCTGATTACCGGCCCAACGACTCCCATGTAATCTTTTACAAACTGAAAAATCTGAGAAGGGGTACTGCTTTCTGTTCGGGTAGTATATCCCCGGATATCTGTAAATACTATAGTTACATTGTTTTCCCTGTTGTCACCCAGTTCAACATCCAGAATATGATGCCTCCCAATGGCGGCCAGGAACTCCTGAGGCACAAACCGGGACATCGCCGTATTGATTTCCTTTTCGTATTGTGCCTTTTTCTTTTGTACATTATACCGGTATCGGGCCCATCCTAACAACCCCACAAAAATCAGTGTACCTGTTATGGAAAGGAACAAAATTAATTGTTGCTGCTGTCGTCTTTCCTTTTGTTCGTTCAATAGAGCTAATTCAGCAATTTCTTTATCCTTTTGTGCCGTTTGGTATTTGGTATCCAATTCCTGAAGAATGGACATCCGCTCTGCATTCTTAAGTGAGTCATTGAGCATGAGATGCTTTTCCAAAGAGAAAAAAGCGGATTCAAAGTCACCTAAGCTCTTGTAATTATGAGCCAGATTGTTATATATCGATGTTTTCTCCTCGATAAAATCGATTTCTTCAGCCACTTGCAAAGCCTTCTTAAAGTACTCTAAAGCTCTGCCGGGTTGGTTGAGTTTGCTATAAATGGCTCCTAAATTATTCGAACTGATCACCATCCCCCTTTTATCATCAATCGCTTCAAAAGCCTCCAAAGCATTTATATAATGACCTGCTGATTCGCGCAGCATTGTTCTACCCTTGTCATCTGATTGCTGGAGGGTTTTTTCAGCTTGCGCTCTCCATAAGTTTCCCAGACTGTTATAAGCATATGCGCTTAAATAGGAAGATGTAAAGGCATTATTGAGTTGCTTGGCCTCATCAATAGTTCTATTGAAATAATAAATCGCTGAATCCTGATAGGTAGCTGTAGTGATGTGTTTCTCAGATAGCACCTCATAAGCCTGCCCAAGATTAATGTAAACGTTGGGCATCAGATTTTTAAAATTGTTGAGTGTGCGTGTATCTGATCTGCTAATCTGTTGGTAATACGTTTGAACATTAAGTAAATAGGGTATCGCTCTTTGGTCCAGCTCCTGTGCCATGAGTAACGAAGCCTGATTGATACTGGCTACTGCAGCAGAATAATAATTTCCTACAGATTCGGCCAGCTCAATAATACCGATATACATATTAGAAGCTAGTTCGTATTGATTGGTACGTTGGTATATTAATGCTACATTCGAATTATTGCGAATGGATTGAAGGGAATCCGAAGTGCCGGCGTAATAATCATTGGATTTAAAAAGATAAAATAGTGAGGAGTCATTTTGATCTGTTGCCAAAAACAACCGTCCCAATAGCTGGGTTGCCTGACCCTTTTTTTTCAAATCGTCCAACTTTACAGCCACCCGATACAAGTCTCTGCTTACTTCAATGGCTGAAGAGGGACTAATTTTTTCAGTTTCCCGAACTAAAGCAAAAAGATGCTTATAAAGCAAACTATCATTGGTTTCGCTTTTTACAAGTAACCGGAGAGAATCAATCATTTCATTTTGTCCCCATACCGGAGTGGTTATGACGCAATACCATAAGACTGAAAAAGTTGAAATGAACCTGAACTTCATCGTTGCTTGTAAAACAAACATGTAATTTACAAATAAAAATCAAATATCTCAAGAATCATTCAAACTACTTGAACGCTCAAAACAATTTGTTCGACATTAATGCCAAATGGCTGCAAAATTCTTATAAAACCATAAAATATGCAATCATCCAATCCAATATAATTCTGGAGAAATGATTTCCAGTATAATGTAAGGAACCCAAAATTATTGCAAATTCAGATAAAGAATTATTAGCAAAGAATTTTTTTTAAAATAAAAGCCCCGTAATTTTCAAATTCAGGGTAAATACCTATTCACCCCTTGAAAATATAACTTTAATTTTGGCAGGATATTTTCCCATAGTTTTTACAGGAACTCCATTTTAATTACTTCTTATTGTTTTTTAATTATTTAAATATTACAAAATATATATATTGATTATGAATAATTAAATTTTGTCTAATTTATTTTCTGCTTTCTGATGGGTTTGCTTCTGGTCTCATGATAAATTGTCATTTAAAATAAGAAAAAAGTCTTTTATTTATTGATCATGGATATACTTCTGCGTCTTTCAAAAACCCTCCTGGGATCTGTTTTCGCTATAATCTATTTTTCTTTTCATAATCCAGTTTTAGGACATGATGATTTGGCAGATAAACATAAAGCATGTAAATACCAACATGATTTAGATTGTCGAATTAAGAACATTGAGTTCACAGGATTATTCAAACATCAATATTCAACAAATTCCTCTCAGGCTTCGGATAAGTTGTTGCCAGAAAATGAAATCATATTTAAAAATGCAAATGATAAAATCCATTATTACAAAGTGGATACCCAATTACTTCAGGAGATTTTAATTTTCAAACCAGAAAGGTTTATACTCACTCTACCATTTGAAGGAAGAGAACTCATTTTGGATATGGAAAAAGCTGAAATATTTTCTGACCATCCGGAGGTGTATTATGGTACGCATGAAAATAAAAAACGGCTTGACTATCAACCGGGAGTTTATTACCGTAGTGTAAGAAATGGAAAACAACCTATGACNNCGACAAAAGTCCTCTGGATTTAGGATATCTCGAAGATAAAAATGGGCGAAAAACAGACACCTTAGTGATAAGGAGATCTGATGATACATTCGGTCATCTCAATTTTGAATGTGAGGTTTGGGATCCCCCGGGCACTCCGGCAGATTATGAAGATGATCACCGGTACCAGCCGGAAACCAGGTCTTCCGGTCTGTGTTTCAGGCAGTATGTAGAAGCCAATTTTCACCTTTATCAAAATAAAGGAAGCAATGTGGCGAATACTGTGAACTATCTCACAGGATTGTACAATCAGGTAATTGCTTTATATCAAAACGAACAAATAACACTGAGTCTTTCAGGAGTATTTGTATGGACACAAAATGACCCCTATGGCAATGGCACCAGCAATAATCTCACTAATTTTTCCAATGCCATGTCTGGCGGATTTAATGGAAATTTAGCTCACCTGGTTACATTAAATCCTAATTCTTCAGGAGGCATTGCCTGGTATAATACCGTTTGTAGTTCCTCTAACCAGTATAAGACAGCGGTCTCAAGAATAAACAGCTCATATAACAATGTACCCTCCTACAGCTGGTCGGTAATGGTTATCACCCATGAAGTGGGTCATAATCTGGGGTCCCGTCATACGCATGCATGTACATGGAATGGAAACAATACCCCCATTGACTGCTGCGGACAAAAAGAAGGTTATGGAGAAAGTACGTGTACAAACAGCCAAAATAATAACTGTAATCTGCCTGATCCCGCAGGGGGAGGCACCATCATGAGTTATTGTCATCTGAGAAGTGTTGGCATTAATTTTAACCATGGCTTTGGCCCGCAACCCGGTAACCGGATCCGGTCTGTGTTAGGAGCTTGTCCGGATTGTTCACTGGCATTAGGTCCATGTCAACAGAACAATATTCATATATCAACCAAACCTCCAAACAATACAGTAGCCGCCATCCAACAGGTGACCTCAAATTGGTCTATCAATCCTTCATCCAATCCGTCTTTGATCACTTTTAAAGCGGGAGGGCAAGTCATTCTTCAGCCCGGGTTCCACGCCATGGAAGGCACACAATTTCAGGCATTTATTGAGGCATGCCCGGGTTCACTTGTTGAATATTTTGAGACCGATCAGCTTTTCCNNAGATGGTAAAAGTCAAGGTTACCGAAAAAACATCTAAGCTTACAGTTTACCCTAATGTATCCGGAATCAATACAACAATAGAAATAGAACTTTCTACAGAAGGGGAAATTCAATTGATACTATTTAATCAAAGTGGTCAAATGATCAGACAGTTACTCACCCGAACCCTATTGCCCTCCGGAAACCATACTTATGATTTAAACCTTGAATCTTTTCCAGTAGGAGTATTTTATATTTCTTTGTTAACGCCGGATGGTCTCCAAACCAAAAGACTTATGGTTATTCGTTAATGCTTTACCCCTTTGACTATAGTTAATTTTACTTAAAAAAAATCATGGATTTCTATCTTCTTTGATCGAATAATCTTAAATTTGATTAACGATGTAGTGCATTGCCCCCAATTTTGTATTTGTGCATGTCCCATGTGCTTGTCCAAATATATTTTCCTCTAAGTATTAATTAACTTGGTTTTAAATTTTTTTTACAAAATGAGAAAACTCATTTTTATACTATATTTCTCTAGTGTTTGCACATGGGTTTTTGCTCATTTTGAATCCATAACAATAACTACCGGAAAAGTGGGATTCATTCTGAGTATATTATCAGGATTGAATTATTGGTCAGGCCCATTCCACCAACTTCCTTCAGAAATCCAGGAGCAAAAAGAAATATCTTTCAATCTTCAGGATGGTCAAAACTTTACTAAGAAAATGGAATGGATTGCCGAACCGGATACCATGCATTTTGCTGATCTTTTCATTCCGGAATCACATGACGCTGCAAGATCATCCCAGACCGGATCTCAACAATACCGGGTGGATACGACTTTACTTCGAACCATCCTGAAACAAAAACCCAATCAACTCAAGATTTTACTTTCCTTTGAAGGGAAAAATCTTGAACTTGATTTGATCAGAAATGAATCTTTTATTGATAACATGAAGGTGTATTACGGAAGCCACCAACAAAATACATTATTTGATTATCAACCTGGTGTCTACTATCAGGGAATAAAGAAAGCGGGCCAATCCATCCTTTATTCAATTAGTTTTTTTGAAGACGATATTATTGGCATGATCGTAGATCAGGAAGGCCCAATAGATATGGGATACCTGGAAGAAGATGGGGGACGTATTTCTTCCACCTTTGTAGTCCGGCGTTCTTCTGAAATATTCAGTGAACTGTCCTTTGAATGTGAGGTGTTGGAGCCTCCAGCAGGCAACTCTGCACCGCAGGATGCAGATCGTCAACATTTGGATACCCGATCAACGACTTTGTGTTTCCGGCAATATATTGAGGCAAGCTACCATCTTTATCAAAATAAAAGCAGTAGTGTGGCGCAAACGGTCAATTATCTGACAGGGCTTTATAATCAGGTTGCCATTTTATATAACAATGAGCAAATCAATTTAACCATTTCACAAATATTGGTGTGGACACAGTTGGAGCCATATAATAACTCCTCTTCTTCAACATCATTGTATTCTTTTTCCAGTGCCATGTCCGGAGGTTTCAATGGAGACCTGGCCCACCTGGTCTCGATGCACCCTACTCCTAGTGGTGGAATAGCCTGGCTTAATACGGTTTGTCATGAAAGCAATTATTACAAAACCGCTTTTTCAAAGATTAACAGCACTTATGCCAATGTACCTACGTACAGTTGGTCGGTGATGGTGATTACCCATGAATTGGGGCATAATTTGGGTTCCAATCATACACATGCTTGTGTATGGAACGGTAACAATACAGCCATTGATGGTTGTAGTTCCACGGAAGGAAGTTGTTCAAGACCACCTAATCCCCCAGGAGGCGGCACCATTATGAGTTATTGTCATGGCACCTCTGTTGGAATCAATTTTTCATTGGGTTTCGGGCCCCAACCGGGCAACAGGATCAGAAACGTTCTGGCTGGATGCCCAAATTGTTCAATATCTGATGATTGTGGAATAACATTGACCGGCTCCAGCAGTACTCCTGTCAGCTGTCAGGGAGTTTTGGATGGGACTTTGACCGTGAATGCTACCTGTACGGATTGTGCCGGATTAGAGTTCTCAATAGATGGCAGTAACTTCCAGTCCAATGGTCATTTTTCCGGTTTAGGTGCAGGTTCATATACCATCTTTGTCCGGAAAAGCAATGACCATAATTGCATGACCACCGCTTTTGCCAGCATAGGTTTTGAAAGCACATGCAATTGTGTCAATAGTTTATACACTCTTACCCTACGTACAGATCAATTTGGGAATGAAACCAGCTGGGTCATTGCAAATGATCAAAATCAAGTCGTGGCGCAAGGCCCGGCAGTGGGTGTCTATCCAAATTATACCACAATCACAGAGTATATATGTCTGTCCGGGGGATGTTATGAGTTCAGGATTTTTGACAGCTGGGGAGATGGTATTTGTTGTGGCTATGGACAGGGATACTATACATTAACCGATCCATCAGGTCAGGTTGCAGCATCCGGGGGACAATTTGGTTTTTCTGAAATCACTCCATTTTGTGCAATAAGCGGTTTATGTGAACAGGAGTTTATCCATATTTCCAGCAAACCGCCCACCACTACCGTCGCCGCCATCAATGAAATCACTTCAGATTGGGTCATTACCTCCAATGAAAATCCTAATCCCATCATCTTCAAAGCCGGTGAAAAAATTACTTTGTTGGATGGTTTCCACGCAATGGCAGGTACAGACTTTCAGGCTTATATAGAGTCATGCACTGTAACAACATTTGAGCTTCCCGACACTTTAGAACTACCACAATCATTAGAAGATCCTGAAAATCTCATTATTTCAAATAAAATCGAAATTCATGTTTATCCTAATATCACCCATACACATACCCACATTGAAATTATTCTGAATGAAGAAGATGAAATTCAGTTGATGATTTTTAATCAAAGTGGGCAAATGGTACATCAATTGCTAAGAAATGAATATTTCAAGCCTGGAGTACATACTTTTCAATTGAATGTGGAGCTGTTTCCTGCCGGTATGTATTATTTAACCCTATTATCCAACCAGGATATGAAAACACAAAGATTTTTAGTGCTCCGCTAAAAAAGGACAGAAGTCATGTAAGATTAAGATTATAAATACGATATAAATTCAGGGAAAATACGGATAAAAATGTTTAAAAAGAGCAATAGTTTTACCACTTTGGAAAAATATCCATTTCCATCCCTAACGAAGTCCCATTTATTAATATCCGGATCCTGTCTGATGACAGGTTTAAATTAAGCATCATTCCATTACTCAATAATCCAGGCTTCGTATGAATTCATTTGAACATTCCATCAACTCCTTACTTAGAGTTTTCATTTTTAATGTACTTTTTATTTCGGTTTTGCTTGGCCAGGTGTATGATCCTGACCGTCACAATACCAGTATTGAGGATACCTGGATATCTTGTCAACAGTCAAACAGTCCCAATCCAGCCAGGGGTTTTTCTCACTGGATCCTATATGATTTGGGATTCCTACATCAATTGGGTCCAACTCATTTTTGGAATCTGAATGTACCGGAATATTTGCAAAGTGGTATTAATGAAATCATAATTGATGTATCAGAAAACGGTAGCGAATGGATTCAGGCATCTGTTTATTCCATTCCTCAGGCACAGGGATCAGGATATTACACCGGTGTGTCCGGACCTGATCTCACTGGAAGGAACGCGAGATATATTTTAATTACGGTGTCTTCTAATCATGGGGGACCCTGTGTAGGATTCTCAGAATGGAAAGTTTATGTTTCCGATCCTGCTGATCCTTCCTATTGCAATACTGAATCTATGGACATTGTAGATTATCCGGGTCAGGATTCTGTTGCTGTACAATTAACTATTATATCTGATTGGATTATCGATCCAACCACTCACCCTGAAAAGATCGTTTTTCAGGCTGGTGAGAGCATCACACTCACCCCGGGATTTCATGCCATGCAGGGCGCTGCATTCCGGGCTATTATTTATCCCTGTGACCCTGTATCCGAAGCGAGGGAATTTGCTGAAAGCGATTCAATACCAGGCCGGACGCTATTGTTCAGACATCATATCGAAGGACTGGAATTGTCCGTCCTTCCTAATGTAGCTACCGAAAACACCCTATTAACCATCACCAATGCGATGATACAACCTGTTAAAATGCTCATTTTCAATCAAAATGGCCAGTTAATGCAATCCGTTCTCAATCAAAAGGCCCTGGAACCGGGAACATATCCTTTCCAAATTTCTTTGAGTGATTATTCGCCCGGCATGTATTATGTTCAGCTGGTGGGTGAAAAAGGAATAAAAACGGAAAGGTTAGTTGTCTTAAAAAATTAGTATTTAGATCAGGTTTATTCATTACCTTTAGTTTATGATAAAAATGGTACAAATAGCCTATGTGTCTAAATAACAGAATCAGGGTGTTCATTTGGTGTATTTTATATGCTTTTTTTATATCGACCATTTCAACAGAACTGAATGCCCAGCGAACTTGTGCAACGATGGAAGTGCTGCAAAATCAGATCGAACAAGATCCGGGCTTGCAACAAAGAATGCAGGAATATGAAGACCAATTGAGGTACCGGATCAGCAATATCCGGTCACAGGAAGTCATTACCATTCCGGTAGTTTTTCATATAGTACACAATGGTCACGCGATAGGTACCGGACCCAATATATCCGAAGCGCTGATTTTGGCGCAATTGGAGCAGATGAATCTGGATTTTGCCGCGGCTAATCCGGATAAAATGAATATTCCTGCGCTATTTCAACCCTTGCATAGCAATACCATGATTCAGTTTTGTCTGGCGCAAAGAGACCCTGACGGTAATCCCACTACCGGTATCAACCGCATCCATGGAGGACAAGCCAGTTGGACATCTTTCCAGATTGAAAGCAATTTGAAGCCGGCTACAATATGGGACAGGGATGAATACCTTAATATTTGGACAGTAAACTTTCATCCCTTACAAAATATTTTAGGATACGCACAATTTCCCGGTGGGGCGGCAGATACCGATGGTATCGTGTGTGCATATTACAGTATTGGTTCCATTGAAAATCCTAATCCGGCTGGAGGGAATTATGGATATGGCCGCACAGCTGTCCATGAATTGGGACACTGGCTCAATTTACGTCATATTTGGGGAGATACTACATGTGGTAATGATTTCGTGGCAGATACTCCTGTTCATCGAGTTGAAAATTTTGGATGCCCTAACCATCCCAAGACAAATAATTGTACAGGTGGCCCACATACTGAAATGTTTATGAATTATATGGACTACACCGATGACCAGTGTATGATCATGTTTAGTATCGGTCAGGGACAACGCATGATGGCGGAGCTGATCAGCGGTGGCAGGAGGGTGAGTCTTACTGGCTCTTTGGGTTGTATACCCCCCGATAATTGCAGTGATAATCCTTTGTATCTAAGCCAGAAGCCCATTGAATCGGGCTTATATCAAAGCACAAGTTTCATTACTTCCTCAGGGGAAATAGATCCTTCAACCCAGGTTGAATTTCGTTCCGAAGTATCAATCTCATTAACAGTGGGCTTCCATGCTAAAGAAGGCAGCGAATTTCTTGCAGAAATTGGTGAATGTATTTTTAGCAATACGCTGAAAAAATCAACAACCATTGAAACAGCACAAGCAGAAGAAAAGTCCCAATCTTTCAGGGAGAAGCCCGTTCATGACGAAAGATTTTCTATTTACCCCAATCCTTCCTCTCATTTTGCACGGATCGATTACCTTCTGGAAGCCGCTGTGGACGTGGAAATGGCTTTGTTCGATTTATCCGGTAAGTTGATTGAAGTACTCCTTCCCCGCCAAATCCAGTATTCAGGAAATCACCACTTCATACTCGACACTGGAGGTCTTCATCCGGGTATTTGGATCATTCGAATGAGGGCAGGACAAGATGTTCTGACGAAAAAAATAGTGGTTGTTCGTTAATGAAATCCATATTTTACTCTTGCCTTAACATTTTTACACTTACTATTCTTTTTTAGCTTATCTTTTCCGCAAGATGAGGCTAAAAAAACATTATTCTGAAGATTTTCGGTTATTTCCCAATAAAGCCAGTATGATCTGGACCATTGTTCTTATAAGCTTTCTCTTTTTATTACCTTTCCTGGTAAAGACCTATTATTTATCCGTAGTCAATTTAATGTGTTTGAATATATTGGTTGCTTTGGGATTGAATGTACTGGTCGGAAATACAGGTCAAATTTCTCTCGGTCATGCCGGATTTGTTGCCATAGGTGCTTACAGCTCAGCTTTGTTATTAAACATGGGATTGCCCTTTTTGCCGGCTTTACTCTCGGCAGGAATAATCTCCGGTTTCATTGGCGCCTTATTAGGTATTCCTTCATTCAAATTGGAAGGGCCTTATCTTGCCATAGCTACCCTTGCTTTTGGCATGGCAGTGACTATCATTATAGGCAGATTGGATGTATTTGGCGGACGTATGGGTATGTCTGTACCTCGAATTCAATTGGGGTGGACGGGACTGAAATACGATATTTCTTTGTATTATGTTTTTATTGCTATTACCGTGACCATGGTCATAATAACCAGAAACATAGTTAAAAGCAGAATTGGCAGAGCCTTCCAGGCCATCCGTGACAGTGATATTGCTGCGTCGGTAGCAGGAGTACATTTAGCAAAATATAAAACCTTGAGCTTCGCCATCAGTGCGTTTTATGCTGGACTCGCCGGATGTTTATGGGCGCTCTATCTTCAGTTTGTGACTCCAGGTTCTTTTAGTTTTATGATGTCAGTATTATTTTTAGCCACTGTTGTACTTGGTGGGCTGGGAAGCGTGACCGGCTCTGTAATGGGCGCTGTATTAATGTCCTGGTTGTCTCTACAATTAGAAAAAATTGTGGAAGTACCTGTATTGGGTCAATGGGTCACGCAATTCACTGGCTTATTTATGAATCCTTCAGGAATTGCCAATATCACCTGGGTAATTACCGGCTTGATTCTGATCATGGTCATATTGTTTGAACCATTGGGACTGTTCGGATTGTGGTTACGCATTAAAAGATACTGGAAAATGTGGCCATTTTAAATAACAGAAGATGATCATACAAATTCTTATCAATTCACTGGTAGCAGGAAGCATTTATGCATTAATGGCATTGGCTATGGTTATTGTTTACAAGGCTTCTGAAATACCTAATTTTGCGCAAGGTGAAATGGCTATGATTTCTACATACATCACATTTGTTATGTTACAAATCCATGGCTATACTTTTTATACTTCCTTGTTGATCACATTGATATTTGCTTTCTTATTGGGAATTTATTTTGAGTATGCCATAATACGCAGAGCTAAAACTCCAAATCTATTGGGTTTTATAATCATTACTCTTGGGTTTCAATTGATGATTTTTGGATTGGCATCCTGGAAATGGGGTAGTGATCAGCGTACTTTCAGCCTTCCTTTCTCCCATTCAAAAGTAGTTTTCAGGACGGATCAATTTGTCATGACTGAGCAAAATCTTGCAACCATTCTGATTGCAATAGCGGTTATGATTGGGCTATATATCATCATCCAGTTTACAAAGCTGGGCTTGGCAATGAAGGCGGTTCAACAAAATAAAGATGCAGCAAGTTTCAATGGGATTCCTGCCAACCGGATATTGGGTATTTCATTTGGAATCAGCGCGATGGTTGGGGCTATTGCCGGCATACTGGTCGCTCCCCTAACCACTCTTGATCCTTCAATGATGTGGGATCCCTTACTCAAAGGATTTGCTGCTGCTGTTTTGGGAGGGATGAAGTCTCTTCCAGGTGCAGTCGTAGGGGGTTTACTCCTGGGAATAGCTGAAAATTTATTTGGATTTTATGTATCGCTTGAATTTAAATCAGTGGTAGCCTTTGCCTTAATTATTCTAATTTTATTGATCAGGCCATCCGGACTATTCGGAAGCCATTATACCCGAAAAGTATGACCTCCTCACTTTTGGAAGTTAGGGATATGACAAAGTATTTTGGTGGCATCCATGCACTGAAAGCCATCCAATTTAATATCAACAAAGGAGAAATTTTCTCCATTATTGGCCCAAATGGAGCCGGCAAATCGACTGTTTTTAATTGCATCAATGGGATATACAGACCTGATAGTGGAAATATATTTTTTAAAGGCCAGGATATCACCGGTTGGCCACCTCATAAGATTGCGAAATCAGGTATTTCACGCACTTTTCAAAATTTGGAACTTTTTAAATATATGTCGACTATTGATAATCTGCTGTTGGGCAGGCATTTAAAAATGAAATCTTCCATCCTCCAGTTAGCGGGATTGAATATTTTACGCTCCAAAGCGGCCAAGGAAGAAGTCAGTCACCGTGCAAAAGTGGAAGAGATCATAGACTTATTAGATTTACAGGCTTACCGCGATTATCCGGTATTTGCTCTTTCTTATGGGAAACAAAAACTGATAGAGTTGGGAAGGGCACTCGCTATGGAGCCTTCGCTCCTGTTGCTGGATGAGCCTGCTGCTGGATTGAACAATGAAGAAAGACAGGATATGATATATTGGATCAATGACATTCGAGACCAATTAGATATTTCCATTATCATCATTGAGCATAATATGCAAATGGTCAAAGACATTTCAGACAGAGTAATGGCATTAAATTTTGGCAAAAAAATCGCTGAAGGAAAGCCAGATGAAGTGCTGAAGAATCAAGAGGTTATAATGGCATATCTCGGAGAAGAGATCACTTAAATGATAAAATAATTATGTCGCTGGAGGTTAAAAATATTGATACATTTTACGAAAAAATAAAAATATTGAATGGTCTCTCCTTTACCGTCAAGGAAGGCAAAGTAACCGCAATTTTGGGTAATAACGGAGCCGGAAAATCAACCACTCTAAAATCCATCATGGGACTCATTGACAATCAACCGGAAAAAGGAGAGATACTATTTAAAAATACACCCATTCATACACTTCCCACCGAAAAAAGAGTAGCGATGGGAATAGCATATGTTCCTGAAGGAAGAGAAATTTTTCAGGAACTTACCGTAAAAGAAAATTTATGGGTAGGCGCTTACCTGAGAAATAACCGTAAGCAAATACGGCATGATCTTGATAGAATGTTCACCTTTTTTCCTGTATTGAAGGAAAGGCAAAAACAATTAGCGGGCACTTTGTCAGGGGGAGAACAACAAATGCTTGCCATAGCACGTGCCATGATGAATAAACCTGAATTGTTGATCCTTGATGAACCTTCGTTGGGTCTGTCGCCTTTGCTAGTACGTGAAATTTTCAGAATCATCAAAGAAATCAAAAACCAGGGAGTCACATTACTTTTGATTGAACAAAACGCCAATATGGCTTTCCAGGTAGCTGATTTTGTCTATATCATGGAAAATGGAAAATTTGTACTTACCGGCACGGCAGCTGAATTAAAAGAAAATCCGGATGTACAGGAATTTTATCTGGGAATCAAAGAATCTGTATCCCTGAAAGGATACCAGAGATATAAAAGAAAACGCACCTGGCGATGAATACAAATTCTGTAAGAAATATACCCTCGGTTTTTCTTGACATGGCTGAAAAAAGAAAAGATAAAATTGCCATGCGTCATAAGGATCTTGGTATTTGGAATGATGTTTCGTGGGATGAATATAAATCCCAGGCTTTACAAGTGGCATATGGACTGATGGAATTGGATGTTCATCCAGGCGATTTTGTGGGCATCATTGGGGACAATTCCCCTGAGTGGCTTTATGCGGATATGGGTATTCAAATCGCCGGAGCATGTTCGGTAGGTATTTATACCACCAGCTCTTCTGAACAGCTATTTTATATACTCCAACATGCCGGATGTAAAGTGCTGTTTGCTGATAATGAAGAGCAGGTCGACAAGTGGTTAATGATCAGAGATCGTTTACCTTCATTACAATACATTGTCTATTGGGATAAAAAAGGACTTGAAAAGCTGGAAGATGAACGATTAATTTTTTTCGATGACCTCAAAAAGATGGGTGACAATTCAATTTCCTCTTATAGGAATAAACACCTGAAAATTGCTAATGAAGTCAATCCCGATGATGTTGCCATCTTGGTGTATACCTCAGGTACAACGGGACATCCCAAAGGAGCTATGATTACCGCCAACAATTTGTTTTGGATTGCAGATGCAATCATTGATTCTACCTCCGAACTCATTTCAGAGGAAGAAACCACAATGTCATTTCTTCCATTGTGTCATATTTTTGAGCGTTTATTCAGCGTATATCTGCCATTGGTATATGGATACACCATACATTTTGCTGAAAGCACAGAAACCATTGCACAAAATCTGAGAGAGATTAGGCCTACCATTGGCTACGCTGTGCCAAGAGTCTGGGAAAAATTCCATTCGGCAATACTTTTAAGAATGAAGGATGCCCCGCTTTTGAACCAATGGATGTTTGTTAAGGCAATTTCAATAGGAGAAAATTATACCCGGATGAAGCTGAATGGCAAAAAAATTCCAGTTACACTTCGGGTGCTAAGATGGATTACATATTTCAGTGTCATATATCCATTGAAGTATATGATGGGTATGAACAATATGAAAAATGCCATAAGTGGGGCAGCCCCGATTTCCATGGAGATTTTATTTTTTTATCACATATTGGGAATCCGATTACTGGAAGGGTATGGCATGACTGAATCCACAGGAATCATCACCATTTCTGATTCAAGCCATTTCAAATTAGGTACTGTGGGCATACCATTAAAAGGAGCAGAGCTATCATTGGATGGCGAAGGAGAAATATTGGTACGTCATGGAGGAATTTTTAAAGGATATTACAAAGATGAAGAAGCTACAGCAAAAACCATTAAAAAGGGATGGTTGTATACAGGAGATGTTGGAGAAGTCGATGAGGATGGTTTTCTGAAAATTGTCGATCGTAAGAAGGATATTATCATTACTGCCGGTGGAAAGAATATTGCACCTCAATACATTGAAAATAAAATGAAGGAAAGTCCATATATCAATGATGCCATTGTCATAGGTGATGGCAAGAAGTACATCACAGCTATAGTGATTTTGGATGAAGAAAATATTAACAATTATGCATCGGATCAAAAGATCCAATATTCCTCATATAGTGAACTGGCTTCGAATTCCGATGTCAAACTATTGATAGAAAAGGAGATACAAAAGGTAAACAAAGAGCTATCCAATGTTGAAATGATTAAAAAATTTCGTATTTTAGACAAGCGTTTGTATGTAGAGGATGGTGAAGTAACACCAACAATGAAAGTTAAAAGAAAATTTATTAATGAGCACTATGCACCGTTAATAGAATCGATGTACCGGTAAATCCTTATTCTTAATATAAAATAAATATAAAATCCATTTACTATGAAAAAGCACTCTGTTCATCTATCAATCACCTTGTCACTTTTGTTGTTCCTTTCTTTTTGTTCCTGCAAGACATCAGGGCCTGAAGGAGATACCACCGGCGTTACGGAAGATGAAATTGTCATTGGTTCCTGGGGTCCCATGACCGGTCCCGCTGCATTATGGGGAAATGTAGTAAAGGGTATTGACTCCTACTTTAGGCTCATCAATGATGAAGGTGGAATCCACGGAAGAAAAATTAAATTTATTTATAAAGATGATGCTTATGACCCATCAAAAACGGTTCCTGCGGTGAGGGAATTGGTGCAACGAGATGAAGTGTTTGCTGTTGTGGGAGGAGTAGGAACCGCAACAAGCATGGCCGTAAAAGAATTTTTAAGTGAAAATGGAGTTCCCTGGATTACCCCAATGAGTGGTGCCGCTGCATTTACACATCCCCCTTCTGACAATATTTATTCCGTATTTCCTCTCTATTATGATGAAGGTGCTGCCATGACCCGGTATGCATTGGAAGAATTAGGCGCTACAAAAATTGGGATCATTTATCAAAATGATGATTTTGGCAAAAGTGGACTTGTCGCTTCTCGCTACGTTCTGCAACAAGGAGGCAACGACTTTGTAGCTGCACTTCCTGCAGAAGTGATGGATACTGATCTCAGCTCACATATTGCCCGGTTGAAAAGTGCAGGTGCTGAAGTGGTGCTTTTATGGTTGCTTCCCAGACAAGCGGCCATTTCATTAGGTACGGCTGCAGTCATGGATTACAAACCCAAATGGATTGCTTCCATGGTATTAAGTGACCTGGCTTTAATGCACGACATCACCAAAGGGGCATGGGAAGGAGTTATTTTCAATTATCCTGCAAGATCTCTTTATAATGACGAGAGCAATCAAAGGCTCATGCAACTTCGCGATGCATTTCAAAAGTATTATCCTGAGGATCGCTGGGGTACTTTTTCTGCCGCCGGAGCTTTATGGACAGAAATCCTCATCGAAGGCTTGAAGAAATCAGGAAGAGACCTAACCCGCGAATCTTTACTGAAAGCAATGTCTGAAATGGACAACTTTACCGGGACAGCAGGTATTAATGTTTCTTTTGGAGAAAATAAGCATCTGGGAGCCCGTGCAGTATACCTTATGGAATGTGTTTCTGCAACCGAAGTCAAAGTATTGGGCGACATGATTGAAAGCGATGTAGACATTTCTGTTCTGGCCGGTTTACATTAATGAATGGTTTGATTTCATTGGATAGTTGGTATAATTCTTTAGACACAATATAGATCTTTAACACTATATTCAATGTGCGATAGTTTTGAGTAGAGGCTCAAAGCTACAACCCGATTTTGCTGTTCTTAACATAGGATTTTTGGTTTTATACAACATATGTATTATATTGAGCATTGATAATGTTTTAATTACCAAATGCTTAATAAGTTCATCATGAAAATACTACTGGTTATTCCTTGCTTTTTGCTTTGGTATTCCTGTACAAAACCGTTGCCCGGGTGCCCTTCTGACAATAGAGATGATTTGGAATTTCATTTTCTGCATTCACCTTTTAATGCGTATTTGGATGCCATGTTTAATTTTGAAGTTTCACCCGAAGAAAATTGTGAAGCATTCAAANNTTAATAAAAGCCTATGAAGATTTAATTGATTGCACCCGATCTGAAAATGATATCAGAAATGATGAAGGTCAGATATTCAGTTTTAACAGACAATTAGAGTTTTATAATTGTTGATTTTTAAAGGACTTAAAAAAATCATATACTTGAAATCATTCAGTGATTTATGATTTCTGTTTGAATCCAAAAACGCTTCCACAGATCCCCCCTATAATGTGGGCAAACTGTGATATCTGGTCTGTTTTAAAGCTTTGTATGATCTCTTTTCCCAAAAATAGTAAAGCGACCAATATAAATGTTAATGGAATTTCTTTCCCCCGGGTATTGGTAAAAGACGCGAGAATGATCAGCATGAATACGACACCACTGGCCCCCAATAGACCTGTATTAAAAAGGAGTACGTTGAGAATTCCAGTGATCAAGGCAGTAACCAAAATCATGATCAACATTTGACGAGATCCGTATTTTTCCTCGACTATCGGACCCAATAATAATATAAATGCCAGATTCCCCATCAGATGCTCGACATTGGCATGACCCATCGCATGAGTAACCAGAGTAGCCATTGATAAAGGGTTGGATAAGACTACTTTGTCCTGCAATATAAAAAACCGCATCAAGCCCATCCCGGTAAATAATTCAATAAAAAATACTACTGAACACAGCAAAGCAAATGTAAGTATGACTGGAGAGTTATAGCGGATCCGCATTTTTACTATATTTTTGAATATTACTTACCTCAAATATAAAAGATTAACGCACATTTATGATTTTTCTCATGGGTTGGCGATCAATTTACATTCATGGGTTTATTATTTGTTTATGGTACTTTAAGAAGAGGTTTTCCTCACAAGATGGCTGAGTTTCTGCACAACAACGCCGAATTCATTGGCCAGGGATTTGCAATGGGGCGATTATACGATATGGGTGCATATCCTGCCATGATCAAAACATTTAACCCCGATGAACAAATTTACGGTGATGTTTTTGACATTTCGCTCAATCAGGAAGAGCTTTTAAAATTCCTTGATCGCTATGAAGGGATAAGCTATCCACCCAATAATGAAGATTTATTTATAAGGGAACTTGTAAAAATTCAATGCAAAGGTTCTACATTCGATGCTTATGCTTATATATACCCGGGCAGGTTAGATGAAGCAGTTTGGATTAAATCCGGTGATTATATGGAATATTCAGGAATCAAAAATAATTAAGTGGACTCAAACCTACTCATACTTGCCTTGCTGACTTCCATTGTTGCCATCAGTGAGTGGCTGGTTCGGCATGCCTGGTTGAAAAATGCAGGTACCGCATTGCTGGTAATCATTATTGGGGCTATCGCTGCCAATACTGGGTTATTGCCAGGTGGCACTTCATCAGGATCAGCGGTCAAAATTTATGACCTGGTATTTACCATCATCGCCCCTCTTTCCATTTTTTGGTTATTGCTGGGAGTGAATATCGGAGATATTAAAAAAGCCGGCTGGCCCATTATAGGACTCTTTTTATTAGGGAGTGCGGGTACTGCCATTGGCGTCTTTGCAGGACTTTGGTTCTTTGACATCAAAACCACGATCGGACCAATGTATAAAGCCCTGGCTGGAATGTTAACAGGGACTTATACCGGAGGAAGCATCAACTTCAATGCGCTGGCTATACACTTCAATGTGATGGAAGAAGGAATTTTATTTACAGGCACAGTAGTCGCTGACAATATAGTCACGGCACTTTGGATGATTGTGACATTGGTAGTCCCTGTACTTTTGTCAAGACTCAGAAAACATTCTCATGTTAACAAACAAATGGATAGCAATGATAAAAATGATTTAGAACCAACGAAGGAAGAATATTCATTTGATATTTTTCAGTTTGCATTACTTTTGGGCATGGGTCTTGTGTTTCTGTTGGTTTCAGAAAAGTTGAATGCCATTCTTTCTGCAAATGGATATCCGGTACCAACTATACTTCTACTCACGATATTCGCCTTAATGATTGCTCAATGGCAAAAGATTTCCCGACTAAAAATTGCACAAGGGATGGGTCTTTATTCTGTGTATCTGTTTCTAACGGTCATCGGAGCACACTGTGATTTAGCTGCTATTGCTGAGGCCGGTTCCTTGGGTTTAACTTTGGTGATGTTCACTTTGTGTATCGTTACCCTCCATGGAATCATAATTTATGGACTTTCTTTCCTATTCCAGTGGGATATGCAAATGGCCTCGATAGCCTCTCAGGCGAATATAGGAGGAGGGCCTACGGCTTTGGCAGTTGCAAAAAGTTTTGGACGCCACGATATGGTATTACCTGCCATTTTGATTGGGAGCCTGGGTAATGCTATAGGCACCTTTTTAGGGTTTTGGATGGCGGGTGTAATCTGAAATTCACTAATCCATTTTCACAGTTTTTGAAGTAACATGGTATGAAAATTTAATATATTTATTTTATTTGCATATTAAAATGCACTTCATTAGAACTATCAACTAAGGAAACTATGAGAAATCTTATAACCAAAGCGATCTTCTTACCTTTTATCTTTACAATTTTTCTTACTCAACATCCTTTAAAGGCTCAGTGTCTGGATGACGAGGTTATTTTCGAATTCACCGGTGATTTACAGGAATGGGTAGTTCCACCGATGGTCCATCAGATCAGAATTATGGCCAAGGGAGGAAATGGTGGACAAGGTATGGACAATGGAGGTTTTGGTGCTTTGATAGAGACCTTGATTCCTGTCACTCCCGGTCAGGTATTAACCATATTGGTAGGTGGCAGAGGCATGGATGGAGATTTTTCAAGTACTACAGTCTTAGGCCAAACTATCAATATCAGACGACCAGGAGGAGGGGGTGGTGGATCATTTGTAAGGGATGGGACCAATAATATTCTAATTGCTGCTGCCGGTGGCGGAGGTGGAGGAAGAGATGCTTCTGTAGGCACTTCCAATGCAGGCAATCATGGAGGTATAAATTTGGGAACTATGGCTCCAACCGAGCCTAATACTACGGGCGGAATGGGAGGCATGGCTGGAGGTGGAGGAAATAATGGAGGTATTGCCGGAGGTGCCGGTGGAGGTGGATTTCTATTCAATGGAATGAATGGACCTTTTGCTGCCGGAATAATTGCCCCGACAGGGGGCCAGGCTATCATGGATGGAGGCGATGGTGGTAATGGGTTTTTACCTATTGTAGCTCCATTTTTCTCTGGAGGAGATGGTGGATATGGTGGCGGTGGTGGCGGTGG
>JRYF01000370.1_pt2 | contig 35737 bp, 33 predicted proteins | sample 235331 | NCBI WGS metagenome assembly JRYF01 (sample SAMN03074217, study PRJNA261475) | activated sludge metagenome | biome: Wastewater Treatment Plant; feature: Wastewater; material: Activated sludge; isolation source: activated biomass of a wastewater treatment plant treating hydrocarbon... ...
ATCTTCCCAATATAGAGGCTACAAAATATATTATTGAAAAAATAGTGCCTTTAATTGGTAAAGATATGAAAGTCTGTATCAGTGGAGCCAGACCAGGAAAACAACTCATGCTCATGGCCAATGAACGAATCCATGTAAAAGGGTGGGTGGATGATATCAGAGATGCTTATGCTTCTTTAAAAGTTTTTGTAGCTCCGGTATTTAATGGCACCGGACTTCAAAATAAAATTCTGGAAGCAATGGCAATGGGAATACCCTGTATTACAACATCCATTGTCAATGAATCTGTAAAAGGTACGCATGAGAAAAATATTCTAATTGCTGACACACCGGAAACATTTGCTGGTGCTATACAAAGATTACTAATAGATGATAGTTTGTATGAAAAAATCAGAAGGAATGCGCTTACTTTTGTGGCATCCAACTTTCTTTGGAATAATCATGTTAATGAATTATTGAAATTATTTAAAATTGAACTGGATCTGTTAAATGGAAATGACTCAAACCAAAATTAAGCTCAATACAATACAAGAAGCTATTGAAGACATCAGGAAGGGAAAAATCATCATTGTGGTAGATGATGAAGACAGAGAGAATGAAGGAGATTTTATTTGTGCAGCGGAAATGATCACTCCTGAGACTGTTAATTTTATGGCAAAGTATGGACGAGGATTGATTTGCACTCCTTTGCAGGAGGAGAGAGCCAAAGAGTTGCAGTTGGAAATGATGGTCAGAGAAAATACTGCGCTACACGAAACGGCCTTTACTGTATCCATTGACTTAATTGGATATGGGTGTACAACAGGCATTTCAGCTTTTGACCGAAGTAAAGGAATTAAAGCCATAACTGACCCTAAATTCACCGCTTCAGATTTTGCAAGACCGGGCCATATATTTCCTTTGATTTCAAAAAAAGGAGGAGTTCTACGGCGAACTGGACATACAGAGGCGGCAGTCGATTTTGCCAAATTAGCTGGGTTTTATCCTGCAGGGGTTCTGGTTGAAATTTTAAATGAGGATGGAAGTATGGCCAGATTGCCTGAACTGATGGAAATTGCCGAACGACATGGGTTAAAGATAGTTTCAATAAAGGATCTGGTAGCATACAGAATGGAGAATGAACGAATAGTAAAAAAGGTACAAGAAAAAATATTGAAAACTGATCTGGGAAAATTTAAAGTATCTGCTTTCAGACAGCTTACCACCGGTGATATTCATTTAGCCATTGCTACAGGAGAAATTCGTCCGGACATACCCACAATGGTCAGGGTACATTCCAGTTCTGAAACAGGAGATATTTTGGGAATATTATTTGAAAACCACGGTGTAAAACTCAAAAAATCACTGGAAATGATTGCTGAAAATCAATCAGGTGTTTTGTTATATATGCGTCATAGTGAAAAATCAGAATCAATATTGCAAAAATTGTCTGATATCGACCAAAGTAAAATTATAGATAGAAGTTCATCCGATGAACAAAGGGATTTTGGTACAGGAGCACAGATACTCAGAGAGCTGGGTGTACAAAAAATTAAATTGATTACCAATTCGGTAGTGAAACGAGTTGCTCTTCCGGGCTATGGACTTGAAATTGTGGAAACGGTGACCATTCCTGAATAAAACTGCTATAATGGCAATTCAGAATATTTTACAGGTAGAAAACCTCCATGTGTCTTTTGCAACAAAAACAAAGCGAACAGATGCTGTGAAAGAGATTTCTTTTCAATTGAGATCCAATGAGGTTTTGGGAATTGTTGGGGAGTCCGGATCGGGAAAGTCAGTTACAGCATTGTCACTCATGCATTTAATCCTATTAAATTCACATGCATATCAAACCGGTATTATGCAACTGTCCGGAATGGAAGAAATGCCAAACCTATGGAATGAAGCAGAGAGTACATGGCGAAGTATAAGAGGCAAAAAAATTGGGATGATTTTTCAGGAACCATCTATGTATATGAATCCTTCCAAAACATGTGGAACCCAAATCGCTGAAGCTATACATGTACATCAGAAAGTCTCTAAAGCTGAAAATTATAAAAAGGTTATTGATTGGTTGAGTGAAGTAGATTTAGAAGACCCTGAACGTATCTATCATTCTTTTCCATATCAGCTGTCAGGAGGGCAATTGCAACGAGTAATGATAGCCATAGCTTTATGTAACCATCCTGAAATACTGATTGCAGATGAACCCACTACAGCTTTGGATGTTACCGTTCAAAAGAACATACTGAGACTCATCAAAAAGTTGCAAAAATCACATCATTTGTCTGTTATTTTCATTTCACACGATCTGAGTGTGGTGAGTGAAATAGCAGATCGCGTTTTGGTTATGCAAAATGGGCAAATCATTGAAGAGAAGGATTAACCAAAGATATATTTGAGAACCCCAAACAAACATATACCCACGACTTATTGAGTGCAAGACCTTCTTTTATGATAAAATTACCAAGGTTGCCTATTCAGGATACCGTTAAAGAAAGAAGTAAAAGTATTTTATTAACAAAAGGACTTGCGGCGGTTGAAGCCAGTGCAAAAAAGGAGTTACAGGAGGTTGAAATTGTAACAATACTTGAAGTAAACCATCTTGTAAAAACATACAAGGTCCGGACAGGAGGAAAAAAGCGAATCATCCGGGCAGTGGATGATGTGTCCTTCTCCATGAAATCTGGAGAAATATTTGGTCTTGTAGGTGAATCGGGTAGTGGAAAATCAACTATTTTGCAAAGTATTTCTGGCTTGATTGCTTTTGATAGTGGCAATATTCATTTTAATTTTCCACAAGGACATTCACAGGAAGTAAACAAGTATTTGCAAACCGGGAGCGAAATTCAAATGATATTTCAGGATCCTTATTCATCATTGAATCCCAGAATGAGGGTCGGTCAGGCGATTATGGAACCCATGAATGGTAAACTTTCTGTTCAGGATAAAATATACAGGACGCATCAATTGTTAGAAAAGGTTGGATTAGATTCTTCATCATCAGATTTATATCCACATCAATTTTCTGGAGGACAGAGGCAAAGAATATGTATTGCCAGGGCACTTGCGGCTGAACCAAAATTGTTGCTATGTGATGAATGTGTGTCAGCTCTGGATGTAACCACCCAGGCTAAAATATTGAATCTCTTAAAAGACCTGAATGAAGAATTGGGTCTTTCCATGCTATTTATTTCACATGATCTGAGCGTTGTCCGTTTTATGAGTGATACGGTGGCAGTTTTGAAAAATGGTAAAATTGTAGAAAAAAATGATTCTGAATTGATCTTCATGCAACCTTTTCATCCCTACACCCGTCTGCTAATTCATTCAGTTCCTGGTAATGCAGATCAAAAATAATAAGATGATGATTATAATTTGCAGGACTGCTTGTGAAGGTTCAAAAAATATTTAACGATTTATTAGTATTTTTTGTAACCATTTATTAAGATATAGCGTTTAGTTTTGTAATAATTACTTAAAAGGTTATGAAAACATTTAAAAAGAGAAGATGGATACTCACATCTGCATTCATATTGAGTGCTTTTTGTTACTTCTATCTGAATGTTCAATCTGGAGACAGCCAACTTTTTAGTTTTTTCAATGCTGAACTTTTCAACAATGCTACTTCAGTTGAGGAGAGAATTTCTTTTCCTGAAATAGAGATTGTCAAAGTGATTGCTGAAAAATTTCTGTCATTACTTACCGCTTCCCTTCAATCCTGATTCCGGTCAAAATTTTAGTGAAGGAAGAACCCTTCTCACGATATCATCTTAAAGGATTTAAAGGTACCCATTAACAAATTCATTGATGGGCATTCTTTTTTTTCCTTCTAGCTGGACATCTACCGGTCTGATAATTCCGTCAAGGCAAGTAATTTGCATGAAATCCGTTTGAGAAATTGTAATTTCTCCCGGCTTTTTAGAATTATTTCCAGAAAAGTATTCATATTCAGCAAAATAGATTTTAAAGATCTTTCCATCTAACATTGTCCATGCACCCGGAAATGGGGACAACCCGCGTATAAAATTATAAACAGATACAACATCCTGTTCAAATTCAATTTTTGCCAATTCTTTAGATAGTTTTGGCGCTTTGCAAACCTGGGCTTCATCCTGTTTGACAAGAAACACATGACCGGAATCAATGGCTTTCACTGTTTTTAATACCAGTTCTGCTCCGACCGGCATCATTCGGTCATGTACATCTCCAGTTGTATCTGTGTGCAAAATGGGCATAGACTCCTGAAAGAGTATTGAGCCGGTATCAATTTCGTGTTGTAATTTAAAAGTGGTTAACCCGGTTTCTTTCTCACCATGAATGACTGCCCAATGGATGGGAGCAGCGCCCCTGTATTTGGGAAGTAACGAAGCATGCAGGTTATAAGTGCCTAATGGAGGCATATTCCAAACGATTTCAGGCAACATTCGAAAAGCGACAACGATCTGTAGGTCGGCATTCAGCGATTTTAATTCTTTTATAAATTCAGGATCTTTCAGATTAGGTGGTTGGAGGATATTCAGATTATGCCGTTGTGCAAATCGTTTTACAGGAGACTCTATAAGTGTTTTCCCCCCTCTACCTCCCCATTTGTCGGTGGCCGTAATCACTCCAACAATTGAGTATCCATGATCCAATAATATTTTAAGAGAAGGCACAGCAAATTCGGGCGTGCCCATAAATATAATTTTTAAGCCCATTCCATTTTTTAAATAAATTGCAGGATGTCGTATTGGGTAATTATGTGAATTCTCCCCATATGGTCCACTACTGTAACTGCTGTAATGTTTTTGTTCATATACTGATATATTTCCTTTAATGGAAGATCTGGTGATACTTCTGGGAATGGCTTTCCGGCTATATCAGCTACTGGCTTATCCGCATTGGACAAAGGGTTGGACAAAATATATTCCAATACTTGATTTTGACTCACTGACCCTGTTATTTTTCCATTTTCAACCATGGGCATCTGGCTGAAATCCCCATCCTTCATTGTCTTTAACACCTCCCTGACTGGGGTGTCCGGTTGAACGGATTTCATTTCTATGTACTCTTTCTTTTCAATCAAATGCTTAACTTTCATTTCTGTTTCCAAAAATCCGCGGTCTCTCATCCAATCGTCATTATATATTTTTCCCACATAACGGCTACCATGATCATGGAAAATAATTACGACCACATCTTTTTCGGTGAGCCTGTCTTTTAACTGGAGCAATCCCGCTAACGCTGAACCGGCAGAATAACCCAATAAAATACCTTCTTCCCGGGCTAGTCTGCGGGCAGCGAGCGCACCATCTTTATCAGTAACTTTTTCAAAATGATCAATAAGGCTGAAATCAACATTTTTAGGCAGTATATCTTCACCAATGCCCTCTGTGATATAGGGATAAATTTCCTTAGCATCGAATATTCCCGTCTCGTGGTATTTCTTGAATACAGATCCATAAGTATCGATTCCCCATACCTGGATGTCCGGATTTTGCTCTTTCAGGAATCTGGCTGTCCCGGATACTGTTCCTCCGGTGCCAACCCCAACAATTAAATGGGTGATCCTGCCTTCAGTTTGTTTCCAAATTTCAGGTCCTGTACTTTCATAGTGGGCTTGCGTGTTCGATAAATTGTCATACTGATTAAACCAACATGAATTAGGAATTTCCTTACTCAATTTTTCAGCCACCGAATAATAAGACCTGGGATCATCGGGCTCTACATTGGTTGGACAAACAACCACTTCGCTACCTAATGCTCTAAGCAGGTCAAGCTTTTCTTTAGATTGCTTATCGCTGGTTGTGAAAATGCATTTATAGCCTTTGACCGCTGCTGCAATAGCCAACCCCATCCCTGTATTGCCTGAGGTGCACTCAATGATGGTGCCACCCGGTTTAATTCGTCCATCTTTTTCAGCATCTTCCAACATTTTCAATGCCATTCTATCTTTGATAGAGTGTCCAGGATTGAAGGTTTCTATTTTACCCAAAACAAGGGAAGGAACATCTGCAACAGTTTTGTTCAACTTGACCATGGGTGTGTTGCCAATGGTCTCTAAGATATTATTATAATACAGTGGCATATACGATTTAAATGTGAGAGTGCAAAGGTAATACTTTATCCTTGCAAACCATTAGGTCAGCGAGAAAGGATTATGACGATTTAACCTTAGCGTTGGACTTCAGAATCTATAGGTTCATAATATTTAACTTCTACCATAAAGCGTGCATCCAGGGCTCCCAATGAACGGGCTACCCTGGGTGAAATGATCAATGTAACATCTTCAGGATAAGTATTGGCAGGAATTTTACCCACCACCTGAGCGTGGGACGTTCGGCGCAACATAGGATTATATATTTCAATTACCGTGCCTGGTGAAGCAAGTGAATGGAGTGCAAACAAATTATCGTTATCGGTAGATTGCTTGTCCCAAATGGCTATTTCTCTGCGTCCTGATAGTTTTAACTTGGGTAGACTGGGCTTATACTCTTTTGCAGGTTCAAAATTCTCATAAGTAAATTTTTGATCATTACCGGCCCAATGATCATTTTCTTCTTTGGTTATTTTTTCTTCAGTTTCCAAAGACATGATAGGTTCGTTGGGAATTTTGGTATTGACAGCGACAGGGGCGGTTTCAAGAACTGGTAGAGATTCAGCTTTCTTTTCAACGGAGGGGACATGGATATAGCCGGCTAATAATTTTTGACCGGGATAGAGGTCATGGCTTTTTAATCCATTCCGAATTTGAAAATCTTCCACATTTTGGTTGAACATTCTTTTTGCTATGGTATGTAATGTATTTCCCGGTTGTACTATATAATATACAGGTACCGATCCATCATGAAAAATATTCATGGAATAATTATCTGCCGATGGACTCAACTGATCCAGAGGCACCTTAATTTCCTGACCAATAGAAATATTGGTTGTATGGTTCAATCCATTGATTTCCCGGAGTTTGTCCATAGATACTCCATATAGCCTGGAAAGACTGTATAGTGTATTGCCTTTCTCGATAACAACGGAAAGGTAGGGTTGAAATGAATGGTCAACAATTGCAATCCATTCTGTGGCTGAAGGGGAGGCATTCTGAATTGTATTTTGTCCTTGTCCAAAGCTAAAATATGAAAGGCAGATAAACACAAAATTAAAAATCCAAATTTTTTCCATACCGCTTCATTTTTATAGTATCATTGGGTTATAATCTATAAGATTGCAAATATATTAACTTTATTTGTAATATTTAAACAATCACAGTATGAAATGTATCGTATGTATACCTGCCCGCCATCATTCTGTGCGGTTACCCGGAAAGCCTTTATTGGATATAGGAGGGAAGCCTATGATCTATTGGGTCTATCATAACGTCAAAAAATGTTCAATGGTATATGATGTTATGGTATTGACAGACGATGATCGGATATGGAATGCATGCAGAAAGTTTGGTGGCAATGTATTGATGACAGGCAGGCATCACCCTAATGGGACCAGTAGAATGGGAGAGGTATTGGATAGGTTGGATGGTGACTTATTGATCAATGTGCAGGGAGATGAACCATTGGTCTCTGAAAGTGAAATTTCCGCATTGATCCGGGCATTTAATCGACCTGAAACGGAAATTGCCACATTGGCGCGCAGGATTAATTCACCCAATACATTGTTCGATTTTAATAAAGTGAAAGTGGTATTTGATAAAAATGGAAGGGCACTATATTTTTCCAGGCATGCCATCCCCGCATGGAGAGAAAAACCTTACCGCGAATGGTTGCAAAGCGGACGTTATTATCTTCATTTGGGCATGTATGCTTTCAGACGTAATGCTTTACAGCAATTGCTTATGTTGGAAGAAGGCGTATTGGAACGCGCTGAACAACTGGAGCAATTGCGCTGGTTGGAGAATGGGTATTCAGTGCAAGTGGTTGAAGTTGAAAATACAGAATCTTTTGGTGTGGACACTCAGGAGGATCTGGAAAGAATGAGAGAAATTTTCAAAGTGCGAGGGATTGGGGTACATTGAATGGTGAGTTAAACCTGCGATCAGCCAAAGAAGGTGAATGTCGATTTTGGGAAAGCGGTAAACGTTGTGTTTCTTTGAAAACTTTCTCTTAATAATATCCAGTTTTATTTTAAATGAGATTTTCAACTTCGTTATACACTGTAAATTTTATATCACTTTTCAGGTATTTTTGACAAAATGATTTTCAATTTTATTTTATAAAACGGACTTCAGATCCAAATTAACATTTCTTAGGCCTTCATGCGTAAGTCATTGAACTCATTTGTAATACATTCGTTTGAATTCGTACTATTTATTGTAATTTTGCGCCATGAGTAAAAAGGGAAGAGTATTGGTAGCCATGAGTGGTGGCATTGATAGCACGGTAGCGGCCATGATGCTTCATGAGGAAGGTTATGAGGTGGTAGGCATTACCATGAAAACATGGGATTATGCTTCTTCAGGCGGCTCTTCCAAAGAAACCGGTTGCTGCAGCCTGGACTCCATCAATGATGCCCGGGAAGTGGCGGTGCATATGGGTTTTCATCATTTCATCATTGACATCCGTGAAGAATTTGGCGATTATGTCATTGATAATTTTGTCGATGAATATATGGCAGGCAGGACACCCAACCCCTGCGTACTTTGTAATACACACATAAAATGGAGCGCCCTTTTGAAGCGAGCCGATGCCATGGATTGTGAATTTATCGCTACAGGCCATTATGCTGTAATTAAAGAAAAAGATGGCCGTCGGTTTGTATCTAAGGGTAAGGATGAAAGGAAGGATCAATCCTATGTACTGTGGGGTCTGACTCAGGAATGCCTTCAAAGAAGCCATTTTCCATTAGGTCATTTCACCAAACCTGAGATACGCCAAATGGCAGCGGTTAGAGGATATGAAGCGCTATCAAAAAAGGCGGAAAGCTATGAAATATGCTTTGTCCCTGATAATGATTACAGAGGCTTCCTCCGTAGAAAAGTGGGGGATATCGATGAAAAAGTAGGAGCAGGAGACTTTATTTCTGAAGAAGGTACCAAACTGGGCATCCATCAGGGATATCCATTTTATACCATAGGTCAAAGAAAAGGACTTGGAATTGCGCTTGGAAAACCTGTATATGTAACAAAGATTATCCCTGAAGAAAATGTAGTGGTACTTGGAGATGTCGAAGATTTGATGCGTAATGGTATGAAGGTATCTCAAATCAACTCCATGAAGTATGATAGGATTCCGGATGCTATGGAAGCATTAACACAAATCCGGTATAATGACAAAGGTTCATTGAGTATGTTGTACCAGGAAGGGGAAATGATCCGCGTTGAATTTATGTCAAATGTGAGAGGAGTAGCGCCAGGACAGTCAGCAGTGTTTTACGAGGGAGACGATGTCATAGGAGGAGGCATCATTCACAGCAGCCTATAGTTTAAGGAGTATTTCTCATATGGCAATCAAATTTGCATGCGTTTAATTGATGAGATGAATTCCATTGCGAACCAGCAAGTTTTGATATTTTAAAAGATATGAAAGATTATTTGAACGTCTCTTTGTGGGTATTTCTTTTTGCACTTCAATTTATTTTTGTTGCATGCAGTGATGAGATCATTCATGTGGATGGAGAGATTGTGGGAAGGGAGTATTTTCCCTTAGAAGACGGAAGGGTCTGGATTTACGAATATGATTCGCTAATTTTTGAACGATTTTCTGGTCGAATATTACATAGAACCGGTTGGATCAGAGAAGAAATTACCGGAATGCTGGATGATGGGAGATTTCGAATAGAAAGATCTTTGAAAAATGACTATAACAACCCCTGGATTGTCAATGAAATATGGTCTGCAAGATTGGAAGAGCAAAAAGCGATCAGAACAGAGCAAAACCTTCCATTTATCAAATTGGTATTTCCTCCTATCACCAATGTACAATGGGATGGCAATGCTTTATTCAGAGATGACATCAGGATTCAGGTGGCAGGTGAACAATTACAGCCATATCTTATGTGGCAGTATAGAATTACAGACACCAAAGGCGTTTTTGATGGATCTCATGGCAGGTTGGAAGATGTCATTACAGTGCAGCAAGCCGATCTGGAAAGCCTGATTGACCGGAGATATTCCTATGAACGTTATGCTCCCGGAGTGGGTTTGGTTGAAAAATATAAAATGATTCTTGATTGTCAATGTCTGGGCGTTCCGGTTTCGGTACCATGGGAAGAAAAGGCAGAAAGAGGCTTTATTTTATCGCAAAAACTTATTGACTATTATTAATTGGATGATTTAATACATATCGGTCATCTCATCAAAGCGTTTGGAAAAGATGGAACCATGAAAATGGCTTTATTGGAGCCTATGAAAAAACATCCTTTTCCGGTCGGATATATGATTATTGAGGTGGACGGGCAAATGCTTCCCTATTTTGTCGAATCCATTGACCCAGAGTCTGATTGGGTTAAATTTGATGAAATTACAAGTCCTGAAGATGCCAGATTGGTTAGTGATAAAAAGATATTCGTTCGACGTAGTGATTTAACCAAAACGATTCAAAATGAATTGCAAAAGAAAGATTTTCAGTCCTTGAAAGGGTGGAGGGTGAAGGATCAAAATGGCCAGGATATTGGAACTATTTTATCAGTGGACATTTTGCCCATGCATATACTTTTACAAATTCAGTATCGGGACAAGAAATTTTGGGTACCTTTTCATGAAGAACTCATCATTTCTATCATTGAACCGGAAAAAGTATTGCAATTGGACATCGCGGATGGTCTGATGGGTCTGAATCAGGAGTGCTAATCCTTTTTTCTGTAATCTTAAGGGCAAATAATTAACCCACTAATTCTTCATTTCAAAATTACAACACCTATTTTTACACCAAGATTTAACCAAAAATTAGTATTATGGAAAAACCGGCTTTAGTGATTCTGGCCGCAGGTATGGGCTCAAGATATGGTGGATTGAAGCAATTGGACTCATTTGGCCCTCATGGTGAAACCATCATAGATTATTCATTGTATGATGCTATTGAAGCCGGTTTTACAAAAGCTGTCTTCATTATAAGAGATCATTTTAGAGAGGAGTTTGTCAAAATATTTTCAAAGAAGTATGGTGACAGGATAGAAGTTGAATTTGTAAGTCAGGAGTTGGACAATTTGCCTATTCCATTTTCAGTTCCAAAAGATAGAGAAAAGCCCTGGGGAACGGCCCATGCTGTATGGGTGGCCAGGAAAGTTGTAGACGGTCCATTTGCAGTGATCAATGGAGATGATTATTATGGAAAATCTGCTTTTGTGGATTTGGTCCGCTTTTTTAATGATTACCCCGGAGAGTTTGGAGTGATGGCGTATTATTTGAAAAACACTCTTTCTGACTACGGTACCGTCAACAGGGGAGTTTGTTATGCCGATGAAAATGGATTCTTGACTAAGGTGGAGGAATGTGTGAAAATTGAAAGAAAAGCCGATGGTCGAATTGCCTATCCCATCCATGATAATCAATGGGCTTACCTGGAGGACAACACTTTGGTATCTATGAATTTGTGGGCATTCACACCATTTTATTTTAAAACTACCGAAAAATACTTCACACAATTTCTTAATGAAAAAGGCGCATTACCCAAATCAGAATTCTACATTCCCGATGTGATCGATCTGATGATTAAAAATAATGAAATCAAGGTGAGGGTACTACATACGGATTCCCAATGGTTTGGTGTTACTTATCAGGAGGATAAGCCGTTTGTTGTGAATAGTATCAATGAATTAATTGAAAAAGGTGTATACCCCTCGAAGCTTTGGGATTGATTAAACCTATAGAGCTTTAAATTTTGTAAACATTGCCTCTGCGCCCATGTTACCAGGGATTTTGGGTGAGAAGGATAGAGAATTGTGAAAAACTTTCTATCTTGGGTATGCAGAATATATGTTTAATAAAATTTCCAAATCATGAGTAAGTTGATTTTTTTTATCATGGGTTTTACTTTTTTTATTTTCAATTTTTCATTTTCCCAAATCACCGGCACAAAAAGCCAGATTATTGAAAGTATTGATGCCATGAGTAGTGAACTCATTGACATGAGTGACCGGATATGGGCATTGGCCGAACTGGCTTTCGAAGAAACAGGATCCGCTGAAATATTAGCCGATTTTGCGGAAAGAAACGGAATGACTGTGGATAGAGGAGTTGCCGGAATACCTACCGCGTTCATTGCTTCCATTGGTAGTGGGAAGCCGGTTATAGGCATCATGGGTGAATTTGACGCATTACCCGGTATTTCACAGAAAGCAGTTCCTTATAAAGATCCACTTGCAGAAGGTGCGCCAGGCCATGGGTGTGGGCATAATCTGTTTGGGGTTGGCAGTCTTGCAGCCGCGTTAGCTGTGAAGGATTGGATGAAAAATGAAGGCATCCAGGGAACTGTGCGATTTTACGGTACTCCGGCAGAGGAGAAATACTTTGGTAAATTGTACATGGCCAGAGCAGGATTATTTGATGATTTGGATGTATGCTTAGACTGGCATCCCAGTGCTACTACAGAAGCTGCGGTACAAAGCTCTTTGGCGTTGATCGACTTCATTGTAGAGTTTTATGGACAAGCTGCGCATGCTTCCAGTGATCCCTGGAATGGAAGAAGCGCTTCTGATGCAATGGAGCTATACACCATTGGCATAAACTTCTTGCGGGAGCATGTCAAACCCTCTGTACGAATGCATTACCATATCCAGGATGCAGGCGCAGTGGTTAATGTAGTTCCTGATTATTCAAAAGTATGGACAAGGGTTAGGGACAATACAAGGATAGGAATGATGGAAGTATATGAACGCGTGAAAAAGCTTGCGCATGGCGCTTCTATCATGGCAGAAGTCGATTACAAGATATCATTGGTCTCCGGATTGCATGAGATACTGGTGAACAGAACGGGAGGAGAGGCAATGCAAAAAAATCTGGAGCTTTTAGGCCCAATAGTCTATACAAATGATGAGACGACTTTTGGTATGAAAATACAGGAAGCCACCGGAAAGCCGCAAGTGGGTATGGATGGTAAAATAAAACCGCTCAGACAAACAGAAATAGTAATGGGTGGAGGATCCACAGACGTAGGGGACATCAGTTGGATTGTTCCGGAAATACGTTTGGGTGTCACAACAGCTCCTGTGGGTACACCATGGCATTCCTGGGCAGTAGTGGCTTGCGGAGGAATGTCGATTGGGCACAAAGGCATGATATATGCAGCAAAAGCGCTGGCCTTGACAATGGTAGATCTTTTTGAAGATGGAGAACTTAGAGCAAATGTCAGAGAGGAATTTGAAAAAGGAAGAGGGGATTATAAATATGAGGCAATCATTCCCGAAGGCCCGCCACCGATACCTGATTACATTTTAAATTCCCGGTGAACGATCGATAATGTACTTGCCTTACTTATTTCTGATCATTATAATTTAATGAGATATAATGGTCAATGCGATAATTACTGAACCCATTCAAACGGTAATTGGGTAAGTATTTAAAATTTTATAAAAATGTACAAAGCAGTATTTATTCTGATCATTTCTGTATGTATTTTTTTTGCATGCAGTGCCCAGAGTATTTTATTTGAAATAGACCATGTGAAGACCTGGTTGGATTATAGTGAAGTTCAAGTAAATCCTGAAATTAGTTTGGAGATTCATTGTGAAGAAGAGAAGTTGATATTTAATCAATGGGAGAGGATATCGGAAAATGAAATTCATAGAATATTTCAGTATTGGAATACCGGAGCACCAGGATATCGATGGCATCAGATTATCACACAACTTGGAAATGAATTTCCCGATTTGAGAAATGGAGGAAGGATGGCCAATTTGCATGCAGCTATTTATGATGCTACAGTTTGGGCAACTCGGCTGCTTGCCAGACAAAATGAATGGAATTTTACAGAATGTTTAAAAGAACTTTTAGGAGCGGCAACATTTACATACCAGCGAAATCCGGGTATATGTTTGAGGAGTGTTGCAGCTGGCGCCGGTGCTGAAATTATTGGATTTTACTTTCCTGCAGCAAAAGAGCGAATGGATTCGTTAGCTGGAGAAGCTGCCAAATCAAGGGTATATGCAGGCGTTCAAACTCCAACCGAAACCAGGAACGGATTAAATATAGGTCGTTATGTTGCAGCATATTTCACAGAAAGAGCTTTAGATGATAATACTTTTAGTTTATGGGAAGACAAGGTGCCTGACGAACCGGGAAAATGGACAGGCAATCCTGGCAAAAAAGATCCTATGAAAGGGAAGTGGAAACCATTTGTATTACAAAGTAATGATCAATTCAGGCCCGGTCCACCTCCGGATTTTGAAGAAGATATGGATGAGTTGAGAAGCTTTAATCGAAATCACTCCATCAGTGATATAGCATGGATATGGAAGGCAGTACCGGTATGGGACTTATTGGTTGATCAAATGATTTTTGAATACCGGTTGATTGATGATCCTTTACGATCTGCTTTAGTCTATTCAGCATTTCACATTGGGCGTTATGAAGCAACCCTTTCAGCGTGGGAAGCCAAATATCATTATTGGGCGATCAGACCATTTCAGTATGACCCTGATTTTAAGCCCATATTGATAGAAACTCCAAACTTTCCTGGATATCCTGCCGGACATACTGCTGTTGCCGGCTCGCTTGCCGTCATTCTCAGTCATTTTTTTCCAGAAGAAAGATTTCTGTTTCTGGAAAAAGCATTGGAATGTTCAGAATCCAGATTTGAAGGAGGAGTACATTTCAGAACAGATAATGAAACTGGACTGAACATGGGCTATAAAATTGGAGCTTTGGTTATAGATTTTATAAACAAGCAGGGTCAATAATTTTAGTTTAGGGAATCTGATGAATATATGGATTTAAACAATACATTCATTTTAACCGGAATCCGGAGAAAACAACTTAATGAAATTGATCGTTAATAAATCAACACAATCCTTTGGAATGCGTCAATCCTGGTTTATTCTAATTACATGTTTGATTTTAATTCTTCCAAAATCAGAAGCACGCCATATAGTTGGTGGTGATGTCGTGTATAATTGCATCAATCTGGATACCATTAACAATGTAGTAACTTTTGACATTATATTTACTTTGTACCGAGATGCTTTTGGTGGAGGTGCAGGATTCGATACAGATGCTATGTTTGGTGTATTCAGAGGAAGTGGAAATAACTGGACGCATTTCAGATCGGTTGAAAATCAAAGAGCATCGAATATCAGAATTGTGGACAACGTGGCAGTAAGTCCGTGTCTTCGTTTTCCTCCTAATATCCGGGTTGAACAAGGTATTTATAGATTTGAGGTGACTCTACCTCTTTCCAATCAATCCTATTTGATTGCATATCAAAGGTGTTGCAGAAATAATACCATCAACAATATTATCGAACCGGACCATACCGGAGCTGCATTTACTGCTGAAATCACACCCATGGCACAGCGGACATGCAATAATAGTCCAAAATTTGATAATTTTCCTCCAATAGTCATATGTCTGGGTGAACGACTGACATTTGATCATTCCGCAAGTGACCTGGAAGGAGACCAATTGGTGTATGAATTTTGTGCACCTTTACAAGCTGGCGGACAGGATGGAGTGAGTGGAGGAGATCCACGCAGTTGTAATGGGGTGATTCCAGATCCCAGAAGATGTCCTCCTCCCTATAGGGAAGTGGTATTCAGGCAACCTACTTTCAGCGCTACCAATCCTTTGGGAGGAGATCCACAGATCACAATTGATTCAGAGACCGGTATTATCACAGGAATTCCTACCACTTTGGGTCAATTTGTTGTAGGAGTGTGCGTAAAAGAATTCAGGGACGGTGAGCTGATCAGCGCGATTCGCCGGGATTTCCAATTCAATGTAGCACAATGCGACCAGGATGTAATCGCTGATATAGAGTCTGACCAATATGTCAATGGAGAAAGACATCTGATCAATTCATGTGGAGAGAATACTATCACTTTTATTAACAGATCCAGGCAGGCTCAGAATATATTTTCATATCTATGGAGATTTACTATTGATGGAAGGGAAGAGACCCGTGATACACGTGACGCAACGATAACCTTTCCCGGAGTGGGTCTGTATACAGGAACCATGGTTGTCAATAAAGGAACAGAATGTGCTGATTCAGCGGATATTTCGGTCAATGTTTTTCCCTCAATTGAAGCTGATTTTATCTATGAATATGATACCTGTGTTGCGGGTCCGGTTGCATTTACTGATCTTTCAGAAAGTGGGGCAGGCCCAATCATTGAAAGGTTTTGGACATTCGGTGATGATGGGGTTTCTACAGAAAGGAATCCATTATATCAATATGCCTTTCCAGGGATATATCCTGTGAGACTCGCAGTAAAAGATAATAATGAATGCAGAGATTCAATTGTTAGAAATCTTCCCTGGCAACCGGTTCCCAATTTAATTGTGGTCGAACCTACAACATTCATAGGATGTAAACCGGCGAATATATTTTTCAATAACCTGTCTTTTCCTATAGATTCTACTTATGATATTCAATGGACATTTGGTGATGGAAATACAAGCAATGATATCAGTCCTAGGCATACTTACAATGAAGAGGGGATTTACAGTGTAAGAGTGAGAATCACTTCTCCCGCAGGATGTACGGTTGAAAGGTTTTATCCTTCCTGGATTAGGGTTGAGCCCAGTCCCACTGCTAATTTTACATTCTCCCCAGAACAACCGAGCGCATTCAACCGGGAGGTTTCATTTACAGATCTTTCTATTGGTGCCATATCATGGCAATGGAATTTTTCCAATATATCAAGTTCTCTTCAAAGGAATCCAACTTTTACGTTTCCGGATACTGGTCTTTATAGAATTGAACAGGTAGTATTGAATGAAAGAGCCTGTACAGATACGATGGTTCAATATATTGATGTAACCCCTCTCTCCACACTTCATTTTCCCAATGCATTTACCCCTAATAATGATGGTTTGAACGATGAATTTAAAGGAAGGGGATTTTTTGATGGAATACGTAATTACAGAATGGTAGTATATAGCCGCTGGGGTGAACAATTATTTGCAAGTTCAGATCCTCGGATTGGGTGGAATGGCCGTAAAAATAATAGTGGTGATGAATTGCCTCCGGGCGTATACGTTTTTGCTATCTCCTACATCGGCCCAAGGGGAGAGACAAATACTGAAAAAGGCCATGTGACTTTAATCCGTTGATAAAACTTGTACGAGCCACAAAGGGTTATTATAATTACATGATCAATTAACAGCATCAAAAACCCACTATGCCCATATACCATAAACTTGGAAATATACCCTCCAAAAGACATATACAATTTAGAAGTAATAATGGTCAGTTATATCACGAGCAGCTTTTTGGAACCATTGGTTTTGATGGCATGTCTTCACTAATGTATCATATCCATAGACCTACACAGGTAAAAGGTCTGGAAAGATCTGTAAACGTAACTCCGGAAATTGCTGTAGAACATAATATCCGGTCCGTCAAATTGAAGACATGGGATGTGCCACCAGCAAAGGATTTCTTAGAAAGTCGTGTGCCTTTATTGGTGAATAACGATGTCATTGTTGGGGTATCTGCTCCACAAAAATCAATGGGAAATTATTTTTATAAAAATGCCGATGCCGATGAAATGATTTTTGTACATAAAGGCACCGGGGTGCTAAGGACGTTTTTGGGGAGTATCCGCTTTGAATATGGTGACTATTTGATCATCCCCAGAGGCATGATTTACAGATTTGAGTTGGATGGTGATGACAATAGATTTCTATATGCAGAATCTTTTCACCCCATATACACTCCTAAAAGATATAGAAACTGGTTTGGTCAGCTTTTGGAACATTCTCCTTATTGTGAAAGGGATTATAAATTACCTGTTGATCTTGAGACTTATGATGAAAGGGGAGATTTTCTCATTCGGGTGAGAAAACAGGGGTTGTTACATGATATCATTTATGCTTCACACCCGTTTGATGTTGTAGGTTGGGATGGATATAATTTTCCATATGGTTTTTCTATTCATAATTTTGAACCCATTACGGGCAGAGTACATCAACCGCCTCCGGTTCATCAGACTTTTGAGACATCTGCATTTGTGGTTTGTTCATTTTGCCCAAGACTTTATGATTATCATCCCCTTGCCATACCTGCACCTTACAATCATTCTAATATTGATTCTGATGAAGTTTTGTATTATGTGGATGGTGATTTTATGAGCAGAACCGGTATAGACAAAGGGTATATCACTCTCCATCCTGCGGGTATACCCCACGGCCCTCATCCAGGCACATATGAAGGTAGTATTGGGAAAAAAGAAACCCATGAATTGGCGGTCATGATCGATACTTTCAGACCATTGAAGTTGACAATAAATGCGTTGGAGGTCGATACAGGTGACTATCATTTGTCATGGTTGTAACATAATCCATTGAAAATATTTGAGTTGTTTACAAAATGAATCAAGAAAATCTGAATTGCTGGTTTCCGATACCTAAGGAATCGGATTTTTCTATCTATAATTTACCATGGGGTATTTTCTCTACCCGAGGTGGAAAAACCAGAGTGGGTATGGCATTGGGAGACCATATTGTAGATATGGAAGTGGTTGCTGATGCCGGTCTGTTTAATGAATATTCAATTCACCCTACAATATGGGAAAGTGAAACACTAAATGCATTGATACAATTGGGAAAACCGGCTACTTCAGCCTTGCGCCTGAAAATTCAGCATGAATTATGTAATGAGCAATCTCATTTGAAATCTTTGCGTAATGTTTTTGTAGATCAAAAGGAGGCATCCATGAAGATGCCCATATATGTGAGAGATTATACTGACTTTTATTCCAGTGAAGAGCATGCCACCAATGTAGGCAAAATGTTCAGAGATCCTGAAAATGCTTTACTGCCTAATTGGAAGCATCTGCCGGTTGGGTACCATGGACGTGCATCTTCTATAGTGGTTTCTGGCACATCCATTGTAAGACCTTGCGGCCAAACAAAATCTGAAGGTGCAAATCCTGTATTTGGACCTTGTCGACTTCTTGATTTTGAATTGGAAGTAGGATTTGTGGTTGGAAAAGTTAACCCATTGGGTGTCCCGGTACCTGTTCGACAGGCTGAAGATCATATATTCGGTTTGGTTTTATTCAATGATTGGTCGGCACGGGATATTCAAAAATGGGAATACGTGCCTCTTGGCCCTTTTTTAGGGAAAAGTTTTGCATCCACCATTTCACCGTGGGTTGTCCCTTTAGAAGCTTTGGAACCATTCAGAGTATCCGGTCCAACTCAGAATCCTCAACCATTGCCATATTTATTGAGCGATGAACCACAAAATTTTGATATCAGTCTCGAAGTTTCCCTTCGCAGTCCCCTTGATTATGAAGAAGCCATTTGTCATTCTAATTTTAAATTTCTTTATTGGAGTATGGCTCAGCAATTGGCACATCACACCAGTAACGGCTGTAATTTGTCCATTGGTGATATGCTTGCTTCGGGTACCATCAGCGGTAAAGAGAGATCTTCTTTCGGATCAATGTTGGAATTGTCATGGGGGGGTAAGAATCCCATACTTTTAAAAAATGGAGAAAAAAGAAATTTCCTGGAAGATGGAGATGAAATCATATTAAAGGGATATGCAGGGACAGGAAATAAAAAAGTGGGATTTGGAGAAGCACGTGGAAAAATTATTCCAGCAATTTGCTGAGTTCCATTGAATGGAAGTATCGGGTTCAATTCACTTATTTCACTTAACTTTTTAAGGAGTCAAAACTTATCATCAGGCTACCCGTTTATCTTGAAATGATTCTTTTATAAATGAATACTGGGAGTGGTGAAGCAGTAATATTTAACAAAGGCTTGTAAAATATCACATAACAAAAACCAAACAAGAAATTCTTTAGTATATCTTAGTTACATTGTTGATTAAAAGTTTAAATATTGCGCTATAAACGGATTAGTACTTTTATTAAATAAATCCAATTGAAAAGTAAGCTTTAGAATATGTCAATTAAACAACGTACCAGGTCTCTTAAATCCAGAGGAAGTCAGCTTTCTGATACATTCATCCAACTCAAAGTTTTAAATGATAATGAAAAATTTGGAAAAGATCTACCTGTTTTCAGTGATAAGGTACAAATGGATATCTCCTCACAATTGAAGCCTTCGACCATTGATATATTTCAAATCAATATAGGGAAACTTTGCAATCAAACCTGTGCGCATTGCCACGTAGATGCCGGACCAGATCGCAAAGAAGAAAATATGAGTAAAGAGACCTTGCATAAATGTCTTGAAATTATAAATCAAACTTCATCCATTCATACCGTTGATATTACCGGTGGAGCACCGGAAATGAATCCACATTTCAGATGGTTTGTGAGAGAAGTAAGGAAGGCAGGTAGAAAAGTGATGGATCGTTGTAATTTGACCATTTTAAAAGCGAATAAAAAATACAGTGATCTGCCATACTTTTTTGCTGAGCATGAAGTCCATATTGTATCATCCCTACCATATTTTTCTAAAAGCAGGACAGATAGTCAAAGAGGGGAGGGTGTATTTCAGGACTCCATTTCTGCACTTCAGATGCTTAATGAAGTGGGTTATGGTAAGGCAGGAAGTGGTTTGACCCTTGATTTGATTTATAATCCTTCAGGAGCTTTTTTGCCGGCACCTCAGGCAGGGTTGGAGTCAGAGTTTAAAAGACAATTGAAGAACAGGTTTGGGATAGATTTCAATTCACTATTTGCAATAACCAATATGCCCATAAGCCGTTTTCTGGATTATTTGCTTGAATCGGGAAATTACTCTGATTACATGGAAAAGCTGATCGCTGCATATAATCCCTCTACCCTTGATGGATTGATGTGTCGCAATACGGTATCTGTAAGTTGGGATGGTTATATTTATGACTGTGATTTTAATCAAATGCTTGAATTAAAAGTAGATTCCCCGTCATTTCATCTCGATCATTGGGACGCTTTTTTGCTTAGTCAAAGAACCATTCGCACAGATCAGCACTGCTATGGATGTACTGCCGGTGCAGGTTCCAGTTGTGGAGGTGAAATCGTTTAAGAGGAATTGCTGGGGATCATTGATCATTCACTATTCCATTATTTTCTACCACCAGGAGAATAATATGGATAGATTTTAATTCACAGTAAAGCTTAAATCCAACTGAATCACTATGGTTTCAAACTTTGGTGTGCTTCATCCAGCAATTGACGGGTTGCAGAATTATTTTTCGCTTGCGCATAGACCCTTAATACAGGTTCAGTACCGGACGGACGCACCATAATCCACTCATCATCAGATACATAGAATTTAAAACCATCAATAGTTTCTGTTGCTACTACAGGCCTGTTTCCAATATGAGTGATGCCTCCGTTTTCACATTTCAGAATAATAGCTTTCTTCATATCATTGTCTATATGCAAATCATCCCTGTCAGAAGAAAAGGGTCCCACAATATCATATACTTCCTGTATGAGCCCTTTCAAAGATTTTCCGGTTTTCGCCATAAATTCCATGATCAATAACCCAATCCAAACTCCGTCACGTTCCGGAATATGACCTTTAACTGCAAGACCGCCTGATTCTTCTCCACCCACTATTACATCTTCAGTAGTCATGATCTCTGCGATGTATTTAAAGCCAATTTTGGTGACTTCAGTGTCAAACCCAAAGTATTCAGCCATTTTCTTCATTTTTTCAGTCACTGAAAAGGTATATACCACTTTTCCTGTCATTTTTTTATATCTGGCGAGATATAAAAGGAGAAGTAATAGAATATGGTGTGAATCTACAAAATTGCCATCTTCATCGTACATGCCGATTCTGTCCGCATCTCCATCATGGGCCAAACCCAGATTGAGGTGTGGTGAAGATTTGATGGTACTTGATAATTTGTGAAGATTGCGGTCGATGGGCTCGGGAGCCTGACCGCGGAAAGATGGATTTTCATCGCAATGTAAAAGTAAAGCATCCGGAAACAGTGTTTTCATAACATTCTGACCGGCACCATACATCGCATCGTAGACCAGCCTGATATCCGATTTGCGAATGGCTTCCAGATCGAAATGACTTTCCACATGCTTCAAATACATTTCCTCCAGGTCAACCGTTTGAATTTTACCTTGATCCATGTGCTCCTGGAAAGACTTTTTCGGAACAGGTATTTCATTGTCAATCAAAGATTCGACTGCAGAAATATCAGAAGGTATTGTAGGGCCTCCATAGGAAGATTTGAGTTTAAAACCGTTATAAGACGGAGGATTGTGGCTCGCTGTTATGACAATTCCCATATCTGATTGGGTCTGTACTATGCCCAATGATACCATAGGGGTAGAGGCAAATGACTTTCCCATTAAAACATGTATGCCATGATCGGCCATAATTACTCCCGTGCTTTCTGCAAATAGCCGACCTCCAAAACGTGTATCATACCCAATTACTACCTGCTTCATATTTTTGCTTTTCATCCATCTTGCCGTTGCATCTGCAACTCGTCGAACATTGTCGACAGTGTAATCCATAGCTATGATGGCCCTCCATCCATCTGTACCAAATTTAATATCTGTTGCCATTGTCTTTTTTCAGTTTTTACTTATAAAGCTAAATATATATATAAATTTGAAATCATCGCCGGATCGGTTATTTTTATTCATATCAGATTGAACCTTTATTTTAAAAGTAATTGTTGAAAAAAGGTAAGTAGTTTTAAGATAGTGAGATGGTATGATAGTATAATGGTATTATAGATAGTTGACTTCCTTGGAAGATTATAGATATAGATGGGTTTTTAAAAAAAAAATATTTTACAGAGATTATTAATAGCTTATTTTAAAATTCATTATATATTGCATTTTATTTTAATATGATTACTAAAAATAACGATTGTTTTGAAAGACACATACAGGCAAAGGGGATTGAGGCAACAATTAGTGAAGTCGCTTAGAGAAAAAGGAATTCACGATGAAAGAATACTTTCAGCATTTATGGAAGTGAAGAGACACTTATTTTTAGATGATGCTTTTTCAGAGTGGGCTTATAAAGACGTTGCTTTTCCTATTGATGCCGGTCAGACCATATCCCAACCCTACACTGTTGCTTTCCAGACGCAATTGCTTCAAATAGAAAAAGGAGACAAAGTATTGGAAATTGGAACAGGATCAGGTTTTCAGGCATGTATTTTGGCGCACATGGGTGCAAAAGTCTACACCATAGAAAGACAGAAGCTGCTTTTCGATAAAACCAATAAAAAGTTGGTAGAGTTGGGCTTCACAAACATACGGACATTATTTGGAGATGGTTATAAGGGCGCTCCCCGGTTTGCACCTTTTAATAAAATCATCGTCACAGCTGGAGCGGACTCAATTCCAGAAACCTTAGTAGATCAACTTGCCCCCGGAGGACGCATGGTTATTCCTGTAGGTCAAGGAGATTTGAAAACCATGATTTTATTGAAAAAAACGAATGATGGTAAAATGATTAAAGAGAAACATGGATTATGTCGATTTGTACCTTTCCTACCCGGCGAGGAAAAAGGGTATTCAGTGCAGGACAATGCCTCAAAAATTTCTTTGGACTAGCGGGGCATATGGAATATCACTGGATAATTAATCGCAATAGAAAAAAATCATTTTCTATATCATGAATATAAATCCAGCTTTTTTTTTAAAAAAAAACTACGACAATATTATTTGACCATAGTACAAGAAATATAATTAAGTTTTATTTTCATTTTATGGGTTAATAATGTATTATCGTCTTCTGATGGTTCTACCTGACTCGACTCTCCTTCTGGTTTTAACGCTTTCCCTTCCACTCAAATCAACCATCAGCCTTGTAAATGCACTGGTTGTTTCGGTCTGATATACTTTGCCGTCATAGGTAATATATCCAAATCGATCGCCCCAATCCCTGCCTAATAGTACATATTGGTGGTCAAGGTTTCTGTCTGGTCCGAACATCAGATACTTGTTGTCATTATAAGGATCGAAACTAATGGCAAAGCGGTTTTCCTTTGGTGAGAAAATGAAAGTGCCTGGTGTGCCTCGTTTAATGATAATTTCTTCTATTTGCCTTCCACTTCTGATTCTGATTCGCCCTTCTTCGATTCGGCTTCTGTCACTGCTGATGTCACGCCATAAGACCAGGTCATTGGAAAGATAAAATTGAATTTGCTTCAATTCTCTTTCAGACCAATTGAAATCATCGTAAAGGTATTGACTGAAGGGGGTAAGTCTTTTACCACAGGAAGTTAAACCAAAAGACAATACCAGTACCAGGTAAAATATACAGAGAAAAGAACTTGATTTCATTATGGCAATGTTTTGATTTATTTGATAACGGATTTATACTTAGTGAGGATTCTGACCTCTGCTTCATTTTAATAAAGATTAACTAAGATTAACAAAAAATTGACCGTTAAAGACGACAATACTTTATCTCATTTTTTGAAAAAAAGCGGAAATCAAAGCACTGCATTGATGATAATTGACACCATATTCAAGTTGGGTAGTGGGATGAAGCAATTCCTTACCATATCGCATAAAACCTCCTTTATCATCACTGGCTCCATACACTACTTTTCCGATTTGTGTCCAAAATAAAGCACCTGCACACATGATACAAGGTTCCAAAGTTACATACAGGGTGCACTCTTTTAAATATTTTGATCCCAAATGATTACTTGCTGAAGTAATGGCGATAATTTCAGCGTGTGCGGTTACGTCATTAAGCATTTCGGTTTGATTGTACCCTCTGGCAATAATCCTGTTGTGGGTCACAATTATAGCTCCTACCGGAATTTCTCCCGACTCTTCTCCTTTCCGGGCCTCTTTTAAGGCCTCTTTCATATAAAAATTGTCATTATAAAGTTCTATCATTCTGCAAACTTAAAAGAAATGGGATAAATCAGAATATAACAAACCAGACTTAATTGGGATGTATTTTATTTTTTAAATGCTGAATAATCGTATCTTTGCACATGGAAATAAAAAATTCAAGCAAAGAAACTGAAATTCTGGCAGCTTATACATTTGATGATGTTTTACTGCAGCCCTCCTTTTCAGAAGTATTACCAAGAGATGTTGATATTTCAACCTGGTTGACCCAAGAAATCAAGTTAAATACCCCTATTTTATCAGCCGCTATGGATACGGTCACAGAGTATCAATTGGCCATTGCTGTTGCCCGGGAGGGAGGATTAGGCATAATTCACAAAAATATGTCTATTCAGGATCAGGCGAATCAGGTCAGATCGGTAAAAAGATCAGAGAGTGGTATGATCCAGGATCCGGTTGTTTTGCATCAGGAAGCTATTGTTGGTGATGCACTTCATTTGATGAGAGAATATAAAATCGGAGGTATCCCCATTGTTGATCATAATGGTATCCTGATTGGTATTCTCACAAACAGGGATTTGCGTTTTGAAGCGGATTACCACAAACCTGTCAGAGAGATTATGACCCGGAACAACCTGATCACCGCTCCGGTAGGTACAGATTTGGCTCAGGCAAGAGAGATATTACAAAAATATAAAATAGAGAAACTCCCTGTAGTGGATAGTCAGAGAAAACTTGTGGGTCTTATCACCTATAAAGATATTATGAAGGTAGAGAGTTATCCTAACAGCTGTAAAGATGAACATGGGCGTTTGCGTGTTGGGGCTGCAGTAGGAGTCGGAAAAGACACTTTTGAGCGAGTGGATGCTTTGATGCAAGTAGGAGTGGATGTCATTTGTGTCGATACAGCCCATGGACACTCTTCAGGAGTATTAAACACAATCAGGGAGTTGAGAATTAGTTATCCCAAACTTCAGATTATAGGTGGCAATGTAGCCACGGCTGAGGGGGCTAAAGCATTGGCTGATGCAGGTGTAGATGCAGTTAAGGTAGGTGTGGGGCCCGGAAGTATCTGTACTACCCGGATCGTGGCCGGTGTGGGTGTGCCTCAGTTGTCAGCAATCATGAATGCAGCGAACGGACTGAAAGGACTAAATATTCCCATTATCGGAGACGGTGGCATCAAATACACGGGTGATATCGCTAAAGCGCTGGCAGCTGGGGCGAATTGTATTATGGCCGGTTCACTTTTTGCAGGAACTGAAGAAGCTCCCGGTGAAACCATTATTTTTCAAGGAAGGTAATTTAAGGTATACAGAGGGATGGGTTCACTGGGTGCAATGGAATTGGGTTCAAAAGAACGGTATTTTCAGGATATTGAAGACGATGTCAAAAAATTGGTGCCTGAAGGGATAGAGGGTAGGGTGCCATTTAAAGGAACAGTTTCTGAAGTAATGGTGCAATACATTGGTGGATTAAGAGCCAGCATGGGTTATTGTGGGGCAAGTAATATTCAGAAGCTTAAAAATGCAAAAATGGTATACATTACCCATTCCGGCATATTAGAATCCCATCCTCATAATATTACCATTACTAAGGAGTCTCCCAATTACAGTGCACGTATGTAAAGCTTTTGTCCTTTCAGTTGAGTTCTTTCAAACTATAAATCGATTTTATTGATTTAAACTAATGCATTAAGTAGGCGGTTTTAAATAATTTAATATCAACTCAATGGCGGAATTCTTAGCATCTGACCTGGATAGATGAGATTGGGGTCTTTCAGCATCGGTTTATTGGCTTCAAAAATTTCCATATACTTCATAGCATTCCCATAATGGGCTTTGGCAATTTTTGAAAGAGAATCTCCTCTCTTTACTTCATAAAAGATAGATTCGGGTTCTTGCCTGACTACAGAAAGACGGTCATCCACACAGGCGATTCCTTCCACATTTCCCAAAGAAAGAATGATTTTCTCCCGATCTTCCTGCGTCTGAACTTCTCCATACACCGTGACTTGATCATCATCCAAATCTAAATCCAGTTGTTCGACTGTAATTCCGGTATCCTTAACGATGGTATGAAGCAAGCTGATTTTTGCTTTTCTGAGTTCCTCTGCTGAAATGCTCTTAGATGCAGGCGGTTCAATTTTTTTAGATCCAGCTTTCTTAAAGAATGAAAATAAGCCCATGATTTTAAGTTTTAAGATGAAATAATAAATAGACTAAAATCCATGTATAATTCCTTTAAAAAGAATTATGTTTTTCCTCTTAACCTCGAGACTGCATTTTAATTCCTTTCCAGGAATGCAGAAATCGTTTTGTTAAATACAAGGCGAAAGATAAACTTTTTATTGGAGCCAATGTGTTAAATTTGTGCGATCAGGCTTTTCATATGACATTGGACAAAGTCAAATGATTAAGATTGAAGGATTGAAGAGTAATTGCATTCATTCTGGTTGGCTTAACTTTAATTCATTAAAACCATTTTAACACCAAAAAATGATCATAAAGAGGGTTTGTGTTATCGGTGCAGGTACTATGGGAAACGGAATTGCCCATGTATTTGCCCTTGGAGGTTATTTCGTCAATTTGTGTGATATTTCTGAAGAAAGATTACATCAAGCTATTTCAACTATTGAAAAGAATTTACTCAGAATGGTAGAAAAGGGGACCATTTCCCTGGAAAAAATGGAGGAGTCATTGAAAAGGATAAAAACTAACCCCAATATAGAGAGTGCTGTCAAATCCTCTGAGCTGGTGGTAGAAGCAGCAACAGAGAATTTAAAAGTGAAACTTGATATTTTCAAACAATTGGATCAATTGTGCGATTCCAATACCCTTTTGGCAACCAACACATCTTCCATTTCGATCACTAAAATAGCTTCAGCAACCCAACGTCCCGGCAAAGTGATCGGTATGCATTTTATGAATCCTGTACCCATCATGCGATTGGTTGAAATCATACAGGGTTATTCTACAGAAAGGGAAGTTACCCAGACCATATTGGAAGTAACTCAAAGTTTAGATAAAATACCAGTAGTTGTAAATGATTATCCCGGCTTTATTGCCAACAGAATACTTATGCCCATGATTAATGAGGCAATTTATTCATTGTATGAAGGAGTAGCTGGAGTCGAGGAAATTGACACTATTATGAAATTAGGGATGGCACACCCCATGGGTCCTTTGCAACTAGCAGATTTTATCGGACTAGACGTGTGTCACTCCATATTACATGTAATGTTTGATGGGTTTGGCAACCCAAAATATTTCCCATGTCCATTATTAAGTAATATGGTTTTGGCCGGTAAATTGGGTGTTAAGACGGGAGAAGGTTTTTATAGATACATAGAAAGAAGTAAAGAAAAAATGGTTTCTGATACATTTATAATTAAATAGGAACAAAAGCAAAGCTTGCTGGCACAGCCGCCTTGACTGAGAAAGTTTTTGATGTATTTAAAATGAAATAGTAGTAAAAACAAGGTGTGCTGGCACAGCCGCCTTGCCTCCAGGAAATTTTTAAATCATTTAAAATGAAATAGAAGTTAAAACGTTTAATAGTAAATTTCTTATACCTTTGTCCGCATTATAAAACTGATATTCTTTTTGAATTTATAAAATCATCTTTCATTATGGCGAAGTTTCCATTTTTGATTCCATTTGTTTTCATATTGTTGGTAGCAAGTTGTAAAGAGGAAAAGAAAGAAGTGGTCAATGATACTGCAGAAATGACCGAAGAAGAAATTTATCAAAAACTTTTGGAAGAATTACAACAGGAATCTGATCCGGGTGAAGAAGTCATCGAAATGAGAGAAAATGCAGAGAAAATATTAGAGTACCGATGGCGTGAGTCCCCTAAAATATGGGCTGCTATTGAGTCACAGCCATGGCGGCTGGAATTTATCGCCACGGGTCCTAATGTAGAAAGGATAGAAGATGCCTGGTTTGATTTTCATGATGATCATACATTTGAGTTTGGTTCTTCCTTAGGAGTTTTAGGCACAGGTAAATATCATTTTGACAATAATACCCGATTGTTGATCATGAATGAAAATAGGAAAGATGTCAAACCCAGAGAATATGCAGTTACTTTGTCCGGAGATGCTATGGTTTGGGTAGGGACAAAGACATATGAGGACAACCACATGCAAATGAAATTAGGCAGACTTCCTGTAAGGCCTGATAAACAAAAGCAGCTCCAATAGTCTCTTTTCCGGTTTAAAAAGGTGTGTGCGTTGAATATGCAGTCCACTTCTAAGACTCAATGTATATTTCTTTAGAATTGTGTAAACGTATATAATCGTATGTAAACGGTTTTTATCGGCTTTTTAACCGGAAGGTTTTGATATTTGTACCATGAATAAAGAACAGACTCCGGTGAATAATGAGACCTTGACAAATACACTGCACAAAGTATTCGGNCCACATTCCGGCCTGGCCAGGAGGCGATTATTCACAAAGTTTTCCAAAAGAAGGATGCATTGGTCATAATGCCTACCGGAGGAGGAAAATCTATATGTTACCAGTTGCCTGCTATTTTGTCCAAAGGTGTTGCAGTAGTAATATCCCCATTGATAGCTCTGATGAATGATCAAATATTAGCACTGAAACAATTAGGAATATCAGCAATAGCCTTGCATAGCCATTCTTCCTTTCATCATCCTGAAGTATTGCCTGCCTATATTTTGGACAATAACATAAAATTGATTTACATCTCTCCTGAACGTATTCAACAGGCTCCATTTTATAAATTGTTTCATCAATTGGATATTTCGCTTTTTGCTATTGATGAGGCCCATTGCATTTCCATATGGGGAAGTGATTTCAGACCTGATTATGCGTTACTATCTAATTTGAAGAAGGATTTCGGTCATGTACCCATTGTTGCTCTGACTGCCACAGCGGATTACGCAACTCAAAAAGACATCATTAATCAATTAGGACTAAATGACCCCTATATACATTTAAGCAGTTTCGAGAGAAATAATATAAAAATCCAAGTAAGATCAGGCCTAAAAAGAAAAGAGCAGATTTTACATTTTATTGAATCACGTAAAGGGCTGCCTGGTATTATATATTGCCTTAGTCGTAAATCATGTGAGGAAGTTGCACAACAACTTCAGTCTAAAGGTATTCAAGCCATGCATTACCATGCGGGAATGGATGCGATGGAAAGGACAAATATTCAAGATCGTTTTGGCCGGGACGAATTCACAGTCATCTGCGCGACCATTGCTTNNTATGCCAAAAAACCTGGAAGGGTATTACCAGGAAATAGGTAGATCCGGCAGAGATGGGTCTGATGCTGATGCACTTTTGTTTTATAGTTGGGGTGATTTTGTACAGTTGAAACAATTTATTGATGGAAGTCAGGCGGATGACGAATTTAAAAAAGTTCAGGAAGCCAAATTGCGTCGGATGTGGGAGTATTGTCAGTCATCAGATTGCAGGGTGAACTTCATTTTGAATTATTTTGGTGAGTATAGAAATAAGGGATGTGGATATTGTGATCATTGTTTGCAACCCCCTACAAAAATTGTTGGAAACCAATGGGTGCAAATGGCCACTTCCGCGGTGATCCGTTCAAAAGAATCTCTTCCTATGTCATTGCTTATTGATGTTCTCAGAGGTTCCTCAAAGAGAGAGGTCTTCGAGGGGGGATGGAATCGCATCAAGACTTATGGTGTTGGGAAAGACACCTCTGGCATAAGCTGGAAAGAGTACATTACTCAGATGATTGATAAAGGTATCCTGACATTGGATTATACAGATCATATGAAAATCAAGTTGACACCGTTGAGTATGTCAGCTGTTCATCAGACAGAGCCTATCTATTTGAAAAAAGCTTCAGAACCTTCAAATGCAGCGGATATTCAGACTCCGGCAAAAATGAAATCAACGAAGAAACAGAAGGAAGAGGAGCTCATGCAAATTCTTAGATCCTGGCGAAAAACTAAATCTAAAGAAGAAAATGTGCCTGCTTATATCATTATGACGGACAGGACGCTTGGTTTATTGAGTAGTGAGATGCCAGTTTTCAAATCTGATTTGATGTCCATTGAGGGAATGGGACAACAGCGAATGGAAAAGTATGGAAATGAGCTTTTACAATTGATTAGAAAATTTATATTTACTGACTATCCCAGTAAGAGTGTCAAAGGACGGACTTCCCTGATTACAATGGATTTGTTACATCGTGGCCTTAATCCGGAAGAAATAGCGGCAGAGCGTGGTATAAGCCTCGATGCAGTCTACAATCATTTGATACAACTTTATAATAATGGAGAAACCATTCACCATAAAAGATACATAACAGTTGAAGAAATTGAAAGAGTGCGAACAGCTTACAGAAATGCAGGAGCGCCCGATACTTTATCAGAAATTGCTGCATTCTTAAGAGACCCATTGCCATTCTATAAAATAAAATTAGCTTTGGCTCTTATGAAGGAGTGAAAGAGAGTAAAATGAAAATAATTTCACTGAGTTTTTAAATCCAGGATGATTCATTTCTCACACTGATTCATCTTATAAAGGCACTATATTCTTGCCATGGAAAGATTTACATCCCGTTTTATTTCGTATATCTTCCAGATTCTGCCAATTAATTTTACCTGCTGCTATAATCTCAAAACGGTTTCCCCAATTCATTTTCATAACGCGAATCGTATCCGCACCTTCTAGTGCTGTCATTTTACCACCTGATGTCAAAATGGAAGTAAAAACAGAGATTTTAGCTATATGCTCCAAAGCATTTAAAGGATCCAAAACCTGATCAATTGCTTTGTGGAAAGTGAATTGTGCATTTTGTAGTCCTTCCACCATATATTGTAAAGTATCTGTGTCGATTTCGCCTGTAGCAGTAAGTGCTCCGGTGACAAATTGTGATACTCCGATATTCATCATACTTAAAATGCTTTCGCGCATAACCCTTATTTCATTATTGGAATAGATAAAATTGCCGGGACGTGTCCTTATCATCACTTTTACAGGGATGCTTAATTCACATAATGCCCTTTGGACGACATCCAACTTTGGAGTAAGCCCTTCTAAGTGTAAGTCGCTGCAAAGTTCAATTCGATGTGCTCCTGCATTGAATGCAGCATGGGCTTGTTCTATGTTTTCAACGCAAGCTTCAAGGATTACTTTCACATCAGACATTTTATCAAAACATTCTATCTATGTATGGGATGTAAAGATTTTTAATCATATGAAGAATACTTTTTTCAAGGGTTTTGGGAGAATGTACTTTTATGACCGACGACTTCATTTTAACTACGGAAATCAGATTAGTCAACCTAAAGAATTGATCCTAACTTACACCTTCTTACATCAAGTTGTAGTAAAGCTTTTCAGAATAGTATGCCCATTCTCCCATATCTTTTTGAAATTTACCATAGGATTCCATTACTTTTCTACTAAACGGGTCTTTATGGATCATTTCATCTATCACTTCATCAGAATACTTTTTTAATCCTTCCAAAACTCCGGTAGGGAAGACCCTTACAGACACTTTTGTCTCGTTAAGGATTTTTTGCAGGTACAAATTATTTTGGGCTTCGAAAACACTGAGCGTCCATACATTAAGCCGGGATGCTGCGGTTTGAATAATCATCTGAAGATCAGGACTCAAACGATCATAAGCTCTTCTATTAACGAATAACTCTAAAGCAGGACCTGGTTCCTGCCAACCAGGTGCATAATAGTATTTTCCGATTTCGTGGAAACCCATTTTATAATCATGATAGGGGCCAACCCATTCCGCTGCGTCGATAACCCCTCTTTCCAGGTTGGTATAAATTTCACTGCCTGCAGATAATACAGCAGTGCCCCCTGCTTTTTCAAATACTTTCCCTCCCATTCCAGGAATACGCATTTTCAATCCTTTCAGATCACTTATTGCGTTGATTTCCCTGTTAAACCATCCTCCCATTTGAACTCCGGTATTTCCAGCAGGGAATGTAATCATATTAAAATTCCCATAGAGTTCCTGCCAAAGTTCCATGCCTCCACCACTATAGAGCCAGGCATTCATTTGTTGAGCATTCATACCAAAAGGAACCGCTGTGAAGAACTGTGTAGCTGGATGCTTGCCTGCCCAGTAATATGCAGCACCATGACCCATTTCTACAGCGCCACTACTGACAGCCTCGAATGATTCCAATGCAGGTATCAATTCTCCCCCTCCATATACATTCACTTCCAGCCTGCCTCCGGACATCTCACGTATCCATTGAGCCAACATGATACAACCTTCTCCCATTACTGGAAAATTAGGAGGCCATGTCGTTACTAACTTCCATTTAAATTTTCTGTCAGTAATGATTTGTGGTGCACCGGCTTTATCTTCAGCTTTGGTATTGCAAGCTGAATTTATTCCCGTTAATGCCAAAGCACCTAAAGTAGCTTTTTTTAAAAATTGCTTACGCTTCATGAATTTCTATCCGCCTTTATGTGGTAAATATATAATTAATTCTTATTCTTACACATTAAAAAAATATACATATGGATGCTTTTAATGAACCCTCTGCTCTTAATGGTGTAGCTGCTTTCCATAGGCTTTTTGGCCTTCCTGTACTCAAGTCTCCTCAGGTTCCTTCTGAAGAAAGATGTAAGCTGAGAATAGCTTTAATAGAGGAAGAATTGGATGAATTGAAAGAAGCTATTGCCAACCAGGACATTGTCGCTGCTGCAGATGCGTTTGCAGATTTGCAATATGTTCTTTCCGGAGCCATTCTCGAATTTGGATTGGGCAGTAGATTTAAGGATTTATTTGATGAAGTACAACGGTCTAATATGAGCAAGGCATGTGATACGGAGGAAGATGCATTACAAACCCGGGAATATTATTTAAAGGAAAAAAACACAGAATCTTTCGTTGAAAAGAAAAATGGACAATTTTTGGTTTACCGTAAAGAAGATGGGAAAGTTTTGAAAAGCCTGAAATACTCTGAAGCTAATTTACATGATCTGGTACAGACCTAAACATGGATTTACAAACAGCTAAATATATTGCTGAAAATTTCTACGGCATAAAAGGAGCCATTTCTCAACTTCCCGGTGAAGTTGATTTTAATTTTAAAATCAATTGTAAGGATAGTAATCGCAGTTACATTTTAAAAGCAAGTCCCCCGGAAGTAAATGCTTTATATATTGAATTTCAGATGAGTTTGTTGGGGTACTTAAACCAAAGCTCTACTATTACTCCATCGATTATACCCAATTTGAACAGCAAAACGCATTTTGAATATGAGGCGCAAGGAAATACTTATACAATCAGGATTTTAAGTTGGATTGAAGGTTCTTTATGGTCACAACTAAAATTCAAGGAAGCTTCTCACTATATCACATTAGGAGAAACCATGGGCACTTTGACTGCCCATTTGTTTGACTATGATCATCCTCAAGCCCGAAGAACTTTCCGATGGGATATTAGTCAGGCAATGTGGGTGCAACATTATCTCAATATTCATCCTAGCGAGGAAAAGGAAATATTGGAGCACTGTCTTGGACTGTTCAAGTCAGTAGAAGCAAAATTGGCTGATTGTCGCAAATCAGTGGTACATAATGATGCCAATGAAAATAATATCCTTTGTCTTCAGGATAGAGTAGTGGCAGTTATTGATTTTGGCGATGCAATTTATACTCAAACCATCAACGACGCGGCTATTAGCATTACTTATGGATGTATGGATGCAAAGGATCCTCTTGAAGCCGCCACTTATATTCTGAAAGGTTATCACAGCATTTTTCCTTTAGTAAGAGATGAAGTGGATATCCTTTACGAGTTGATCAGTGCACGAATGATGATCAGTCTAACCATAAGCGCTTTGAACCGCAAAGAATTTCCGGACAATACTTACCACCAGATTAGTGCCAACGGTATAAAATCTCTTTTGAAAAAATGGCTATCCATACATCCGGATTATGTCAAGGCATGTTTCAGGCAGGTCTGTGGATTTCAAGTCTTGGATCAGCATGCCGAGGTGATTTCATATTTAAATAACAATAAAATTACTATTGGTCAATTTTTTGGAGATGGAAGCAATCTCAAAGCAGTCCACATACCATTAGATTTATCTTCTCCATTACTTGGATTGCCGGATGAATATAATGACCCTGTGAAGCTCCAACATGGCATTGATGATTTTCTTGTAGAAAAGGGGGCGGATGTAGCATATGGAGGATATCTGGAGAGCAGGGCTTTTTATGTGACGGATGAATATAAAAGAGAAGGCATTAGTGGATGCAAATACAGAACCATTCATTTGGGTGAAGATTATTGGTTGCCTTCAGGCACCTTAATAAGAGCTCCTTTGGATGGAAAAATCTTTATTATTGGAAACAATGCGTACTATAAAGATTATGGGCCAACGATCATAATGGAGCATTGTACTTCAAGGGGTGTGATTTTTTATTCTCTTTATGGACATTTGGATGTAGAATGCCTGCAAAGGTTAAAGCCGGATGATGTTATAAAAAAGGGAGATGTTTTGGCGCTGATTGGCATTCAAGAAGAAAATGGATCCTGGGCTCCTCATCTTCATTTTCAAATCATACTGAACCTTTTTGGCAATACAGCTAACTATCCGGGAGTATCGCTTCCCGAGGTAGTGGATGTATGGAAGTGGATTTGTCCTGATCCAAAATCTCTTGTTGATCTTTCGCCATATCCCAATATTGTAGATAATTCCGAATTTCATTCCTGGTATTCCAGACGAAATCAGGTGTTGGGTAAAAATCTTTCACTTTCATATGACTCGCCCCTTTATATTATTCGTGGTCAGCGTGAATATCTTCTGGATTTTTATGGCCAGTCTTATTGTGATTTCGTCAATAATGTGGCTCACGTGGGGCACGAACATCCCAGGGTTGTGCAGGCAATTCGGCGACAGGCATCTATCCTGAATACG
>JRYF01004446.1_pt1 | contig 35734 bp, 18 predicted proteins | sample 235331 | NCBI WGS metagenome assembly JRYF01 (sample SAMN03074217, study PRJNA261475) | activated sludge metagenome | biome: Wastewater Treatment Plant; feature: Wastewater; material: Activated sludge; isolation source: activated biomass of a wastewater treatment plant treating hydrocarbon... ...
TCCTGACCTGTTCGTAAATTGATAATGGAAAATTACCCGATGCCCCCTTTATTATTCCCTGCGGGAACCCCGATGAACCGGGGCAGGCTCTGTCCACGTCACGGGGGAAAGTTATGTGTCCAAACCCAGTCCGGCAATATGCGTAGCGCACAAAAAAAGTAGCCCCTCCCCGACGTTACGGGGAGGAGCCATCCCAAAAACCAATTGTTAAAGGACATCTATTCTTGTATCCCGCCACAATGGGTGACGGGTATGGTTATTTCATCGTCGTTATTCGGGCTGGAACTGCCCTAAACCAATCAATATTCGTCGTTCAAATTATCTTTTTCCCTGACTACGGTCGAATTTCTTCTTCCCGCCATCAAATTCGAAGGCGATGGTCACTTCATGTGTTCCGCTGTTGTAGCGCTGATAACGCTGGAACGAAACATCATATCCATAGTACAACCTGAAAACATCAACGTTCGTGCCCAAGAGCAGGCCAACAGCGCCACCCAGGCCAGCCCGGTAAGAGGCACCTGCTATCAGTTTGTCGCCGATAAAAGACCCCAGCAGGTTGAAATCAATCTGGAAAGGCCTGTCCTTGATACGTTGGACCATGACGGATGGGCGGATTTTGAAATTGTACTGCTCGATGTCGAACTCGTGGCCAAAATTCAGCATGAAATAGCGGAAGAAAGTACCCTCCGGATCACCTGACTCTATATCACCTATTTTCGATAAAACAAGATTGGAGAAAGTAAGACCGAAATAGGTTTTGTTGTCGTAAGTGCCGTGGAAACCGAGGGAAGCATCGAACGTGCGGTTGCCTTCAATGGCGGCTTCCACAATCAGGTCGCCGGGCTGGTAAAGGGAACTCTGCGTGACCGAATTGGCCAATTGCATACGCAGGAATTCGGTAGAAAATCCCATCGCAAATTTCAACTTGTTCAATTCGTAGCGGAAAGCATAGTTTAATTGCACACGCTGGCTGTTGACGTTGCCGGCTGTTTCCGACAACAGTTGGAGTCCCAGCCCCAGCGTCTTGCCGATGGGGCCGTTGTAGCCGATAGCATAAGTATTGGGGGATTCCGGGAACCCCGTCCACGCTGCCCGGACGTTCATCAAAAGCTGGTGACTTTCTGAAAAACCCGCAGCAGCAGGTGAAATAAGGATGGGACTTACGTGATATTGGGTGAAAACAGTAGAATAAGGATTGCCTTGAGAAAAGGCGGCCTGAACGGCGAACACCAATACTATGAGTATAGAAAACTTTTTCATGTTCATGGATTTAACCGGTTGATGGAAAATATGGATCGAAGGAAAAATAAATTGTAAGATTTATTTTTATCAAACCTTCTCTTGCCAGTGCTTTCGGAGGTTTATCACTTACAAGTTATTTTTTCACCGTTCCTATGGATGATGATGGATGAACGATGAACAACGGCCTGATTGAGGCGCTGTTCATCGTTCATGCCGAGGTGTTACTTGCGCAATACGGTCACATTACCTTTTCTGACCACCCGCTGGTTGGTAGCCGGATCGAGGTAATCGAACACATAGAAATATACGCCATCGGGCACATCATTGCCCCTGCGGTCTGTCCCCCGCCAGAGGTTGCCGTCGTTGTAATTGTTGACATCAAAGACAAGCTGGCCCCAACGGTTGTATATTTCAAGGCGATTGTCGGTAAAACGGGACAAACATCCGATGCGAAACTCATCATTTAATTTGTCGCCCTCCGGCGTGATGACGGTAAGGACTTCGCCACATTGTGTTTCATCGCCTACGGCAATTCTTCTATATGCAACACAACCAATGGCATCCGTAACTATTACTATGTAATCGCCGGGTGACAACTCTGTGAGGATACTATCTTTATCAAAGAGGATGATACCGTTCAACTGCCACTCGAAATCAAAGGGCCAAGTACCGCCGACGACTTGTGCAATGGCTTGGCCATTCGGCCCGCCACTATCAGGTACGGATGAGCCAATAATACTGATAGGTACGGGCGATGGAATAACCACGTCCCGAATGGCAGTACATTGGTTGGCATCGGTCACGGTAACACGGTAGGTGCCGCCACGCAATAGAATGGCGGTTGGTGTCTTTTGATTTTGCGGATCGTTCCAGACGTAAGAATAGACCGGTACACCTCCACTCACAAAAACAGATGCGATGCCGCTGTTATCAGAACAACTGCCCAGGCTGCCCTCCGTATCGAGTACCAGCGAAGGGGGTTGCAGGATGTTTACAGTGTCAATGACCTTGCAACCCTGTGCGTCCGTAACCGTCACGCTATATACGCCGGCACTCAACCCGCTGACAGCAGCAGCGCCCGAACCTGTACTCCAGGCATAAGAATAAGGTGTTGCTCCATTGGATGCCGTAACGGCAGCAGCACCGCTCGTTCCATTATGGCACCTCACGTTGAACCCATTGAAATTACTGGTAGCAACGGCATCAGCCTGCAAGTTGGAAACAGGAGTGATCGTGTAGGTTTGGGTGATGACCGTACCCTGTGAATCGGTAATACTGACAGTATAGGTTCCTACAGGTTGGTTTTGCAACTCGGCACTTTGAGAAACGATCTGACCAGCTGCATTTCGCCACACATAGCTATACGGTGTATTGTCGCTGCCGGACGCAACGATGCTGATGGAGCCAGTTTCATCCGGACAAGTTGGCGATGCCAGGTTTGCAAGTTCGGATTTGAACAATCCTACCGTCACATTGAAAACCTGAAAACAGCCATTGCCGTCGTTCATGGTCAACTGAAAGGTGCCGGGAGCAAGGCCGGTGGGGTCTTGTGCTATGGAGCCATGACTCCACACATAAGCGTAGGGCAATGCTCCCCCGCCCGGTGTAATGTCTATGCTTCCGGGTGTAGTGGAAGTTGCAGGAATGACGATAATCGGGTCAATGGTCAACAGCACGGATGGCACTTCTACTGTCGTAGTCTCGGATTGCTGATCCTGCCCCGTAGCGCCATCCACGATATTGACGTTGTATGTGCCCGGTAAAAGATTATTGAAAGTGGCAGTGCCGGCTGGGAGATTGGTTTGGGTAAATGAGCCGGAAGGTCCAACAATCGTCACGGAAAAAGGCACGGTACCGCCCACCAATTGGATATTGACAGAGCCGTTGGCCGTGTTCTGGCACGATGGGCTGGCATTGTAGTTGGGTGTCAAGGGTGCCGGGTTGAAATCAGGCGTGTAAACTGCCGTACCCGTACAACCTTGTGCATCGGAGACCGTCACGGTATAACTTACTTCGTCGCAAAGGTTACTGGCAATAAGGCCATTCTGGCCGTTGCTCCAAGTGTAGGTATATGGCTGACCAAAACCGCCCGTAGCAGAGTTGATGGTCACGGAGCCATTGCAATTAGTCGAGGAAGTAGGGTCTTGGACGGTGGCACTCACAATACTGGGACTAGAGGTAGCTTGCGTGATGTTGACGGTCAGGGTCTGCGTGGTATTGTTACCTGTGCTCGTTACGGTCACGGTGTAAGAACCCGGACACAGGTTGGCCAAGTCCTGCGTATTGGCGGCATTGCTCCAGCTAAATGTCAATGGGGGTACGCCTCCCACTACATCCAGATTGATGGAACCATTGCAGGTATTGAAACAAGCGTCTTTCTTGTTTGCAAGGGCAACGGACAATGGGGCACTGACAAGCCTGCATGCCGTCTTGGTGCAGCCGTTGAAATCCGTAACCGTGACGCAATAGTTACCGGGGCAAAGATTCTGAGCATTTTGCGGGTTTCCGGGGATGGGGCCGCTCGGCCCTGACCAGCTAAACGTATAACCCGGAGGGGCTCCGCCTGGCGTTCCACCTGAGACAGACACCCAAATCGAACCATCGCAATTTCCGGAAGTGGCATTATCAACCAAGGTGGTGATGCTGATGTCGTTGGGAGAGCCTACCGTTACAGTCGTGCTTTTTACACAATTGAAACCATCCCTTACATTCACGGTATATGTGCCAGCAGTCAGGTTGGCAAACGTAGTAGAGGCTTGATAAGGGCCATTGTTCAGAGAATATTCATACGTGCCCGAACCGCCCGTTGCGCCGGTCACCATGATTGAGCCACTGTTGCCGCCAAAACATTTTACTGGTATTCCTACAGCTTGTATTTCCAACACGGATGGTGGGCCTGATATGGTCATAGGTTCCGTTACCAAAGTACAACCGTTGCAGTCCGTGATCGTAACGGTGTACATGCCGGGGGCCAAGTTGTTCAAATCCTGTGTTGTAAGGCCGTTGCTCCACAAATAAGAGTAGCCGTTGCAACCAGGGCCGGTCGGCGTTCCTCCTGTAACGGTGATGTCAATAACCCCTAAGTTTTCACCAAAACAAGCCACGTTGGTCAATTGCTGATTCACACCAAGCGGAACAGATGGCTGTGTAATGGTGTAGGATGCTGTTGTCATTTCCTGTCCATTGCAACTTGTAATGGTGACGGAATAGGTGCCGGCAGGAACACCCGTCAAATCTTCACTGGTACCGACGGTAGTTCCGCCTGCATTTTTCCAAGTGTAAACTTTTTGAGCACTACCTCCTGCCACGGTGATGTTAATGGAACCAGTGGATTGCCCAAAACAAAGTACGTTGGTGATGACGCTATTCGTAATGGACAATGGGCCGGCGCAACTCGTTCCCACCGTAACGGAACCTGAATCGAATACAGGCTGTACTTGGCCGTTGCAATCCACGACTTCCACTATAGTAGGATTGCCGGTGAAATTGATGTTGGAAGACTGTCCGTTGGAACCAATCACATTGAAACAAACCTGAAAAATAACAGAACCGTTGGGCAGTGTTATGCCATTGGTCGTCTGGTCAAACCATGAGAAGGAAATGTTTCCGTTCGCGGCACCACCTGTGCCAAAGTTGGCAGCAGTTAAATCGGGCAGGCCGAAACCCTGTACCATATTATACTGCAAAATGGCAGGATTGAATTGTATGGTATATTGGGCACTGACGATGCAGTTGAAATTATTCACAGAAAAATCAACGCATACCTGACTGCCATTCGGAGAGGTTTCTTCGGATGCAATAAAAGTCAAAGCACCTGGAGGCGCACCGCCGCATATCTCAAGATTGCCCGGCACACTGCCGAATGTTACAGGCCCATTTGCTCCTTCCACCTCGATGGGTGTTGGTGTACCCGTGAATTGGAACTGTGTAGTCGAGCCACAACTATTAGGCCCAGTGGCATTGAAGCAGACCTGATAAATAACGGTGCCATTCGGCACACTCAGCCCCTGCTCATCGGGGTCGAGCCAAGAAAATGAAATGGTGCCTTGGGCCTGCACTGCATTGAAATTGGCCGCAGTCAGCCCGGGAAGTCCGAAGCCCTGTACACCCGTAAACTGGAATTTGGTCTGATCATATTTCATGGTGTATTGCATGGACAGAATGTCAATAAAGTCATTGACAGTCACATCCACACAAACGGGGGAGCCGGAAGCGACGGTCTTATCGGAAGCAATAACCGCAAAACCGTTTACACCACCACCACCACCGCCACCGCCGGTATTGCCACCGTTGACGGAGCCATTTTGGAAAACAGGATTTACCGTGTTCCCTTGGCTGTTGACCACTTCGATGATGGTTGGCGTACCTGAAAAAGAAATGGTGGCAGGTGCAGTGGTCAGCACCTGGAACGTCAGACTGTAGAGGATGGTGCCATTTGGCAATGTTGCCCCCACCACATCGGGGTCGAACCATGATACGGAAAGGAAGCCGCTGCCGGAATTGAAATTGGCAGCCGTGAAACCACCCAGTTGGTTCGTGACATTGCCTACAGGCGGCACGAATTGCAGCACCGCCGCAGGCCAGTTCATCGAATACTGGAAACTGAGAATGTTGGTGAAGTTACTGACCGTCACATTGACGGTAATGTTGTCCCCCTGATTGGCAGTGATCATCTGCGGGGAAACGGTGAAGGTAGGCTGAGCGGCAAGTTGCATTGCAAAAAATACCAAACAGCCCGCGACGAGGTATGTAATCGGTCTTTTCATATGTTCGGAATTGGGAAGATAATTAGTTTAAAAAATACAATCCTGAATCCTGAAAAATGCAAAGTTACTGTTAACCCGGCACCGTTCAGTCAGCGCATCACTGCGCAATCAATTGCCTCGTGGCAATAGCTTTTTCGGTTTCGAGGGTGTAAAAGTACGAGCCTGCACTCTGGAATAAGTCCCTGCTTACTGGTATTTTGTGCAGTCCTGCATTAAAATTCTGTTTTTGCTGCCATATCGTCTTGCCCGTTTGGTCAAAAATGCGGAGCCGGGCACTCGTATTTGCTGCAAATGAAAATTCTATATACGTAACATCCCGAAAAGGGTTCGGACTATTCTGGAAAAGGGTAAAATCTTGTGTGACAGTCTCATTTGTGAAGTTCGGCCCTTCAACAGTAATCATGCCGTTGTCCACTACGTGGGGAAGCACTCCGTCCGTGCCAACGACCTCAATGATAATGGGTTCATCCGCTATCATAACCTGGCAAGTTGCGTTCGGGGCACCAATCGCCTTGAAACCAATCGAGAAGATAGTGGACATATCGTTGAGCGTCAGGCCGGTAAGCTCCGATTGATACCAAGAGAAGCGCAATTCTCCATCCTGCGACTCCATCAATCCGAAATTTCCATCAACGGTAAGTAAAGGCAATCCGAAGTTGCCTACATTCAGGAAGTTCAACACGGTTGGGTCCCAAGTCACGGAAAACTGGAGACCAGTTACATCTATGAAGTTTTCAACTTGCACTTGAAGGTGAAAATTGGAACCCGGTTCAACGGTCATGTCTGGTAGTTTGAGCATGACAGGCTGTTGGGCAGGTAAATTGAGCGCAAAGAAAAGCGCTGCGAGCAGAGGGATAATATTTGCTTTTTTCATATCTAAGGATTAAGCAACTAGTTTGCCAATTTCACCTAAGCAAAGGGACATCAATAAATTGCACAAGTCATTTTTAAAATAACGAAGTAGAGGTTTTTTAAAATAAAATGTACATTTTATTTTTTTCCGATTCTAAGCAAAGGGACATCAATAAATTGCACAAGTCATTTTAAAAAAAACGAAGCGGAAGTTTTTTTTAAAATAAAATGTACATTTTATTTTTCCCCGATCCTAAAAAAGGCGATTGCCGGGCAAAGGATTTGCCCGGCAACCGAACCGGTATTATTTCACGATAACCATCTTCTTGGTGGCAGTCTCTTTCGCTGTTTTCAGCGTGTAGTAGAGCACACCGGATGCGGGCAGGTCGTTGCTGCTCAACCTGACTTCGTTGTAGCCTTTTGCAAAATTGCGCTCGGTGATGTTCAGAATGCGGCCCGATATGTCGGTCACGGTCAGTATGGCATTTGCTGCTTCTGGCAGGTTGAAGCCGATAACCGTTTCGCCTTTGAACGGGTTGGGCGTGTTCTGATAGAGCACGAAATCATCGCTGGTTTTGCCATTGAAAGTTAGCTGCACATCCAGCAGGTCGCCGTTGGCTTTGTATGCCTCGGCTGCCGTGAAACGGGAGTTCACGTTCAACATCGTGCTGAGTTGGCCCGATGTAGCGGCACGGAATACGACGCTGAAGAGCGGAGCATTACCTTTGCTTGCCTCACCATTCCAGCTTGCCGTGATGGCACCCTTGTCAATCAATGTGAAACCAAAATTTTCTTCTTTTGCCAAACCCGGAAGCAGTTCCACCATTTCGAGTGCATTTTTGTCAAAGTTCAAGGTGAACTGATAGCCGAGCACATCGAAATCGGCTGCGCTGAATTCCACCGTCACAGTTTCGCCGCGCTGCACGAAGCGATCCTGTGCTGTCATTGTGAACGTACCCGCCACACTGCGGTCTTCCCCGCTGCCGCCATCGAAGTTGGTGGCTGCACTGCCGTTCACATCGCCTATTTTCACGGCCACGAAATCAGCATTGAGGATGCTGGACGGAATGTCGTTCACGTTGAACACTTCGGGGAACATCTGGGAGAACGGGTTCGCCGGGTTGGGGAACACATAGTCTTTTTTGACAAATCGCCATGAAGTGTTGTTGGGGAACTCGGTCACGATATGCAGGATAAGCCTGCGAATTTCAACCAAGTCAAAAGTAGTAACCGTATTGGACTTGTTGGCATCTGCCGCAATGATCTTGTAAGGTGAATCCAACAACTGAACACCCAAAATATGGCGGCTGATCAACACGAGGTCAAAGGTAGTCACCCCATTCAGCGGCTCGTCATTTTTGTTAGGCGCAACGGATATATCGTTTCCGAGCGGTACGGCAGGGAAATTATATAAGCCGTTCGAGCCTGTAATAACAGAGCCTGTGCTTTGGCCGCTCATGTTGACCGTCACGTTGTTCACGCCGGCATTGGCTTCATTGGCAATCGTACCGCCCATACTTACGAGCGGGTTGTTGCCAGTGCCGCAAGCGTTCATATTGTCTTGGATGATGACAAAAGTTTCACAGAAGTCTTGGTTGCCTGCGAGGTCAGTTACCCAAATTTGAACGGGCTGTTGGCCGATGTGGTCGCAGTTGTAAGTACGGCCCGTTTCGTTCACGTTGGACGAGAAAGAAAATTTCAACTGGTTCTGCGGTGTGCAGTTGTCGAAACTGCCGGCATTGAAATCCACTGCCCAGATTTCAACCATACCCGTTTGCATCAATTCGACCACGAGGCCATTTTTGCAGTAGGGCGTAGGTTTCTTGCAGTCTTTGATGGTAACGGTCGTATTGCAGTCCGTTTGGTTGTTGCAATTGTCTTTGGCGTTGTACCGGACTTCATAAGTGCCGGGGCCAACGTTCAGGTAAGGACCGAAACCGTTCAGCCAAACACCACCGATGAGCACCCGTGCAGTCACGGTTACGTTGGGGCTGCAGTCCTGGATGTCGGGCGTGGGCAACAGCAGGGTCCCCCCACAAGTATTGCTCACGATGCAGACATCCGGTATCTGGCATCCGCTGGCAAAAACCGGGTCAACCGTATCGTGAACTTTGATGATTTGCTGGTAAATGATGTAACCATCCCAGGGGTCGCTGTCGGGATCGGTATCGGGGCCAAACTGTTGATTGGCCTGGGCAGCACCGGGTGTTGCCAATGGGCTGACCCTCCAGCTATCCCGGAAAGTGCGGGTATCGCAATCGCCGTCACCATCAAAATCACACTGAGGGAATGGCAACACGCCTGCCAATTGGAAAGCCCGCTCGGAGGATTCCACCACTTCCTGGTCAATGATGTTGCCGACCACACACCAGTTGATGATGGTCCAGGTACGTTGAATTTTGTAACAAGCGTCAGGCACCACGTTGAAAATCACATCATTGTGAGAAACACCGACCAGTTCACAAGTTTCAAAGAAGATTTTCGGTTCACCAAAGCTGGGCACAGTCGTGCCGCAGTTCACCGTAATGTCCGCAGGAAACTCGACGACCCAATCGGATACGTGGTCAACGAAAATGGTTTGGACACATGATTGTGTTCCCGTATTGCCACTGGGATCAGTTGCTGTCCAGTTGCGGGTAATGGTGCCTTCGAGGCACTGGTCGAGGTTGAGGGTAGCATTGCAGGAAACGACTGCAGAGCAGTTGTCATAAAAACTGGCAGAACCGAATCCGGCATTGGCCAGAACCTGACAACGCTGAGGGCCAGAAAGGCCGGCCAATTGCGTTTCGAGATTATCGGCGTAGAAGTCACAGGTGATGCGCTGGTTAGGCGGACAAGAGACCAATTGTGGCGGAATCTTGTCATTCACGTTTACTTCCACCATGCAGTCATTGTAATTGCCATTGCAATCGTAGGCACGGAAAACGACCATGACAGGATTCGTACCAATGTCAGCGCAGCAGAATTTGACCGTAGGACCGAAGGTAGCGGTCGTACCACAACCTGCCGTCATCCTGCGTACAGCAAAATAATCGAGGCAACAGTTGTCGTGGGAGCCATCGTCGAAAGTCTGTGCAAAAACAGTGGCGTAACCATCGGAAGACAAGTTGACATCGGTGATCTTGTCGCAGATAGCCGTTGGAGCTGTATTATCAACAACCGTAACCTGCACGTTGAGGTTGGTTTGATTGCCACAAGCATCGGTTGCCTGATAAGTAACAGTGTGTATGCCAATGGGGAGGCCGGGGGCCGGTATCAAACCACCATTGTTGCCATTGCCACCACTGGTATAAATTGCTTCGCCGACCGAGGTGAAAATTTTCACAGTGACTGAATTGCAGTTATCAGAGAATGTTGCCGGTTGCAGGAAACCTTGTGAGCGGCAAATCTGAGGGTGCTGGCCCGGATGTGTCACGTTCACAGTGAAAGGCGGACGGGTAATCGTGGGTGCCACTTCGTCCACCACTTTAATAACTTGTACATTGTCTTCACCACCTACACCGGTCGTGATGACCGAACCCGTACACCAATCGAGCACGGTCCAAGTACGCACGATTTTAAAAGTATTCCCGCAGGTCTGCAGCGTTTGGTCGCTGTGCGACTGCTGGTAGTTACAATACTGGCCAACAATGTTGGCCACAATACCGGAGCCAGTGAGACCGAGCACGTCGGCATCGTCCAAGCCGGGGCCGGGGCATCCCTGTCCACCATTCTGGACGTTCGTACTGTTGATGTTCGGGTTGTCCTGGTTGTTGTTGCAAGTAGGATTGAGATTCACATCAATCACCAACGGCGTGGAAGGCTTGCTATCCCCAACATAAGGATGCAGAGGCGTAGCGGCAGTAATATTCGGGAAAGCAGCGTACTGTTCGCAAGTCCAGATAATGTCGTTCGGAAAATCAACCAAAGCCGGACGCTGAACGTAAATGGTGCGGGAGATGTTGTTCCAATCGTCAAAAGCAATGTAAGTCCTGACGATGGTGATGAAACCATTGGCGCAAAGGCCACTGGAATTTACCACCTCGTTGGTTAATTGCACGGTCGGAGTAGCGTCACAGTTGTCAACCGCCGTGGGCGTGCCAACCGTGTTCAGGTTTTCAGAACAGTTGACCGTGATGTCGGTACAGGTGATGACGGGCGGAAGTTTATCTTCCAAAGTCATGCTGCCCCAGCAGGAGTTGCCATTGTTTTGGTTGGTGATAGTCGCTGTCAGCGTGGCACCAAAATGTTGGCTGGAGTTGGTAATGGTAACTTCGTTGACACCGGAGGCGATGGTCACCAAGCCTTTTTTGATGACTATCATGTAGTTGACCCCCGGCAACGGGTTCCCTTCGAGGATCATGTCGGCATTGATGATGGCCTGACATACATTGGGGGTCGGGTCAACGGACACATGCACCAAGTTGTTGCAAACCATGGGCTGCGCCGCCGTCTCGACCAAGCTCGTGAAGAGCGAGAGAAGCGTAAGAAATGCCAATCTTGTTACCGGCATTTTTGTAAAATTCGTTCTGATCATGGATACTATAATTTGTTAATAAAAAACGGTCTTCGGAATTGAAAACAGCGTCATCTCCCCCGAAGATAACTCTTTAAAGGATGTGTGTAAGTCAAATGGTTACCGGTGTAACCTTATTTTTGTAGTGGCTGCAACAAAGTGGTTGAATCAAGAACCATTTTGCCGCAACCTACCGTGCAGTAGTTGACAATGAACGTTGGTTTTGTGATCAAGGCTTTGTTCTTTGGTTACAGGTAGTCTTGCGTCACATGGGTTAGCCCCATAAACAAAGCGACTGAACTTACAAAACAGCAAACTGAAATCCAGCAGTAGAAATAGGAAAAGGATCAGGGATAGGAGAAAGAAGAAGGATTGGAGTGTACTTTTTGTAGTTCATGGGAAAATCATTTTCGATTGATGGGACAAAATTATGTCTTTTCAAAAATATTTCATTAAAAAGCCCGATTAAATTTCAATTAAACGAATTTGATAACCGAAGTTGTTGAATTCAATTGGCCAACCTTTGTGCCAATCTCGCTCTTCTACCCTTGCCCGGCAGGCAATTACATCAGATTATTTTCATAGGCAATTTTAACGAGGCTGGCCGTGCTGCTAACCCCCAACTTACGCATGATGTTCTTTCTGTGAACACTGACTGTTTGATCACTGATGTAAAGCTCTTTGGAGATTTCCTTGTTCGAAAGGGCTTTGGCCACTAGTTTCAACACTTCGAGTTCCCGCTTCGTCAGGCTGTACTTTTTGATGAAACGGTCATCGAAGGAGACACTCAATTTTCCGTGCTGGAGGAATCGGGAGTTCATGCCGGTTCCGTTTGACAAAGAAAGGCCTTTGCTGATGTAGGTGTCGCCATTCATGACACTTTCAATGGCTTCGTACATTTCACGAAAATGGCTGCCCTTGAGGACGTAGGCATCCGAACCTGCCTTGAAGGCAGCTTTTACTATTTTCGGTTCGTCGTAAATGCTAAAGATGATCACCCGCATGTCCAACTCCCTCGTTTTCAGGACAGACAGGACTTCGAGGCCGTCCATGTCGGGCAAATTGAGATCGAGCAGCAGGACATCGGCCATTACTTCGCTCGCCATTCTCAACAGGGCATTGCCCGTATTGGCTTCCCCTACGATGTTGAACTTGAACTTGTCGCACCGTTGAAGCACGACTTTGATACCCTCAATGAAAATTTGGTGATCGTCGGCGATAAGAATGTTGATTTCTGGAATGTTCATGCGACCGTTTATTTCACGAGATTCAGACTGGAGACGCTTTGTGCGTTCTTACATAGGAAACAGGCGCTGTGGATACAAAAGAAAATTTAATGCCATTAAAACAAGGACTGGGTCAAAAACAAGATAATTGACTGAAAACCAACTTGTTTTTGTTGTAAAAAAAATCAAATCACCAGTCCCGATCCTTTCAAACCAACGATTCAGCATCAAACACCTGGTTAACCTTTTCATTTCTCACGGCATAATTGAAACCTGGATGGATGCTGAAAGCCCCTGTTTCCCCCTCTTTATTTATAGCGATGAAACCTACCTGGAAGTTTTCGATATGCTTGTTTTTTGCGGCGATCCTTTTTACGGCCTCCATACATGCCTCATAAGGCGATTTGCCCGACCGCATCATCTCGACAACAAGGAAACTGCCGAGGGTTTTCAGCACGACTTCCCCTAATCCGGTGGCAGCAGCCGCACCTACCTCGTTGTCAACAAAAAGACCTGCCCCGATGATGGGCGAGTCCCCTACCCTGCCCCGCATTTTGAATGCCAGCCCGCTCGTGGTACATGCACCGGCAATATTTCCTGTCCTGTCCAGCGCTAACATTCCTATCGTGTCGTGCAGTTCAACATTGATCTTGGGCGCATATTGGGCCTTTACCAACCATTCCTGCCAACTCTTTTTTGCTTTTTCGGTCAAAAGATTTTGTTTCTCAAATCCCTCCGAAAGTGCAAATGCCTGCGCCCCTTCTCCGACAAGCATGACGTGCGGGGTCTTTTCCATCACCCGTCTCGCAACTGAAACGGGATGAAGAATATCTTCCAATGCACAGACAGAACCGGCATTCCCTTCGTGATCCATGATGCAGGCATCGAGCGTAACCCTGCCGTCCCTATCCGGTAATCCGCCCAGACCGACAGTGCCGTTTTCGGCATCTGCCTCGGTCTGCCGAACGCCCTGCTCGACTGCATCGAGCGCACTGCCACCGGAGCCAAGCACTTTCCATGCTTCTTCGTTGGCTTCCATGCCAAAATTCCAAGTGGAAATCACGATAGGCTTTTCCATCCCGATCATGGAACGAGCAGGATTTGACTTGCCATCCGAACAGCTTTCAAACGTGATGCCACCCAAGAGGGCAGCAACGGGGGCAAGTGCAGCCCGGCCCATGAATTTCCGCCTTGTTTCAGTCATTCGTATTTTTGTTTTGCTGTCGCAAACATAGCTTTATGTTCGTATTTATCCCCAAACTACATTTTTATTTTATGAAATTATTGTTTCCCAGTAACTTCACACTGTCAAATCCAGAAGTTGTTTTCAATTTTGCCCTACCATGTCAAGCATTGGAATCCTCCTGCTCAGATTGCTGTTGACTGTCTTTGCCCTCCTGCCCTTCCGGTTGCTTTACTTGCTGTCCAATGTGATAAGGTTTGTGCTTTCTAATGTTGTGCGATACAGGTACGCTGTCATCAAATCCAATCTTCAAAAGGCTTTTCCAGAAAAAACACCACCGGAAATCGCAAGTCTCGTTCAAGCGTTTTACAAGCATTTCACCGATGTATTGCTCGAATCTTTGAAGGGGCCGGGCATGTCGGCCCCCGAATTGCGCAGCAGGTTCGTCTATGTCAACCCGGAGATTTTCGACCCGCTTTACGAAGCCGGACAAAGTGCCCTGCTGCTCGGCAGTCACTACGGTAATTGGGAGTGGGGCGTTCTGTCCTTCCCACTCGCTGTGCGCCACAAGGTAATCGGCATTTACAAGCCTATGAAAAACAAAAAGATCGATGCCTGTTTCAACAGGCTGCGCCGACGCTGGGGCCTGCACCTGGCCTCCATGTCCGGCGCTGGCCGGGCCGTCGTGGAGAACAGGGGGAGTCCCTGCATTTTTGTTCTCATTGCCGACCAGACCCCGTCCGATGTAAAAAATGCCCACTGGCTCACTTTCCTGCATCAAGACACACCTTTTCTTCATGGCCCCGACAAACTGGCAAGGCAAACCGGGTATCCCGTTTTCATCTATAAAATCAAGCGAACCGCAAGAGGGTATTATGAAGTGACATTCGAGGAATTGTGCAGCGACCCCAAAATGGCCGTGTCGGGAGAAATCACCCAACGGTTTTCGGAAATTCTCGAAAACTGCATCCGGGAAAACCCGGTTGATTGGCTCTGGTCGCACCGACGGTGGAAAAGAAAGCGGGCACCGACATCATGACCCTGCCACGGGAACTTGGGTTAAGGTTATCCTAATCTTGCGGGCCTTGTGCGGGTTTGGCGTGAAGGGTAGGTAGTTTTGCGCCCTCCTTGACTAATTTACGTGATAAAAAGACATGATAAAAATGGAAAAATTTGCCTTTCGCAACTTCCCCAAAATGAAACAAAAAAGATGCTTCAACTGGAAACACCAGCGCGCAATCTTCTTTCTGGTAAATGCTGTCTGGGTATTGGCACTGCCCCTGTTCCTGGCATCCTGCGGCGATTTTCAACAAAGCAAGCTGATCGGCAAATGGCAAGCCACCGAACTACTGGAAGACGGCACTAAAATACCCGTTGACCCCGCCGATGTCGGCTTTGAGTTTTTCCAAAACGGTTCCTACCAATACCGCAGCACACTGGCTTACTCGGAATCAGGTACGTTTTCCCTCAGGGGAAGCCTCCTCTATACCCTCGACACCATCAACTCGGCCTCTACGGAAAAAGCCGTCAAAATCATCACCCTGACAGAGGACTCTCTTTTTTTGAAAATGAACGATGAAGGAAAAGAAAGGATAGTGAAGCTCGCCAAATTGAAGTAAACAAAATGAAAAGCCCGGGGTTATGACCCCGGGCTTTTTTATCATTTTCCAAAAAACAGTGGGCGAACCCACTGTTTTCTTCGTGAGATCTATTCTTCTTCCTGTGCTGCTTCAACAGGAGCCTCCTCGGCCACTTTAACGCTGGGCACTACTTTCGCAGGTGCGGCGGAAGCGACATCCGTTCCAGCAATTTTGGCACGGATGGCTGCTTTTTCCTTTTTCGCTTTTTCGGCCCGTACAGCGACTTTGGCATCTTTGGCTTCGACGAAATCCGTGTATTTCTGCGTGGCCTCGTCCTCAGTCAGAAGGCCCTTTTTCACACCGTTCATCAAGTGTTTGCGGAAGTAAACCCCTTTGAAGCGGAGCATGGCCCGCATGGTTTCGGTGGGTTGAGCACCTTTGCTCAGCCACTCGAATGCCTTTTCACGGTCCAGTTCGATGGTGGCCGGCACGGTCAACGGGTTGTAGGTGCCGAGTTTTTCGATGAAACGACCATCTCGGGGCGAACGGGAATCCGCCACCACGATGTGGTAAAACGGTTGTTTCTTTTTTCCTTTTCTTTGCAATCTGATTTTTACTGCCATGTTTTAAATAATTCTGGCATCCGGTCGCCGGTTTATGCACCAAATTTTTTATTTGCTGCGTAAATCATGCGATCAAAAGCCTTGTTCAATTATCCCCACTTACCCTGACGGCGGGAATACGGCGGCGTTTTTTTTTCACAAAAAAAGACACTCGCACTATTGTTCCCTCTCCAGATAAACAGGCGGTGGGCTTAAGCGGGCGCAAAGGTATTATTTTTTATTCCCGAAACCGTATGGCATCTTTAAAAAAGTTTTGCATCCATTCCGGCGCTGGCCCTGTTTTTTTTCCTAAAACATCCATCCTGCCAAGCGGCTTTGGCCATGCTTGGACAAGAAAGGCAGCAGCCGTCATCATCTTTGCCTGCTGCTTGTCATACCTTGCGAACGGCCAAACCCTGCTCTCCGGCATCATCAACCAGTACGCAAAAGTCACCTCCGTTGACTTCTGCACAGGTACACTCCTCACCGATGGCCCCGCTCCCTTTTCTCCGGGCGACTTCGTGCTCGTGATCCAGATGAAAGGAGCGCAGATCAACGAATCCAACACGGCAAGTTTTGGCAATATCATGGATTTGGGCAGTGCGGGCCTTTTTGAAAAAAATGAAATAAGCAGCGTGAGTGGCAATAGTGTCTCTTTGAAAAACGCCATGTTGCACGCCTACGACCCTGCCGGATCGGTGCAACTCGTTTCGTTCCCTATTTTCACCAATGCCACCGTGACCGAAACCATTACTGCAAAACCCTGGGACGGCAGTACAGGTGGAGTCCTTGCATTTGAAACGGAAGCCGATCTCGTTTTGAATGACGACATTGACGTGAGCGGCAAGGGATTCAGGGGCGGCGACCTCATACTCGTGACCAGCAATTGTACTTTCCTGACCAATGCCAACGCCTATTACTACGAGTCGTCGAACTGGCGAGGAGCGGCTAAAGGAGAGGGAATTGCAGATTTCATTCCCAACAAAGAACACGGCAGGGGGCCACAAGCCAATGGAGGTGGCGGAGGCAACGACCACAATGCCGGTGCCGGTGGCGGAGGGCACGTATCCAATGGTGGCATCGGCGGTAAACAGAAATCCGATTCCACCTTCGGCTGCACGGGCGACTTTCCGGGGCAGGGAGGCAAAGCCCTGCCCAGCACTTCCGACCGGTTGTTCCTGGGCGGCGGCGGGGGGGCCGGCCATGCCGACAATACAGGGGCCGGCAGTAGCGGCGCAAGGGGGGGGGGCATAGCGCTCATTATCGCAAACAACATTTTCGGGAATGGCCACAGCATACTCGCCAATGGAGTTGCTCCGCCCAATACAGGTGGCGACGGAGCCGGTGGCGGCGGCGCCGGCGGAACTGTTTTTATCGGCTCCGATCAAATCACTGGCATCCTGAACGTGGAAGCTAAGGGAGGCAACGGTGGGAATGTCGGCAATTCGCTCACCCGTTGTTTCGGGCCGGGAGGTGGCGGCAGCGGTGGCAGGTTGCTGACCAATACCCTTATCCCCGGCACAGTGGCATTGACGGGTGGGCAACCAGGCCAAAATTCCATTGATTCCCCTCAGTGCGAGGGTGGGTTGTCCAACGGGGCAACAGCAGGGCAAGCAGGCTTTCAGGACATTTTCTCTCCCATCCCCCTGGCGCAGGACTCCATCATCGAAACGCTCGTCCTCGACCAGCCCTTTTCCTTTTCCGGCTGTGGAGGCGACCCGGTTACTTTTGTTTTTATGATGCAGGGCCTCGGCATCTCGTATCAATGGCAAGTGAACTACGGAACGGGTTGGGTGAATTTATCCAATTCAGCAACTGTCATCGGGGCGAACTCCCCTACCCTCACCCTGCTTGCAACGACTTCTGCACTTGATGGGAACCAATACCGTTGTGTGGTCAACAATGCCTGCTTGAACGACTTCGCATCCCTGCCAGCCACGTTGACCCTTTTGCCGGAACCCGTAGCGGGTTTCACTTTCAATTCGCCGGCAAGTGCAACGATTTCTTTTGTCAATACGACCACCCATGCCAATACTTACCTATGGGATTTTGGCGACGGGAACACTTCCAGCGCAGCAAATCCCACCCACGTCTATGCCGATTTCGGTACTTACACGGTGACTTTGACAGCAACCGGAGATTGCGGCATATCGGTCGTGACCCAAACGGTTGTTGTGTCGGGTGCCCCCACTGCCGCATTCACCTCCACCCAACCCATCGGGTGCGCACCTTTCAGCATCCAGTTTCAAAGCCAATCGCTCGGCACCGGCATTTCCGGCTATTCATGGAGCTTCCCCGGCGGCAGCCCTGCCGTTTCATCTTTAGCAAACCCGACCGTAACTTATGCAACGCCAGGCGTTTATGATGTGTCACTTACGGTGGCGAATAATTTTGGAACAAACACCCTGCAACTGCCGGGCTATGTCACCGTGGAGCAGGCCCCGGATGCCGATTTCTTTTTTGAAACGGATAGCCTGACCGTGNNGACAGGCGGCAATTGGTATGTCTGGGATTTTGGTGACGGCACGACTTCCAACCTTGCCAACCCCGTTCACACTTACGCCACCGGGGGCCTCTACAACGTCAGCTTGACGGTGGCAACGGCCTATTGCGGCAGCGCCATCGCCTACTCCGTATTCCTCGACGTTACGCCAACAGACGAATCGGGTGGCTTGTCAGCAGTAACGGTATTTCCCAATCCCGTCAGCCGTTTTCTATTTGTGAAACTGGCCGGACAGCCTTCCTCGCCTGTCCATGTTTCTTTACAGGACACCCAGGGCCGCCTCCTCCAATCGCTTTGGATGGACGGCCCCGATACCAGCATTGACTTGTCCCAATTTCCCACCGGACTCTACCTCCTCGAATTGCAGACCCCGACGGGCGTTGCGAGATTTAAGGTGGTGAGAAGTTGAGCAAGTGTTGGTTTTTCAATTATCGTATCAAAGTCACATCACCCTGGTAAATCTCCACTGCGCCATCAATGAACTCGATTTCGGCAAACCAAGTGAAAACGCCGGGATTGAGGAACTCGCCCCGATGTTTCCCATCCCATCCAATAGCGGGATCGTTTGGAAAGAAATTGTAGAATTCGTAAACGGTTTCACCCCAACGATTGAACACCAGGAAGGAATTGATCTTCACCACGCTCGGCCCTCCGAAAATGCCAAAGAAATCGTTCACCCCGTCGTCGTTGGGAGAGAAGGCATTGGGCACAAAGACAGGGCGGTCTTTTTTCACGAAAACCGTGAGCGCATCGCTGGCGCTGCAACCGTCTTTTTCTACCCTTACGGAGAAAATGGTCTGGTCGGTCGGTGCCGTTCGGATGCTCTGGCAATAACCACAGGAATCCAGGCCTCCTGTTGACCAAACAACCGTATCGAGTTGGGAATAAGGAGGCGTAGTGATTATCGTCAAAACGAGGATGTCACCTAATTTGATGACGGGATCACTTCCTTCAAAGCTGCCTGTTATTTCCACTGTGACCTCCTGCGGCTCCCCGACCTGGAATTGAACGGTGGTTTCACAACCTGAAGCATCCAGGATGGTGAGGGAGTGTTGGCCCGGCGACAAATTGGTGAACTGCTTTTGCGAGGTGAACGGCCCACCGTCGAAAGAGCACAAGTAAGGCGGTTGACCGTTGGTGATGCTGTCAATGAAAATGAACCCATCCGAACGGCCAAAGCAACTCACATCGGAGATGGAGATGTGCGGCACGGGGTTGGTGATGGACTGGGTAATGGTAACGGACGAGGAAGAAGAACAACCTGCGGCATTGGAAACCGTGAGGGTGTAAGTGCCCGGTTCCGTCACCATCGGGTTGGCAATGGAAGGATTGGAAACATTGCCTCCTGTCCAAAGATATGTTTCGCCGGGAGTCGTGCCCGAACCACCAAGCGTCACTTCGGTAACATCACAGTTGAGTTGTTGGCCGGCCCCTGCATCGGCCACTGGTACGGGGGCAATATCAATCGTGACGGAGGACTGATCGTCGGGACAAGGCGGCGCACCGGTCACCGTATAAGTGTAGGTGTAAGTGCCCGCAGCAAGGGAAGCAATGTTCACGTTGCCGCCCGGCACGTTGCCTTGTGGCCCTGACCACTGACCACCCGGATCAGCGCCGGATAGTTGATTGGCCAGATTCACGGTTTGGTTCGTAGTGGCACAAAACTGCAGGTTGCCAATGTTCGTACCTGCATTCACAGGCGTGTTTACGGTGATAGTCACGCTTTGCGAAGCTGTATTGGAGCAACCCGTTCCATTGTCCTGAATGGACACCAATTGAAGGGTTGTCGTTTGTGTCGGGGACAAAGTTATCGGAGCTGTACCAGCGATGGGAACAGGAACGGACTGCGGTGTGCCATTAAGCGTATAATTGACCACAAAAGGCCCCGTGCCGGTTACAGTGAAGTTGACGGTTGCTGATTGGCCCTCGCATATCGAGGTTGTACCGGCCACACTGACGGTCGGCAATGCCCGGAAGGTGACGGGCGTACCGGGCGCTACGCTCAGGCAAGGATCACCCGTCATCACGCCACCTGCTCCATTGTCGTTGCCGGCTACGGCACTTATATAATACTGTACGTTGTACTGCGTAACACCGGGAATGAAGTTGAAAACAGGTGTGGTGTTGGTAGCGAGTACCGTTCCGAGTGTGTTGCCATTGTTTGTGTGCAACACATAGATGAGTAAGTCGTTCGGGTCAAGCACAGTACCCACCGCAGGTTGCGCTGTTGCTGGCTGGCCCTCGCACACGTTCAATGGCGTATTGCTCATGCTGCCGGCTTCCGTGTCGCAGTCACAAGCGATGATGCCGCTCACCGTGATTGGCCCACAGCCGTTTCCGTCGTCCACCTGGAAGGAATAAGGGAAACCGCTCAGAATCGGGTTGCTCGTAAAATTCCCTGCCGTTATTGTACCGGATGGATTCACTACATAGGAGGATGGGTCTCCTCCGATGATTTGGAATGAAACATTATAGGTCGTGTTGGTCGGTTCGCAGAGCGTTGCAACATTGATAACGGAGGGTGGCAAATTCACCGTTACCGTGGAGAAACCACTGACCGTTCCTGTACAGTGGGCATCCTGAAGGCTGATCATTGAATAGATGTTGGTAGAAGGCGGCGAAATGGTCAAGATGTGTGGATTGTCAGTGGTTGTCACCGAGACCAAGTTACCTGCAGCATTGATGTATTCAAAAGTCCAAGGCCCAACTCCGGTTAGATTTACCGTCAAAGTCGCTGATTGACCTGTACAGATGACCGGGTCACCCACCATTTGCCCCGTCGGCACAGCATGGAAAGTAACGGGAACGCCTGCCCCGATACTCAAACATGGGTCATTGAATGCTACGCAACCACTGCCGTTGTCATTGCCGGCTACTGCAGATATGAAATACTGTTGGCCATAAGTCATCAAAGATGGATTGAATGCAAACTGGCCGGTCGGGTTCATTACAATGGGCTGTCCATTGCCATTGTGCAGGATGAAACACAGTACATCATTGGCATCCAATATCTCACCACCGAGGTAAATCGGCATGGTGAGGGCATTTCCACAAATACTTAAAGCTACAGTTGTGTCCATGTCACCGGCCTGGGTGAGACAGTCACAGTCCACAAGGGGATCGGATACAACGACTGGAGTGCAACCGGCCGCATCGGTCACACTGAAACTGTAACCCGTACCTTCCGGTATTTCATTGCTGCAAAACTGATTCCCGGTAATAGTACCGTTCGCAGGAATGACCTGATAAGTGGCAGGATCGCCATCGTTTATATCAAAACAAACCGTGTAGGCCGTACCGGTCGGGTTGCATGTTACATCCAGGTTGGAAACAGTGGGCGGAATGTGTACCGTTACCGTCACTGTCTGGTCAACTGGAGCGGAACAGTTCTCGTCATTGACCTGAGTCATCACGTAGTCCGTTGTCACGGAAGGTGTAACTGTATATGTATAAGGTGTATTGACGATGCCAGTGACTTGTTGGCCATTGATCAAAACAGACCATGGAGAGTCACCTGTCAGTTCAATGGTCAGATTAGCAGAACCGCCGGGGCATATTTGCGTAGAGCCGCTCAGCGTAGCGGTTGGTATTTCATAAAAAGTAATGGGGGTGCCGGGTGCTACGGAGAGACAAGGTTCAGTCAGGTCAATGCTCCCGGAGCCATCATCGGAACCAGCTACGGCAGAAATGTAGTAGGTTGTGCCATAGTTCATGGTACCGGGAATGAAACCAAATGTCGGCTGGTTGTTCGTCGCCACCACGGTTCCCAGCACGTTGCTCGATCCTGTGTGCAAGTAAAATACAAGCAAGTCGTCAGCATCGAGTACCGTTCCAACAGGACTGGCTACAGTCACAGGGCCATTTCCACATTCGGATATGGGAGTCGTATCCATGTCGCCAGAGTCGGTGGTACAGTCACAAACCACGAGCGATTGCGAAATAGTCACAGGCCCGCAGTTATTTGCATCGTTCACCACCAGGGAATAACCTGTCCCGGTAGGAATGGGGTCGGAAGTGAAAACACCGTTGGTGATGGTCCCTGGCACACCTGTCACTGTGTAGCTGGCAGGATCGCCTCCTGTGATGGTGAAACTGACTGTGTAAGCCGTGCTCGTGGCGTTGCACTCCACCAATAGGTTGCTGAACTGCACGGCAGTATTTACCGTGACGACTGCCGTGCCGGAGGCGTTGCCGGGGCAGTTCACGTCGTTCATGTCGGTCAACATATAGGTAGTCGTCGTAGTCGGGCTTACCACGAGGTTGTACGGATTGCTGGTAATTCCGTTTATGGTTTGGGTGGTTGAGCCATCGCTGTACGTGATGCTCCACGGGCTTACCCCCGTGAAAACGACTTGCAAAGTGGCGGAACTGCCCACACAGATAGCCTGCACCCCGCTCAACACGGCAGTTGGTATTTCATAAAACCTTACAGGAGTACCCTGGGCAACGGAAAGACATGGGTCGGTCAAAATGACTCCGCCCGTACCGTCGCTATCACCCACGACCGCCGATAGGTAATAGGTCGTTCCGTAAGTCATAGTGGCACTGTTGAAACTCACTTCCGGTGTTGAAGACACGGAAATGATGGGCGGAACGATGTTGATGCCGCTGCCGGAATGCAGGATGAAAACGAGTACGTCATTCCCATCGAAATCTTCCCCCGCATTGTTATAGTTCACAGTTACCGGCCCGTCCCCGCACACTTCAACAGGGGTGTTGTCCATCGTGCCGGCTTGGGAAGTACAATCGCAGATGACGGCATTGCTGGAAACGACGAAGGTGTCGCATGCATTCGCATCGAATACACTGAAGCTGTAACCGCTTCCGGTGGGTATCGGATTGCTTGTAAAAACGTTGCCATTCAAAGTTCCCGTATTGGGCTGCACGGTATAGGTAGCAGGGTTGCCACCGTTGATCGTGAACATCACGGTGTAAGTTGTATTCGTCGGGTCACATTCCGCACTGATGTTGCTGACGGTCGGGGCTGTGTTGACCGTCACGTTGGCACTGCCAGAAATCTGACCGGAGCAGCCGTTGCCGTCGGTTACACAGGTGAGGGTTATGGCACCGGCCTGTGCCTGGCCCACGTTCAGGGTATAGGGAGAAGTAGGTATGTTCAATGGCGCTTGGGCGATGCCATTCACCGACCAGCATACTTCCCAGGGGGCCATACCCGTCAGGGTAATGGTCAAACCTGCTTGTTGGCCGCTACCCTGGCAGATACTGCCGGTACCGCTCAAGATAGCAGTGGGAGCGGGGTTCTGTGTCACGGTAGCAGTGCCACTGAAAGTGCCGGCGCACCCACTGGCCGTATTGACGCTGGTCAGGGTGTAAGTACCGGCCTGCGTGGCTACCAAAGTATAAGGGCTGGCATTGACAGTCACTATCGTTGGTGTGCCGCCGTTGATGCTGTAACCGACATCCCAGGGGCCTGTGCCGGTCAGGGTAATGGTCAAGTTGATGTTGGGATTCGTGCCTGCGCAAAACTGGCCGGAGCCGCTTATGGTGCCAGATGGTGCTTGTGTAACTTGTACGTTGATGCAAGCCTGCTGGCTTGTTCCGCAAGGGTTGGATGCGGTGACACAAACTTGCCCTGTCGAGGAACCTGCAAAATCAATCATCACACTGGAGCCGCTGCCTGAAATAGTAGCTCCCGATGGTACAGTCCAGTTGTAGGTAATGCCGGGTTGAGGGCTGCCTACCGAATAGGTGTAATTACCGGCACTTGTGCAGGCGGTGTTCGGCCCGTTCAGTATGGGCGTTGCTGGCAAAGAAGTTATTGTAACATCTATGCACGCTTGGTTGGTGCCGCAGGAGTTGGTTGCAGTGACACAAACCTGACCAGGCCCTTGCGAAGCACCGCTGTAATTCACATTTATGCTGGTACCGCTGCCGCTGAAAGAGGCACCGGAGGGAACCGTCCAGGAATAAGTTACCCCAGGTTGAGGATTTGTCACTGTATAGGTTTGCGCCTGGTTGTTGGCACAAACCGTCGCCGGCCCATCCAAAACGGGCTGGTTGGGCGTGGCCGTCACGGTGATGGGAATACAGGCAGGGCCTGATGATCCACAGTCGTTGTTGGCCGTCACGCAAAGTTGTCCGCCCGTGGGATTGTTCCATGTGATGGAAACTGTTGTGGGATTTATCTGTGTAACAGGTTCACCGTTGGGTGTCGTCCAGGTGTAGCCTGTTGGAGCAGGTGTGCCATTGGGTGTCACTGTATATTGAACGGCAGCACCTTGACACGGCATCTGGTTGCCGCTGATGGTGGGTATTTGCGGCACGTTGTTGTTCTGGGTAACAGTGACGCATTGGGTATCCGAACAGTTGACCCCATTTCGGCTGTGCGTAACAGTCAAGCAATATTGGCCCGGCTGGTTGACCGTAACCGTGACTTGATTCGTTGGGCCAACGATGCCCGGCCCAGTCCAGGAGAAGGTGGTATTGCCGCCCGGCACAAGTGCATAAGTAGAGTTGATGGCACTAATGACTACGGTTGCATTCGCACCACAACCCAGCACAGCGGGCGGGGTGATATTGGCCTGCGGATCAAAGATGGCGAGGTCAACAATGACCGTACTGTCGCAACCCTGCCAACTGGTGCAGGTTTGATTGATGAAACCAGATGTGGAGTAAGCTGTATTGCAAACCGTATAAGTATTGAATGGCCCACACAGGGTTACTTGACCAACATTGGTGGTAATGGGCGGTATGACACTGATGTTGCAAAAAATGACACTGTCGCAACCCTGCCAGTTCGTCAATGTTACAGGTGTGCCGCCGGGAGGTGTCTGCCCAAAAAAGAACTGCCCCGCACACATCGTGTTGCCCCCTGTACAGATGCTGTAGCTTTGCGTAGAAGGCGGTATGGGCTGAGAGTTGACGGTTATGCAGGTAGGTACTGGGTTGGCCTGGCAAATATTGGATGCGGTCACACAGAGTTGGGCAGACCCCGTTCCAGTCCAAAGTACGTTCATCGTGTTGCCTGGATTAGCACTTGCCAGTTGACCAATATTGGGTGGTGTGATGCTCCAGGTGTAAGTGGCAGAGAGCGGGGGAGGTATAGTATAGTTGCCAGTTGCACCAGGACAAACCTGTGTAGGCCCCAAAAGGGTACTGGGTGGCACAGGCGGTACCGGCAGCGTTGAGCCAGACAGCACGTTCACCGTAAATTCGCAAATTGAACCGGCACAGCCGTCGAATACGACGTAGTAAGTTTGTCCTACGACAAAATTAAAAGCGCTAAGTTGAAAAGGCCCTTGCACACAAGCGCATTGCGTGGCCACTGTCGGCCCATTGCAATTGCCCTCATAAATGGCCGCCTGCATACCCAGTTGACCACCCGTGCCCGGCAAGCAGTTCGACGGGTTGATCTGCAAGGTTATCTGCGTACTACCTGCAACGAAGGCGAACCACTCGTCGTTGTTCAGCACGTTGCCACCACACCCCGGAAAAGGTTGTTGTATGTTGTTGGTCCCCAAAGTAGCACAATAGCCGTCCAAGTCAACACAAAGTGCAGGTGCTTGAGGACAGGTATCTCCCGTGGGAGGGAAGCCGGGTGGAGGGCATTGGCCAAAAAGAACTTGCCAAGACAGGGTGCAACCTGCCAGTAAAAGAAGTAAGTGTTTTTTCATCTGCTAAAATTTTCTTCTGATTAGTGGCTGGTCATTCGGTATCAGGGAAACTGTTCACAATGGCTACGAAATCAGCAGCTTTCAAAGACGCTCCTCCTATGAGGCCGCCGTCCACGTCGGGCTGGCTGAATAGTTCCTTGGCATTATCGGGTTTGCAACTTCCTCCATAGAGGATGGTGGTAAGATTGGCCCTTTCCGGGTTATATTTTTTTGCTATTAAATCCCTGATAAAAGCGTGCATTTCCTGCGCCTGTTGGGGAGTTGCCGTTTTTCCGGTGCCAATGGCCCACACTGGCTCATAGGCAATGACTACTTGGGAGAAATGGTCCTCGCTCAAATGAAAAAGACCGGCATTTAATTGATTTTCAACAACTTCTGCTTGCTGTCCTGCTTCCCTTGCATCCAGTTTTTCGCCACAGCAAAAAATGGGTCTCAGACCCGCCGCAAGTGCTGCATCCACTTTTTTCGCAAGGAAGGCATCCGTCTCGTTGAAATATTCCCGGCGCTCGGAATGGCCCAAAATAACAAACTCGGCCCCAACCGACTTCAACATCGGGGCAGCTATTTCACCCGTATAAGCCCCGCTGTTTTCACTGTGGCAGTTTTGGGCACCGACCTTTAGGTTTGCAATGCCGCTCGACAGCATGGAGGCGTAATTCAAATGGATGTAGGGGGGGCACAGGACAGTGAGTATGTCGGAGGGTTTCAGTTTTTGTATGATGGAAATCGTGAGAGCACGGCCTTCGTCAAAGTTGTTGTACATTTTCCAGTTACCAGCAACGATCCGTTGTCTTTTCATACAAATCTTCAATTGAGAATAATGACTTTAAAGAAAGATTATTTGAACAAGGTCGGCAAAAGTAAAGATTAAGTTTTGAACGACCAAAACTGTCCAAGAGCTTAAATTTGGGAAGATCCGACACGGGCACATGATTGATCTTTTTTCCCAAATTTGATTCTGGCATATCACCTTTTTTGCAAAATTTTAAAACACCCTACAGGCCCGTTAAAAAATTTTCAAAAGCAACTATTTTAGACTGCTCCTCTGTTCCAGGAAATTCCACAATTGGTCGTATGCTTTACATTTATTTTATGAACGGCAAAAAATTTTTGTTAAAGCCGCCGAAGTTGTTTTTTTGTTCGATAAATGTTCTAATTTTGGCCCTGTGTTTGCAATTAATCATGGCAAACAACCATTCCTAAAAAATTTCCTTCACAAAATCAGTAATTCTATCGGCGTAAAACTTCTACACTAAATCATCCTGATCATTTCTTAACTAACACTGATTTAGTCATGCAAGTTACGCCAATGAATGACCACCAGCTCATTGCCCTTTACCTCGATGGTGACGAAAGGGCCTTCAAGGAATTACTCGACCGCTACCAGCAAAAGATCTACACCTCTATCTATCTCTTCGTCAAGGATGATACCCTTGCAGAGGATATATTTCAAGAGGTTTTCATCAAGATCATCAACACGTTGCGCAGTGGGAAATACAACCACGAAGGCAAGTTTGGCCAATGGGCCATGCGGATTTCCTACAACCTCTGCGTTGACTACTTCCGCCGGGGCAAGCGTCGTCCCCACGTTCACCCGAACGAGACGTTCGACATTTTCGACGTGCTGCACACGCACGAACCAAATGCCGAACAACTCATCATGCGCAGCCAAACGCACGACAGAATCCGCCAATTGGTGGACATGCTGCCGCCCGAACAACGGGAGGTCGTCATTCTGCGGCATTACGCCGACATGAGTTTCAAGGAAATCGCCGCCCTGACACGTGTCAGCATCAACACGGCACTCGGCAGGATGCGCTACGCCCTCATCAACATCCGCAAGATGGTTGCCGAAAAAGAAGTTCAGCTTCAGTAAGTGGCTATGTGCCCCCTGTTGTCCTTTGTTTAAATGGACAAGCTAAAAGGCAAAAGCGAAGTACTTAACTTCCGCTTTTGCCTTTTTTTGTTCCAAATTGACTTAGACACCCCTCAAAATAAGTACTTTATCGGCCATTTTTGAAAGAAGTTGAGAGATTTGAGATGGTTTAGATGGTTGATGGGGCACGGCTCAACCATCTAAACCATCTCAACTTTGTCTCCGGCTCCGCCAGGTTAGGGATACATAGTTATTTGGCAGTATGACCATTGTGGCCAACGCAAAGTAAAAAGGGCATAGGCCTAAACCTACACCCTTCATCGTATTGCCGTGTTTTTTGAGCCATTTTGTTTCAAGGGATTAAACATTTACATCACACTTACCTCACCTCATAGTTCCACTATTCCAGCTTGAACCGTACGGGCAGGGTGAACATGACGCGCACTGGGCGATCCCTTTGACGGCCGGGATTCCAGGTCGGCATCATGGCAACGATGCGTTTTGCTTCATCACCGCAGCCGGCCCCAATGTCACGGACGGTGGTAATGTTGCTTATGCTACCGTCTTTCTCGACTACAAACTGCACGACAACCATACCCTCCACACCATTTTCCCTTGCGATGTTTGGGTATTTGATATTGCTGTAAATGAACTGGAGCATTTTTTCCTCAGCACACCTTCTTTGTTCCTCTTTATCTATCACACTCTCACAGCCTGGGAACAAGGGGTTCACTTCCACGACCCGGAAAATCTCGCGTTCTGTATCCATGACCGGCGGAGGGGGCGGTGGCGGCGGTGGGGCAGCCTCTCTTTTAACTTCCTGCACGGGAGCAGCAATCACCTCGCTTTGTGCATCAAAACTCATGTCTTCAAAGACGACCGTTTGTACATCGGGCATATCGCTTGCCAAAATTTGAATATTGGCAGCTTGTGGCGGTGGCGGCGGCGGTGGCGGCTCGGCAGTGCGGGGTATCTCCATTTCGATATCTTCGCTGAGCGTGCCGAACAAGTGCGAAACATCCATCCTCTCATCGTAGGATGTCCAGCTAAAAGCAAGGATCATCAGCAACAGCGACACCAGCAGGCCATATTCCAGAAAGGCATTCCTGAACTGAAAAGTGTCCACTTCCGGGTACTTGTTCCTCCCGACAAGCGGTGATTTCCAAACCTTGCCTTTGTATTTAGCAGTGAGATTGGTGGTGGAAAGTTTTTGCAAAAACTTCCGGAAAACAAAGATCATCACAACCGTCAACGCAACGAGCGCCAGAAGGATGAGCCTTACGGTGAAACCTGAGAATTCGAATGACATGGCTATACGATTTAAAAGTGAAAAATTGTTGGACATCCGTGATTGCATGATTGTTACCTACCTCGACATTCAGCAATTCCAGCTATCCATCATCTTCTTTTCACGACCAAATTCGGCCAGTCAATAAGTGAATGTATTGCAATTTGTCACTGGGAAAATTGACTTTGATCAGCCGGTCGGGGGCGTTGTTCGAGGCGCACACACCCCCGACCCCTAAAGGGGAGCACTTTACGGCAATGGCCCAACACCTCTCACCGCCCATAAAGGGCACTTTGCGGCAATGCCTTACATTCGGTGCTCCTGGCTGCTCCCCTTTAGGGGTCGGGGGTGTTTGGCGAACGAACGCAGTCTTGCCTTTAACATGAAAGAAGTTTGAAAAAGCGAATCGTGATAAATTTGGCGGAAGCCCCAATGATTGCGTTATCTTTGCCCGCATGACAGAAAAGATTCTCATCCTTGATTTTGGCTCGCAATACACACAGCTCATTGCCCGCCGGGTGCGGGAGTTGAACACGTACTGCGAAATCGTGCCCTTCAACAAAGTTCCTGAACTGGACGAGACCATTAAAGGGATTATCCTGTCCGGCAGTCCATTTTCGGTCAGGGAGGAAAACGCATTGAAAACGGATTTGGAGAAAATCGTCGGGAAGCGGCCCGTGCTGGGTATCTGCTACGGGGCACAACTCATCGCCGACCACTACGGCGGGGAGGTGCAGCGCTCCGAAAAGCGGGAGTACGGCAAGGCCATGCTCAGCGAAATACACCGGAACGGCGCTTTCCTGCAAGACGTGCCGCAGGGTTCTCAAGTGTGGATGTCGCACGGGGATACCATCATGAAAATTCCGCCGCAATTCGAATTGCTGGCCAGCACCGACAGCGTGGAGGTGGCTGCTTACCGTGCCAGAGAAGATGCTTTCGGCGCACCTGTCTATTGCATCCAATTCCACCCCGAAGTCACGCACAGCCTCGACGGGATGACCATTTTGAGAAACTTCGTCGTGAACATAGCAGGCTGCCACGCAGAGTGGACACCCGCCCATTTCGTAGAAGAAAAAATTGCCGAGCTACGCCAGACCATTGGCGACGAACGTGTGCTGATGGGGCTTTCCGGTGGCGTGGATTCCACCGTGGCCGCCGAACTGCTCCACCGGGCCATTGGCGACCGGCTTATTTGTTTTTTCGTGGACAATGGCCTGCTGCGCAAAAATGAATTTGCCGATGTGTTGGCCTCCTACAAGCAAATGGGCCTCAACGTGGTGGGCATTGATGCCCGAAACCGCTTCTACACTGAACTGAAAGGTGTGGCCGACCCGGAGGCGAAACGCAAAATTATCGGAAGGGTATTCATCGAGGTTTTTGAGGAAGAAGCACACAAACTGGCCAACATTTCGTGGTTGGGCCAGGGAACAATATACCCCGACGTGATAGAATCCGTCTCGGTACACGGGCCATCTGTCACCATCAAATCGCACCACAACGTGGGCGGCCTGCCCGACGTGCTGAAGCTGAAAATCATTGAACCCCTCCGCATGTTGTTCAAAGACGAGGTGCGCAAAGCAGGCAAGGAACTGCACATCCCTGCGGAAATACTGGGCAGGCATCCTTTCCCCGGCCCTGGCCTCGGCGTGCGCATTTTGGGCGACATCACCCCCGAAAAGGTGGCCCTCCTGCAAGAAGCCGACGCAATTTTTATCAATAATCTGAAAAAATTTGACCTTTACGACAAAGTATGGCAAGCTGGCACCATCCTGCTGCCCATACAGTCGGTGGGCGTGATGGGCGATGAACGGACGTATGAGCGCACCGTCGTCCTCCGTGCCGTGAACTCCACCGACGGGATGACCGCCGAGTGGAGCCGTTTGCCGCACGATTTCCTGGCCGTCGTTTCCAGTGAAATCGTCAACAACGTGAAAGGCATCAACCGGGTAGTTTATGACATCAGCACCAAACCGCCGGCGACCATAGAGTGGGAGTAACAGTATCCACCTCCGCCCGGCCAGCCAACAAACAACACCGCATATCAAACAAACATGAAACATACAACCTACCATCGTCCGCTAAAAAGTGCAGGCTCTTTTGCCGCTGCATTGTGCTTGATGATTGCGGCCACGCTGCTGCTCCCATCCTGTGACTGGTTCAAACCGGCCAGGGACCCCTCCAAAGACAAGGTCTATAAAGAAGACGATATCGGCGACCTGCAAGGCACGAAGGTATATGATCCCGTGACGGGCGAGTACCGCATAGAGCGGCGCGTGGCAGGCAAGGTGGATACGGTGAAATGGCAGGACGTGGACGAAAATCGCTTCCCGCCCATCACGACCGGCACGATGCCGCCAATCGGCGGCACTGCGCCCACCACACCTACCCCGCCCACAACAGGGCCAACAGCTCCCGGCGGCACTTACAATGTTTCCCTGCTGCTGCCCTTCCTCAGTCAGCGCAGCACGGCAAGTGGCATTGACCCCAACGCTTATTGGGGGATCCATTTTTATGCGGGTGCAAAATTGGCCTATCAGGAATTGGAGCGGGACGGGGTTAAACTTAATATAAATGTGTTCGACACGGAAATCCCTGCCAACAACATGAATGCCCTGCTGCGCAAAAACGAGTTGCGGGATGCGCACCTTGTGATTGGGCCTTACAAACGGGAGCAGGTGGAACAAGCCGCCGGTTTTGCGAAGCAAAACAAAACACCCCTCGTGGTGCCGCACACCGCCGCAATGGGCATTGCGGACAACAACCCCTACTACGTGCAGGTCAACCCTTCGCTGAAAAGCCATTGCGAAGCCATCATGCGCCACGTACGCAAGCGCCATGCTACGGAAAACATCGTGCTCGTCGTCAGGAACGAAAACGATGAAAAGGCCCGCCTGAAATACTTCCAGGATGCCAACGCTGCCATCGAAGGCAAGCGGGAAGGCTCGCAGATGCGCGAGTTTGTCGTTTCCGGAAATTACAACAACATCAACGTGGATTCCTATATCCGGCGTGGCCGATCCAATGTGTTCATTGTGCCATCCTGGGCGAGCGAGCCGTTTGTTTACTCCCTGCTGCGTCAATTGATGTTGAAGGTATCCGAAGGCGAGGACATCACCGTGTATGGAATGCCGGCTTGGGTGGACTACGAACAAGTTGACTTTGAATATTACGAGCGGCTGAACGTCCACATCAGCAGCGGAAATTTCATCAACCGGAACGACGAAAGGGTGCGCCAATTCAATCGCCGTTTTTTCGATACCTACGCCACCATCGCCCGCGACGAAGCCTTTATTGGCTACGACATTATGTTGTATTTCGGTAAAATGATAAACAAATATGGAAGGGAATTCCCAACCTACATTGACCGGGAAAATTACGACGTGCTGTCGGGCCGGTTCCAGTTCCAGCGCATTGTGCTTGAACCCGAAAAACACCGGGAGAATCTGAGTTACTACGATCAGGTGGAAAACACCTTCGTTCACATCCTCCAGTTCAAGGATTACCATTTCAGGGCTGCAGACTGATGTTTTAGGTTGAGATGGTTGAGATGGTTGAGTCCGTTCAGGATAGTCAGCACAACAGAAAAAAACAAACAGAGATAGAATTTTATTTGAAAGAAAAGTTTTTCTAAAAAATTTTCCGCTCATGTTCCCTTCTGGCTGACAACACAGGGGGTTGTGTAAAAAGTCCNNTCCTCTCTCTAAATATTCTTCTGCCTGTGCTATATGCTACAAATAGAAATGACTTTTCGGAGTGGACTCATAGTTCGATAGCTCAATGGGAGCGATGAAAAAACGCAGGGCCGAAAAATTCAGGGAAGTAGCGGACCGGCGACAGCCGGACATCACCGTGATCCTCGAAAACGTGACCGACATGCACAATATCGGAGCCGTGCTGAGAACCTGCGACTCGGTGGGCATCGGTGAAATATTTGTCCTGAACACGGAACCCCATCTCCAGACCGAAACGCTTGCCATCGGCAAACGCACCTCGATGGGAACACGCAAATGGGTCACGGTTCATTATTTCACCGACCTCGACGCTTGTTTTCGGGCCGTTCGCAAGGATTACGCTCGTATCCTTGGCACCGACCTGGGCGGTTCACCGGCCCTCCTGCACGACCTCGACCTTACCCTTCCCACTGCCTTGTTGTTTGGCAACGAACACAGTGGCCTGTCCCCTGCCGCCCACCTGGCCATTGACGGCAACTTCATCATTCCCCAAGCCGGCATGGCAGAGAGCCTCAATGTTTCGGTGGCCTGTGCCGTCACGCTGTACGAGGCATACCGGCAGCGCAATGCCAAAGGTTTTTATGACCCGCCGTTCCGGCAACCGCAAGCGGAGCGGGATGCCCTGTACGCGTCCTACCTTGAGAAGCACCTGGAAAAAATGACGGGAAAATTGATAGTGGAGCGGAGGGAGGAGTGAGCGGGGCGGGGTTTGCCGCATCATGGTGCCGAACTCCGGTTCGGCACCTCTGGTTCCCTGTTCCGAACGGGAGTTCTGAACTACAGATCACCGCCTCCTGAAACCCGGTTTGGGCGCTTGCACGGGCGGAGCGCCGGTGAATCCGGGCATCTTGCTCATTTTTTGCATCATCTTCCGCATGTGGTCGAATTGTTTGATGAAAAGGTTGATCTGGTTGATGTCCTGACCGCAGCCTTTGGCGATGCGTTTTTTGCGGCTCATGTTCATGATGTCGGGGTTCAAGCGTTCCTTGGGGGTCATGGACAGGATGATGGCTTCCACTTTGTTCAGGTTTTTTTCGTCAATTTCAACATCCTTCAGCGCTTTGCCTACGCCGGGGATCATGCTCACCAGCGACTTCATGTCGCCCATTTTGCGGATTTGTCTTATTTGGGAGTGGAAATCGTTGAAGTCGAACTTGTTTTTCAGGATTTTCTTTTCCAGGCGTTTGACTTCTTCCTCGTCGAACTGCTCTTGTGCTTTTTCCACCAGCGACACGATGTCGCCCATGCCGAGTATGCGCTGGGCCATGCGATCGGGATAGAACACGTCGAGGGTTTCCATCTTTTCGCCCATGCTGACGAACTTGATGGGCTTGCCGACGGTGTATTTGATGGAAAGCGCTGCCCCACCCCTCGTGTCGCCATCGAGTTTGGTCAACACCACCCCGTCGAAATTCAGGCGTTCGTTGAAGGTCTTGGCCGTGTTCACGGCATCCTGGCCGGTCATGGAATCCACGACGAAGAGGGTTTCGTTTGGCTGAATGGCTTCCTTGACGTTCGTTATTTCCGTCATCATTTCCTCGTCAATGGCGAGGCGGCCAGCGGTGTCCACGATCACGACATCGAAGCCGTGCGCCTGGGCGTGGGCAATGGCTTTCAGCGAAATGTCAACCGGGTTCTTGTTTTCGATTTCCTTATAGACCGGGACTTTTATCTGTTCGCCGAGCACGGTCAACTGGTCAATGGCCGCAGGGCGATATACGTCGCAGGCCACGAGCAGGGGCTTTTTGTTCTTCTTTGTTTTGAGAAAATGGGCCAACTTGCCGGAGAAGGTCGTTTTACCGGAACCTTGCAGGCCGGAAATCAGCACGACCGAAGGACTCCCTTTTAAGTTGATGCCCGCCGTTTGGCCGCCCATGAGTTCGGTCAGTTCGTCCTGCACGATCTTCACCATCAACTGCCCCGGACGGACGGACTTTAGCACGTTCTCGCTGCCCAGTGCCTTGCTTTTCACGTTTTCGGTGAATTGCTTCGCAATGGCGTAGTTCACGTCGGCAGCCACCAGTGCCCTGCGTATTTCCTTGACGGACTCGGCCACGTTCAGTTCAGTGAGTTTGCGGTCGCCGGTGAGCGATTTAAAAGCGAGTTCCAAACGATCGGATAGACTCTCGAACATGTTTTAGCTGTTTTGATTATTGATACGGACAACGGGCATGAGTTTCGAATAAATTGACAATCAGGCGATTAGATTTCCGAAATTGATAAAACTTCGGAAATCTGGCCTCTCGGCAATTGAAAATCAATCCAATAGGATGACCCGTTATTCGCATTATTGCCTTTTTTTTGGGCGGGGGCAAAGATAGCGCTTTCCATTTTTCATGCTCCGCAACTTTTTAGCTTTCCCGAAGATTTTTTTCCTGCTGATTGATGCCCATTTCCCATCGTACAATTTTCAACCAACAACGCCATTTACGGGCTTCCTGAAAAATTTTAATAAAAAAAGGCTACATTTGCTGACTATTGTTCTTGCGCTCATTCACTCCATTGCGTTGTCTTGAAACCGAACTCCCCATCCATATCCCCTTAGTAATCAGTCAAGTGATTTGAGGCTGCGTCAAAAGTCAAGACCAAGCTCGTAACGACTAAATATATTTGGTCGCCTGTGGAAAACAATCGTTTTTATCTTGTCGGTGGACATGTTTTGGGTCGCCGCCAAATAAATTTGGCGGTTACGAGGTCAGCGGCAACTTTCTGCACAACCTCAAACACAATACATCCTCTGCAATATGGAACGCACT
>JRYF01001444.1_pt1 | contig 35637 bp, 33 predicted proteins | sample 235331 | NCBI WGS metagenome assembly JRYF01 (sample SAMN03074217, study PRJNA261475) | activated sludge metagenome | biome: Wastewater Treatment Plant; feature: Wastewater; material: Activated sludge; isolation source: activated biomass of a wastewater treatment plant treating hydrocarbon... ...
GGCCTGGGCCTGGCGGCGCTGCGTGGCCGAGCGCGTCGCCGCCCAGCAGGCGCTGGCCGACCCGACACTGGCCGCCCGCGCCGCCGATCTGCAGGACGTCGGCGACCGCGTGCTGCGCCACCTCCCGGGGGGCGCCGACGCCGGCAAGCCGGCGGGCGCCGAGGCCTGGCCGGACGACGCCATCCTGGTCGCCGACGACCTCGCGCCCTCGGTCACGGCGCAGATCGACACGCGCAAGGTGCGCGGCTTCTGCACCGCGCTCGGCGGGCCGACCGCGCACACCGCGATCCTGGCGCGCTCGCTCGGCCTGCCGGCGGTGGTCGCGGCCGGCGATGGGGTGCGCGACGCCGCCGCGCTGGCCGGGCAGCCGGCCATCCTCGACGGCTGGCGCGGCCGCCTGTACGTCGGCCCGACGCCGCAGGCGCTGCAGGAGGCGCAGGCGATGGCCGCCCGGCTGGCCGAGCGCAGGGCCGAGGAGGCGCGCGACCGGATGCAGCCGGCCGCGACCGCCGACGGCCACCGGCTCGACGTCGTCGCCAACGTCAACCGCCCAGACCAGGTCGCCGACGCGCTGCAGGCCGGCGCCGAGGGCGTGGGCCTGATGCGCACCGAATTCCTGTTCCTCGAGCGGCCCTACCTGCCCGACGAGGACGAGCAGTACGCCGTCTACCGCGACATGGTGCAGGCGCTGGACGGCCGGCCGCTGATCGTCCGCACGCTGGACATCGGTGGCGACAAGCAGGTCCCGCACCTGAACCTGCCGGCCGAGGACAACCCCTTCCTCGGCGTGCGCGGCGCCCGCCTGTGCCTGCGGCGCGACGACCTGCTGCTGCCGCAGCTGCGCGCACTGTGCCGGGCGGCGCAGCATGGGCCGCTGGCGGTCATGTTCCCGATGATCGGCGTGCTGGAGGAGGTCGCCGCCTTGCGTGCCCGGCTCGACGCCGTGCGGGCCGAGTTCGGCAGCCCGCCCATGCAGGTGGGCATCATGGTCGAGGTGCCGTCGGCCGCGCTGCTGGCCGACCGTCTGGCCGAACAGGTCGATTTCTTCTCGATCGGCACCAACGACCTGACGCAGTACACGCTGGCGGTCGACCGCCAGCACCCCGAGCTGGCGTCGATGGCCGACAGCCTGCATCCCGCGGTGCTGCGGCTCGTCGCCCGCACGGTCGACGGCGCGCGCCGGCATGGCCGTTGGGTGGGTGTGTGCGGCGGGCTGGCCGGCGAGCCGCTGGGCGCGGCGCTGCTGGCTGGATTGGGGGTCGACGAGCTGAGCATGAGCCCGGGCGACATCGGCAGCGTCAAGGCCATGCTGCGGCGCCACCGGCGGGCCGAGCTGCAGGCGCTGGCGGCGCGCGCGCTCGACTGCGCCACCGCCGACGAGGTGCGGGCGCTCGGCGCCGGCCTGCGCGCCGACGCGGAGGCCCGGGCGTGAGCAAGGTCGTCACCGTCACCCTCAACCCGGCGATCGACCTCACGGTCGAGCTCGACCGGCTGGTTCCGGGCGAGGTCCACCGCGCACGCGCGCAGCATGTCGAGGCCGGTGGCAAGGGCATCGGCGTGGCCGCGGTGCTGGCGGAGCTCGGCGTGCCGGTGGCTGCCACCGGCTGGCTGGGCTACGACAACGCGGCGCCGTTCGAGCTCGCGTTCACGCGCCGCGGCATCGCCGACCACATGCTGCGGCTGCCGGGCAGCACGCGCACCAACGTCAAGCTCAGCGTCGCCGAGCGCGGCGACAGCACCGACATCAACCTGCCCGGGCTGGCGCTGGAGCCGGCCGCGCGCGACGAGGCGCTGTGCAACCTGGCGCGCACGCTGGACCGCGTGCTGGAAGCCGGCGACTGGTGCGAGCTGGCCGGCAGCCTGCCGCCGGGGGTCGACGCGTCGGCCTGGCTGCACATCGCGCGCCGGGTGGTGGCCTGTGGCGCCGAGCTGGCGGTGGACACCGGCGGTGCCGTGCTCGGCGAGCTGCTGCGCGCGCTCGGCCGCACCGCCGGCGCGTCGGTCACGCCGATGCCGGCGCTGATCAAGCCCAACCGGGCCGAGCTGGAAGAACTTGCCGGTAGGCCGCTGGCCTCGCTCGCGGACGTCGCGGCGGCTGCCCGCACGCTGCACACCCAGGGGGTGGCGCGGGTCGTCGTCTCGCTCGGCGGCGAGGGCGCGGTGTTCGTCGACGCCGGCGGCTGCTGGCACGCCATGCCGCCGCGTGTGCCGGTGGCGACCACGGTTGGCGCCGGCGACGCGATGGTGGCCGGCACGCTGGCGGCGCTGATCGAGGGCCGCCCGTGGCCCGACGCTGCCGTGTTCGGCATGGCCTGCGCCGCCGCCCGCATTCAGCGCATCGCCCCCGACCTGCCGCCGCGCGCCGAGGTCGAGCGGCTGGCGGCCCAGGTCAGGTTGCAGCCGCTGTGACGTCACGCTGACCCACGGCGGACACCTTCGCGCATCCGACGACCGCTCCACGACCACGAACCAGGAGACACCCCATGGCCCACATCGTCGCCATCGCGGCCAGCCAGGCCGGCCCGGCCCACGGCTTCATGCTCGGCGAGGTCCTGCAGGCCGCGGCCGCGCGCCTCGGCCACACCTTGCAACTGCAGGTCATCAGCCGGCTCGGCACCGATGGTCGGCTCGCCGCGGCCGACTTCGAGCGCGCCAGCGTCGTCATCGCGGCCGCCGACATCGAGCTCGACCGCCGTGCGCTGCCGGCGCACAAGCTGGTCGAGGTCGCGCCGCAGGCGGTCTTCGACGACGCCGAGGCCGTCGTGCGGCGCGCGCTGGATGCACGCGCACCCGATGCACGCGCTGCGGCGCCGGCGCGACCGCTGCGCATCGTCGCCATCACCTCGTGCCCGACCGGTGTCGCGCACACCTTCATGGCGGCCGAGGCACTGCAGCAAGGCGCGCAGGCGCTGGGCCACACGGTCCGGGTGGAAACCCAGGGTTCGGTCGGCGCCCAGAACGCCCTGACGCCGGCCGAGATCGCCGCGGCCGACCTCGTCGTCATCGCCGCCGACACCCAGGTCGACCGCGCGCGCTTCGTCGGCAAGCGGCTGCACGTGGCGGGCACCAAGGCGGCCATCCGCGACGCGGCGGCGCTGATCCGCGAGGCCGATCGGTCGGCCCGCGTCTGGGGTGGCGCCGACACGCCGTCGGCGGGCGCCGCGTCCGCCGACGCCGCACCCGCCGCCGGTGCGGCACGCCAGGGCGCGCGGGCGGCGATCGCCGGGCCCTACAAGCACCTGATGACGGGTGTCTCGTACATGCTGCCCTTCGTCGTCGCCGGCGGGCTGCTGATCGCGCTCGCCTTCGCGCTCGGCGGCATCTACGTCTACGAGGACGCGCACGAAGGCAGCCTCGGCTGGGTGCTGTTCCAGATCGGTGCGAAGGGCGGCTTCGCGCTGATGGTGCCGGCGCTGGCCGGCTACATCGCGTTCTCGATCGCCGACCGGCCCGGGTTGGCGCCGGGCATGATCGGCGGCCTGCTGGCCAACATCGTCGGTGCCGGCTTTCTGGGCGGCATTGCCGCCGGTTTCATCGCCGGCTACGCGGTGCGGGCGCTCAACCGCGCGATCCGTCTGCCGCGCACGCTGGAGGGCCTCAAGCCGGTGCTGATCCTGCCGCTGCTCGGCACCGCGGTGGTCGGGGTGGCGATGCTGATGCTGCTCGGCCAGCCGGTGGCCGGCGCGCTCGCCGCGCTGACCGACACGCTCAAGAGCATGCAGACAGGGCACGCGGTGCTGCTGGGCGTGACGCTGGGCGCGATGATGGCCTTCGACATGGGGGGGCCGGTCAACAAGGCGGCCTACGTCTTCGCCACCACGCTCATCGCCAGCGGCGTCGCCGGGCCGATGGCGGCGGCGATGGCCGCCGGCATGACGCCGCCGCTGGGCATCGCGCTGGCCTGCTGGTGGTTCCGCAGCCGCTTCACCGCCGAAGAGCGCGAGGCGTCGAAGGCGGCCGCGGTGCTCGGCCTGTCGTTCATCACCGAGGGTGCGATCCCCTTCGTCGCGCGCGACCCGCTGCGGGTCATTCCGGCCTGCGTGCTCGGCGCGGCCACCGCCGGCGGGCTGTCGATGATGTGGAACGTCGCGCTGCAGGCGCCGCACGGCGGGGTCTTCGTGCTCGCGATCCCGAACGCGGTCAACCACCTGCTGCTGTATGCGGCCGCCATCGTCGCCGGCACGGTGGTGACGGCGGTCGCGCTCGGGGCCTTCAAGCGGCGCGTGGCGCTGGCCTGATCGGCCGCCAGCGCCGGCGACCGGGCGACCTGGCGACCGTTTGCCAGGCCGCGCCCGGCGCAGGCGGATCAGCTGCGGTCGCCCATGATGCCCGCTTCGCGCGCGTTCGGCTGCAGGCCGCCGATCGGGTTGACCGTGCCCTGGCGCTGGGCCTCGAACGGCACACCGCGCCCGCCGCCGCGCGAGACGGTGCCGGCGATGCGGTCGCCGGCCACCTCGCCGCTGAACTGCAGCAGCTCGCCACGCTCGTCGCGCAGCGTGAAGCTCAGGCGCGCGCCGTCGAGTTGCGCCTGCGTGGCCGACGCCTTCAGGCCGGTGAACTCGGCCTCGCCGCTCAGCTTCTGGAACTGCTGCTCGAAGCGCAGCGTCTGCGGCGCACCGCTCAGGCGCGGTGCGTTGACGCGCCAGAGGCCCGACGCGTTGGCCGGGATGATCCACAGGTACACGCTGGCCGAACCGACCGTGGCGCGCTCGTCGGCCTCCCAGGCGCCCATGTCGAACGAGTGCGAGACCACCCGTGTGCCGGGCTTCATGCCGAACAGCGTCTCGCGCAGGCGCAGGTTGAGCCCCGGCAGCAGGTACATCGTGATGACCGTGGCGTCGCTGAAGTCGGACTTGAAGATGTCGGCCTGCAGGAACTCGACCCGCGCGGCGACACCGGCCTCCTGCGCGCGCCGCTTCGACAGCGCGACCAGGTCGGGGTTGTACTCGAGGCCGCGCGCGCGCGCGCCGCGCTCGCGCGCGGCGGCGATCACGATCTTGCCGTCGCCCGAGCCGAGGTCGATCACGAAGTCCTGCGGCGTCACCTCGGCCATTGCCAGCATGCGGCTGACGACGGCGTCGGGCGTGGGTACCCAGACCACGTCCTTGCCGGCCTGGCCACGCTGGGGCTCGTAGTCGGTGGCGGCGGCCGTCGCCGCGCCGGGCCCGGCGTTGCCGCGGGCGGCCGACGGGTCGGCTGCGGCGCAGGCGGTGAACAGACCGACACAGGGCAGAAGCAGGGTCGCCAGGCGAAGCAGCAGGCTGGGGTACGCAGGGGTCACGGTGGGGGGCTCCTCGAAGGCTCGAAACCAGATCTGCCGCGCCGCGCGACGACGACGGCCACGGGGGCAGCAGCGACCGAAGTCGTTGCGGCACGCCGAACACGACCGGCCTGGCCTGCACCGCATGGCGACGCGGGCCGTGGCCGTGTCACGACCATCATAGTCGCCCACGCCGACGACTCGGGCTGCAGCGGGGAAGAGCGGGCGGAGCGTGGGGCCGGGCGCCGCATGCCGGCCGCCACGCTTGTCGCGCGGCGGACGTCAGATCAGTCCCGCGTACGCGCCGCCGTCGAGTTGCAGGTTCTGGCCGGTGACGAAGCCCGCCAGCGCGCCGCAGAAGAAGGCACAGGCGGCGCCGAACTCCTCCGGCCGGCCGAGCCGGTGGGCCGGCAGCGTGGCGGCAATGCGGCGATAGGCCTCCTCGCGCGTGATGCCCAGATCGGTCACCATCCGGTCGGCCATGTAGGCCTGGCGCGGGGTGTCGAAGCGTTCGGGAAGCAGGTTGTTGAGGGTGACGTTGTCGATCACCGCCTCGCGCGCCAGCGCCTTGCTGACCGCCGTCAGCCCTGCGCGCGCCGCGGTGGACAGGCCCATGGCCGCATGCGGCGTCTTGACCATGGCCGAGGTGATGTTGACGATGCGGCCGAAGCGGCGCGCGCGCATGCCCGGCAGCACGGCCCGGATCAGCAGCACCCCGGCGATCAGGTTGGCCTCCAGCGCTAGGATCCAGGCGTCGTGGTCCCAGTCCGCCAGCTGGCCCGGCGGCGGGCCGGCGTTGTTGTTCACCAGGATGTCCGGCTCCGGGCAGGCGGCGAGCAGCGCCGTGCGGCCGGCGTCCGTGTTCAGGTCGGCCGCCACCGTGTGCACGGTGGCCCCGGTCTTCGCCACCAAGGCCTCGGCGGCGGCCGCGAGCTTGTCGGCCCGGCGGCCGTTGAGCCAGACCTCGCAACCCTCGACGGCCAGCGCCTGCGCGCAGGCGAAGCCCAGCCCCTGCGAGGAGGCACACACCACGGCCTTGCGGCCCCGGATACCCAGATCCATCGTCGGTCTCCCGTTGCTCGGCGGCCCTCGAAGCAAGCTTCAGTCGGACAGGTGCACGGCCACCGCCTTCAGCTCGGTGAAGCTCTCCACGCCTTCGCGCCCGTTCTCGCGCCCCCAGCCCGACAGCTTCATGCCGCCGAACGGCAGCGCGAAGTCCGGCGCGACGGCGGCGTTGATCCGCACGTTGCCTGCCTTCAGCCGCCGCGCCAGCCGGTGGGCGCGCGCCAGGTCGCGTGTCCAGACGCTGGCCGAGAGGCCGTAGTCGCTCGCGTTGCCCTGTGCGGCCAGGGCCTCGAGGTCGTCCTCGTCGTCGAAGGCGAAGGTGGCCAGCACGGGGCCGAAGATCTCCTCGCGCACCAGGCGCATCTCGGGTCGCGTATGCACCATCACCGTCGGCTGCACGAAGTAGCCGGCCCCGGGCAGCGGGCCGCCGCCGCAGAGCAGTTCGGCACCTTCGGCGCGGCCGCTGGCGACGTAACCGAGCACGCGTTCGCGCTGGGTGGCGCTGATCAGCGGCCCCATCTCGGCGTCGGGCTCGAAGCCGGACGTCACGCGCAGCGCGCGCGCACGCTCGGCCACGCCGTGCACGACACGGTCGAACACGCGCGCGTGCACGAACAGCCGCGAGCCGGCGGCGCAGACCTGCCCGGCGTTGGCGAAGATGCCGCGCGCGGCGGCCTCGGTGGCGCGGTCCAGGTCGGCGTCCGGGAAGACGAACACCGGGCTCTTGCCGCCCAGCTCGAGCGAGACGCGCTTGAGGTTGCCCGCCGCCGCGGCAAGGATGCGCCGACCGATCGCGCTGCTGCCGGTGAACGACAGCTTGTCCACCCCCGGGTGATCGACCAGCGCCTGCCCGGCGCTGCCGCCCAGGCCGGTGACGATGTTGATCACGCCCGGCGGCACGCCGGCCTCGACGATCAGCTCACCCAGCCGCACGGCCGTCAGCGGCGTCAGCTCGGCCGGTTTCAGGATGACCGTGCACCCGGCTGCCAGCGCCGGTGCGATCTTGCCGACGGCCATCGGCAGCGGCACGTTCCACGGCACGATCAACGCCGCCACGCCGACCGGCTCGCGCAAGGTGTAGCCATGCCACTCGCCGGGCAGCGACAGGCTGCGCGTGGCGCCTTCCAGCTTGGTGCACCAGCCCGCGTGGTAGCGCAGGCATTCGGCCGCCAGCGCGATGTCGAACGCCCGCGCCTGCGCCAGCGGTTTGCCGGTGTTCAGGACCTCCAGCCGCGCCAGTTCGTCGGCGTTGGCGTCGATCGACTGGGCCAGCCGCCACAGCACCCGCGCGCGTTCGGCAGGCCTGGACCGGCCCCAGGGGCCGGTGTCGAACGCGCGCCGCGCGGCGCGCACGGCCGCGTCGACGTCGTCCGCGCCGCCGGCCGCGGCATGCGCGACCACCACGCCGCGACAGGGGTCGACGACGGGCAGCGTGGCGCCGCGGGCGGCGGCGCGCCACTGGCCGTCGATCAGCAGCGGCAGCGGGCGGCCCAGCCAGGGGGCCAGGTCGGCGCAGGCCGGCGGCAGCCCGCCCGGGCCGCAGTGGCTGTCGGTCATGCTCGCTCCTCGGCCGGCGGCAAGGTGGCGGCCGGCAGCGGTGTGCGGCCCAGGATCAGGTCGGACGCCTTCTCGGCGATCATCAGCGTGGCGGCGTTGGTGTTGCCGCCGACGATGGTCGGCATCACGGACGCGTCGACCACGCGCAGCCCGGGCACGCCGTGCACGCGCAGCTCGGGGTCCACCACCGCGTCCGGCCCGAGGCCCATCGCGCAGGTGCCCACCGGGTGGTGGGTGATGCCGCCGAGCTCGCGGATCGCGGCGTCGAGTTCGTCGTCGCTGTGCAGTCCATCGCCGGGCAGGGTCTCGGCCTTCACCAGGTCGGCCAGCGGCGGCGTGGCGTACAGCGCGCGCGCGGCGCGCAGGCCCGCCCGCATGCCACGCAGGTCGTCCGGGTCGCTGAAGAGGTTGAGCGCGATGCGCGGCGCCGCCGCCGGGTCGGGCGAACGCAGTGCGACGCGGCCGCGGCTCTTCGCGTAGAGCTGGCACACCGTGACGTACAGGCTGTGCGTCTGCGCCGGGCGCAGGACCGGAAACCAGATCCTCGCATCGAGCCGGACGGGGTTGCACAGGAGCTGGAAGTCGGGCCGGTCGAGCGCCGGGTCGGTCCTCAGCAGGACGGTGCCGCTGCTGATCTGGGTCGCGAAGGGCCCGCGCCCGGTGAGAGCCCAGCGCAGCGCCGAGACCACGGCCCGGTCCAGCCGCAGCTGCTGGAGGAAGCTGACCGGCCGGCGCAAGCGGAACTGCAGCGGCATGCGCGGATGCTCGATCAGGTTGGCGCCGACCCCCGGCAGCGCGCACCGTACGGCGATGCCGAGGCCCTGCAGCGGCTCCGCCGGGCCGATGCCCGACAGCATCAGCAGCTGCGGGCTGCCGTAGGCGCCGCCGGCCAGCACCACCTCACGCCGCGCGTGCACGTGCAGCCGGCGGCCGGCGCGCCTCAGCTCGACGCCGGTGGCCCGCCCGTCGTTCCCGAATAGCACACGCTCGCTGAGCGCGCCGGTCCAGACGGCGAGGTTGGCGCGGTCGCGCACCGGGTGAAGGTAGGCGCGTGCGCTGCTGTGCCGGCGCCCGCGTCGGTCGATCGCGACCTCGCCGCGCGACACCGTCGTGATGTGCGCCGTCGTAGTCGGGGTTGATGCGATGGCCGGCGGCCGCCGCGGCCGCGAACAAGGGCTCGGCCAGCAGGTGGCTGGTGTCGATCAGGCGCACCTGCAGCGGCCCGTCGCCGCCGTGGTAGGGGCCGTCGCCGCGCCAGTTGGACTCGCTGCGGCGGAAGTAGGGCAGCACTTCGGCATACGACCACCCGCTGCAGCCCTGCGCGGCCCAGTCGTCGAAGTCGCGCCGGTCGCCGCGGATGTGGAACATGCCGTTGATCGACGACGACCCGCCGAGCAGCCGCCCGCGCGGCACCGGCAGCACGCGGTGGTTCAGGTGCGGCTCCGGCTCGGTCCGGTAGCCCCAGGTCAGCTCCGGGCGCTGCAAGGCCTTCATGAAACCCACCGGCATGCGCACCAGCGGGTGGCGGTCGGCCCCGCCGGCCTCCAGCAGCAGCACGCTGTGGCGGCCGTCCTCGCTCAGGCGGTTGGCCAGCACGCAGCCGGCCGTGCCCGCGCCGACGACGACGTAGTCGGCCTCGTGGGCCCAGCCGCTGGCTGTCACCGTCGCACCCGCGGCGCCCATCAGTGGCCCTCGAAGCGCGCGGCGCGCTTCTCGCGCCAGGCGCGCGTGCCCTCCTGCAGGTCGCTCGAGGCGGCGGCGGTGGCGATGTCGCCCGCCAGCGCACCGGCGTCCAGCGCGCCGCGCACGATCGCCGCCAGGTGACGCTTCATCGGCAGCAAGGCCAGCGGCGCCCCGGCAGCGAGCTCGGCGCAGAAGGCCTCGGCGACGGCGGCGACGGCCTCGGTGGACCCGGCGACCCGATCGAGCAGCGTCAGTCGCTGCAGCGCGGTGGCATCGAGCATTTCGGCTGCGAGCAGGATGCGGCGCGCAGCCGGCAGCCCGGCGCGCTGGACCATGCGCTCCAGTCCCGCCTGGTAGAAGTGCAGGCCGAGCCGCACCGCCGGGACGCGCATCACGCTGTCCGGCCCGCCGACGCGGAAGTCGCAGGCCAGCGCCAGGTCGACGGCGCCGCCGTGCGCACCGCCCTGCAGCACGGCCACGGTCACCGGCCGCGCGCGTTCGATGGCGTCGGCCAGGGCCTCGAAGCGCGCGCCGATGGCCGCGCTGTCGGCGCCGACGCGGCCGACGTTGAAGCCGCTGCAGAAATGCCGCCCCTGGCCTTGCAGGCGAAGCACGAGCACCTCGGGCCGGCCGTCGACCGTGGCGAGCTGGGTCAGCAGCGTGTCCAGGTCCTGCGGCTCCAGCCGGTTGGCCAGCCCCGGCCGGCGCAGCGTGATCGTCGCCACCCGACCCTCGACGTCGAGCGCCGGGCCCTGCCCCGGGGCCGCCGCCGTGCCCTCGGCGCCGCGCGTTGCCTCAGCGCCAGCCATAGACGTCCAGCGTGGCCTCGCCGGCCGCCAGCCGGCGCAGGATGGCCGCCTCGTCCCGCTCGCGGCCCTGCGCCTTCTCGACCACGTCGGCGACCCGGGCGAAGGGCACGGCCACCACGCCGTCGCCATCGGCGACGATCAGGTCGCCGGCGTGGACGGTGACGTCGCCGAGCCGGATCGGGTGGTTGATCCAGCCGAGCGCGCCGAAGTCCTTGCCGGTGCCGCGCATGGCCAGACCGCGCGCGAACACCGGAAAGCCCATCTGCGCCAGCCGTGCACCGTCGCGCACGCAGCCGTCGATCACCAGGCCGGCGACGCCGCGTGCCTGCGCCATCGTGGCCATGATCTCGCCCCAGTAGCCGTGCTCGCGCACGCCGCCGGTGCAGACCACCAGGACGTCACCGGGCGCGGCGATGTCCAGCGCGCGGTGCAGCCACAGGTTGTCGCCGCCCGGGCCGTGTACGGTCAAGGCGCGGCCCGCCAGCGCCATGCCGGGCGCGATCGGCCGCAGGCCGGCCGGCAGCGCGCCGAGCTTGCCGCCGGCCTCGTGCAGCGTCGCCGCCGGCAGGCCTGCCGCGGCACGCAGCAGCGCATCGTCCAGCCGCGGCACGTCGCGCCGCGTCGCGGCCAGCCAGTCGATGCGCTTCAAGAGGCCTCCGGCGTCTGCAGCTGGTGGTAGCGGAACTGGCGGCGCGCCTCGTCCAGCCGCATGCCAGCGCGCACGGCCTGGCGGATGCGGTCCTCGGCGGCCTCGATCGCCTCCGCGGCGTCCAGCACCGCCGCCTCGTGCTCGCGCGGGATGACGACCACGCCGTCGGCGTCGCCGCGCACGATGTCGCCCGGCGCGACGCGCGCGTCGCCGATGTTGACCGGCACGCCGGTGGCCTCGACCTGCACCCGGTCCTTGCCGGTGCGCATCCAGTGGTCCTTGCTGAACACCGGGTAGCCGAGCTCCTGGCACAGCGCGACGTCGCGGCACACGCCGTCGATCACGGTGCCCGCGATACCGCGCCGGTGCGCGATCTCGGTCAGGATGTCGCCCCAGACGGTGGCGTTGTCACGCCCGCCGTTGTCCAGCACGACGACGCTGCCCGGCGGCACGTCGTCGATGTAGTCGCCGACCGTGCCGGCCGGCTTGCCGGCCGGGCCGTACAGCAGTGTCCAGGCACGGCCGGCCATGCGGAAACTGCCGGCGCGCGGCTTGATGAGGTGACACTGGCCGGCGATGCCGAGCTTGTCGAGCGCATCGCTCAGCGTCGCCGTGTCCAGGCGTGCGGCGCGGGCGACGTTGCGGTCGTCGACCTGGGGTGGGGTCTTGTCCATCGTGGGCTCGGCGTCTCAGTGCTGGAGCATGTGTTCGTAGGCGCCACCGAGGACGTCGCCGATCGGCAGGCCGGCGAGCAAGGCCTTGGCCATCGCCGCCTCCCGGGCCGCGATGGCCTCGGCGGCGTCGAGCACACGGGCGATGTCGGCTGCGGCGACCCGCACGACCGCGCTGCCGTCGGCGAGCAGGTAGTCGCCCGGGTCGACGCGCACGGCGCCGATCGAGACCGGCACCTGCGTGCCGAGCTCGACCACACGACCGCGCGCGGTGCGCGCCGTCAGCTGGCGCGCGAAGATCGGGAAGCCGCACGCGATCGCCTCGTCGACATCGCGCAGCGGCCCGTCGGCGACCACGCCGGCCACGCCGCGCAGCTGGGCGCCGAGCGTCAGCAGCCCGCCCCAGCAGCCGGCGTCGACGCCGCTCGCCTGCTCGACGACGATCACGTCGTCCGGCCCGGCGATCTCGATCGCGCGGCAGCCCAGGTGGTGCGGCGGCCCGGGTGGCGGCTCGCCGGGGCCGACCTTCATCGTCACCGCGCGGCCGGCGATGCGGCCGGCGCCGCAGCGCGGCGGGATGCCGACGGCCACGCCATGCAGGCCGAGCTTGTCGAGCGCGTCGGAGACGGCGCAGGCGTCGAGCCGGCGCAGCCGCTGCACGTAGGGGTCCATGATCAGTCCAGGGGGTGCCAGGTCGCGAACGCCAGCCCGGTGCCGGTCAGTGCCGGGCTGCGGTAGGCGGGGATGTAGTCGACCTGGCCGAGCTCGAGGTCGCGTGCCATCGCGCCGACGACGATCCAGTTGCGGATCTCGGAGCTGCCGGCCTGCAGCAGCTTCGGGTCGAGCGCGGCCAGCGCGTCCAGGTCCTTGCGCCGGATGGCGTCGATCACATGCTGGTCGAGCGCCTCGTCGACGACGAAGTGCGACAGCCCGCCGGAGGCGATGACGCCGACGCGCAGGGGCTCGGGCCACTCGGCGACCAGCTCGCGCAGCGCGTGCCCGAGGGCCACGCAGCGCCGCGGCGTGGGCTGGTTCGGGGGGTCGAAGGTGTTGAGGATGACCGGGATCACCGGCAGCGGCGGCTCGCCCAGCAGCCGCCGGTGCACGAACTGGAAGGCATGGCCTTCCGACTGGCCGGGCTCCAGGCCATCCATCGCCGTGATGTCGAAGTCGCGGTCGCACAGCCGGCGCGTCAGCCAGACCGCGAGATCGGCCCTGACCGGGTACTCGCGATCGGCCTCGGGCTCGTGGCGCCACATGCGGGCGGCCTTGGGCCAGGGGTCGTCGGCCGCCGCCGGCTCGCGCGCGGTGTTGCGGATCGTCGCGCCGTGGAAGATCGCGATCGCCGGGTTGTTGGTGGTGCGGAACAGCTCGGTCTGGTCGTCGCCGACGACGATCAGCACGTCGAGGCGGGCGGCGGCGATGGTGTCGCGCACGCGGTCCATCGCCGCTTGGGCGGCGTCGAAACGCTCGCTGAGCTTCTCGGGCGTCTGCAGCGCCGGTGCGTCGGGCGGCGCGCCGGCGAGCAGCGCCGCGTAGTCGGTCTTGCGGCCCTGCTTGTCGAAGTAGTGCGGGTTGCGGCTGTCGATGTCACGGAAGCCGTGCATCCAGTCCTCGCGCCGGGCGACCAGCATGATGCTGTGCGACGAGCCGAAGGCGGCGACGAGTCGGGCCATGGTGTGGGGTCCTCGTGGGCTGGTCAGACGATGCAGCGCGCGCGCAGCTCGCGGATCGTCGCGCCGCTGTAGCCGAGCTCGGCCAGGATGGCGTCGGTCTGGTCGCCCTGGTGCGGCGCCGGCCGCGGCGGCCCGTCGTGTGCATGCGCGGACAGGCGGAACGGCGTGCGCACGAGCGAGATCTCGCCCAGCTCGGGGTGCGGCAGCCGCCACTCCATGCCCAGGTGCCGGACCTGGGGGTCGGCGAACACCTGGTCGACGCGGTGGATCGGCCCGCAGGGCACGCCGGCCTTCAGCAGCCTGTCGGTCCATTCGGCGGTGCTGCGGCGGGCGAAGGCGGCGCCGATCGCGGCGTTGACCTGTTCGCGGTTGGCGACCCGTTCGGGGTCGGAGCCGAAGCCGGGCCGGTCCACCAGCTCGGGCAGCTCCAGCGCGTCGCACAGCCGCTTCCACATCGTCTGGCCGATCGCGGCGACGTTGAGGTGGCCGTCGGCGGTCGCGAAGACGCCGGTCGGGACGGTCAGCGGGTGCTCGTTGCCGTTCTGGGCCGGCACCTTGCGGTCGATCAGCCACTGCGCGGCCTGGAAGTCGAGCATCGCGATCTGGCTCTCGAGCAGCGAGGTCTGCACCCATTGCCCTTCGCCGGTCGCCTCGCGCTCCAGCAACGCGGCCAGGATGCCCTGGGCGCAGAAGTGACCCGCGCACAGGTCGGCGATCGGGATGCCGACCCGCATCGGCCCGCGCCCGGGCTCGCCGGTCACGCTCATCAGTCCGCCCATGCCTTGCGCGATGCTGTCGAAGCCGGGCCAGCCGGCGTAGGGGCCGTCCTGGCCGAAGCCCGAGATGCTGGCGTAGACCAGCCGCGGGTTGACCGCGCGCAGCGCCTCGGGGCCGATGCCGAGCCGGTGCTTGACGTCGGGGCGGTAGTTCTCGACGAAGACGTCGGCCCGCTCGACCAGCGCATGCAGGATGGCCCGGCCTTCCGGCTCCTTCATGTTCAGCGTCAGGCTCTCCTTGTTGCGGTGCAGGTTCTCGTAGTCGGCGCGGTTGTGGTCGCGCCCGCCGATCATGTCGTCGCCGCCCGGCGCGCCGGGCGGGATCTCGAGCTTGATCACGCGCGCGCCGAGGTCGGCGAACACGCGCACCGCGGTCGGGCCGGCACGCACGCGGGTGGCGTCCAGCACGGTGAAACGGCTCAGGGCTCCGGGTCGCATGGTGGCTCTCAGGCAGGGGCGAACATCGGGACCCTGGGGCCACCGTCGCTGGGTTCGAAGACGACCCGCACGCGCTGGCCGATGGCCCAGGCCGACGGCGCGGCGCCGACCAGGTTGGTCATCATCGTCGGACCTTCGTCAAGCGTGACGTAGGCCAGGGTCCAGGCGTCGTCGCCCTGGCCCATGGTGCTGAAGCTGTAGACCGTGCCGGTGCCGGCGGCGGTGGTCCACGTGGTGGCGTCGCTCAGGCAGAACGGGCAGATGTCGCGCGGGTAGTGGTGGAACTCGCCGCAGTCGGTGCAGCGCTTGACCAGCAGCCGTCCCTCGTCGGCGGCCTGCCAGTAGGGCAGGCTCTCGGGCAGCGGCCGGGGGGCCGGGATCTTCCTCATGCGACGCGCTCCAAGATCAGCGTGGCGGCGGTGTGGCGCGAGGCCAGCGCGCCGCCGATGCCGCTCGCCAGCGCCCAGGTGCAGCCGGGCACCTGGACCGCGGGGTGGGCCTCGCCGCGCAGCTGCCGCACGGCCTCGATGACCTTGGTCATGCCGCCGCGGTTGGCCGGGTGGTTGCTGCACAGCCCGCCGCCGTCGGTGTTGAACGGCAGCCGGCCGACGCCCGCGATCAGGTTGCCGTCCATCACGAAGCGGCCGCCTTCGCCCTTGGCGCAGAAGCCCAGGTCCTCGAGCTGCATCAGCACCGTGATCGTGAAGCTGTCGTACAGCGACGCGTACTGGATCTGCGCCGGCGTGATGCCGGCTTCGGCGAAGGCCCGCGGACCGGCCGCCGCGGCGGCCGAGCCGCTGAGATCGATGCGCCCACCCATCGCGTGCTTCTGCGCCTCGCCCGTGCCGCGCACGACGACCTGCGGGCGCTTCAGCGACTTTGCGATGTCCGGGTGGGCGACGATCAGCGCGCCGCCACCGTCGCTCATCACGCAGCAGTCCAGCCGGTGCAGCGGGTCGGCCACCAGCGGCGACGCGACCACCTCCTCCACCGTGACGGGCTTGCGCAGCATCGCGTGCGGGTTGTGCTGCGCGTGGTGCGCGGCGGCGACCTTGATCCAGGCCAGCTGCTCGCTGGTGGTGCCATACGCGTGCATGTGGCGGCGTGCCACCATCGCATACAGGTTCTGCGTCGCCGGGCCGTAGGGCAGCTCGAAGGGGAGTTCGGGGCAGTCCGGGTCGGGGGCCTTCAGCGCGAGCGCCGGCTTGCGCGCCTTGGCGTCGCCGGCTGCCGCGGCGCGCGCCTTGGCCTCCGCCATCGCCGCGCGCGGCCGGCCGGCGAGCGTGATCAGCGCGATCCGGCTGCGCCCGGCCGCGATCGCCGCCGCCGCGTGCGCGACATGCAGGATCGGTGCCGAGCCGCCGCACTCGGTGCTGTCGACGTGGCTCAGCCGCAGGCCGAGGTACTCGGCCACCGTGGCCGTCCCCAGACCCGGGGCGTCGCCGGCGCAGTAGCAGGCGTCGATGTCAGACTTGGTGAGCCCGGCATCGGCCAGTGCACCCTTGGCGACGTCGGCGTGCAGGCGCAGCACCGACAGCCCCTCGGCGAGCCGCGTCGGGTGCTCGTAGGCGCCGACGATGCAGGCGCTGCCGTTGAGGCTCATGCCGGCCGCCTCCTCACTGCGCCGGCGTGAAACCGGAGGCCTTGATGATCGGCCCCCAGTGCGCCAGCTCGGCGGCGAGCTGCTTGTCGACCTCGCTGCCGGGCCGGTAGTCGGCGACCTGCAGGAAGCGGGTGGCCATCAGCTCCTTGACCTCCGGCAGGCCCAGCACGAAGGCCAGCGCGCGCTGCATGCGCTCGACCTCGGCGCGCGGCAGGCCGGCCGGGCCCCACATACCCATCCAGCCGTTGTCGCCGCCGGTGTCGAAGCCCTGCTCGGCCATCGTCGGCACCTCGGGCAGCAAGGGCGAGCGCTGGCGCGCAAACACGCCGACGTAGTTCAGCCGGCCGCTGCGCACATGCTGCACGGCGTCGCCGGCGACCATGTTGCCGGCCATGATCTGGCCACCCAGCAAGTCGTTGACCAGCGGCCCGTTGCCGCGGTAGGGCACGACCGTCATCTCGACGCCGGCGACCTTGCCGAACTGCAGGCCGTTGAAGTGCGTGTCGCCACCCTGGCCGGCGGTGCCGAAGGTCGGCTGGCCGGCCGGCGTCCTGCGCCAATCGACGTATTCCTTCGCGTTCTTCACCCCGCTGCCGGCGTTGACCACCATCGCCATCGGGTACGAGTTCAGCCGCGCGACCGACGTGAAGTCCTTCGTCATGTCGTAGCGCAGCACGTCGACCGGGTAGGTCAGGTGCTGGAAGACGAAGGTCGCGTTGGGCGCGATCATGTAGGTGAGGCCGTCGGGCGCCGCCGCCTTGATGGCCTGCGCCGCGAGCCGGCCACCGACGCCGGGCCGGTTCTCGACGATCACCGGCTGCCGCAGAATCGGTGGCAGCTTGTCGGCCAGCACGCGCGCGATCGTGTCCGACGCCCCGCCGGGCGGAAACCCGACCAGCAGGCGGATCGGCTGCTCGCTCTGCGCCTGGGCGCCCGAGGCGAGCATGAGTCCGCTGGCGAGCGTGGCGGCGAGCAGGGTGCGGCGGGAGCGGTTGGGCGTGTTCATCGAAGTTGTCTCCGGGTGGTGTGGGGGCGACGGGTCTGGGCGACGGGTCAGGTCGGGGTCAGTGCGACGCGATGCGCCGCAGGTGGTGGGAGGCATCGCCGAACCACTGGCCGATGCCGATCAGCCGCTTCGCGTAGCGCGCCGCGGCGCACTCCTCGGTCATGCCCATCGCGCCGTGCAGCTGGATGGCGTCGAAGGCGCAGCGGCGGCCGAACTGGGCGGCCAGCAGCTTGGCGGCCGACAGCAGCCGGCTGCGCTCGGCCGCGTCGTCGGTCTGCAGCGCCAGCGCGCCGATGCAGGCCATCGACTCGAGCTGTTCGAGGGCGATCGCCATGTCGGCGATGCGGTGCTGCAGGACCTGGAACTTCGCCAGCGGTGCACCGAACTGGCGCCGTGTGCGCAGGTGCTCGGCGCTGAGTTCGACCAGCGCGTCGAGCGCGCCGGCCGCCTCGGCGACCAGTGCCGCCTCGGCGCGTTCGACCGCGCGCTCGACCAGCGGCAGCGCGCCGCCGGCCGGACCGATCACGCGCTCCGCCGGCACCACCACGCCGCGCAGGTCCAGGGTCGCCGCGCGCCGGCCGTCGAGCGTGTCGTGGCCGTGGCGGTCGACGCCGGCCGCGTCGGCGTCGACGGCCAGCAACGTCAGACCGTCCCGATCCGTGATCGCGCCGGCGCTTCGGGCGACGACGAGCAGCAGGTCGGCGTCGTCGCCGCCGAGCACCAGCGCTTTGCGGCCGTCGACCTGCCAGCCGGCGGCGGTCTGGCGCGCAGTCGTGCGCACCTGCGCCAGCGCGTAGCGTGCGCCGTCCTCCTGGCAGGCGAGTGCCGCGCTCAGCGAGCCGTCGGCCAGCGCCGGCAGCCAGCGCGTGCACTGCGCCGGCGTGCCGGCTTCGGCGAGCAGGCTGCCGGCCATCACCGTGGATGCCAGCCAGGGGCCGGCGGCGAGCGCGCGGCCGAGCTGCTCGGCGACCAGCATGGTCTCCACCGGGTCGAGCCCGCTGCCGCCGAGTTCGGGGTCGAAGCTCAGGCCGAGCAGGCCGAGCTCGGCCATGCCGGCGCGGTGGCGCGCGGCCTGGGCCGCGGTGGGCGCGCTGCCACGTTCGTGGGCCGGGTACTCGCCGTCGCAGAAGCGGCGCACGGCGTCGCGCAGCGCGAGTTGATCGTCGTCGAGGGCGAAGTCCATGCTCGTGTTCCGGTCAGCGTCCCGTTCAGCCGGCCAGCACCGCGCGCGCGATCAGGTTGCGCTGAACCTCGTTGCTGCCGCCGTAGATCGACAGCTTGCGGGCGTCCAGCGCGTTGGCGGCCAGGGTCGCCAGCTCCGGCGGCTGGGGTGGCAGACCGTCCGCTTCGTAGGCATCCAGGAACTGCGCCTCGGCCGCGAATGGCAGTGCGTCCGGCCCGCCGATGTCGACCAGCGTCTCGAAGATGGCCTGCCGCAGCTCGGTGCCGCGCACCTTCAGCATCGACGCCGCGGTCGCTGGCCAGCGGCTGCGCTGGCCTGGGCTCAGCAGCCGCAGCGCGGTCGCTTCGAGCGCGATCAGCTCGGCCTCGAACTGCGCCAGCCGCGCCTGCAGCAGCGGATCGCCCGCCAGGCCCTGGCGCGCGGCCAGGCCGCGGGCGCGCGCCAGCTGCTGCTTGCACGAGCCGATGCCGGCGATGCCGGTGCGTTCGTGGCCGAGCAGGAACTTCCCATAGCTCCAGCCCTTGTGCAGCTCACCGACCAGGTTCTCGCCCGGCACCCGCACGTTGTCGAGGAAGACCTCGTTGAGGTCGGTCCCGCCTTCGAGCATGCGGATCGGCCGTACCGTCACCCCGGGCGCAGCCATGTCGATCAGCAGGAAGCTGATGCCCTCCTGCGGCTTGGCAGCCTGCGGGTCGGTGCGGACGAGGGCGAACATCATCGAGCACCAGGTTGCGTACGAGGTCCAGACCTTGTGCCCGTTGACGATGAAGTGGTCGCCGTCGCGTACCGCGCTCGTGCGCAGCGCGGCCAGGTCCGACCCGGCGCCCGGCTCGCTGAAGCCCTGCGCCCACCAGGTGCGGCTGGCGCGGATGTCGGGCAGGTACCTGGCTTTCTGCTCGGCCGTGCCGAAGGCGATCAGCACCGGCCCCAGCATCTGGATGCCGCTGGCGATGATGCGCGGCGCGCCGCCGAGCAGCGTCTCCTCGTCGAAGATGTGGCGCTGCAGCGGCGTCCAGCCCGGCCCGCCGTGCTCCACCGGCCAACCCGGCGTCAGCCAGCCGCGTTCCTCGAGGATGTTGAACCACTGCACGTAGTCGGCGTGTTCGAGCCGCAGGCCGAGTTCGACCTTGCGCCGGATCGCCGCCGGCAGGCGCTCGCGCACGAAGCGGCGCACCTGCTGGCGGAACGCTTCGTCCTCGGGGCGGTAGGCCAGCCTCATGCGTCGCTCCGGGCGCACAGCAGCGCATCGAGCGCGAGCACGCGGTCGGGGTAGGCCAGCAGCGGGTTGACGTCGATCTCGGTGATGCGCGGATCGGCGCGCATCCGGGCGCCGACGGTGGCGACGACACGCGCCACGGCGCCGAAGTCCACGCCCGCTTGGCCGCGCAACCCGTGCAGCACCGGCGCGGCCTGCAGCCGCTCCAGCTCGGCGACGATGTCGGCCTCGGCGAGGTCGGCGGCCAGCAGCCGCACGTCCTTCAGCGCCTCGATCCAGATGCCGCCCAGGCCGAACAGCACCACCGGCCCCCAGTCGGCATCGCGTCGCCCGCCGACGACGAGCTCGACGCCACGCGGCCCCATCGCCTCGACCAGCACGCCGTCGAGCACCAGGCCCGGGCGGTGGCGGCGCAGGTTGTCCATCAGGCGCGCCCAGCCGGCGCGCAGCGCGGCGGCGTCGGCCAGCCCGACGATCACGCCGCCGACCTCGCTCTTGTGCGGCAGCTCGCTGGACTGGGCCTTGATCACGACCGGGTAGCCGATGGTGCCGGCGATGCGCAAGGCCTGGTCGAGGTCGTGCGCCAGGCCCCCGGCGGGCACCGGGATGCCGGCCGCCCGCAGCCAGGCCTTGCCCTGGTGCTCGGCGAAGATGCCGTTGGCGGGTACGGCGCCGGGTAGCGGCAGCGCGGCCGGGACGCTGCCGCAGACGGCGTCGGCACGGCGCGCGCGCTGCAGCGCCTCGCCGTAAGCGGCGACATGGCGCAGCGCGCGCAGCGCGCGGTCGGGCGAGCGGAACAGCGGCACGCTGCTGGCGCGGATGGCGTCGGTGAAGAAGCCCTCGACCGGCGCGGCGTCGCCGGTCAGCACGAGCACGGTCGGCTTGGCGGCCCGTGCCAGCGCCGGCACGATGTGCTCGGCCTTGTCGCGCTGGGCGATGGTCGGCCCGACCGGGATCACCAGCACGCCGCTGCCGACCGCCGGGTCGGCGAGCATGGTGTGGATCAGCTCGCCGATCAGCCCCGGCTGGCGCACACCGATGGTCGTGTAGTCGAGCGGGTTCTCGGCCACCGCGTAGTCCGGCAGCATCGCGGCCAGGGCCTGCGTGGTCGCCGGCGCGAGCGCCGGCAGCGGCAGACCGACGGCGTCGGCGAAGTCCAGCGCCAGGTTCTTCATCGCCCCCGAGCCGGTCACGAAGGCCGTGCCGCCGGCCGGCGGCGCCGGGTGGCGCAGCAGCACGGCACAGGTGTCGTACAGCTCGTCGATGGCGTCGACGACGACCACCGCCTCGCGCCGCAGCAGCGCGCACGCACTGGCATGGTCGCTGGCGAGCGCCCCGGTGTGCGACGCCGCGGCTTCGCGCGCACGCGCGCTGCGGCCGGGCATCAGCAGCACGATCGGTTTGCCCTGCTCGCGCGCCTGGCGCGCCAGCGCGAGGAACAGCTGCGGGCGGCGGATCTGTTCGGCATACAGCGCGACGACGCGGATCTGCGGGTCGGCCAGGTAGTGCGCCAGCACGTCCTCGACCGTCACCGAGGCCTCGTTGCCGGTCGAACACACACAGGGCACGACCAGCCCGCGGCCGAGGAAGGCGTCGCGCACGCCGGCCGCCATGGCACCGCTTTGCGCCAGCACGCCGATGCCGGGCCGGCCTTCGGTGGGGTTCGGCGCCAGCGCCTCGAAGGTCAGCGGCACCGCGTCCTGGTAGTTGGTGAAGCCCATGCAGTTGGGGCCCAGCAGCAGCATGCCGGTCTCGCGCGCCAGCGCAGCCAGCACCTCCTGCCTGGCCCGGCCTTCGTCGCCCGCCTCGGCGTAGCCGGAGGCAAACAGCACCGCCGCGCGGCAGCGTCTGGCGCTCAGCGTCTGCAAGGCGTCGAACACACCGGCTTCGGGGATCGCCAGCACCGCCAGGTCCAGGTCCGCGGGCAGTTCGGCCACCGTCTTGACGCAGGGCTGGCCGTCGATCTCGCGGCTGCCGCGGCTGACCAGGTGCAGCGCGCCGGGGTAGCCGAAGCGCCGCAGGTTGCCGAGCACGAAGCCGCCGAAGCTGCGCGGGTCGGCCGACGCGCCCACCAGCGCGATCGACCGCGGGCACAGCAGCGGCTGGAGCGGGCGTGGGCCGGGGTCGTGGCAGTGCATGGTTGACATGTCGGCTAGTCTGGCATGCCAAGAACTAATTTGCAAATGCCAGAATCGCTTGATCGTTGGTTCAAAAACTCTTGTCCGGGCATCATGATGCCCGTCGTTCAGAACGAAATCCATTAAAAACAACAGCTTGTGAGATCAAGTGGCGGCTCCTGCAGGGCCAGGCCAAAGGCACTCAGGATTTACCCTTATGTATGCCAGATCGACGTTTAGGTATTCTTGCGCCCATCCGCCCCGGAGACCCTCATGACTGACGAGACGCTGCACCCCGACGAGCCGCCCGCCGACACCCTGCGTCAGCGCGCCGGTGGCCGTGCCGCCGACGTGCGTGCGGTGCTGCAGGACGAGATCGAGTCGGGCACCTTGCCACCCGGTGCGCCGCTGGACGAGCGGGCGCTGGCCGCGCGCTTCGGCGTCAGCCGCACGCCGGTGCGCGAGGCGCTGCAGCAGCTGGCGGCGCTGGACCTGGTGCGCATCGCGCCGCGCCAGGGGGTCACGGTGGCGCGGCTGTCGATCGGCAAGCTGCGCGCGATGCTCGAGGTCATCGCCGAGCTGGAGGCGCTGGCCGCGAAATTCGCCGCGCGACGCGTCGACCAGGAGCTGTCGCAGCGCCTGGACGCCATGCTGGCGCGCTGCCAGGAGGCCGCGGTGACTGGTGGGGTGGCCGAGTACACGCTGGCCAATGCCTTGTTCCACGAAGCCATCTACGCCGGCAGCCGCAACCCCTACCTGGCCGAGCAGATCCGCCACGCACGCCGCATGATCCAGCGTTACCGCGTGCGCGACTTCCAGAACAAGGCGCACATCGCGCAGTCGCTGCGCGACCATCTGCAGATCGTCCGGGCCATCCAGAGCGGCGACGAAGCCGCGGCCTGGCAGGCCATGTCGCTGCACGTGCCCGCCGGCAACACCGGCTTCTCGGAGTTCCTGGCCAAGGTGCCGGCGAGCTTCTTCGAGACCGAGGGCGACGCGCCGTGACGCGCAGCCTGCAGCTGCCGCACGTGGGGCACAAGGCGCCGATCCCGCTCGGTGCGCGCGTGGGGCCGCTGATCTGCTCCTCCGGCATCGCCGGCAAGGATCCGGCCGACGGTGCGCTGCCGGCCGACGGCGCGACCCAGGTGGTGCACGCCTTCGCCAACCTGCGCGCGCTGCTGGCGGCCGGTGGCGGGAGCCTGGAACACGTCGCCAAGCTGGCCGTCACGCTGGCCGACGACGGCCTGCGCGAGGCGGTCAACGCACAGTGGCTTGCCTGCTTTCCCGACCCCGCCGACCGCCCGGCGCGCCACATCGTCGTGCAGCCGCTGGGCCACGGCATGCAGGTGCATCTGGAAGTGCTGGCCTGGGTCGGCTGACCTGCCCCTACATCTGAACCCGGAGACCGACTTGATCATCGATTCCCACGCCCACGTCGTGATGCCGCCGCAGAGCCTGAAGTTCATGTCCGAACTCGTGGGCGGGCGCGGCAATCCGTCGGTGGACCCGAAGATTCCCGACGAGGCGATCCATAAGGTTGCCATCGAGGTGGTGCGGATCATGGACAGCGTCGGCACCGACGTGCAGTTCATCTCGCCGCGCCCCTACCTGCAGATGCACTCCGTGCGGCCGGCGCTGGTGAGCGAGATCTGGGCGCGCCACTGCAACGACGTCATCGCGCGCGTGGTGGCGTGCTACCCGGACCGCTTCCGCGGCGTGGCCGGGCTGCCGCAATACATGCACGAGTCACCCGCCGTGCGCTGCGTGGCCGAGTTGGAGCGCTGCGTCGACGAGCTGGGCTTCGTCGGCTGCCTGCTCAACCCCGACCCCACCGAGGGCAGCGAGCTGCCGCCGCCCGGCCTCGGCGACCCCTTCTGGCACCCGTTGTACGAGGCCATGGTGCGGCTCGACGTGCCCGCGCTGATCCACTCCGCCGGCAGCTGCAGCCCGCGCGAGAGCTACACGCTGAAGTTCATCAACGAGGAGAGCATCGCGGTGGTCTCGCTGCTCGCGTCGGACGTGTTCCGGAAGTTCCCGGCGCTGAAGATCGTGGTCGCGCATGCCGGCGGTGCCATCCCCTACCAGATGGGGCGCTTCCGCAGCTGGAGCGTGCGCCGCGGCGAGAAGGTCACCTTCGACGAGCAGCTCAAGCAGCTCCACTTCGACACCTGCAACTACAGCCAGGACGCGATCGAGCTGCTGATCAAGGTGGCGGGCGTGAAGAACGTGGTCTTCGGCACCGAGAAGCCCGGCACCGGCAGCGCGCGCGACCCGCTCAGCGGTCGCGACTACGACGACATGAAGCCGGTGATCGAGAACATCCGCTGGCTCAGCGCCGCCGACCGTGCCGACATCTTCGAGTGCAACTGCCGCCGGCTCTACAGCCGCGCGTTCAAGAACGACTGAAGGGGACCATCATGCCGATGACCCGCGAGGACAACGACCTGCTGTGCCGCGTCGAGGGGGACGCGCCGATGGGCGCGATGATCCGCCGGCACTACTGGATCCCGGCCATCCCGTCCAGCAAGCTCGAGGCGGGCGGAAAGCCCTACCGCATCAAGCTGCTGGGCGTCGACGTGGTCGCCTTCCGCAGCCCCGACGGCAGCGTGGGCGTGGTCGACGAGCGCTGCCCGCACCGCCGCGCCTCGATGGCGCTGGCGCGCAACGAGCCCGGCGGCCTGCGCTGCATCTACCACGGCTGGAAGGTGGCCACCGACGGCCGCGTGGTCGATGCACCCAACCACGCCGGCGACCAGGCGCAGTTCTGCCGGCACGTGAAGACCAGGCGCTTCCATGCGGCGGACCGCGGCGGCATCGTCTGGGCCTGGCTGGGGCAGGGCGCAGCCGACGACCAGCCCCCGCGCTTTCCGGACCTGCCCTTCGTCGACCTGCCGGAGCACCAGCGTTCGGTCACCAGCGTCGAGGTGCCGACGAACTGGGTGCAGGGCGTGGAGGCGTCGATGGACAGCTCGCACGTCAGCGTGCTGCACGAGTCGTCCACGCAGATGAGCGCCGGCGGCGGCAACCAGCGTCTGCTGATGAACCAGGCCATCGCGCCCAAGCTGGAGTTCGAGGACCGGCCCTACGGCTACCGCTACGCCGCGATCCGTCAGGTGGCCGACGGCCAGCTCTACGCGCGCGTCAACAACTTCGTGATGCCCTGGTACGGCATCATCTGCCCACCCAACGAGGGTGGGCCCAGCACGGTGTTCTTCAGCGTGCCGGTGGACGACGTGACGCACCGCGCCTGGTTCGTGCACTTCAACCCCACACGGCCGCTGGGCATGACCAACATGTCGGCCTCGCCCGACGTGTGGAACTTCCCGCCGCTGCCGCCCGGTGGCCCCGACGACAACTGGGGCCAGAACCGCGACCTGATGAAGCGCGGCCACGCCACCGGCTTTCCCCAGCACCTGGGCACCGAGGACTTCGCGATGTTCCTCAGCCAGGGCCCGATCTACGACCGCAGCCAGGAACAGCTGTGCTCGGCCGACGGCGCCGTGCTGCGCGTGCGCTCGGCATTGCTGAAGGCGGTGCGCGAGCACCTGGCCGGCCGGACGCCCACGCTGGCCGACAACCCCGACCTCGACTACCGCCGCATCCGCTCGGTCGGCGGGGTCCTGCCCGCCGGCGCCGACTGGCGGGTGCTCACCCAGGAGACTGCCGCATGAAGCTCAACCGTCGCCACCTCATCGCCGCCGGTGCCGCGCTGGCGCTGCCGGGTCTGGTCCGCGCCCAGGGCGACAGGCCGCCGATGCGCGTGCTGATCGGCTTCCCGCCCGGCGGTGCCACCGACGCCATCGCGCGCACCGTGGTCGACCGGCTGCCGGCCCTCCTGGGCCAGCCCGTGGTCGTCGAGAACCGGCCCGGCGTCGGCGGCCGCATGGCGGCCGATGCCCTGCTCGCCTTGCCCGCCGACGGCAACGCCTTCATGGTGGCGCCCAATGCCACGCCCACCTTCCAGACCCTGGTCTTCGCCGACCAGCTCAAGTGGGACATCCTGCGCGACTTCGCGCCCGTGGCCGGCCTGGCCAGCTACCCGCTGGGCATGGGCGTGGCCCTGAACACCGGCGCGGCCAACGTGCGCGAGTTCGTGGCCTGGGCCCAAGCCAACCCCGGCAAGGCCAGCGTGGGCACGCCCGGGCTGGGTGGGCAGAACCACTTCCTCGGCGTGGCCTTCTCGAAGGCAGCGGGCATCGACCTGCCCGTGATCCCGTACAAGGGCTCGCCGCCGATGGTGACCGACCTCGTCGGCGGTCACGTGCCGTCGGCCATCAGCCTGATGGACGGCATGATGGCGCACCACAACGCGGGGCGCATCCGCGTGATCGGCGTGTTCACCAGGGAACGCTCGCCGCTGATGCCGGACATCCCCACCTTCGCCGAACAGGGCGTGGACGTGACCTCCGGGGAAGGCTGGACCGGCATGTGGGCGCGTGCCGGCACGCCGCCCGAAGCGCTGGCACGCGTGCAGAGCGCCATCCAGCAGATCCTGCAGCAGCCCGAGGTGCGCGAGACCATGATCCAGCGCCTGTGGGCCTACCCGCTGTTCCGCAGCGGCGCCGAGGTGGACCGCAAGCTGCGCGACGAGCTGACCTACTGGGGGCCGATCATCCGGGCCACCGGCTTCAAGCCGGAGTGAGGGCAGGCGGATGCTGAGTGCCGAGCGGAACCGCCAGCTCACGCAGGTCGGTCCCGGCAAGCCGATGGGCGACGTGCTGCGTCGCCACTGGCACCCGGTGGCCGGTGTGGACGAGCTGGCGCGCGAGCCGATCAAGCCGCTGCGGCTGCTCGGGGAGGACTTCGTGCTGTTCCGTACGCTGGAGGGCGGGTACGGTCTGGTCGAGCGCCGCTGCAAGCACCGCAACGCCGATCTGGCCTTCGGCATCGTCGAGGCCGCCGGCATCCGCTGCAACTACCACGGATGGCAGTACGCGACCGACGGCCGCTGCATCGAGCAGCCGTTCGAGGACGTCGTCGATCCGCAATGCCGGCTGCGGGCCAGGGCCTGCCTGCAGTCCGGTCTCGTGCGTGCGAAGGCCGGGCTTCTGTGGGCCTACATCGGGCCGCAGCCGGCGCCCGAGCTGCCGGACTGGGAGCCCTTCCACTGGGCCAACGGCTTCGTGCAGGCGGTGTTCGCCGAGGTGCCCTGCAACTGGCTGCAGGCGCAGGAGAACTCGATCGATCCGGTGCACTTCGAGTGGATGCACGCGAACTGGAGCCGGCGCCTGGCCGGCCGCACCGGCCCCTACGCGCCGCGCCACCTGAAGCTGGGCTTCGAGGCCTTCGAGCACGGCTTGCTCTACAAGCGGGTGAGCGAGGACACCGACGAGCGCCACCCGTTGTGGACGATCGGCCGGGTCTGCCTGTGGCCCAACGGCTTCTTCCTCGGCGACCACTTCGAGTGGCGGGTGCCGATGGACGACGAGCGCACCTTGTCGGTGACGTGGAGCTTCATCCGCGTGCCGAAGGAGCGCGAGCCCTTCGTGCAGGAGGAGATTCCCACCTGGACCAGCCCGGTGCGCGACGCGGCCACCGGCCGCTGGATCACCAGCCACGTGATCAACCAGGACATCGTCGCCTGGGTCGGGCAGGGCACCGTCACCGACCGTGCGCGCGAGACGCTGGGCGCCAGCGACCGCGGCATCGCGATGCTGCGCCGGCAGCTGTTCGACGACATCGAGGCGGTCGCCGCCGGCCGCGATCCGAAGGGTGTGCTGCGCGACGCGGCGGCGAACGCGCGCATCGAACTGCCCAGCGACCACCGCGACTTCTTCCTGAACGGCCTGCCACGCGACGACTACCTGCGCCACCCCAAGTGGGGCCGGCTGCTGCAGGGGTTCATCTTCCACGCCGGCCAGCCCGAGACGGTGCGCCGCGCCTGCGAGGCCGCACTCGGCGTGCCGCAGCGCGAGATCACGATCGTCGACCTATGAGCGACGCGCTGCGCCTGCGCGTGCGCGCGCTGAGCTGGGAGGCCGAGGGCATCCTCGGCATCGAACTCGTGCCGCCCGGCCGCGACGTGCAGCTGCCGCCAGTCGAGGCTGGGGCGCACATCGACCTGCAGCTGCCGGATGGCCTCGTGCGCAGCTACTCGCTGACCAACGAACCCGGTGAGCGGCACCGGTACGCGATCGCGGTCAACCTGGACGCCAACAGCCGCGGCGGCTCGCGCTGGATCCACGAGTCGCTGCGGCCGGGCGCGTTGCTCGAGGCCCGGGGCCCGCGCAACCACTTCGCGCTGGTCGAGTCGGCGGCGCACTCGGTGCTGATCGCGGGCGGCATCGGCATCACCCCGCTGCTGGCGATGGCGCGCCGGCTGACCGCGCTCGGACGCCCCTGGACGCTGCACTACGCGTCGCGCACGCGGGCGCAGATGGCCTTCGTCGCCGACCTGCGGCGGCTGGCCGAGCGCGCGTGTGCCATGCTGGACCTGCGCGCGGACCGGGAAGGCGACCCGCCGCTGGACCTGCCCGCCATCGTCGCCGCGTTGCCGGCCGGCGCGCACGTCTACGCCTGCGGCCCGGCGGGCCTGCTGGACGCCTTCGAGACCGCCACCGCCGCGCTGCCGCGCGAGCACGTGCATCTGGAGCGCTTCGCCAGCACGCGGGCTGCAGCCATCGACGGTGGGTTCACCGTCGTGCTGGCGCGCAGTGGGCGACACCTGCCGGTGCCGCGCGGCCAGACAGTGCTCGATGCGCTGCTGGCCGCCGGCCTGGACCCGCTGTACTCCTGCCGCGAAGGCATCTGCGGGACCTGCGAGACGCGCGTGCTGCGCGGCACGCCGGACCACCGCGACCTGGTGCTTGGCGATGCCGACAAGGCCGCGGGCGATCGCATGATGATCTGCTGCTCCGGCGCCCTGACCCCCGAACTGGAACTGGACCTCTGATGCCCGACGACGCCCTGGTCAGCTATGAACTCGACGGCGCGGTGGCGCTGATCGGCCTGAACCGCCCGGACAAGCGCAATGCGATCAACGACGCGGTGGTCGAATCACTCAAGGCCGCCGTGCTGCGCGCCCACGACGAGGCGCAGGTGGCCGTGCTCTTCGGCCACGGCCCGAACTTCTGCGCCGGGCTGGACCTGGCCGAGGCGCTGGCGCGCGCGACCGGCAAGATCGCGCCGCCGCGCAAGCGCAAGCGCCACAACTGGCATGTCGTGTTCGACGAGATCGAGCGCGGCCCGATCCCGTTCGTCGCTGCGCTGCACGGCGCGGTCGTCGGCGGCGGGCTGGAGCTGGCGATGGCGGCGCACATCCGCGTCGGCGACGCCAGTGCCTTCTTCGGTCTGCCCGAAGGGCAGCGCGGCATCTTCGTCGGCGGCGGTGGCACGGTGCGCATCCAGCGTGTCGTCGGCACGACGGTGATGACCGACATGATGCTGACCGGCCGCCTGCTCGACCCGGCCGAGGCGCTGGCCGTGCACATCGTGCGCTACGTGGTGCCGGCCGGCGCCGCGCTGGCCAAGGCGCGCGAGCTGGCGGCGCGCATCGCGCAGAACACGGTCGAGACGAACTGGAAGATCGTCAACGTGCTGCCGCGCGTGATGGACCTGTCGCACGACGACGGCCTGTTCCTGGAGCAGCTCAATTCGGCGATGGCGCGCCCGCCGGAGGTCGAACGGCGGCTGCGCGAGTTCGTCGAGGGCAAGGCCAGGCCGCTCGTCGCCCCGGGCGGCGGCGGCGACGGCGAGAGGCGCCAATCATGAGCGTGTTCGACCTCACCGAAGCCGACCGCGCGCGCGCCGCCGCCTACGTCGACTTCGCACGCGCCGAGGCGGCGCGGACCGACCTGCCACCCGACACGCCGACCCGCCCGCTGCGGCGCGCGGCCTTGATCGGCGCCGGCACCATGGGCGGCGGCATCGCGATGGCCTTCGCCAACGCCGGCATCCCGGTGACGCTGATCGACACCGACGCCGCCGGCCTCGAGCGCGGCCTGGCGCGCGTGCGCGACCAGTATGCGCAGAGCGTGCAGCGCGGCCGGCTCGACGACGCCGGCATGGCCGCAAGGCTGGCCTTGATCCGCGGCACGCTGGCGCTGGCCGACGCCGCCGACGCCGACCTGTTCGTCGAGGCGGTGTTCGAGGACCTGCCGCTCAAGCAGGCGCTGTTCCGCCAGCTCGACGCGGTGGCGCGCCCGGGGGCGATCCTGGCGACCAACACCTCGGGGCTGGACATCGACCCGATCGCCGACGCCACGGCGCGCCCGCAGGACGTCGTCGGCGCGCACTTCTTCAGCCCGGCGCATGTGATGAAGCTGCTCGAGGTGGTGCGCACCGGGCGCACCGCCCCGGACGTCATCGCCACGCTGATGGCGCTCGGCCCGCGGCTGGGCAAGGTGGCGGTGCTGGCGCGCGTCTACCCGGGCTTCATCGGCAACGCGCTGTTCCGCCAGACCAACCGCGAGGCGCACTTCCTGGTCGAGGACGGCGCGCTGCCGCACGAGGTCGACGCCGCGCTGACGCGCTTCGGCTATGCGATGGGCATCTTCGCCGTGCACGACATGGCCGGCAACGACGTCGGCTACCCGACGCGCAAGGCCCAGATGGCCACGCGCGATCCGCAGCGGCGCTGGAACGACCTCATCCTGAAGCTGGTCGAGATGGGCCGGCTGGGGCAGAAGAGCGGCCGCGGCTGGTACCGCTACGAGCCGGGCAGCCGCACGCCGCAGCGCGACCCCGAGCTGGAGGCCTTCGTCATCGCCGAGTCGGCGCGGCTGGGCATCGAGCGCCGCGCCCTCGGCGAGCAGGAAATCCTCGAGCGCTGCCTGTACGGCATGGTCAACGAAGGGGCGCGGCTGCTCGAGCGCGGTGTCGCGCAGCGGCCGAGCGACATCGACGCCGTCTACGTCGCCGGCTACGGCTTCCCGGCCGCGCAGGGCGGGCCGATGTACATGGCCGACCGCATCGGGCTGGCCACGGTCGGCGCGGCGGTCGAGCGGCTGCACGCGCAGCATGGTGTCTGGTGGGAGCCGGCGCCGCTGCTGCTGCAGCTGGCACGCGAGGGGCGCAGCTTCGCGCAGTGGCAGGCGGGACGCGCGCCGGATCGATGACCGGGCGCGGGCCCCGACTTGCGTTGACCGCTGCCGGCCATCGGCCACACGACGCATCGCCCAACACCCGCGCGTGACGGTGGCTGCGTGCCGGTGCCGCGCAGCCAGCCCGTCTCGCGCCAGGGCCGATTCGCGGCTATACTGTAGGGCTTTCCCTTGCCGCACCCGGTTCCAGACGCTCACGGGGCGGCTTCCACACCCTGGAAACCACGAGGAGCAACGATGCGTCACTACGAGATCGTGCTGCTGATCCATCCGGATCAGAGCGAACAGGTTCCGGCCATGCTGGAACGCTACAAGGGGCTGGTGACCGCCGGTGGCGGACAGGTGCACCGGGTCGAGGACTGGGGCCGGCGCCAGCTGGCCTACATGATCCAGAAGCTCGCCAAGGCGCACTACCTGTGCCTGAACATCGAGTGCGGCCAGGAGGTCCTGACCGAGCTCGAGACCGGCTTCCGCTTCAACGACGCCGTGCTGCGCCACCTGACGGTGGCCAAGAGCAAGGCCGAGACGACGCCTTCGGTGATGATGAAGGCGGTCGAGCGCGAGGAAGCCCGCAAGTCGAGCCAGCAGGAGGCCGCCGCCTGAGTGCACCGGCCGCGCCCCGACCGGGCGGCCCGTGAACCGGCTGCTGCTGTCGGCCACCTTGCTCGAACGGGGGGCCATGCGCTACACCCCGGCCGGGCTCCCGGCCCTGGATCTCGTGCTGCGGCACGACTCCGAGGTCGAGCAGGCCGGCCACCCGCGCAAGGTCTCGCTGGAGATCCGGGCGCTCGCGGTGGGTGACATCACGCAGCCGATCACGCAGTTCGCGCTCGGCGGCAGCGCCGAGTTCGCAGGCTTCCTGGCATCGGCGCGCAACGGGCGCGGCGTTCTGTTCCACGTCACCGGGTTCGCCCCGCAGGCGGGCCCGACCTGATCACCACCCCTTCCTGAGGAGTTCCAACATGCCTCCACCCCGTGGCAAAGGCCGGTTCGGCAAGGACAACAAGCGCGGCAAGCGCAGCAGCCAGTCGCTGTTGTTCCGGCGCAAGCGCTTCTGCCGCTTCACCGTCGCCGGCGTCGAGGAGATCGACTACAAGGACGTCGACACCTTGCGCGACTTCATCGGCGACAACGGCAAGATCACGCCGGCGCGCCTGACCGGCACGCGCGCGTTCTACCAGCGCCAGCTCGGCACCGCGATCAAGCGTGCGCGCTACCTGGCGCTGCTGCCGTACAGCGACCAGCACAAGGTCTGAGGGAGCGCGCGATGCAAGTGATCCTGCTGGAGAAGATCAGCCACCTCGGCAACCTCGGCGACGTCGTCAAGGTCAAGGACGGCTACGCGCGCAACTTCCTGATCCCCAGCCGCATGGCGCGCCGCGCCACCGAGGCGGCGATCAAGGAGTTCGAGCAGAAGCGGGCCGACCTCGAGAAGGCGGCCGCCACCAAGCTCGCCGCCGCGCAGGCGCTGGGCGACAAGCTCAACGGCCAGCACGTGCGCATCGCCCAGAAGGCCGGTGTGGACGGGCGGCTGTTCGGCTCGGTGACCAACGCCGACATCGCCGACGCGCTCGAGCGCATGGGGCTCGGCCTGCACAAGTCGCAGGTGCGTCTGCCCGACGGGCCGCTCAAGCATGTCGGCGAGTACCCGGTCAAGGTCGCGCCGCACTCCGACGTCGTCGTCGAACTGACGGTGCACGTCGTCGCGCAGGCGGACTGACCGCGCTGCGCCAGGGCCGGGCGGTGCCGCCCGGCCCAGGGTCGGTGCCGGTTGATCCGGCCGCCGATCGCGCATAAGCTGCACCGCTGCGGGCTGTGGCGAGGTTCCCCGAGGGGCCCGCTTCAGACCGACATCTCGTCCAGAGGCCGGCCATCGCCGGCCTCTGTCGTTTCGGCGCCGTGCCATCCACCGGCTGTGCACTGCGCGTCCACCGGCTTGTCCACAGGCCAGCCCGAACCCGAAAGCGCCGCGTGAGTACCTTGTTCACCCCCCCGCCGGCCGGCGCGCGCGACGACGAGGTTGCCCGCCTGCGCGTGCCGCCGCACTCGATCGAGGCCGAGCAGAGCGTGCTCGGCGGCCTGCTGCTGGACAACCTGGCCTGGGACCGCGCGGCGGACCTGCTGACCGAGGGCGACTTCTACCGGCTCGAGCACCGGCTGATTTTCGCCGCCGTCGGTGCGCTCGTCGGCGCCAGCAAACCGGCCGACGTCATCACCGTCTTCGAGCAGCTGCAGCAGCACGGCAAGGGCGAGGATGCCGGCGGGCTGGCCTATCTGAACGCGCTCGCGCAGAGCGTGCCGAGCGCGGCCAACCTGCGCCGCTACGCCGAGATCGTGCGCGAGCGGGCCATCCTGCGCAAGCTGATCGGCGCCAGCGACGAGATCGCGACCTCGGCCTTCAACCCGCAGGGCCGGCCGGTGCCGCAGATCCTCGACGAGGCCGAGTCGCGCATCCTCAAGATCGGCGAGGAGGGCGCGCGTCAGCGCCAGGGCTTCCAGCCGATCAACGCGCTGGTCGTCAACCTGATCGACCGCGTCACCGAGCTGTACGAGAACGGGGCCGAGGACGTCACCGGCGTGCGCACCGGTTTCGTCGACCTCGACCGGCGCACCGCCGGGCTGCAGAAGGGCGACCTGCTGATCCTGGCGGCGCGGCCGTCGATGGGCAAGACCGCGTTCGCGCTCAACATCGCCGAGAACGTGGCCGTGCACGAGGGCCTGCCGGTGCTGGTGTTCTCGATGGAGATGGGCGCCGCCCAGCTCGCGCTGCGTCTGGTCGGCTCGCTCGGCCGCATCGACCAGACGCACCTGCGCACCGGGCGCCTGAACGACGACGAGTGGGGGCGGCTGGCGGAGGCGGTCGACCGTCTCAAACAGGCCGAGATCCACATCGACGAGACGCCGGCGCTGACGGTGGCCGAGCTGCGCGCGCGCGCGCGCCGCATGGCGCGCCAGTTCGGCGGCACGCTCGGCCTGATCGTGATCGACTACCTGCAGCTGATGAGCGGCAGCGCCAGCAGCGACGAGAACCGCGCCACCGAGCTGGGCGAGATCTCGCGCGGGCTCAAGGGCCTGGCCAAGGAGCTGCAGTGCCCGGTGCTGGCGCTGTCGCAGCTCAACCGCAGCGTCGAGTCGCGCAACGACAAGCGGCCGATGATGAGCGACCTGCGCGAGTCGGGGGCGATCGAGCAGGACGCCGACCTCATCATGTTCATCTACCGCGACGACTACTACAACAAGGAGAACTCGAAGGAGCCCGGCATCAGCGAGATCATCATCGCCAAGCAGCGCAACGGCCCGGTCGGGACCGTCAAGCTGACCTTCCTGATGCCGCTGACCCGGTTCGAGAACAACGCCGCAGAGGGCGCGGCGTACTGACGAGGCCCTTACCGCCGCACGCTGATGCGTGCCGTCGCCGTGTTGCCGGCCGCGTCCTCGGCGACGCCGGTCAGCGTGTAGCTGCCTGCCGGCAGCCGCAGCGCGTTCAGCCGGTGGCTGAGCTGTGCGCCGCTGCCGCTGGCCAGCAGCTTGCCGTCCAGGTACAGCGACTGGCGCAGCCCGGTGCTGCCGCGGTCGTCGCTGGCCTGCAGCGTGATCGTGCTCAGTGCGCCCAGGCTGGTGCCGTCGCGCGGGCTGGTGAAGGTCACCACCGGCGGCGTGGTGTCCGGCCCGGCGGCGTTGGCGACCACCAGCTCGACCGCCGCCGACGTCGCGACGTTGCCGGCAGCGTCGTAGGCCCGCGCCAGCAGCGTCACCGGGCCGTCGGCGCGGGTGCGGCTGTCCCAGGCGAAGCGGTAGGGTGCGACATCGTCGCGCGCCACCAGCGCGCCGCCGGCGTACAGCTCGACCTGCGTGACGCCGACCTCGTCGGCGGCGCTGACGTCGACCGCGACGCTGCCCTGCACCACGCTCGCCGCCAGCGGGGCGTCGATGGCCACCTGCGGCGGGGTGGTGTCGGCGACCACCATCGCGCGCGCGGCGGCGACGGCCGCGCCGGCGTCGACGCGGCCATGGCCGAACACGGGGTCGCGGCCCGCATCACCGAGGTCGACCGCGGTGTCGAACAGCAGCTGCTCGACCTGCTGCGGGCTGAGCGCCGGGTTGGCGGCCCAGACCAGCGCCGCCGTGCCGGCGACCACCGGCGCGGCGTACGAGGTACCGCCCATGCTGCCGTAGCCGCCATTGCGCGACGTGGTCCAGATGCCGGTGCCCGGTGCGGCCAGCGACACCATCGCACCCCAGCTCGAGTTGCCGGTCTTGGCATCGCTCTTGCCCGTGCCGGAGACCACCAGCATGCTCGGCGTGGATGCGCTCTGCTCGTCGCGGTTGTTGTTGCCGGCGGGCACCACCAGCAGGCCGCCGCGGCTCTTCAGATAGCTGCCGGCGTTGCGCACCGAGTGGTTCTTGTACAGGTCGCCGTAGCTGACGTTGACCACGCGCACGCCCTGGTCGGCGGCGTACACGATGCCGCGTGCGACCGTGCTCGTGTACGCGGTGCCGGTGTCGTCGACGATGCGGATCGGCATCAGCGCGGCGCCACCGGCGACGCCGGAGCCGCCGAGGCCGTTGCCGATCGCCGCCGCGGCGACGCCGGCCACCGAGGTGCCGTGGCCGCTCGAGTCGGCCGTGTTCGTGCTGCCGTCGTGGGCGTTCCAGCCGGGCACGGCGTTGGCGGCCAGGTCCTCGTGGGCGGTCGCGACCCCGCTGTCGACGATCGCGATCGTGACGCCGGTCCCTGCCGTCAGCGGCCATGCGAGCGGTGCGCCGACGGTGGCCAGGTGCCACTGGTCGGCGAGCAGCGGGTCGTCGGCCGTGGCGGCCGGCTGCACGACGCGGTCGAGCTCGGCGAAGCGCAGCAGCGGGTGGCGCGCCAGCCGGCCGGCGGCG
>JRYF01000177.1_pt1 | contig 35280 bp, 24 predicted proteins | sample 235331 | NCBI WGS metagenome assembly JRYF01 (sample SAMN03074217, study PRJNA261475) | activated sludge metagenome | biome: Wastewater Treatment Plant; feature: Wastewater; material: Activated sludge; isolation source: activated biomass of a wastewater treatment plant treating hydrocarbon... ...
GGTGGCGGTGGCGGTGGCCGTACCGTTCCCGGTACAGCAGGCGAAGCAGGCGCAGCAGGCAAGAACGGCAAAGACGGACGCGACGGCGTAAACGGCGGCATGGGTAATCCCGGGCAGGCCGGTGTCGGCGGTATCTTCCTGACTTTGCTGCCCGCGTTCGGTGGCGCGGCCGGCGGTAACGGCGGCGCGGGAATACCCGGCGGCAATGGCGGCGCTGGAGGTGGCGGCGGCGCGGGCGGCGCGGCGATTGAACTGCGAACTCCTGCTGCAACGGGACGATTGTGCCTTGAGAATGGCACCGTTCGCGTGGACGGTGCCGCAGGCACGGCACCCGGCGGCAGCGGCGGCGCAGGCGGATCGCTGGTGATGGTGGCCAGCGTGATTGACGCCGACGGGGCGACGTTGACGGCGCGGGGCGGTTCCGGCGCGTCTGGCGGCTCGGCGGGCAAGCTGATCTTCGATTCACCGTCGATTACCTTTGCGGGGGCAACGATTTCAGCGGGTCCTGGCAGCAGCACGGGCGGCGGCGGCGGTCTGGGTGGTGTTGGAGGTGGCGGTGGTATCGGCGGCGCGGGCGGTGCGGGCGGCAATGCCGGCCTGACCGGCGGTGGCGCCGGCGGTCTGGGCGGATTCGGTGGTCGCGGCGGCGCCGGTGGGCGGATCGGCCGAGAAGGCGGCGGCGGCGCGGGCGGCAAGGGCGGCAAGCCCGGCGATTGTCCGCGATGGTGTGATCGGATCGTTGTTCAGGGTGGCACGACCGGCGGAAAGTACACGGCCACTCCCGGAATCTGGACGCGCGACGGCGTTGAAGTGGGGCGGACCTTCCGCAAAGGCGCGAACATTCCCGTCGGACCGGGCGAGAAGAAGATCGTGACGCAGTATCACACGCCTCGGTCTCTGGACGGCATCCCCAATGATTTCCACTTTGTAGGCGATACCTGGACCACGCCCAACGGGACCACGACGATCAGCGGCTGGACATACTGGACGGCCGCGACGATCACGTCGATCCAGATCAAGACTTACTCGCCCGCCGTGGTCACCGGGAACAACTCGGTCGATTACATGTACGACTACACGGTGAATCCGTTCGATCCGAACTTTGTTTACATGCTCAACGGCGCCACGCTCTACAACGGTGCCTTCTCGGCGTTCAATCCCGCGGATTTCGGCCTTGTGCTTTCGTCGGTGCACATCCTCGACGATACGGACGAGGGCGATTGCAACATGAACGGCCAGCCCGATGGGATCGACATCGCCCTGAACGTTTCGCAGGACTGCAATTTCAACGGCGTGCCCGATGAGTGCGACATCGCCAGCGGCTACTCGGCGGACGACAACAACAACGGCGTCCCCGATGAATGCGACGGAGCCGCGGGCTTCCAGTGTCATACCTGCTACGGAGATTCGAACGGCGATGCATACGTCAACATCGACGACATCCCCGCGCTGGTGGATGAACTGCTGGCCGACGAAGACTATGAAGAGTGTTCCGACTGCAATCAGGACGGCCTGATTGACAGCATGGATATCAAGACCTTCATCGAATTGATCACCGCCAACGGCGGCGACGGTACAGCGTGTCCGGCGCTGGTGGCCTGCGCGGGCAGCTCGGGATCCTGCTATGCACCGCACCCGACGCCCGGCTGCGACGATCCGCTGCTGTGCGACATCGTCTGCGGCGTGGATCCGGCCTGCTGCGAATTCGGCGGGCGGTGGGATTCGCTCTGCGCGGTACAGGCCGACTTGTTCGGTCCGCCGCGCGGTGATTCGCCCGTCGGCTGCATCCCGATTGTCGATGGCACGTGGGGCGGCGCCACGGTGAACAACGCGATCTCGGAGTTTCAACCGAGTTGCGGCACGCCGCTTCCGTCGCCGAGTGAGTGGTACTGCTGGACGGCGTCCTGCACCGGCACGGCGCGGATCAGCACCTGCGGCAATACGTTCTTCGACACGGTGCTGGCGGTGTACGATTCGAACATGGTCCAGATATCGTGCAGCAATGATGCCCCGTGCAATCTGGGAATGAACCCTGGCATGTCCGAGGTTCTGATTCCGGTCGTTGCCGGTCAGTCCTACCTGATTCAGGTGACCGGCTTCAATGGCGACAGCGGATCGTACGCGTTGAACGTTTCCTGCGAGGATGCGCCGCCGGCTTGCGTACCCGATTTCTTCGTTCCCGCGCCGGGCAATTTCTTCGGCGTAACGACCGGTGCCGGCAATGACTGTAATCTGCGGCCTTCGGAAGATCACATTTACCTGGCGTTCCTGCCCGCTCCGGGTACGTGGATGATTGAAACGTGCAGCCCGGCGACAAGTTTCAATACCGTGCTGTACGTGGGCGCAACCTGCTGCGGGCAGCAGTTCGGGTTCAACGACAATGCCTGCGGGCTCCAGTCGCAGGTCGTCGTAAACGTGCCTCAGCCGACGCAGGTTTTCATTACGATCGAAGGATTCTCGCCGGGTCAGAGCGGGCAGTATGAGCTGCGCATCTTCCCGATTGGTGATTGATCGAGCATTCACACGGTGATGCAATCATGTCGGGCGCGAGGGTCGATCCGATCTTCGCGCCCGATTTACTTTCTGCGCGTGGTTGCCGGCCGGTGTTGCCCGAAGGCATCAATCGACGACACATCCCTTCGCGGACTTCCCGCGGAAAACGGCGTCATGAGTTCGGAATCCCTGCCGCTCGTGCGGGAGTCTCCGCGCAGACCGGAGAGACGAATCCAGATGAGCTTGCCAACCGGGTACGATAAGCCCAACAGCATCACGGCGAGTCCGAGCAGACGCAGGGTCCATTTATCGTTCTGATTGACATCGCGTCCGGCGCGGAGGTCGGTCTGTATGGAAAGCAGCGCGGCATCGAGCCGATCGATTTCCGCGCGAACGGCAGAGATGCTGGCATCCGCATCGCGCCCGGCCGAGGCGTGGGGAGCGATGCACGACGGCAGCAGGAGGATGACGGCGAGCGGCAGCATCCATGGACGCGGCATGTTGTCTGCGCGCCCGCCGTCTTGAGCAGCCATTGAACGAAATCGCCCAGGCGATGGACGATTGATTCGGTGATTCGTCATGGTGCGGTCGTCGCCGAATCATCGAGCATCGCTCGGATGAGTTCGAGTTTTCGATCTGCGGTGAGCGACGCATCTCGCCAGACGGCGTCGATACGCGCCAGCACTTCCGGCGAGATCGGCCGCGCGAGACCGCCCTGCATCGCGGCGATCACCTGACCGCTGACGCCTTCGTACTGCGCGACGGCGTAGTACTCGAAGCCGCCCGAGACGCGCAGGCCGGGGTTGATGACCTGACCTCCGGCGGCGATCTGACCGGCGCCGCTTTCGGCGAGTCGCGCGGCGGTGTCGGCCATGACGCCGCGCATGGCGTCCATCATCTGGGCGTGCTGGTTAAAGAGATGGGAACAGCCCGACAGCGCGATGAGCCATGCGAGGCACGCGTGGTAGACGGCATTTTTCATGAGTTTCTCCCTGGTATATCCGGCCGCTTCGGCCCCTTCGGCGAGGAAGGATGTCCGGCCAGAAGCGGCCACGCGGTCGATTCGGCGCGTACCATCTTTCTGCTTGCTCGCTGTGCGCGCGGAGATTATCGGGAGCCGTTGATTTTGGGCCTGCGTATGCTATGCTCTGGTAGCAAGCCCGCACGAAACAGGCCCCGCACCCAACCCTGCAGATGGAATGAAACCCATGCGACGAATCAAGGCGTGTTTACTGGCTGCGTCCCTGCCCTTTGCCACGGCCATGAGCGGCGATTGCTCGAACATCAACTTTCCGCCGGGCGGCCGCGTCTGCACGATGATCGCGGTGGCCTCGGTGATCCTGAACATCCGCGACACGCAGGGGGCGGTCGTGCCGTCGGCGATTGTGAGCTACCGTGTCAACAACGGGGCCATCCAGCAGGGCGGCTGCACGGGCGGCTGCGGTGCCATGGTGCTGACGTATGAAGTGGTCGGGAAGTTCGACATCAATGTGCAGGCGCTGGGCTTCGCGCCGCAGACGCTATCGGTGAACGTGCCAATTGATGATGCCGGTTGTCATCCGGTGACGCAGAATGTGCAAGTGGTGATGCAGTCGGATACGACGGCGGCGGCGCTGGCGGGTGTCTGGCGGGTGACGAGCAGCTTCTTCGGCGACACGATCCTGCGATTCGGCAACAGCGGCGAGATCATCGGGGCGATTCTCGTGGACCGCACAATTGCCGGAGACGGGAACTTCTACATTTCATACAACGGCCGGCCGATTCGCGGCGTGCCCGGCCAGCAGATTCATCAGCAATCCGTCACGGAGCCGACGCGGATCGGTAATCAGTTTAACTGGGAGACGACGACGCTGGGCATTCCCGTGGGCTTTACCAACGCAACGATGTCGAACGACTTCCAGAACCTTAACGGTACGCTACAGGCAACACCGGTGAGTTATCGACGGCTGGCGCTGAATGAAACACCGACGGCGATTCTTGATCCGTAGCAAGAGTACGAAAAGTCGCGGGATCGCGAGAAGATCACGGCCCCACGGTTCGTTTGCGGTGCTTCGGAGACAGGTTTAATCTGCATCTTGGGTTAGGACGTACTTTTCGCACGTTCTTTTGACTTCAATCCCGAATCTAATCATCCGGGGGCTGGCACCTCCACCGGTTCCAAAGGAACAATCACCATTCCGATCCAGGCGCATGAAGTTCCATTTTTCAGCGGACATGTAGCGATGCTATCACACATCGCAGCGGTACAAGAACCGCCACCAGCCGTGTCGCAACGACAAACGAGATGCATCCGCGACCCTATATAGAGGGGTTGTAGAGCACTTCCAGGTTGCCAATCAACGGGGCTTAATGCTTCAAACTCTAGCGCTTCTTGAAACAGTCCCGAACCATTATCGATGCTCAGGTCAACATGAAACTGGTCATCCTCGACGTACAGGGTGAACTCGGCGTGCTGTGATCCAACAAAGGCACGGGCACAGACAGTTTCACGATCGCCACCGGACCCGAATTCGATGGTGGTCTGGATCTCGTAGATCTCGATCGGGTCATCACCGGGACTCCAGGCCGAGAAATTCGAGACTGCGGACAGGAAGGAGGCAACTGACGCAGCGTCCGTTTTGACGGTCTTCGTAGGAATCCAGCACGGAGTCAATCGTCGGAGCCGACTGAGCCCAGGTCATTTCGAATGCCTGTCCGTTGATCCGAAGGTATTGAAGCGTTTCAGGCACAGGATCAGGTGGAATGCACAGGAGCGATATCAAGATGTAACACATGTTTAACATGGGAGTCTACCTCAGTTGTTGTCCCACTCCACCTAAACATTAGGTTTACCGATACACGACAGGATGGTTTAATCCGCATTCTTGGCGGTCTGTATCACCCCCTTACGAAGTACAACGTTCGAAAAGATACGGTCCCTTTCGACGCCACCAATAACCTGCTTCCACCGCAACACCGCAAACGTGCTTGTATCGATCCAGAGTCTCTCATCGAGGTTGGCCATCCGAGTGGTCTTCACAGAGTAGCAGCGACGGCCTTCGATCTCGTCGAGTCCGACGGACTCGGCAGTCGAAACGATCTCCTCAAAAAAAGAAGGCCAGTGGCTTCCGGGTCCCACCCACGAGAGCAAGTGCATGCCGAAAAGGCAACCATCTACGTCTTGCTTGCAGCGCAAGTCCCATCGATCATATGCCGCCTCTGCAAGCGTCACGACGTAATCGGCGCGCTCCTCGCCACGATGATTGATCTCCACTACCCTGACCCCGTTTTCTACAGGGGATTTGTTTAGTTCAAAGACGAGCTTGCCATCGTCGAAGACGGCGAGTTCAACTCGTTCATTCAGGCCATGCTTGACCTTGCAGTCGATAACCGTCGGGTAGTTCGACTGGGTGACCCGGACTTCGTACTCAAGCGATGTTGCGCTGTGATATGCCTCCGCCGTCCGCCGGGCCAGTTCTTGGGGGGTGATGTCGGCAATGGGCTCGAACTCCGAGAAAGCTGAGTCAGCGTCGGTTGGCTCGTCACCGCTTTTGCTTGCGCCTGAATTGCATCCAGCGAAGGTACCGCCAAGTACGGCGACGACAAACAATATGTTCCATGGGTGGCGAACAATAAGGGCATTGTGGGCAAGATTCCGGGGGAATGAACGCGTTTGGAGCCGTTGTGTTTCCATGTTTAGCCCTTTCCGGAGTGTGCCCGAGCGTTTTTTACGCTGGTTGCTATGCTTCCGCACCGCGATGTGTCGATTCCGAGGAATAGGCGGCTGCTGCCGCCTTGGCCACGCGCCAGGCCCGCGCATGCGGCGCTGAATAGGTGGCATTTTACGTGCCAATCGCTCTTGAATTAAAGGAAGCTGGTGGGCCCCCAACGGCGGTTTTACCCGTGTACGTGGGCAATTTGCGGCGGTGCGATTTTCTCCAAGTGCAGATTCGTCCTCGCATACTGAGGAATTTCTTGCCCACGATTCGCGCGATGCGTTGGAAACGAAAAACTGGGGCGCGCACGCCTGAAAAGTTTGTCACTCGCAAGTCGTTCTAGAGGGGCTGGAATTGCGGGGTGGTTGGTCAGCGGAGTTTCCGGCAGACAGTGCAGGAACCGTCGCGCAACGGCAGTCTGTTCATCTGGGAGACGACGACGCTGGGCATTCCCGTGGGCTTTACCAACGCGACCATGTCAAACGATTTCCAGACGCTCACCGGCACGCTGCAGAATACACCGGTCAGCTATCGACGGCTGGCGCTGAATGAGACGCCGACGGCAATTCTTGATCCGTGATGCAGCCGTTTGAATTACTGAAGAAACAGAAAAAGCCCCAGGCATGCTGTCTGGGGCTTTTGTATGGCGCTGGATTGATTCATGTTCGATGGACGTAAACTCGCACCGATGGTATCGGTCGAAAATTACTTCAGTTCCACCGACCAGTAGGCGTTGTCCAGAAACGCCTTCCAGCTTGCGTAGCGATTGTCGGACAGCTTGATGGTGATGACCGGGTTGCGGCGCGGCTTCTTCGGCTGGGTGATGAGCTTGAGGCCGGCCTGCTCCGGCGTGCGCCCGCCCTTGCGGATGTTGCACTTCAGACAGGCGCAGACGATGTTCTCCCAGGTCGTTTTTCCACCCATGCTGCGCGGAATGACATGGTCCAGCGACAACTCCGTCGTCGGGAACTTCTTGCCGCAATACTGACAGTGGTTGCCGTCGCGTGCGTACAGATTCCGCCGGTTGAACTTCACCTGCTGGCGCGGCAGGCGATCGTAAAACGCGAGGCGAATGATCCGCGGAACGGCGATATCGAAGCGGACGGTGCGGATCCAGTCGTGCGCATCCGGCTCGAACTGGCGGGCCAGCTCCGAAAGCTCGCACCACTCGGAAAAGTCGTACGAGATGTACTGCCCCTTCTCGATGTGGACGACCACGGCCAGCTCGCGGAAGAGCAGCGAAAAGGCCCGGCGGACGTTTACCACGCGCACGGCCAGAAAGTGCTGGTTGAGGACCAGCACGTTGCAACTCATTCCCGATGCGGCAGCGATCATCTTGACGTCCTGAAAACGGCACACGCGATCGGGGGTGGGATCGGGGGAATCGCCGGCGAGTGATCCGCAGATCGCCGGGGAGGCGCCCTGAACCCTCGCCCTCAGCGTGTCTTATACCAGATGTTAGGGAATGTTCGGCCAATCTGCAAGGGTCGGTCGGCCGCGCTGTCGAAAGGAGACGTACGACTCGGTGTCGCGCCGATCCGCGGGCGGGCTGATCGGACCGACAGGGGTGTATAATGTCGTGGATGAATCCACGGCGAGATTGGTATCTTCGGGGGCTTCACGCGATCTTCGCGCTGCTGCTGGTCGATGGGGGCGCTGCACGGGCGGATTATTTTCACCTGATCGAAGGGGGCCGGATCGAAGGGGAAGTCGTTTCGGAGACCGAGGAGACTTACACCATCCGGACCTCGATGGGCGTCTTCGACATTGAGAAGGCACGGGTCGTCAAGCGGGTGATATCGGTATCGCCGTGGGCGCGATACGAAGCGGAGAAATCGAAGCATCCGGACACGGCCGACGGTCATTTTGCAATGGCACAATGGTGCCGCAGGAACGGGTTGCGCGCCGAGCAGAAAACACATCTGACTCGGGCCATCGAGCTGGACCCGAATCATGCCGATGCGCGATCATCGCTGGGTTTTGTGCTAGAGGATGGCCGATGGGTCTTGCCGCAGAAAAAGCGGGCACGCAAGCCGTCAGAGGAGGATCTGGAAGCGCGGCGTAAGGCACGACGCGACGAAGAACTGGTTCGCAAAGCGGTCGCCGAATGGACGGTGAAGATACAGGCGATCTACCGCGGGCGACTGGAAGGGGAACCACCGGTCTCAGAGAAGTTCCGCGATGGGCGCCGGCAGATCCTCGAAGTTCGCGACCCGCTGGCAATCCCCGGGCTGGCTCGGACACTGGCGCAGGGCAAGGCCTCCACCCGTCGGCTGCTGGTCGAGTCGATGTCGCAGTTCGACGAGGCCGAGGCGACGATGAACCTGATCGTGATTGCGGTGCTGGATCGAGCGCCGCAGGTACGTCTTGCGGCAGCGCGAGCGCTGGATGCACGAAAGAGTGAACAGGTAATCGGGGAATTGCGTGGTGCGCTGGCTACGGAGGAGGAGTTCGTTCTGCGGAATGCGGCTTCGGCCCTCGGCGTGCTTCGTGCGAAGGAAGCGGTCGAGGACCTGATCCCACTGCTATCGACGACGACACATCAAAAGGTGCGCGTGGCCCTGCCGGTCTATCTGGACAGCGTGTATGACACGTTCGGATACGGGTGCCGGTATCGTTACGGCGGTCGGTCGGTGTACTATCGGCCGTCGTTCATCGGGGTGATCGGTCCGGCGTACCCGATGGGCACGGTGTATTACGACCAGGTGCAGACGGTCTCGGTGCATCGGACGGAAGTGCAGGAGGCGCTGATCGCCATCACCGGGGTGAATCACGGCTTCGACGAGTCGGCCTGGTGGGACTGGTTCAATCGGAACCGTGAGAAGCCCGCGCCCTGAAATGCGGAACGGCCTTTCAATTCTCAAGCGTCATTTCACAGGTCTTCTAGCCGACTCCGGCGGGTTTCTTCGCCGGCCCGGTGCCATTAGAATGTTTTGCCGTTAGGGCTTATATTAGTGTGGAATGAGCAGTGCCGACGGGGGACGCGGCGGGCAATTTACCCGCCGGACGGCCGGAATACACGACCCAGACGACCACCGCATGCCGGAGATCTTCGGCGCGGTGATCGACTCCGAAGGGAGGGACCGTGCCTCGAAAGAAGATCGAACTGGAGAACCACGTCGAGTCGTTGTCCATCCTCGATGCGGATGGCAATGCGGACGAGTCCCTGGTTCCCAAGCTGGAGCCGGCGGAGATGCGGAAGCTGCTTCGCGGGATGCTGCTGGCACGTCGGTATGACGAGCGAATGCTCAAGCTTCAGCGACAGGGGCGAATCGGGACTTACGGACCTGCACTCGGGCAGGAGGCGGCGTCGCTGGGGCCCGCGTATGTTCTCTCGAAAAACGATTGGATGATTCCGTCGTTTCGCGAGCCGGCGGGCATGCTCTATCGCGGCTGGCCGATGGACAAGTTGATTCTGTGGTGGGGGGGTAACGAGACGGGATCGTCGGTGCCAGAGGGGATTCGCGATACACCGATTTGCGTCCCGGTGGCCAGTCAGTGTTTGTACGGTGCAGGTGTCGCGTGGGGCTGCAAGCTCCGTGGCGACGGCACGGTGGCGCTCTGCTTCGTCGGCGATGGCGGAACCAGCGAAGGGGATTTTCACGAGGCGATGAACGTGGCGGGTGCGTTCAACCTGCCGCTGGTCTGCGTCATTCAGAACAATCAGTGGGCCATCAGTCTTCCGCGCAAGAAGCAGACGGCCTCGTCGACGTTGGCACAGAAGGCGCTGGCTTACGGATTCAACGGTATTCAGGTCGATGGCAACGATATCTTCGCCGTGTTGACGGCAGCCGGGGAGGCGGTCGATCGGGCGCGACGGGGCGGGGGGCCGACGCTGATTGAGGCGGTGACCTATCGGCTGGGCGTTCACACGACGGCGGACGATCCCAAGAAGTATCGCACGGAAGACGAGGTGGAGGCGTGGAAGTGCCGCGATCCGCTGGCGCGCTATTACAAGTATCTCAAGAAGCACGGCATCCTCGATGACAAGGCACGCGACATGATGGAGGAGGAGATCGCCGAGGAGATTACGGCGGCAGTGGAGAAGGCGGAGCGCTACGAGCCGGACGTCCTCGAACCATGGCGCTACTGCTTCGCGACGATGCCGAACTTCCTCGAAGGTCAGCTTGAGGAGTTTCAGGCGTATCTGGAGAGCGTCTCCGGAGGCGAGGGCCGTTCGAATCACAAGCGTTCGGAGCTGTCCGAGAACGTGCATTGACGACACAGGCGGCAGTATCGGCGGGCGGCAAGCCGTCGGCTTCAACCGCAGAACCAGCTTATTCAGGAAAGTGACAACGCTATGGCACAGATGACGATGGCAAAGGCGCTGAATCTCGCGATGCGGGAGGCGCTCGCGGAGGATCCGACGGTGCTCATTCTCGGGCAGGACGTCGGCCAGGACGAAGGCGTCTTTCGAATTACCGAAGGGCTGCTCAAGGAGTTCGGCCCTGAACGGGTGATTGATTTTCCCGTAGCCGAGTCGGCGATTGCCGGTGTCTCCGTCGGGCTTTGCATCGCCGGGTACAAACCGATCGCCGAGATGCAGTTTTCCGGCTTCGGCTATCACGCATTTCATCAGATCGAGAACCACGCCAGTCGCTTTCGCAATCGCACGCGCGGGCGATTTACCTGCCCGATGGTCGTGCGCATGCCGTACGGCGGCGGCATCCGGGCGATTGAGCATCACAGCGAGAGCCGCGAGGCCATCTGGGCGCATCTGCCGGGACTCAAGGTGGTCATCCCGTCAGGTCCGCGGAATGCGCGGGCGCTTCTTCGGGCGTCGATTTTCGATCCGGATCCGGTGATGTTCTACGAGCCGAAAGCAAGCTATCGCGCCTTCAAGGAAGAAGTGCCTGATGAGCCGGAGACGATGGAGATCGGCAAGGCCCATGTCGTCCGCGCCGGCAGCGATGTGACCATCATCTCCTACGGCGCGTCGATGCGTCCGGTGCTCGAGGCGGTGGATGAACTGGTGGACGAGTACCAGCTCGACCCGGAGATCATCGATCTGCTCTCACTCGTTCCACTGGACACGGAGACGATCACCGCGTCGGTGAAGAAGACGGGCCGGTGCGTGGTGGTGCACGAGGCGCCGCGGAACTGCGGACCGGCGGCGGAGATCATTGCCCGCATCGTGGAAAATGCACTGGAGTTTCTGGAAGCCCCGATCCAGCGTGTAACGGGCTACGACCTGGTGCTGCCGTTCTTCAACCTTGAGAAACCGTACATGCCGGATCCGACGAAGGTGATCACGGCAGTTCGAGAAGTGGTGAACTACTAAGAAACGTCGAAACGTCGAAATCTTGAAGCCGATCCCGGAGCGCCGGGACAATCCGTCGGCTTCCGTGGAAAACAGCTAGAAGGCACAACATGGCAAAGGAATTCAAGCTACCTGATCTTGGCGAGGGGATTCACGAGGCCCAGGTCGTCAACGTGATGATCAAAGAGGGCGACACGGTCAAGGAAGATCAGATGATCATGGAGGTTGAGACGGACAAGGCGGCCGTCGAGCTGCCGGTTCCCTTCGCCGGCGTCGTCTCCAAGCTGAACGTGAAGACGGGCGACACGATCAAGGTCGGCGCCGTGCTGCTTGAAGTTGATGATGCAGGCGGTGGGAAGGCCGCGGCTTCAAAGCCGGCGGCGGCGCAGGCACCCACAGAAACCCGCAAGGCCAGTGCCCCTGCGGCCGCGGTCAGCGCGCCCTCGATGCGCAGCGAGGCGGCGGCCGGCGCGGCTCGCGGCGGTGACGGATCGATGTCGCGCGGAGCGGCCGTGGCTGAAGCACCGCGTGGCGATGAAGGCCCGATCCCTGCGGCACCGGCGATTCGCCGACAGGCACGGGAGATGGGAATCGATCTGCGTCAGGTCCATGGCACCGGCCCCGGCGGGCGAATCGTCCGCGAAGACCTTGAGCGCTATTCGATCGCCGGCCCGAGCGGGCAGGGTGCGGCTCCGACGATGGCGCCGCCTGCGCCGTCGCGCACTTCAGCGCCTGCGCCGGCTGCCCGATCTCAGACCGCTCCGCCCGTGGCTTTGCAGGCCGGCGCGGAAGCCATGCCGGACTTCTCGCAATGGGGATCGGTTCGCCGAGAGGCCGTCCCGCAGATTCGCAAGACGATTGCCCGGGCGATGGTGCGCTCGGTGCAGACGATTCCTCATGTCACGCATGCCGACGAGGTCGACGTAACCGATCTGGAGGCCTTCCGGAAGGAACAGTCCGCGATCTTCGAGGAGAAGGGAGCGAAGCTGACGCTGACGGCGTTCGTGGTCAAGGCGGTGGCCGGGGCGCTGCGACAATTCCCGCAGTTCAATGCGTCTTTCGACGAGGCCGCCGGCGAGATGATCTACAAAGACTATGTGCATATCGGCGTGGCGGTCGATTCGCCCAAGGGGCTGATGGTGCCGGTGCTGCGCGATGCAGACCGCAAGGGGCTGCTGACCATCTCGAAGGAGCTCAAGGAACTGGCCGATCGTGCCCGTGAGTTCAAACTGGACATCGCCGACATGCGCGGCGGCAGCTTTACAGTCACGAACGTCGGCGCGCTGGGCGGGACGATGGCCACACCAATCATCAACTGGCCGGAGCTGGCCATCCTCGGCATGGGCAAGCTGGACTGGAAGCCGGTCGTTCGGAATGGGCAGGTCATTCCGCGGAAGATGCTGCCGCTGTTTCTCTCGTTCGATCATCGCGTGATCGACGGCGCCGACGGGGCGCGGTTCATCCGTGCGGTCATGGGCTACCTGGAAAGTCCGCTGAATCTGTTGCTGGTCTCGTAAGGCGTGGGTGGGCATGACGGAGGCCGATCGGGCGGAACTGGTGCAGCAGGCGGCAGGCGGCGACGGCGACGCCCTGCAAAAGCTGATCCTGCACTATCACGGGCCGCTGCAAGGCAAGATCGAAGGCCGGATCAAGGCCACGCTCCGCAGACACATCGACGCCGAGGACATCCTCCAGCAGGCCTACATCGCCGCGTTTGAGTCGATCGGCGCGTGCAGCTTCGACGGGCCGGGCGGTTTCTATAAATGGCTGGAGACCATCGCCGTCGAGCGGCTCAGCCAGGCCGAGCGCGACCTGCGCCGGCAGAAACGTGACATCGGCCGCGAGGTTCACGACGGCTCGCGGTTGCCCGCTTGGCGCAGTCCGGACTCATCCTATCCCGACCTCTTCGCACGTCTCTCCGACGGCGGCTCCACGCCCAGTCGACAGCTCTCACGGGCGGAAGCCGCTGCGGCGGTCATGACTTCCCTTGCCCGGCTCTCCGCCGACCAGCGGACGGTGATCCGGATGCGGTTCCTTCAGGACCGGCCGGTCCCCGATATCGCCGCCACGCTGGAAAAGTCCCCGGACGCGATCTACATGCTCTGCCACCGTGGGCTGAAGGAGCTTCAGCGCCTGCTGGGGACGGTTTCGGAGTTCCTAATCGCCCCTCAGCCTCGGTAATCGACGGCTTCATTTCAGGATTTTCCTCGTTAGCTCACTGCTCTAATGGCATTCGTTGAGTAGTAGTTTGTCATGTCAATACGACGTTGATTTGACTGACCGAGTCTGCGCGCGTGTAGCGCGTGGCTGTGCTTTAGTCTTTCGACATGGAGGCTATGATTATGAAGCGGTTTACCACATTGTCATTGCCGGAGTGGTTTTATTCGCAACCCACACTGCCATTGGAGAGCCACGAAGTGAGTGCGCACCCGCACCTAGCCTCGCCTTCAGTGAGGATACTCCCTCGGTTCAGACACACTCGAATGGTGGTCTTGTGGCGTATGATGGAAGGCTGTACCTGTGGGGCGGGATTTTTGGGACGACCAATACAACCCGTCTAGAGATTTACGATCAGGGGACGCAGACGTGGTCAGACGGAGCGCCGATGCCCGAGGCACTCCGCGGGATGGGTGAATTCGAGTTAAATGGTCTCTTGTACTCGGTCGGCGGCGAGCGGAATCCATCGGGCAGCTTTAGCAACAAGGTGCTTCGGTACGATCCCGGCACCAATACCTGGCAGCAGCTCAATAACTTCCCGACGATCATTTGGGATCCGCAGGCGGCTGTGTGCGATGGCCGTGCCTTCATGATCGGCGGCCGTCATGGTTACGGCCAGACGTACGACCATGTGTACGAGTATTCGCCCGGGACCGATTCATGGTCGCTTCGCGCGCCGATGCCGTATCACGTCATGAAAGCAGGCGTAGCCTGTTACGGTGGGCGCGTTTTTGTCTTCGGCGGTAATCACAAGATCAGTGAGGCCAGCAACGAGTGGGTTCGCCACGTTCAGGTCTACGATGTAGCAACAAATTCTTGGCAGTTCTTTGCCAATGCCATGCCTCGGCAGCATTCCGATGCTACGGCCATCGCCTACGGCAGCAGGATATTTGCATTTGCACATCGGGTGTTTGATGACGGTCTGGGCCAGTTTGTCGACAACGAATCAGTGGACATTTACGACCCGGTTGCTGATTCCTGGAGCCAGCAACCGCTGAGCTGGCCGCTCTACAACGGGATCCACACCAGCGCTGCCGGGATCAACCATCATGCTTACTTTGTCGACTGGTACACGCCGTCAAGTGAATACTCCAACCAAGTGTTCCGGGTCAACCTCACCGCTGGTACCAGCCAAGACTGCAACAGCAACGGCGTGCCTGACGAATGCGAGCCCGACTCCGACGGAGACGGCGTCATCGACGCCTGCGACGGTTGTCCGGATGATCCGAACAAGGTCGCACCCGGCGCCTGCGGCTGCGGCGTGGCCGATATCGACACGGACGGCGACGGGGTGCCGGACTGCATCGACAACTGCACGCTCACGCCAAACCCCGATCAGGAGGATTGCGACGGGGACGGCATCGGGGATGCCTGCGACGACGACATCGACGGCGACGGCGTTCCCAACGAAGTCGACGTCTGCCCCAACACGCCAAACTGCGAGTCGATGCCTGATGGCCGCCCGCGGCTCGACATGAACGGCGACTGCAACGTCAACAGTTTGGACATTCAACTCATCGTCGACGCGGTACTCGCGGGATGCTCCGCTTGCTCGGCGCCATGATTCTCGAGCCGGCCAGAGAACGGCAAGGCGTAGGCCCGGAGAATCCTTCGATCCTCCGGGCTCTGCCTTTTTTCCCTCTTGAGGCCTCGACCGTCCACCGAACTCGCCCCAAGCCCACGGAACGCGGTCCATTGATTCGACAGCGCTGCCCCGCGCCGGAGATCATCCATGCAAGTGGGTTTACTCCTCCCCATGAGACCGGACCGAGTTCCGTAGGCTTGAACGCGGCGCTCATATGACCCACAATTCCTCTCATGCGCGCATGGAGCGGGTGGTTCCACGTCAACGGTAACACCTATGGGACTTGGCTACGCGGCGACCCGCGCGGCTGGCGGGCACGCCATCACCGAGAGCACGTCGAAGGAGACTACAAGTGTCCACCCCCACCGGGAAAGTACGACCGGCTTCGCACCTCGTCTCAATCGCTTATGAGGCGATCGCCGATCCGCCTCAATGCTGCCGCACGGCGCATTGCCTGTCACGTTATGGTTGAATCTCTCTCTCGGCGGGGCGTCGAGGTGATCGCCCTGTGCGTGGACGATCATCACTATCACATCCTGGCTCGATTCCCCAAGCCCACGGAATTCGGCCTCGTCCATCGGGGCGGAAACATTTCTTCAGGTTCGGTAATCGGCGCAACGCCGGAAAAGGTTCAAGGCCGAGGGCCGAGTTCCGTGGGCTTGAATGCGCCGACGCGCAAGGACGGCAACGACATCCTGGCCGTCATTCGCCATCTCGTCGGTGTCGCAAAGAAGGAAAGCGCCCTTGCATTGTCGAAGGCGGGGCACTGCGAAAAGGGAGCCGGAGGCATCTGGGCCAAGCGCTGCCGCGCCTTGTCCGTGAAGGATCGCGCCCATCAACTGAACGTGTACCAGTACATCGTCGAACACGCGCAGCGCGGTGCCGCGGTGTGGACGTTTCGGGATCGGCCGCAATAAGCCCACGGAAATCGGTCCATTGATTCGACAGCGCTGCCCCGCGCCGGAGATCATCCATGCAAGTGGGTTTACTCCTCCCCATGAGACCGGACCGAGTTCCGTGGGCTTAAGGTGTCGGAGAAACAACGTGATCCTCGCTGACAAGCACCTTCCACTTCTCCCGCCAGAAGGAATCGGGCTTGGGGGCCGGGTCGTGGGGCATCTTATGGATGCGGACGATTTGCAGGTCGCGGTCCACGGTGACGAAGGCGCCCCATTGCTTGTCCGAGTGCTTGAGGTCAAGAATAAACCACGGGCCGGTCCCGTCGGTGACTTTCTCGGAGGAGCGGGCCAGTTGATTGATGCAGCCGACATCGTCGAGCCGGGGCGCTGCCAGCGTGCGCCGGACATCATCGGCATCATTGACAAAAGTGTTGTCATCCGTCGTCGACAGGTCGAGGAAGGCATAGGCGTGAATCGCCCGCGACGGCTTGAACGGCACGCGCGGCGAGAACGGCGGACCGATGCCCTCGCCTTCTTCGAGCATCTTTCGCGGGTCGATGATCATCATGTCAGGCACGATGTCCCACTTCGTCAGCGGCGGCGGGTCCGTCTCTCGCGGCTCGTAGAATCCGTCCAGCTTGTTATTGACTCCTTTGGCGACGATCGCATGGTGGCCGGGGCCGAAGAAGTCTCGCTCCAGCCAGATGGTTTTATGCACGTTATCGTCCGACCAATGGGGATCGCCCTGGTGCCAAAGTGTCGCTCGAATCGTGCGCGCCACGGGATCAATGATGCTGAACCTCGAAGGGTATTCCCCGATGTCGCTGGCAATGGCAATGACCTCGTCGCCCGGCAGGCCGTCCAGATCGGCGGCCATCAGACCATCGCAGCGCCAGCCGCGCGAGAGGTCGCAGTCGGGCCAGTTCAGGTCCGAAGACAGGTCCATGTCCCAAATCTCCTTCCCGTCGTCATCAAATGCGAGGATGGTCTTGTGCGCTTCGGGCGGAATCTCCGGCGCGGCGACGACAAGGGTCTTGCCCGTCGCTCCAAGTTCGACGGCAACGGCGGACTTGACGTGGTTCGGCTCATTGAATCGATAGAGCGGTTGCCACTGCGAGCTTGTGCCCCGCTGCACAACCACAAGATTGTCGATTCCCTTGGCGGCCGTAATCGGTGCAGACGCGCTGCCCAGGCCTGAGAAGAGCCACACGATTCCGGTGATGGCCGCGATCAGAAGGACCGCGCGTCCTGCGAACCGCCTCCGGCGTCGGCTTCGCTCGTAGGATGCCACGCGCCGACCGGATCGCAGGGCCGCGAGCACCTCTGCCGCGGTCGTGAAGCGGTCCTCGCGCCGTTTGGCCAAGAGACGCATCGCGATGCTGGCCAGTGCAGGGTCGCAGGTCTTGCCTTGTAGAGTCGGTTCGGGGGGATCGTTGCTAAGGATTTGATGAATGACTGCGGTCGGCGTCTCGGATCGAAACGGCACACGACCGGTCAGCATTTCGTAGAGCACGACGCCGGCCGAGTAGAGGTCGGTGCGATGGTCGATGTCCTCATCGCCACGCGCCTGCTCGGGGCTCATGTATTGCGGCGTGCCGAAGGATTGCTCCGGCAGGGTAAGCTTGGTCTGCGACGAGAGCACGCGCGCGAGGCCGAAGTCGGCGATTTTGAGCATGCCGCCTCCTTCGTCGTGATTACCCGCCGGCTTATCGAGCAACAGGTTCGCGGGCTTGATATCACGATGGATCAGCCCGGCCTCGTGCGCGGCAGCCAGGCCGCAAAGGATTTGTTCCGTCAGCTTACGGATGGCGTCCGCCGGCAAGGGCCCCTGCTCACGGATCATGTCCGCCAGGGTCGGGCCGTCGATATGCTCCATGGAGATGAAATGAACACCGTTGTGCTGGCCGACGGCGTGGATCGTCAGGATGTTCGGATGATGCAGTCCTGCGGCGGCCTGGGCCTCCCGCTGAAAGCGTGCCAGCGCCACGGCATCTTCGGTCATCTCGGGCCGGAGCAGCTTGAGCGCGACGAATCGGCGCAGCGCAGGTTCGTAGGCCTTGAGGACGATTCCCATGCCGCCGCGGCCCAAGTATTCGATGATGCGGTAGGGTCCAAGCTCGGCGCGGTACTCGGAATCGGCGGACGGCGCAAGCAGACCCTGACGCACGAGTCCTTCGATGGTCTGATCCTGCCAGTGGAGATTCCCGAGCGTGGCGAAGTGGTGCTTCAGCTCGCCCGCAATGTCGGGATGTTTCGCGGCGATCTGGTCATGGTCGATGGGTTCTCCTCGAGCGCAGCGGTCGTGCAGCTCGGACAGGATCCGGCCGATGCGCACCTCGCGCGTTTCAATCGGTGTTGATTGCTGTTCAGGCACAAACGAACCCGATACGAGCCCGGCTGCGTGGTCGCGATATGCGCCCGACGGTTGCAGCGATCGGCTTCCAGAGCGACGGGTGCCAGACGGCGGTCGTCGATAGAGATACAGGATATCAGATTTCTCGTCGGATGTCAGCCCGATGGCCTCGCGTGGAGTGGGTGGCGTGGACGAAGCGATAGTAATGAAGATCGAACACAGCTGGTCAGCGTATCTATCATGCGATTGAAAGACTTCGCAGATTGTGATTGCATCCGCGGTGGTCGCATGAAGGCCGTGACGCAGCCATGGGATTCGAATTACGGGCTGCCGGACCGGGACGGGGCTACGGAGAGAAGGCCACCGCCTGGCGTGTGAAACCGAATCAGCCGATCCTGCCGCTAAAGGGCCGCAGATACGTCGGTTGAGATTGCTCTGAAATACTTCGTTACAGCCATCGTGCAATACGTTAAAACGACATTTTGCGGCACGACCTCGCATATAACTCCGAAGGATTCTCATTCTGGCACGCAGTTTGCCGGTCTGTAACAGGCCAGTGTTCGGGCATGCCGGGCAGTCGCCTGCGAGCGCCTCCGGGTCGGCGTGCCGGGAAACCTACGTGCATATATGATCTGGCGCTGACCGGGTCGACAGGATGCTGAACATGCCGCTTGATTATCGCCGCCATCCGCTGGTTCGATTCTTCTCCAGCATTCGCGTGGGCGTCGGCCTGCTGGTGGCCATTCTGGTCTATGCCTGCTTTGCATCGGCCTTGCCGCAGGTGCGCGGCGCCGTCGAGATGACGGAGATGCAGATTTTCCGTCACTGGATCTTCACCAGTTTGATCGTGCTGTTCGCCCTTGTCCTGATCCTGGCGACCCTCCTGCGCATTTCATTTCGTATGGTAAATCTCGGTGTGCTGACGGTGCATACCGGGCTCCTGATGCTCGTGGTCGGGTCGATCGTTTACTTTGCGAGGAAGATTGAAGGCGACACGCTGGTCCTTTCGCCGAAGGTTCAGATTCTCAGTGTGTCCGGTGGGCAGGAGCGCCTCCTCGGCGAGGTCCTCGCGGAAGCGGGTCAGTCGTGGTCGAGCAACATGCCGGCGTTCGGCGGTGAGATTCGAGTGGATATCGCCGAAGTGGATCGCGACGAGATCGGTCTGCCGGCGAATGCTCTGCTCGTTGCGAAGATCGGCACGGAGTCGCAGAATCTCATTGCGAGCGCAGGCATGGATGCGGAACTGCTCAGCGGACGGCTCTTCGCGCGACTCAATCCATCTCGTCCGGTCACGAAATTCTACGACAACGAGACGGCGGCACTGTACATCCGCAAGGCGACGCAGGTGAGGCCGTCGAGCGTTTTCGCCGGTGCGGCGGACTGGTACACCATGTTGCCCATCGAGCGACTGCCGTATTACCGCGAGCGATTTCTCGATGAAGTTTCAGACATGGGTGTCGGCGCGCGTGCTGCGGCGAATGCCGGGGTGCTTGATGTCAACGGACAGCCCGTGGATTCGAAGCGGACGACGCCGGTCGCCGAGTTCGCTGGTATCACGCTGCCGACCGGCTGGCTCGAACACTGGCGAATGCCGGTCGAATTGGAACGCACTGAATTGCCGTTCGATATCCGGGTCACGGGCTATCTTCCTTACATCGCCCGAATGCAATTTCAGCCGGTCGATTCCGGCGGCGCGCTCAATCCCGCGGCGCAGGTTCGTCTGGCTGTGGGCACGACGACGATCGACGAAGTACTGTTCGCGTTATATCCGGCACAGTCGATGATGCCGCGCGGCATTCCGGTTGAGTTTCGCTGGTTCGAGAACGAAAAGGCCATGACGGAGTCGCTCAAGCCGATGGCCGGTCCGCATGAGCTTTACATCGAGGTGAAGGAGCCGCCGCTGCAGAAGACGCTGCCGATCATCACCGGACAGACAATCAAGCTGGAGGGCACGACTTACCAACTGGTCGTCAAGGATATTCAGCCGAACTGGCCGCTGATGACGCCGGGGTTTGAAGGCGCTTCGAGCCCGATGGCGTCCGTCGATGTGACCTGCGAGGGCAAGTCGTATAACCGGACGGTGATACAGCGCTTCCCGGAGCTATCGCAGGATATTGATGAGGCCGGCGTGCGGCATCGCGAAGGACCGTACGATCCGAATTTGATTCTTCGTTACCGCACCAGCGCCGCGGGCTGGGTAACAGTTGCAGCCGCGCCGGATGCTGTGCCGCAACTGGCTGTGTACAACACCAGCGGGGCGGTGGACGTGAAGCCGCTGACGGTCGGTGAGTCGAACCGCGTGCTGATCATGGGTTCGCCGGTGAACTTTTCGGTGATCTCCCTGATGAACCGTGCCGAGAGCGTGGCGGTGCCGGTCGTGGAGCCGCTGGAGCGACGGCGACCGAACATCGCGGCGCGGTCGGCCTCCGCGATTCGACTGGAGATCACGCCGAAGGGCAGCCGCGAGACGGACTCGATTACGCGCTGGTGCATGTTCAGCCAGTATCCGCTTGCTGAGCCGCATCCGATCCAGATTCGTCTGCCGGGCAGCAGCGATACCTACGAGATCATCTATTCACGTCTGGAGCGTGATCTGGGTGCGACGATCATTCCCGGCAAGCTGAGCGTGAAGTTCTTCCCGGGTCGGAGAAACGTGGAGTCCTGGCGAAGTGACTTTCTTGTGAAGCTGGGCGATGCACCGCCGGTGCCGGGCGCGGTCTACACCAACCAGACATGCAGCGTCGGCGATTGGACGCTCTATCAGAGTGGCGCGGCGGGTGATCACTGGAGCTTTACGATTCTCGGCGTCGGAAATCGGCACGGCATTTTCACGATGGTGATCGGCTGCACACTGGTGACGCTCGGTTGTCTTTTTGCCTTCTATGTGAAGCCGATTCTGATCAACCGAATCCGTCGGCGGAGTGAGCAGCACCGCATCTGCCGCGAGACGATCGACCCGGTCCTGAATTGGGACGAGATGGAGAAGGAATTCGAGGCCGCAGAGGAGCAAGCGCCGGTTCATTCGGCAGCGGGGACGCGCGCATGAATATCGTACGATCGACGATCATTTTCGTAAGCACTGCATTTGTGTTCGGCAGCTTTGCCGCGCCGGGCATCGCCGCAGACACGCCGATGACACCTTCCTTGCAGGCCGCTGCCATCGACGGGCAGATCGACTGGTCGCGCGGCAGACTGATCGCCGTGCAGGACGAGGGGCGCTACAAGACGCTGGATTCCTTCGCGCGCGAGGCGATGTCCGCGATGCACGGTCGCGAGCATCTGCCCGGCCTTTCGCCGATGGCATCGTTGTTCGAGTGGATCTTCAATCGTGATGCCTATCTCGACACACCCGTGGTTCGCCTCAAGGACAAGGGCGTGCGGATACACCTGTCGGCGCACATGTCGGAAGCCGCTCGACAGCGAATTCAGCAAACCGGGATGATGACGCTGCGCGAGCTGGAAGACCCGATGGTGCAGCGGCTGATCGGTGAGCTGGAGCCGTCGGCGCCGATGGTCACGGCCATGCGCCGGGTGCGCAACGCGGAGGCCGTTGCCCGCTTTCTGGATCGCATGCTGCGGATTGTTCCCTCGCCGGATGAATCCGCGGACGCGCCGTGGTACACAATGGGCGAATTGCAGGCCAATCTGCCTCCGGAGCTGCTCGCCAAGGGAGGCATGTTTTCTCAACTGCACGCCGGTCTCGGCTTTGCCGTGCCGGGCATCTCGCAGGAGCAGGCGCTGCGCGTGATGTCGCCGTGGGCCGGGCTCTGGCGCGGATGGCGCGAGGGAGATGCGTCCAAGGTGCAATCCAGCATCAATGCGCTGGCGGAAATCCTGCCGACGCTGGCCGCGGACGGTGTCTATCCCGCGTCTGCGCAGCGCACCGCTGAGGCGACCTACTATGCGTGGGGTAAGTTCACATGGGGTTACTGGCTGTACCTGCTGGGGCTTCTGCTCGCGGTGCCTGCGCTCGTGACGCGCTGGCGCGCGCCGTGGGTGGCGGCCATGACCCTGCTGGTGATCGCGCTGTCGGTTCATGCCGTGGGCATCGGCCTGCGATGGTTCATCCTCGGTCGCATTCCTGTGGCCAACATGTTCGAGGCGATCGTCGGCTCCGCGTGGATCGGTATCGTCATCGCGCTTTTGCTGGAGTTTCGCTACCGGACGCGTTTTTCCCTGATCGGAGCACACGCCACGGGCTTTCTCGCCCTGGTGCTTGCGGGTTACGTGGTGCCCGGCGGCGGCACGCTGACCACCATCATGGGCATTCTCGATGACGTGATGCTCCGGATTCATACGGTGCTCATCATCGCCTCGTACGCGCTGATCTTTCTTGCCGCGGTGATCGCCGTCATTTATCTCTTCGGTTACTACTTTCATCGCAATGCCGCCCGCTCCGCGGAGTTCGGAGGAATCGTCGCGGTCGTTGGTCTGGCGCTCTGGCTGGTGATCGGCCTGGTCTTCGCTTCGGCACTCGATGCAACCGGGGAGTGGGTCAAGAACCCGAAGGCCACGCGGGCCTTTCTTTTTGCCGCCGCGGGTTGTGTTCTGATGCTCTCGCTGGTGGCGAGGCCGGGGGCATCGCCGCGGGCCATTGCGCTGCTCGTCAGCATGTTCGTGATGAGTCTCACACTGGCGATCGGCAGCCATGGTTTTGCGCAGGGCATCGCGGTGATCATGCTTGTCGGCGGGATTCTCTGGACGTGTGGAAACCTACTGGGAATCGTATTACGCGGTCAGTCGGCGATTGGCGGGCCTGTGCCCGCACTTGCCGGTGCCGGTGCAGAATTCGGCGCGACGCACGATACAGATGCGATCTGGAATGCGCGCAAGCCGCTGCTTGCCGGGGCAATGCCGGGAGACCGAATTGAGCAGGCGGCGACGATGACGCGTGGCGGATCAGGCGGCAGTGGAGCGGTCGGGCCGTCGAGCGGACTTCCGCGATGGCTGCAACACGCTGACTGGAGCCATCTGATCATCCTGAACATGGTCTTCGTGATGCTCTTTGTCGGTACGATCCTCGGTGCCGTGTGGGCGGATTACTCGTGGGGCCGGCCCTGGGGATGGGACCCCAAGGAAGTCTTCGCGCTGAACACGTGGATCATCTATGCGATCCTGATTCACATGCGCTTCGTCACAAAGAACAAGGGGCTCTGGACGGCCTGGCTCTCAATTGCCGGCTGTCTGATGATGGTCTTTAACTGGTGCTTCGTGAATTTCTACATCGTCGGGCTGCACAGTTACGCGTAGAAATTCAGACGAATGGCAATCCGCCGGTCTTGACTTGTTCCGAACACCAGCACGCGGGCCTCGCGCTTCAATACCTTCTTCTGCTACGGACCATACGTGAAGTTCACATGGTTCACGCCGTGGCAGGCGAGGGTGCACGTGCCTGTGAATCGGCCGGTGCGATTGAAGAATCGGCGACCGCCGACGATCGTCACATCAAAGTTGATCAATGCGCTGTGCTGTGCAGGGCTCCCGGATACGCCGTGCGGCGCATGGCAGGCGCTGCATGGCGTCTGACTGTTGACAATGTGAACCCGATGAAATGAGAAGCTTTCGTCATTGAGGATCGACGTGCGGTCGTGGCACTGGTAACACAGGGCGTAGGCCTGCGGCGATTCCATGGTGAAGTCCGCCGTTTCGTAGTTGGCGTTCAGCAGGAAGCTGAATCGCGAGCCGTGCGGACCGTTCGGCCCGAAGCCGCCAAGTTCGCGGGCGTCCGGGTTGTTGTGGCAGTCCTGGCAATTGATCACCGGCTTGCTTCGTGCTGCCGGCAGCAGACTGGGAACGTCGGCGCTGTTCCGCGATGGGAACAGGACCGGGTGCGCCGATGCCGCCGTGGGGAGCAGTTGCCGACGGATGTTTCCGATCGCGTCGCGCTGGCGAATGATTCGCTGCTGCACCGGCACGGGGTTATCGGCGTGGCACTTGAAGCAGACTTCGTAGTAGAACCGCGCCCGATCCGTTCGATTGCCTGTCGCCGTGATGCCGGAGACGAAATCCATCCCCGGCGGGACCAGATTGCCGAGGACGTTGATCTGCCGCGAGGCACCGAGGGGATTTTCCCGAACGGCGTGCGGGTTGTGACAATCGACGCACTCGACATGGGGCCGCATGGTCAAGGGATCTTCAGCGGGGTCGTGAATGTCGATGAAGCGGTTGGTGCGATGGCCGCTGCGCTGGTTGAGCACGCTGGTCATGTCGCGGGCCGGGAAGCCGCTGTGGCAATCCATGCATAGATCAAAGGATCGTGCCCGCTGGAGACGCTCGCGGTGCGGGGCGTTGTGCGAGACGTGGCACGCATTGCACGCGGCGTCGGACATTGACGCGAATGGAAGCTGCTGACCGTTGGTCAGTGTGACCGGGACATTTTTGCCGGACAGGGCGTGCGCGCTCGCGTTCCAGCCGTCCATGCGGTGACAGGTGTTGCACAGGGCGCCCTGGCGATCGGTGATTCGAAGAAAGTTGCCCAGCTCATTGTTGTGCGGATCGTGGCAGGCGATGCATTCGAGCTCGCCGCGCGGGCCGAGCTTGATTCGATCGCTGACCAGATCGGGTGAGCGAAGCTGCCGGTCGCGGTTGGAGAGCTGACGGTCGAAACGAAATCCGATGGGGTGATCGTCCGACAGGTCGTTGGTCAGGTTGCTCGGGCCGCTGGGCATGAAGGTCTGGTTCATCACGATCGGGTCCGTGGCCGGTCGGCTCTGTACGAGGCCGAGCGCGATGCTGCCGTCGTGGCAGGAGAGACACATCTTGCTGGCCCCGCCGGGCTGATCCATCCGGGCATCGAGCGTGCTGCTGGAGTAAATGCGATAGTAGGTTGTCGGGTTGTAACGGTTCCAGAGCGGTGCCTGCGGGTCGGCGTTGTGCGGTGTGTGACAGAAGATGCAGACTTCGGTTTCGTTCAGGGCGCGCACCGTGCCGCGACCCGATGCAGAGAGATTGTGCGGCGAGAGGAGGACACTCTCATCAGCGAAGGCGCTCGTGACGACGCGCAGCGATCCGATCAGTGCCAGCAGTAAGCCGTGTCGGAATACTCCGCAGGCCTTCGTGCGCCTGGCAGGTGAGCACGGGCCGCTATCGGACTTCATCGATCGTCGTCTTGTGCGCATCACGTCCTTCATGGTCATTCACGGGTCTGCATCTGTCGCAGATATTGAAACACCTGAACGCGCCGGTTGTATGTGTCCGCCACCCAGATTCGATCCTGTTCGTCGATGAAGATGCCGGACGGCAGATAAAACTCGCCGGGGCCGCGTCCCTCGCCCCCCCAGGCCATCAGCAGGCGACCCTGCTCGTCGAAGATCTGCACATTCTCAAACTGGCTGTCGAGAACGTAGAGATGCCCCTCGCTGTCCACGGCGACATCGCGCGGCAGAGAGAAATCGCCGGCGGCATCGCCCTTGCGGCCGAACATGCGGCGCGGCTGACCGTCGTCGGCAAGAAGCTGCACACGGAAGTTCATCGAGTCTGCCACGGCCAGACCGATCTGCGGACTCCAGCACATTCCCGCCGGGTAGTTGAACTCTCCCAGACTTTCGCCGCGCCGGCCGACGCGACGCATCTCGCGACCGTCGGCGTCGAAGGCGATGCATGCTTGCAGTGCGGTATCAAGCACCCACAACTGCCGGGCCGAAGGGTTCCATGCGAGGGCGGTCGGGCGCTGAAGCAGGCCGGTTCCGATGGTGCGGACGAATCGCCCATCGGCTTCGAAGATGAAGACGGCCGCCCCTTTGCTGTCGGCCACGGCGATGCGATTGTCAACCACGGTCACGCATGCCGGCCACTGGAAGGACTGCTGGGGTGGACCGGTGATCGTCCGAAAATCTCTCGAGACTATATCCAGTATGTATACAGCGTGATTCTGGCCGTCGGCGACGTAAACACGATCCGCATGGGCGACAACGCTGGTCGGCGTGGAAAAGGCGACTTGCGGTTCGGGCCCGGCCAGCAATGACTTGAGCCCCCACGCCTGCGGTTTGCCCAGACTTTCTTCGCCGGTGAGTTCCCCGATATAGCGGATGCGCGGTATGTCCGGCCGTGGTGGCCACTCGCGCGACGGTGAGACTTCGGGGAAGACCGGACGCAGCGGCTGCTGGCAGCCGACGGCCACCATGCTGAGCAACAGGATGGTCGACATGCGAATCATCCTCTCGGCCTCCCGATGACCGGAATCTCCCGGCGGACTTTGATCCACAGCGCGAGCGTGTTGTCGGTGGACGTGGGCAGATCGAGCATGTCGTACTCCGCCTCGACGAGAATCGTGAAGAGTCCGATGCGATAAGAGACGGAGGTGGTCAGGTCCACGCCCTGCGTTTCTCCGAAGAGTGAATCATTCTGGTAACGATACAGCGCCGCGGAGTTCGACTCCAGATTGCGACCCAGAACGTAGCGATGGGAGAGTCCCAGGTCGACCAGCGTGGACGCGCGCGGTTCCAGCGGGCGCAACCCCTCGAATCTGAAATAGGATGTCGCGCCCCGGGCGTTGAGCTGGTGCTGTTCATTCTGCAGGAGCGTGACATCGCCGTTTACGTGGACGGCGTGATAAGGATCGACGCCGTCGTCATTGAACTCGTATTCCGGGCCGATCGACCATCGCTCCTGCCGGTAAATCGCACCGATACGGTGCCGATTGACGTTGCGATCGCGGAACAGCAGGTAGCGCTGCGGGTCGATTCGTTCATCCTGCCAGCTCATGGCGTAGTAAGGAGTCAGGCCCATCTCAAAGGCCTGCTGAACACGCAGGTCGATCCGATCGCGGTCCACGCGAAAATCGTTGAAGGCCCGGTAGGTGTAGCTGACCAGGACCGTCTGCCGGTCGGTGATGAAGCCGCTGGGGATGCGCTGCAGCGCCGTCAGGTCGCGTGTGCGAATGACAAAGTAGTCTCGACCTTCGAGATAGATGCGAATGCCGTTCGGATCGCGGACGATGATCGAAAAGCGGTCGATCTCGCGCTGTGCCAGGTAGGTCGGCAGGGGATCGCGAAAAGTGACGGATTCATCCAGCACGACTCCGTGACGTCGGCCGTCGTTAGTTTCGGACTGGGAATGAAGATAAGAGAGGTTGCCGGAGAAGTTACCCCAGCGGTTTTCCTTGTTGAGTGAGAAATTGGTAATCCCGCCCCATTCTTTGTAGTCGGCATTCTCATCGGTGTCCTGCCGAAGCCCATACATTCCCAGCGAACTGGTGAGGAGGTTTTCGAGCTGGTGCGTAATTCCCCAGTCGCCGCGGTGGGTCTTCGTACGGAGTTCATAGAAGCGCTGATCAAGATACTGGTAGCGGTAGGTGGTGAAGAGCGAATCGGTATGCTGAAGCCGGAGCTGGGGGGAGAACTCGTACGCGTCGCGGGCCAGGTCGCCTCGCTCCTCCTCCAGCCGTATCAGCGTGTCGAAGCGGCTGCGCTTGTCCACACCGAACTGGATCGAGTCAGACAGGGCGAAGTAGTTTCTCGTGGTATCGAAGCGCGTCTTCGTTCCGCTGTATCGGTCGCTGCGCCGTTCATACTCGTACTCGATGTTCAGCGCGTGATCGTCCGTCGGCTGCCAGGTGGCTTCGTAGCGGAACGTGTCCTCACCCTGCTCCTCCTGATCCTGCAAGTACCAGTTGGCCGAGCGGCTGCTGAGCTTGTCGAAAAGATGGTCGAATGTCAGCCGCATGGGCAGTTTCGGATCGTTAAAGAAGACGCCGGCGCCGTAGCGCTCGCGCGTACGGTCAAGACTCGGCAGAAACGGCCGGGGCACGCGGTCGTCCAGGAGTGAGGCGTAGCCGGTGGCGGAGACTTTGCCGGCGGGAAAGGCCTGCAATCGGAGATCGTACTCGAGAATCGTGCCGTGGGGCGTCTTGGTCTTGTCGAAGAAGAGCCCGGAGCCGCTTTCCGTATAGCGTTCCTGTGACAGACCGCCTCGTATCATGGCGTCGTATTGCAGCACGCGTTCATCGATAATATTTCCACGTCCCGTGAGACTCATCGTCTCCTGGAAGAGATACTGCTTGTTGGTCTGCGCGAATCGTGGCACGCCACGATCCTGTGCGTCCGTCCGCACGGTCCGTCGCTGCAGTTCGCCATCGAAGCCGAGTTCGAGGGTTAATTCGTTCAAGCTCATGTACGGGTGCGTCGGGCGCGGGGCGTCTTCGACCGGCACCGTCGTTTCACCGTTCGATGCATCGTCGACGGAGGGCTCGCGGCCGGCAGCGCGCACCGGTCGAGCCCAGCAGACGCAGCAGACTCCCAGGAAGATAAGTGCGGTCGGAAACCTCATGCGCAACCATGACGTCGCTCAGCGACGGGCAACGGGTACGGTTCCTCCCGGGCTGACGAGGCGGCCAGATCAGGAGCAGGCCTCGCTTGTGCGTCGGGTTGATTGATATCGCAAAGTATCGCCCACGGACGCACGCTGTCCAGCGGGACGACGGCCTCGATCGCCGATGTGATACCCGGTGACTTAACAGCGACTTTCGAGGACGATATATTCGGCGGCACATGCAACCGGCGCGACACCCACGACGACTGGCAATCTCCGGACCGCGACGCCTGGCGGCCATGTTCGGCGTCGCTGCCCTCGTCGCGGCCTTGATCGCCTCGTGTGCGGAAAATAGCTCGTCGCAAAGCGAGATTTCCGAGTACGACACGGAACCGGCACCCGCGCGTCTCGCATCCGTGTCCGAAATCCAGAACCTTCTGGCGCGCGGCCTCATTGGCAGCGCCCACGATTTTCGGCAGGACGACGGTCGCCCGCTGGACCTCTGCACGCCATGTCATACTCCACACATCGCCGTCGGCCGCGCTCCGCTGCTCGACAAGCGACCGCAGGATCTCGTCGCGCTTCGGCCGTATCAGGCGCTGGGTGTCGAGCTGGACGACAGCTCGCTGCTCTGCCTGAGCTGTCATGACGGCGTCATGGCCAGCGATGTCTTCAGCTTCGCGCATGCCACACAGTCGCCGGTCCCGCTGGGAACGTCGTGGATCGGCACCGGCAGCTTGTCGAGCCATCCGGTCGGCGTGAGGTATCCGCTGACGCAGGATACGTATCATCCAGCGTCTGCGGTGACTTCGGATGGTCGGATCAGGTTGCCCGATGGCCGTGTGCAGTGCGTTTCCTGTCACGATCCTCATAACACACATCGTGTTCGCGGTATGCTGGTCCGATCGAATGACGGCAGCCGGCTCTGCCTCGCCTGCCATCGCCTGTAGGGGCCCCACGTTGAAGCCAGGAGCCGGAGCATCCCGTTCACAAACCGTCGTCGCCGCCGGTATTGCGCTCTCGACGATGTTTGCGATCCTCTTGCTGTCGCATCTGGGCGCCTGTTCGATGGATGAAGCGCGGATGCGAGCAACGCTCGCGGGCGCCACTTACCCACCGGCGCCGCAGCCGCCGCGTGCGGTCGCGCTGGGCAATCTGCGCAGTGGTCCCGCGCCTTCAGACGCGAAAGTGCGGATGTCTCTCTTACTCTTCGGCGAAGAACCCGAGTCGCCTCTTGCCTTCGTTCGTCCACTGGTCGTGGGGCTCGACCGCGGCGGGGTTTTGGTCTGCGATGCGGCGCTCGGCGCGGTCCTGCGCTGGGACAGCCGGACGACGGAGCTTAAGCCGGCCAGACTATCGCCACGTCCAGCGCGTCCCGTGGCGGCCGAAATCGCCCCGAATGGCGATGTTCTCGTTGCGGATGCCAGGAACGCGGCGGTGTATCGCTACGACTCGCGTGGCGAGCTTGTGCTTCAGTATTCAACGACGAACTTTCGGCCGGCGGCGATGCTGTCGGTGGGTGACGAAGTCTGGGTGACGAACGTGCTGGGACATCGTATCGAGGTCTTCGACGCCGGAAGCGGGCGTTATCTGCGATCGATCGGGCGGCGAGGTGGTGGGGCAGGTGAGTTTGGCGCGCCGCTCGGTCAGGCGCGACGGCCCGACGGCCACGTCTGCGTTGTCGACGCGCTCAATGCGCGGGTGCAGGTGCTGAACCCGATGGGGGAGCATGTGCGAACGATCGGCGGGCCCGGTGATCTGGTCGGATATTTTGGTCGGCCGAAGGGGGTGGCCGTGGGACCGGACGGCACGGTGTTTGTGACCGATGCGGCCAGTCAGCGCGTGCACGCCTTCGATGCCGATGGTCGGGCACTACTGGCCTTTCCGGAGCCGGGTCGGCGATCGAGCGACGCGCAGCAGATCGGGATGCTTTCGGTTCCCGGGGGCATCTGCATCTCCGCGACGAGTCCGCTTCAGGACCCCATGCTGCCGGACGGGTTCGAGCCGGCGTATTACGTGCTGGTTGCCGAGCAACTGCTGCGGCCGGGCGTTCGCGTGTACGCATGGGGCGGGTCGAGTACAGCGAAGCGCGATACCAATGCGGCACATTCGGCTGAAGTCGTGGCGCCGTGGCGCGAGGGGCAGGCAGTCAATCCGCACTGGTCGGCGTCAAGTTGCCATGTCTGCCACGCCGTGCAGGGAGGAGAGATCGTTCCGCGCCGATTACTTGCCGATGCCATGCAGCCGGCCGGAAGCGAGGCGTCGATCGACGCCTCTCCCGCGACTGCGGATGCGCTGTGCCTTTCATGTCACGACGGTTTGCGCGCTCTGGCAGAGTCGCATCCGGTCGGTCGTATCGCCCGGACCGCGATGACCGAAGCGCCGCGCGACTGGCCGCTTGTCGAAGGTCGGCTGGGCTGTCTGACGTGCCACGACGTCGCGCGGCACTGTGATGCTACGGTTCGCCGGCCGACGGCGAACTCCTCGATGCTCCGCGCTTATGATGCGGCAGACCCGATGCAACTTTGCGTGCAGTGCCATCGGGCCGACGAATCGTGGCGAACCAACCCGCATCGAAATCTGGATGCGGATGGTCAGATCATCGGGGCGTCCTGCACGATCTGTCACTCGCAGACGCCTCCCATTGTCTCTGACGGACATCGTCGCAATGAACCGATGCTGCATGTCGATGGCTCGCAGCTCTGCCTGACCTGCCATCGTCGGCATTGGGATGTATCGCCGTTGGGGCACATTGATCGTGTCGCAAGTGAGGCGACGCTTTGCGTCATGCAGGCCCGCGCTGCAGAGGGCGGCCCGGCATCCGGCGGCAACGGATTTACGCCGTCGAACACAGGTTCGCCGCAGCACCCGTTGCTGCCTCTCTCGAAGAACCGTGTGACGTGTTACACCTGCCACAACCCGCATCAGCCGGGCCTGTTTCCCGACGATTCGCCGATGAATGTCGTTTCCACCGCTCCGGAAGATGCGCACGCGTCGCTTCGCGTTGGCAGCGAGACGCTGTGCATCGAGTGTCACGCAAAGTGAGTGCGTACCCTTGACGCGGTCAACCGATGTTCCAAACACAAGTGGCAAACCACAATTACCAGTCACGGTCCAGCGGGAGGCCCAGTTCGCGCTTCTTGTCGATCATGCGGCGGAACTGTTCCGCCGTCGATTCCTCGCAGTCGCCGCCCCAGCATTGTTCGTACGCCCACTCGTAGAAGGCCTCCCACGCGGCGTCTTCGTCATGTGGCAGCGGCAATTCGTCCTCCTGTGACACCGGCGAATCGCCGGTGTCGACTTCGTCCACGGCGTCTTCTTCAGGGGACTGCAGAGCTCCGCTTTGCTCCGATTGCGTCGCCGACTCGCCGCCGCCTTCGCCGTCGCCCATCATGAACGACTCGCCCTCGCACTCGTCGGGGATGCCGTTCTCGTTGACATCCTCGCTGATCTCGGCGGCGATGTCGCAACCATCGGGAATCCCGTTCTCGTTGCAGTCGTCGCAGGCGGGATCGTTGTCACAATCGGCGAGGTCGCACTCGTCAGGTATGCCGTTCTCGTTGCAGTCGAAACTCCCAAACGGTGGACCCAGCTTGAGATCGCACTCGTCGGGATACTCGTTCCCGTTGCAATCCGGGCTCACCCACTCATCGCCGTCGGGGTCGCTCGGGTCCACGTCGCAGTCGTCCGGCACGCCGTTTTCGTTGCAGTCGTACTCACACTCGTCGGGGATGCCGTTTTGGTTGCAGTCGGCGCTGGCCTCCGTAAGGATGTCGTAGTCATCCGGCACGCCGTTCGTATTGCAGTCCGGCTCGCATTCGTCCGGGATACCGTTCTCGTTCAGGTCGGCGCTCGTCTCGTTGGCGATGTCCTCGTCGTCCGGAACTTCATTGCCGTTGCAGTCGATGATCTGGATTTCCAACGGCGGCAGTTCGCAAGTGTGGAAGCCCATCAGCAGTGTGGCGACGAAGCAGGGAATATCTTCGACGGTCACGTCGCCGTCGTTATTCAGGTCGAACGGACACAATTCCACCAGACTGAAACACTGCTTGGGCGGGTTGGTCGCGAGCAGGAAGTCAACGAACGGCTGGATATCCAGGCCGTTGATAAAGCCGTCGCGGTTCACGTCGCCCTTGTTGCAGGGATAAGCGTTCTCCTGATTTTCTCTGATGAACTCCGGAAGTATGGTGACGCGCAGTTCGTTGTAGTTGTCTTGAAAGAATCCGCCTTGATGGAGTCCTCCCCGACCCTCCCAGGCCACCATTGCCTGCCCCTGTGCGCCGTAGACGACGGTATGTCGGCCACTTTCCGCGAGCCGCCTTACTCCAGAGCCGGCATCGCCGATCGGCTGGTTGGAGACGTTGACACGAAAGTCTTTTCCCATCGGTCGGCCGTCAGCATCGAAGTAAATTCCTTGAATCTGCGAAGCCACGCCGACCGCATCGCCCGTTGAATTCCAGACGACGATGAATCGCCCGGCGTGCTCCTCCTCCATCGTCAGGGCGACCGAGGGGTGCGCCGCCGCCGGCGCGTGCGGTGAAAGGCCGCTGAGTGAGTAGGTATCGACGGTAAACGACCCGGCCGGCCCCTCGCCGGCGGCCGGGTCCGGGTCGCGCAGGCCAGCGATGGGGTCGAACTTGAAGCGGCGGGCGTAGATATGTGCAATCTGGAAACAGTTCTGGAGACTGAACCCCGCCCAGACGACAACGACATTGCCGAAGTCGTCCATGGCGACGGCGGGGGAAACTTGATCGGAAAGCAAAAGCTCGGTTGTAGGGTCATTGACCAAGACGGCATCGCCGATCGGCGTTCCTCCCGCGCTGAAGGCATGAAGCATGATATCATACGTAGTATCTGCAGCGCTTGGTTCCTCCGGCTGCGCCCAGCTTACCACGTAGTACCCATCGGACCTCATGCTCAGGGCCGGCTGCCATGCCCGGCTGCAACCGAAGCCGAGGACCGAGCAATCACATGATTCCACGGGATCGCCCTCATCGCGGTTCGGGCCGTGCAGCGCCGCGTTTTCGTCCGGTGTGGGCGGACACATGAAAGTGTCGTGGTTCTGCCATGCGACACGAGACGCGCCGTTCGAAACACCTGCGGACGGCGCCGAGTTCACTCGTGTGTCGGACGGCGAGACAGGAATGCCTACGGGATTAGGCGGGGAGTCAATAGAAAAGAAGCTTTGCTGTAACAATACTCCTTCATTGGGTACCTGTTCACAGGGACCCTCAGGACAGGGGGGCCATCGGCACTCGCCGCATGCGGTGATCCAGGCCAGATGGACGTTTCCCGAACGACTGACGGCGACGGATGGCTGGGAGTGCGTCTGGCCGAGGGCAGTGAACTGTTCGTCGAACTCGCTGATGAAAATGGGCTCATTACCCCACGGGCTGCCGTCAGGGAGGAACCGCCTGGCGAGAATAAGATCGGCGGACCAACCGACACGTGCCCTGTAGGCGACGATGAACCTTCCGCAGTCTTCGATTCCCACCGTCGGCTCCCAGTAGTGAAAGCCGGCGTCGACGAGATAATCGTCGTAGGTGATGAGACCCAACGGGTCGCACTCAGCGATCGAACCGTCTGGAAGTGCTGTGAGGATAGTCAGGGAGACAATGAGAATAAAGCCAGTTGTCGTTCCAGATGTACGATGTTGACTTGGCATTGAAGGTCTCCTTTCCCCCAATGACTGCGAAACTGAACAGGTGTCTATCCTTTAACTCGGTCATTCAAATCTCAAATCGTCCTGCGACAGCGAAATACGACGACGAGTCAGAATGGTAAGTATGACGAGTGCGAGCAGAACAGAAGTAGTCGGTTCGGGAATCAAGAGTTGAAAAGCCGTGTCACCCACAATTGTCGTTTGTCGCCAATCACCGGTTGTTTGATTGATGAACGCCTGACCATTCAAATTAGCAAGAGAGAACTCCCACCGAAACCGTGAATCCGGGGCACCGATCTGTACGACTTCCAGCCAATATCTCGTGTTTGCGGCCAGAGGAATCGGCGTTGAAAGTTCTGCCTCGAAGAAGAACTCACGCGGGATAATTCCTGTAAGGACCTGACGCCCCGTCCAAGTCCGCGATGGGTTATTGAAGTACTCTTCGCGGATGATGTTGTTGTCATCCGGCAGACCATTGCCGGGTCGGGAGTCGTAGAAGCGGACGCGCATCGTCTCCGACGAGGGTGGATTATCGTCGTTGTAAAAACCCCACCAGTTGACCTGCACGATCGTCGCCGGCGTAGCGAGCGTAAAGTCATCCGCCACGCGCTGCCAGGTTCCCGGGAAGTTGGGGTCGAAGAACTCGGTGTCCGATGCGAGGCCGCCCGTATTGTGCGGCTGGTGATCGACGACGATAAGCCCCGCACGGGCTGCGGTGGACAGGGCGGTCAGCAGGATCGTAACCCCAACGGTTATCACGCCTTGGTGGATGAATTTGTTCATGTGCTTCGACTCCCGGCTCCTTCCCAATCATAGGCCCGCGGCTTGGGGCTTGGGGCTTGGGGCTAGGGGCTAGGGGCTAGGGGCT
>JRYF01009960.1_pt1 | contig 35261 bp, 30 predicted proteins | sample 235331 | NCBI WGS metagenome assembly JRYF01 (sample SAMN03074217, study PRJNA261475) | activated sludge metagenome | biome: Wastewater Treatment Plant; feature: Wastewater; material: Activated sludge; isolation source: activated biomass of a wastewater treatment plant treating hydrocarbon... ...
ATCTTTATTTTTTCTTTTTACTCTGGCAACTACCTCCTGGCAGGCATCTCCGGGGGAATAACCATTTCTCATCAGCTCAACCACCATGGCACTTCCGGCCACTTTAATAATTTCTTCTCCCAATCCTGTGGCACAGGCTGCACCCACTTCATTATCCACAAATAGACCTGAGCCGATAATAGGAGAGTCTCCCACCCGGCCTCTCATTTTGAATGCCATTCCACTCGTCGTACAGGCGCCTGATAAATTTCCTTGATGATCCATAGCAATCATTCCTATGGTGTCATGGCGTTCTACATTGATTTTAGGCTCGTATTTAGAATTAAGTTTCCAGTTTTCATATCTTTTCCTTGAAACTTCTGTATGCAAATCTTCCGGTTTAAAACCTTGTTCAACAGCAAACTGATGTGCTCCGGTGCCAGCCAGCATCACATGGGGGGTATCTTCCATGATTTTCCTGGCGATCGATACCGGATGTCTGAAATCTTCAAGAAATAATACCGAACCTGCATTGCCATTTCCATCCATTATACAGGCATCCAATGTTATAATTCCTTCCCTGTCAGGGAGAGCACCTATACCGACCGTTAAGTTAGTTGGGTCGGCTTCAGCAACTTTGACGCCTGCCTCTACAGCATCCAGCGCAATACCTTCATTAATCAGTATCTGCCAGGCAGCTTCATTGGCGGGTAATCCTGAAGACCAGGTAGAAATGACGATGGGTTTAAGCTTTGACTGATCCTGCTTCATTGAAGAATCTGAATTCAAAATATCTTTACATGATAGAAAAAAAAGGGGTGATGTGAGCCCCCATTTTAACAAGGATCTTCTGGTGTGCATTATTGTTGGTCATTTGTTTTGAATCATAGACCTTGCAAACATAATCTAAATATAGGGGTATGATTTAAGAATTAAAATTAATTTTGCGGATTTTTTATCAATTCCTGTTATGTTCATTGAGATTGAACCGATTGGGTAAATAATTTAACAGATTTTATAAATATAATATGAGAGAATCCATAAGGAATATAGCCATTATAGCTCACGTCGACCATGGTAAAACTACATTGGTTGATAAAATAATCGATGCTTGCAAGGTATTGGATGACAGGCTTGAACGAACTGAATTATTGCTTGACAACAATGACCTGGAAAGGGAAAGAGGAATAACCATTTTGTCAAAGAATGTGTCTGTGAATTATAAAAATACTAAGATCAACATCATTGACACTCCCGGGCACGCAGATTTTGGTGGAGAAGTTGAAAGGGTGTTGAGAATGGCAGACGGAGTATTGTTGTTGGTTGACGCTTTTGAAGGGCCCATGCCCCAAACCCGTTTCGTATTGTCCAAAGCCATAGATTTAGGGCTAAAGCCTATAGTGGTTATCAATAAAGTCGATAGAGAAAACTGTACACCGGAAGAGGTTCAGGGGGAAGTATTTGACCTGATGTTTAACTTGAATGCTACTGAAGACCAACTGGATTTTATTACTTTATTTGGTTCAGCCAAATATGGATGGATGAGTTACGACCACAAAGTGAGAACTTCCAATATTACACCTCTTTTGGATGCAATTATCCACCATATCCCTGATGCACCTTTTGTAGATGGAGGAGCTCAGTTTCAAATTACCAATTTGGATTATTCCAATTTTCTTGGTCGTATTGCTATTGGAAGAATATATAGGGGTGAATTGTCTGAAGGCAAGGATTATATGATTTGTAAGAAAGGTGGAGTGCTGAAAAAGATAAGAATAAAGGAATTATATGGTTTTGTCGGTCTTGGCAGAGCCCGGGCTCAAACGATGTATGCAGGAGATATTTGTGCTGTAGTGGGTATTGATGATTTTGAAATAGGTGATACGATAGCATCGGTTGATAATCCTGAAGCTTTGCCTCGGATTGAAGTCGATGAGCCCACTATGAGCATGTTATTTACGATCAATACTTCCCCATTTTTTGGTAAAGAAGGGAAATTTGTTACCTCCAGGCATCTCAGAGACAGACTGTATAAAGAGACCGAAAAAAACCTGGCTTTGAAAATCGAGGATACCACAAAAGAAGATCAATTTATTGTCTTTGGCAGGGGCGTTTTGCATCTTTCTGTTTTAATTGAGACCATGCGGAGAGAGGGATATGAATTGCAAGTAGGAAAACCCAGAGTAATTATAAAAGATATCAATGGAGAAAAACATGAGCCTGTTGAAACACTGGTTATTGATGTACCTGACAATTATTCAGGAAAAGCCATTGAGATGATCACCCAAAAGAAAGGTATTTTATTGGCCATGGAAACAAAAGGGGACCTGCAGCATTTGGAGTTTGAAATACCATCGCGTGGCTTAATCGGATTAAGAAGTCAATTATTAACAGCTACAGCAGGAGAAGCCGTTATGAACCATCGATTTAAAGCTTTCGAACCATTTAAGGGGGAAATAGAATCAAAACAAAAAGGAGGCCTGGTATCTATGGAGCAGGGTCAGGCATTGGCTTTTGCTTTAAATCGCCTTCAGGAAAGAGGACGGTTCTTCATAGAGCCTGGCGAACAAGTGTATAAAGGCCAGGTACTTGGGGAGCACACTCGCGATAATGATTTGGAAATCAATGTCATTAAAGGAAAAAAATTGACGAACATGAGAGCTTCCGGGTCTGACGAAAATGTGAAACTTGCTCCTAAAATCCGCTTTTCTTTAGAAGAAGCCATGGAGTATATACGAGATGACGAGTATTTGGAAGTCACTCCATTGAATTTGAGAATGCGTAAAATCTAAAAATCTATTCAACGAAAAATTAAAGCTTGGGGATTTGCATTTCTCGAACACTACTCATATATTTGCAACATTGTTTCATTTAATAAATATTAATGCCATGTTTATTCGTTCATTTGTCCTTTTTTTATTCATTGGGACCATGTTAATTATTAGTGCTGGTTGTCACAGTCATGATGATGAGCTTTCAGATATTGAAATCAGGTTTATGACACCTCAAAACGGCGATATCATATCTAATGCATCGAATGTTATGATCCGGGTTGAGATCGAAGCTGATCCTGAGAATCACGATATCGATGTAGTGTTATACCCACATAATAACAGCAGCAATAAGATTATTGACTGGCACAGGCATACCCACGATCAATTAGTAGTTTTTAATCAAGCGGTGGATCTCTCATCTTATCCTTCCGGTACTGTTTTTCACTTGGATGTGGAAGCGTGCAGAGACCATGATTGCGAGACTATTGTAAGGCAAGGAATAGAATTTTCCATTCAATAAATCTTGATTTAAGTTGTTGTTTGTATTAATGAGCTGCCGGTTCTCCGCCGGTGGCTTATTTTGTTTTTAACAAAAAAATCTACTAACCTTTTGCTTTTTTGCTTATTCCTTATCTTTAAGGTTTAAATAAAAGCAAATAATGAAGAACTCACCCTTGTTGGATCGGTTGCAATCGCCTGGTCCTAAAAGAATACTTGCTCTCGATGGGGGAGGGATAAGAGGTGTATTGACTTTAGGTTTGGTTTATAGGAATTTCAGTTTTTAATTTCTGAAATACAAGAAAAATTGAAATCCATGAAATTGAATTTACAAAAAAGATATAAAGATTTTGGATGTGCCCCGGTTCAATAATATATCAGGGATACATTCATCTACTTTCATTGGGTAGAAAAAATCAGTTAATTTCTATTGTTGTTATGAAAGAGTTTAATCGTTACTTTGTGGCACTTCTCAAAATGTGCATTTACCTCTATGGGAATTATCATTAAACAAAGTATTCGGAATTCAATGATCAGTTATGCAGGCGCTTTGTTGGGCGCTGTGAATGTATTGATTATATACGAGAGGATGCTTGATCCTGAAGAATTAGGTCAAATTAAGTTTATTCTGGCGACGGCCTTTCTGTTTTTACCCATTGTGTTGTTAGGAGCACCATCAATACAGTTACGGTTCTTTCCGCGATTTGAAAGCATTGAAAAAAGAAATCACGGCATTCTAGGATATGCATTTGCATTGTTTTTAAGTGGGTATATATTATTTCTAATATTTTCTCTGATATTTTACAGACAGTTGCCGGACAAGTTTTCAGAAAATTATATTCTGATCATTTTGTTACTGGTATTTCTTGCTGCTTCTTCGATACTGACATCCTATTCATCTTCCCTTAGAGAGATTTCGATACCTGCTTTTTTTAATAATCTGTGGGTTAAACTGGGTATGGGAGTCATAGTGGTCTTATACTTTTATGATTATCTCAGTTTTACTGGAGTAAAATGGGGTTTGATTGTAGTTTATGCAATAGGGGCTTTGGGAATATTGACTTTTATCCAAACAGTAAATAAGCTGTTTTTAAAACCTGATTTTTCAATATTAACCAGGGAAAATGTTAGAGAAATCCGATCCTATAGTTTGTATAGCGCTTTTGGCCCCATCGGAGTAGTTTTTGCCACTCAATTGGATCAATTTATGGTCACAGAAATATTAAGCTATGAGTCAGGGGGTATTTATACCATTGCCGTATATATTGCATCGGCATTCAGCATTCCCATGATGGCGGTTTTTTCTATTGCCAACCCTATTATCAGTGAAGCAAGTGATAAGAATGATTATGATAATATCAAAAATATATATCAAAAAAGTTCGATTAACCTGCTTGTATTAGGACTGCTGATAATGCTATTACTTTGGACAAATATTGATGAACTGTTTTCATTAATGTCTAATAGTGAGGTGTATTCCAAGGGCAAATATGTGGTTCTGATCATTGGTATTGCAAAAATCATCGATATGTCAACCAGCGTGAATGGTGCCATCATAGCCCATTCGCAATATTATCGATTTAATTTGTATATTCTACTGGTGTTATCGGTGGTTAATATCGTTGCAAATATATTTTTAATAAAAAGCCTGGGCATAATAGGTGCTGCCTGGGCTACATTTCTATCTCTTGCTTGCTTTAATTTGGGCAAGTTATTTTTTGTTAAGTATCGTTTTGGTTTGCAACCTTTTAGCAGAAAATCTTTGATTATCACAGTAATTGCTTTGAGCTTGTTTTTACTATTTCAAATGATTCCATTATCGTCCATGTCTTTTCTTCTGCGCATTTCTTTCAGAGCAATTCTCATCATCATTGTGTTTTTCTTCTCTATTTACTATCTTCGGATTTCAGAAGAAATGAGAAATTTGATCATAGAAACATTCAAAAAATTGAAAAATGTCTGATTGGATAAAGACTACTTTTGAGGATAGAATAGCCATTTTAACCATTGACCGCCCTGAATCCTTGAATGCCATCAATGTTGAAGTCATGGAGAGTATTCATCTATTTTTTTCGCAGAAATACTTAACATTTCCTGATTTAAAAGGTGTGATAATCACCGGGTCTGGAAGTAAAGCCTTTGTAGCAGGTGCTGATATAAAAGGTTTTAGTACAATGGATTCCAAAAAAGGTGAAGAAATATCAGCATTTGGGCATAAAACTTTTGATCTCATTGAGCATTTTCATTGTCCTGTTATTGCGGCCGTCAATGGTTTTGCATTGGGAGGCGGATGTGAATTGGCTATGGCTTGCCATCTGAGAATAGCTGGCAAACATGCTAAATTTGGGCAACCGGAGGTGAACCTTGGTTTGATTCCAGGTTACGGCGGAACACAAAGACTCATACAGTTGGTAGGGAAGGGGAAGGCGCTTGAACTATTGTTGACAGGGGATATGATTGATGCAACGGAAGCACTCCGGTTAGGAATGGTTAACTATGTTGTTCCCCAAGGTTTGGAAGTCGACATGTCACTTTCCATTTTGAAAAAGACCGGATCGAAAGGACCTTTGGCTATTGCGAAAATTATAGAAAGTGTTAATGCGTATTTTGAATCTGGTAAACCTGCCTTTGTTAAGGAATATAAAAACTTTGGCCTTCTGATGGGTACTCATGATGCAAAAGAAGGGGCAGAAGCATTTATCAATAAGAGAAAGCCGGAATTTAAGGGGAAATGAATGGTTTTGAATAAGTGTTTAATTATCAAATAATGGGATCCAAGGGACAAGCAGGAAAAAAATTGCGAACACAAAGCAAGAGAAAGAAAAGCACTCCTTTAAAACCTCATTCTTTCTTCCAATATTTTAGTTCATTTAGTCCTGGCGAGAAAGTATTTTCCATCATTTCTATTTTGGTTTTGTCTACCATTTTTGCAACTATATACCTTTCCATTTTTGATGAAAAGGTTGATCTGAATGGTGATAATCTCAACTACTATTATCTGGCAAAAAATGTTTCAGAGCGGGGAATTTATGCTTTGTATTATGACCATTTGCAGAAGCCCCATGGACATTTTCCTCCAGGATATCCATTTTTGCTTTCAATCTTTATGAAGATTTCCAAAAGTGTTAATTTTATAAAAGCCATCAATGGTATTTTTTTATTAGCTTCATCAATCATACTTTATTTCACTTTCAGGAGATTCGGACTGGGGAAGTTTATTGCCTTCACAGGTGCATTTATGGTTCTGTATAATGCATCTTTTCTGAGTTTTTCAACCATCATGATGAGTGAAATTCCATTTGTATTTTTTAGCACTTTAACCATATATTTAATTAGCATATCGGATTTTGGTAAACCTATTTTTAAAAATCCAACCTACATCATTGCCGTAGTTCTTCTGTATTATACATTTCTTATTCGATCTCAGGGAATAGCTTTATTGCCTGGAGTCATTTTGTTTTTGGTTCTTACCAGAAGGTGGGTGTACATCATAGGTACAATAGTGATTTTTGGAATTGTTTCAATACCATGGAATATTCGAAATAGCCTGGCAGGGGCTGGTTCAAGTTATTTAAATCAATTATTAATGAAAAACCCTTATTGGGTCGAAGAAGGTAAGGTCAATATGACGGATTTAATGAGTAGAATTATTAATAACAGTCAGAGGTATATCGATAAAGAATTACCGGTTTCAATTGTAAATAATCTTCAGGTGGCGTATTCCGGTGATAATTATGTAAAATGGACTTATTGGTGGATCGGAATGATTATAGTTATTTTAACTGTAGTTGGGTTATTCGCCATCAGGAAAAACCGGAGTATGCTTATTGGTTATATTGCCGGAACATTTGGTGTGTTGTTATTATGGCCGGATGTATGGTTTAGTAATCGTTTTATATTGCCTATCATTCCTTTTATTGCTGTGGCTACCCTCCATGGTATAAAGGTATGTATGGAATTAATTATGAAATATACAATCAAACAAAACCCCGGATTCAATACGCTGCTTCTTATACCTCTAATTGTATTTCTGAATAAAGATGGAGTTGAAAATCTAAAAATAAAGGCGCAACAAAAGTCTTACCCTCCGGCATATCAAAACTATTTTAATCTGGCAACATGGGTGAAGAGTAATCTCAATCCCGAAAACACAGTAATCATTGCCAGGAAACCAGAGCTATTTCATCATTTTTCTGGAGTACCTGCGGCAAGTTTTAACAGAACCCCCGATGAATCCGTCTTGCTTGATGGTTTGAAAAGGGTGGGTGCTACCCATGTGGTGATAGAGCAATTAGGATATGCGGATACGGGCAGGTACCTTCTTCCGGTGGTTCAAAACAACCCGGGTTTATTTACTGTGATTCATAAGACAGGAGAACCGGAAACATACCTCATTAGATTTAATGCTCCCATTCAATAATCCTTCGATTCCTCAAGCAGCCAAAAATGATCAAAAAGCTCTCCATAGTGATTCCTGCCTTCAATGAAGCAGGAACAATTTGCCTGATTTTGGATAAAATTAAAGAGGTGCAATTGATTTATGATATTGAAAAGGAATTGATTATTGTGAATGATCATTCTACTGACGAGACAGGCAACGTGATACATAACTACATGGAAAGAAATCAGAATCTGAATATTCATTATTTTGAGCACGAGATAAATCAAGGAAAAGGAGCAGCAATACGAACCGGGATTCAGAATGCCAATGGTGATCTGATCATCATTCAGGATGCTGATCTTGAATATGATCCTGATGAATACAATATATTGTTAAATCCTATTGTAAAAGGTAAAGCAGATGTGGTATATGGCTCAAGATTTATTGGAGGTAATCCTCATAGGATTTTATTCTTTTGGCATACCATTGGAAATAAATTTCTCACTTTCCTTTCTAATATGTTTTCAGACCTCAACCTTACGGATATGGAAACCTGTTACAAACTTTTTAGAGCTGATCTGATCAAAAGTATTCGAATTCAGGAGAATAGATTTGGCTTCGAACCGGAGATTACAGCAAAGATAGCAAGAATTAAAGGCATAAGGATCTATGAAGTGGGAATTTCTTACTATGGAAGAACGTATGACGAAGGAAAAAAAATCAATTGGAAGGATGGATTTAGAGCCATTTATTGTATTTTTAAATACAATTTATTTTCCAAAAAGTAAAAATCAGCAGATTTAATAATTACTATTAATCAATTGTGTACATGCAATGCTGAGCATACACAAATAACCTCCCTAACCGCCACACTCCACTCTCAGTTTGTTGATCTGACTTGCCCAGAGATCTTTTTGTTCCTGCACCTCGTCAGCGTCACAAAAATCGGTGATTTCAAGTATGGTTTCATTGGTTACATCTGATTTATACATGCGGAATTCGAGAAACTCTTTAACATCGGCTTCCTCCCATTTGAAACGAACTCTTTCTTCCTCAATATCATCGACCATTTCTGCCACTTCATCTGAACCACCCCAGGAGAATGTGTATGTATCTCCTGTAATATCCACTTTGTCACAAAACCATCGTACTAGACAAGCTGGAGTTGTGATAAATGTATAAATGATAGCAGGAGAAGCCCTGAAAATGAATTCCATATCGAATTTCACTCTTTGCATTATGGTTTTATGATTTATGTATTTTATTGATTAATAGAGAATATGCTGATTCGCTATCAAACCGGTGCAATTAAAAATAAATTTTTCATTTTACAAAAGAATTGAACTTTTTTTAAGAAATATTCGTAAATTAATAGTTCAAATATCCACAGCATAATTATTAAAGCTTTGCTATTGTTTATAAAGCTGATAATGTTTACCTTTGCACGTTTTTTGAAAATCATTATGATAAAACCTTTCTGTAACAAAATAAATTGCCTACATGAGACAACTTAAGATCACTAAATCCATTACCAACCGGGAAAGTCAATCCCTTGAAAAATACTTACAAGAGATAGGAAAAGTTGACTTGCTCACTCCGGAAGAAGAAGTGGATCTTGCCAAGCGAATCAAAGAAGGTGATCAGGAAGCACTGGAAAAACTTACAAAAGCCAATCTACGCTTTGTGGTTTCTGTGGCTAAGCAATACCAAAATCAGGGACTTTCTTTAAGTGACCTAATCAATGAAGGAAATCTCGGACTGATAAAAGCAGCCCAAAGGTTTGATGAAACCAGAGGTTTTAAATTCATTTCTTATGCGGTTTGGTGGATTCGTCAATCCATTTTGCAGGCGTTAGCTGAGCAGTCCAGAATTGTCAGATTGCCATTGAATAAAGTGGGATCTCTTAATAAAATCAACAGAGCATTCTCTGAATTGGAACAAGAGTTTGAACGGGAACCTTCCAGTGATGAATTGGCAGAATTGCTCGAAATCCCAACTGAAGAAGTGGAAACCACTTTGGGAGTTGCTGCCCGGCATGTTTCTATGGATGCCCCTTTTGTGGATGGAGAGGATAATTCATTGTTGGATGTATTGGAAAATACCAGCACACCGGATACAGATAAAGGATTGGAATATCTGGAATCTCTGCGAAAAGAAATTGAAAGATCTTTAAGCACTTTAACAGAAAGGCAAACCGATGTCATTAAATTATATTTTGGAATCGGTATTGAGCACCCTATGTCTTTGGAAGATATTGGTGATAAGTTTGGTTTAACACGTGAAAGAGTTCGCCAGATAAAAGATAAAGCCATCAATAAACTTCGCTCAGCTTCCCGCAGCAAATTGCTCAAACATTATTTAGGTAGTTAATCCGTTGGGACACTGATCTCATCCATGAGCAATGGCCTGTTAATGCTTTCATGTAATGAGATAAAAGTTTCGGTTCTTTGAATACCTTCGATTTTTTGAATCTTATTCGATAAAACCAGTCTGAGATGCTCAGTATCTCTGCATAGTACTTTTATAAAGATACTGTAAACACCTGTGGTATAATGTGCTTCTACAACCTCGGGTATTTTTTTCAATGCTACACTCACCCGGTCATACATACTGCTTTCCTTGAGATATATTCCCAGAAAAGCACAAATGTCGTAGCCAAGACGACTGTATTCTACTGACATTTTGGAACCGGTAATGATTCCCAGGTCAATCATTTTCTTTATTCGCCCATGTACAGTACCCGCTGCCACACCAATGCGTTCTCCTATCTCAGCATAGGGGGTTTTAGAATCAAATGTTAAAATGGAAATGATCTGTATATCCGTTTGATCAATTTCGCGGCGTGGAATTTTTTTATTCATTTTCTATTCTCTTTTGCGCAATAGGTCTCTGTTTACAGCAATACTGGCGTTGAGCTCAAAACCTGCAAGTAATATAAACGCATTGAATTCAAGCCAAATCATCAGGATAATTAAAGCACTGATGGAACCGTAAATTTCATTATAACGGCTAAAATTATTCATAAAGAAAGAAAAGGCAAGTGAAGTGAGAACGGATAGGGTGGTAGCCAAAATAGCTCCCGGACTGAAAAAATGACTCCTGCGGTACATAGATGGCCCATACCGGTATATCAATGTAATTCCGGAATACAGAATGAAGAGCGTGATGATCCAGCGCAACCAACTATAAAGATCATCCAGAACAGGCCAATCTACCTGAATCATTATCCAGGAAAATAGAGTATCCCCTGCCACGATGAAAACTACCGAAATGATAAAAATAATTAATAGTAAAAATGTCAACAGCAGGGCAACCATTCTCTGCTTTAACCAACCTCTTTTTTTGAAAACATTGTCATATGATTTGTCAAATCCATACATTAAATTGGCCATCCCACTGGATGCAAATAAAATAGAAAGAATAAAACCTAAGGATAACAACCCTTCCCTCCGAATCGAAGTAATACCGGTAATTATTCCTATTAAATATTCTGCTGATGCCTCAGGAAGCGCTTCCCTTAAGGTTCTATCAATCACCTCATTATAGGCTTCGCTGAAAGGTAGCAGAGGGATTAAGGTGAAAACAAAGATTATAGCAGGAAAAATGGCTAATAAAAAATGAAAAGCTACAGAAGCTGCCCTGACTATAATATCGTCTCTTCGGCTTTCTTTAATAATGAATAATATGATATGATAAATGGGCACGCCGCTAAAACCAGGCAAAGAATAACTCTGCGACCATCGTAGCAATTGTCTGATTCGGGGTAAGCGTGGAAATACCCTGATAAGTTGTTTGATCTTTTTAATCAAAAAAAGGAAGTAATTTAGTCGTTAGATAATCTGGAGCTGAGATTCTTTTCTTTTGTTCTTTAAGTATAAAAAATAACTTCACAAGCCCACGATTCACCAATTGATTACTTTCGTTAAATATTTCATGATGGAAACATATCATTTTGGTTGGCATTTCAGAGAGCGTTGTTCGGATTACAATCATCTCATCATAATAGACTGGTAAAAGATATTTGGATTCAACATATAGTACCGGCATGATAATGCCGAGATTTTCTTCAAGGTATTTATATGTGATTCCCAATGAACGAATAGCTTCCACTCTGCCTATTTCATAGAGAAATGGATAATGTCCATAATACAAATAGCCCATCTGATCGGTCTCTCCATAACGGATTCTTTTATTACAGTCATATGAATACATATCTCCGTGCCATTATTCTTTCATGGAAATAGAATCTCTGTTTAAGGGACAAGTCATGCAATGTGATCCTCCTCTGGCCCGTGACAACTCTCCTGAGGCCAGAGTTATGATAGTGTTCTCTAAGGTTTCTGTATTGATTTCACCTGCCGCGATTCTTGGGAGCAATTCTTTAGCATGAATGATATCATAACCTGCTTCTCTGAATGCTTTCTCGGTCTTCGGATTTCTATCATAGGTTATAGCCACACCCGGTTTTAGTGCGACCAGGTTGCAACCGTCCGTCCATTGTTCTCTTTCCTGATAAGGTGAAATACCCAGGCCTGAAAAAATAAACCGCGTAGAAGGGTTGATTTCATTGATGAAAAAATCTTTCACCGAAGGGTAGGTCAAAAGTTCTCCGGATTTTTTATAAACAAGTACCTGGCTGCTCAGACCATCATATACAATAGGCTTGTAAGCAACAATGTCATTGTAATTTATTCGGGTAAACAGAGTATCAATGTGCATAAAAGACCGCTCATCCGGAATGGCAATCTGCACCACATGAGATATAATATCATGTGTAAACAGATAATCTTTTAGCGAGTGAAAAGCATGATCGGATGTCCGTTCACTGCATCCAATCAATAGAAAATCATTATGTATCATCATCATATCCCCCCCTTCTATAGATACCACTTCTCCTTTTCTACTGGGTGGGAATGTATCTATTTCGTTTAAATTAATAATCTTATTGAGCTTTCTTTCCTTTTCGAACATGGGATGGGCAAGGAATACAAATCTTGTCAATAGGTTCTCACGGTAGCGGGCATATTTGGCTGCTTTTGTAATGACTACATAGTCTTTGACCACAACTGCCAGATCCCTTGTAAAAATAAAATTAGGAATAGGATCAAAATAAATATAATCGTCTTCCCTATGGTAACCGGTAATTAAAAGTTCCGCCAACTGCGAAGTGTTGAGATTCATGAATGTATCCTTATCTCTTTTTGGTAATTCCTCAAAAAAGATGAGTCTGTCCAGGAGCTCGCTTTTAATATCCGGTGAAAATAGTAGTGCTTCTTCTATTAAAGATCTGATTTCCAATACATTGTCTCTTCCCAAAAAAGCATTTAGAACCGATGTAAACACATCGTGCTCCTCGATCATGTTGGGTAAATATACAATATCATCAAAAAGTAATTCTTCAGCTCTTTTTGGTGAAATCCTTGTTATGCCACTGTCCGGCCGGTGAACAATAACTTTTCTTAGTCTTCCAATTTCCGAATTAACCTGGATCATAGAGTTGCATTCCATTTAATTCCCAAATTTAATAAGTTCTTCCTGGAGGCCTAATAAAAAGGTGATTTTAAGTGTAAACTGAATGGTATGCTTCTATTTCTGTTAAAATTATAAGTCGACCCTCCAGTTTATTGAAAGCTAAATACTAAACTGTTGTCTTGCATTGGCGTTTTAGTCCAATCTTTATCATATTTTCAATGAACATTATAGCGTATGAGTTATTTTATTCTGCATGTCAGAATTGTTTATTACATGGTCGTCTGTATATAAATATGAGTTGCCTGAAGGCCACCGTTTTCCAATGGAAAAATACGAACTCATTCCTGAACAACTTTTATATGAAGGAACAATACAAAGTAATTCATTCATAATTCCCCCACCTCTTGAAGATGAATGGCTTTTGCTTACGCATACGCAGGAATATCTTGACAAATTGCATCAACTAAATCTGAGCAGAAGAGAAATCAGGGATATTGGTTTTCCTGTGAAAGCTTCATTAATATCCAGGGGAAAACATATAGCAAATGGTACTTTGTTGTGTGCAAAACATGCATTACAACATCAGATTGGCTTAAATGTAGCTGGTGGTACACATCATGCATATGCCGGAAAAGGGGAGGGATTTTGTGTTTTTAATGATATTGCTATCGCTGCAAATACGTTGTTGTATACCAAAGCAGTGGAAAAAATACTTATTGTCGATTTGGATGTACATCAAGGAAACGGTACTGCACATATTTTTTCCGATAATCCTAATGTTTTTACTTTTTCCATGCATGGAGCTAAGAATTATCCTCTGAAAAAGGAAAAGTCAGATTTGGATATTGGTTTACCAGATGGATGCAATGATTCTCGGTATCTTGATTTACTTTTTAACACCCTACCTAAACTGATTAAAAATGAAAAACCTGATTTGATATTTTATCTATCCGGGGTGGATGTGCTCGAAACCGATCGGCTGGGCAGAATTTCGCTAACAAAAGAAGGCTGCAAAACCAGAGATCGATTTGTTCTGGAATTGTGTGGTAGTGAAAATATCCCATTGGCTGTGAGTATGGGGGGTGGCTATTCACTAAAAGTATCTGATGTAGTAGATGCACACTGCAATACTTTCCGCTTGGCAAAAGAAATTTTTTATAATGATTGAATGCAATTTAACTACCCCCAGCTTAGTTAACCATTCGTTAATTTCTGTTTGTAACAAACTAAACCCTATCTGTTTAACATTTAATTGAAAAAACAAAATCATATGCGAAATTATCTTTCTTTACTCATTGTTCTGTTGCTTTCCTTTTCATATCAGTCAAATGCCCAGGTTGGCAATGTTTTGAAAAAAGCTAAAGGAGTGCTGGAAGGGGGCGGTCTTTCACAGGAAGATGCCGGATTCGGATTAAAAGAGGCTCTCAAAATGGGTGTTGGTGAAGCTGTCGATCAATTGTCTGCCAAAAATGGATACCTTGAAAGCCCATATAAAATTCTACTTCCTGAAGAAGCTCGAAGCATAGTCTCCCGCGTAAAATCAGTGCCTGGATTCGAAAATGTAGAAAGAGACCTTATATTGAAAATGAATGAAGCGGCTGAAATATCAGCCAGGAAAGCTACACCTATTTTTGTTGATGCCATCACGTCAATAACTTTTGATGATGCTTTAAAAATACTTTCCGGACAAGATGACGCTGCAACCCGCTATCTTGAAAACAGAAGCTATCAAAATCTTTATAAAGCATTCATGCCGGTCATACAGGGAGCTTTGGATGAGGTGAAGGCCAGAGATTTATGGCGTAGTGTTGTAACTGCATACAATAAAATACCATTAGTCAAAAAAACAAACCCTGAATTAGATGACCATGTCAATAATATGGCTTTAGTGGGATTATTCAGTCTGGTTGAGAAGAAAGAAAGAGGGATCAGGAACAATGCCGATCAAAGAACTACAGAAATTCTGCGAAAAGTTTTTGGCTCAAAATGATGAGAAGGTCAGAAGAGACTTCATTGTAAATCATGAAGTCTCTTCTGACTATATTTGTCTGGAGGCATCACAACATTCTTTTGTGAATAATTTCTCAGCTGATTGCAATCTTTAATGACAAATTCCACCCGCCGGTTAAGTTCCATTTCGTCAGTGGTTTCAGGCTCTTGATAAATCATATACCAATTGCTATATCCGATAGGGTTGAGTCTATTGGGATTTACCCCTTCTTTGATCAAATGTTTTGCAATGCTCATGGCTCTCCTCACTGCCAGATCATATTCAAAGGTTCCAATAGGCATGAGATCCTGGTTAGGTGCATTGACATGACCTTCAATAATAACACATACATCACTCTCCTTCATGGTCCAGGTCAACAACTCCAATTCAGGTTCTGATTTTTTTAAAAGGATAGCTTGATTTCCAACAAAATAGAGATTCCTGATAATATAGCTTTTATCATTGATCATTTTGCTGAGCGTAAATATGGGAATAGAATCTTTCAGTACTCTGGGATCCGCTTTGATGTATTTAGCGTCGTAAAAATGACCGGATGCTTTTGCCGTAACCTTTGAGAAAATATTGTAAGGTAAATCAATAACAAATCTTCCTTCATCATCTGCTATTACTTCTGATGAGAAATCTTTACTATCTGCCCTGATGCTCACTTTAGGTAGAATTTGATCTGTATCACTATGAACCTGGCCTCTGACTCTCATGAATTTACGTTTTCCTGTGACCTGAACCGTTACCCTTCGATTAAGTTTTTTCCCGGCTTCTATATGATTGGGAGCTATAGGTATCCTTTTTCCATAATATTCAGTTTTGATTCTGAGGGAATCTATTTCCATAGAATCCTTTAAATATTCATATGTAGCCATCACTCTATTGAAGGACAAATTGAGGTTGTATTCATCTGAACCATCACCATCGGTATGACCTTGTAAGTTAAATGACTTATCCCTATGTTCATGCGCAATAGATTTTAAAATGACCTTATCTATTGAGTCAAGTTGAAAAGAATCACTTTCAAAATAAATGATAGCTTCTGATATTACAACCGTGGAATCAAAAACCTGACCAAAACTGTTTGCAGCTAAAAGGCAGATAACAATCCAATTTAAACATTTTGGATAATTGGAGATATATGTAGACTTAATGTTCAGGCCAGCGATCATTTATCAGTAGAATTGCTGCCTAAGTAAAATGTATAATCTGTATAATTTGGTGTATAGATGCATAGATTTCTTAACACCAACAGCAGAAAAAATAAAAGACAATTGCCAGGGAATAGCATAGGGTCGAAAAATATTTAATCTGCGTCCCTTCCAGAGTAGCGAACCATATTTTCGATTCGTGACAAAAATGATTGGTTAACAGCCAATTCTTCCATATTCAAATGCATCCGGTATCTCCAATAGTGGTCAGGATTGCTGGGTTCATTGATCTGTTCTGAGAAGGCATTTTCTTTCTTCAGGTCATCATCCATGCCTAAAAAATCCTGCAGGGGAAATATAGCAAGAATAGCAGGGGACAATAGATGTTCTCTGTTGATATATTCAACAATTTCACTTTGACATTTCTCAGGCAGCCGGCCATTCATGCCCATGTATTCATAGAAAAATGTATGCGCAATATTGCGATTTCCTTCCCACCATCCTCTGATGGTCGACATGTCATGACATGATGGCGAAGCCACTGACAAATAAGAATAAGCCAATGGGTTGCCAAATCGCCAGTTTCCTTTAGGCATTCTTTGAATCTCTAATGGGATGATGTTCAACTCTTTCATGACTTCTGGTACTGTAGCCGGAATCATACCTAAGTCCTCTCCGCATATCAGCATATCTGTAGCATCTAATAAAGCCGGCAATTTCCATAATGCTTGTTTCTTCCAAAATTCATTATGTCTTTCATAAAAATAATGATTATACAATGCATTGAAAGCATCCTGGATTTTTTTGTCTAAATCCCGGTATGAAACTGTTTTTTGTAGAGTGATCCGGGGATTGAACATGGGAATATCATTGACCATCTCTGCAATCAGCAGAATCTCCCCTGCCAGTTTATACAACATTTTTTCATGGTTAACAGGAAAAGTGCCTTTGTTTGCAAAATTAAACTGGTCCTTGATTTTAGCCTGTGTATTGAATGTTTCCTTTAAAATAAAGGTGTCTGGCCAGATTTCATCCAAATAGTGATCCCTGGCATATTTTGCGTCAACGCCAAATAATTCGATGAGATTATGTGTACGGATATAGGGAAAAATATAGCGATTCAGATCATCGTCCAATCCATATGAGCGAAGTTCACTTTCCGTAAAAGGTATCCTCGGATGAAAAAGACCCATAGTGCCTTCCGTAGCATTGAGAGGGATTGACCAAATTCTGAAAAATCCAAGAATGTGATCGATCCTGAGCGCATCAAAGTATTCACTAAGCTTCCTCATTCTCTTGCGCCACCATGAAAATCCATCCAGGGACATTTCTTCCCAATTATAAGTTGGAAATCCCCAGTTTTGACCCGATTCCGCATAATCATCCGGGGGAGCCCCTGCCTGCTCGTCCATATGATATAAATGAGGAGCAATCCAGGCGTCACAACTGTGTCTGTAAATACCTATGGGTAAATCACCTTTTAATACGACTCTATGTTCTCTTCCATATTCTTTGGCAGCCTTTAATTGCTTATCGGCATGGTATTGTAAGAAAAAGTAAAATAGAAATTTCTCATTCCAAGGAAGTCTTTCTTTAGCCAAGGAGTAAATTTCATCTTTTTGATAAACAGAATAGGAAGGCCATTGATTGAAATCTGCAGTTTTGTACTCATCTCTGAACACGCAAAATCCTGCATAAGGTACCAGCCATTCTTCATTAGAAGTGATAAATTTCAAAAAATCAGAATCTTTGATAATGCTATCTTTTTCCTGATCAAATAGGATTTTAAAGTACTTGAACTTAGATTGCATAACATCTTCTAAATCAATATACTCCAGAGCATTTAATCTTTTTAAATCTTTGTCGTAAGCCCTTTTGTGGTTTGCAGACCGAAAAGAAGCTATTCCAGGGATATGGATATATAATGGATTCAATGCAAATACAGAAATGGCCGCATATGGGTAGCTGTCTTTCCACGTCCTGTTGGCAATGGTATCATTGACCGGAAGTATTTGCACCATTCTTAAACCTGAATTTCTGGAAAAATCAATGGCATGCATCAGGTCATTATATTCGCCAATCCCTAATCCCTGAGCGGACCTTAAAGAGAATACAGGAATTGCCATGCCGGCGCCTCGCCATCGCTTATTATTATGTCTGAAATGGTCATCATTTTGGACGATGCAATGACCTTCTGGGCCTAAATAAGCTATTTCAATGGTGCGGTTGAGTCCGTTTTCCCATTGAACAATTTCACCACTAGATGCATCGTATAGTACATATTTGTATTCGATATGGGTTTTAATTTCATTGATCTCAATGGTCTTTGTCCATGTAGGGTAATCTGATTCGTCTAAAAGTAAAGGCTTTTTCCATTCCCCCAAAACACCAAGGCTGCCAACAACACCTACACGAAGATGGGAGGGTATATCCGCTGACCATAAACGGAACAATACCTTATTGTGGCTTGAATGTGATTTGGTCGGCTTTCGATGGGTAGTGGATCTTTTAAAAATGACCTGAGTAAATGCAGATGTATGAAAAATATTAGATTCATTACTTCTGGACCTCCATGTGTCTTTGATCAGGAATGATTTGATGTTCTTAACATTCCAATTGATTTGGCGGTATTCACCAAACTCCATGATATTCGTCTCTTCAGTTTGTATACCATATTTATATTGAATCTTTTCCTGGGTATCGAAAAGAATTTGGCCCATCCAGTTTTCTCCATCAAATGAATGCAGATGGATAACGTCTTCCCTGGTTGCTTTTCCTGACTTTTTTTTTAATTGAATGAATGGGTATTGGTTCCATTCGGTTTTATAATGAATGTGGAAATTGATTATAGTCATTTTTTAATACTTCAAGTGGCTTTCTTAATGATTTACCAAACATAAAAATTATATACATCCGAGGAGGAAATATTTTTCAAATTACTGAAAAATAATGATTCCTAATCATAAAAATAAAAAAGCACAAAGAGTATAAAAAACTCCTTGTGCTTAGTGGGTGGAAGATGGGACTCGAACCCACGACCCTCGGAACCACAATCCGATGCTCTAACCAGCTGAGCTACAACCACCGTTTCTGTAAATGCGTGGCAAAAATATTAATTGCTTTATGAAAAACAAACAGTGAAGAAAAATAATTCTTTACTTTTTATTAATTCAGTTATTCTACGTACAAACTTTTGCTCCAGACTATTGCAACGCATCTGCCGGATCTTCTTTCAGCTCAAATTCCATTGAAACCGGATTGTTCGCCACCGGAACCATTTCACCCATCTTGTCCACCAAAGTAAGTTTGATTTTGTTGATACCTAAAGGCAATCCTTTAATGTAATAGGGAATCCACTGGTCAATACTATGAATTTCACCATTAATATCTGCTAAAACCTTATACTCCTCACCTAGCTCTACATCTTTTAAATAAAAATCCAGCATAACTTTATCCGTTTCATCTTTGCCCACATACACACCTTTTGGCCGGCTATACCAAAGCATCATGCCTTCAATGGGCTCACTATTAATTATGGTGTTGCTTTCAATTTCAACCTTGGAAGCTACGTATGCTGTTGATGTTTTAATGCTCTCGTGATAAGAACGAGATAAAAATGCAAGCATGTAATGGGTACCATCGCGTATATCCTGTTTGAAAGTTTCAGTGTATTTGGCGTAATATGGATCTGATCCCATGATTAAGTGAATATGCTGACCTTCCGGGCTATTCGCACACATTTTCTTGTTAGCATCTGAAGTTTGCTCTCCCAGGCTATAAGTTTCACTTTCTACCTTGAAGGTAAAAAGACCATTTACATAGGATTCAAATGTCAAAGTCGCATCAGGAAACTCGGGTGATTGACTAAAAGGGGTAAGCTCATATTTCGTTTCCGGGTCAATTGGATTTTCTTCCTTTTGGTTTTTACAGGAATACAAAATTAAAATCGTCAACAAAAGGAATAGATTAAATTTCTTCATTTCAAATCAATTTATGGTGAAAGATGAATATTTTTCTTTGTATAAAAAGAAATATTAGATAAATGTTTTTATTCATTAAATAAAGTTATGGAATCATTAAAACTTTTTTCAATCCTAAAATACGATTGCAATGCGGGGTTGTTCCCATCTTTATTCCATGCAAGATATAAAGTGGTTCGCTGAGGTATATTTTCCAAAGGGATGAATTGTATTTTCAATTGATATCCTGAGGCCAATGAAGTAGGTACAATAGAAATACCAATTTCGTTTTCAACAAGTCTGAAGATGGTGGTTGCATGGATTGATTTGTGGTTGATCTCAGGAAGGAAGCCATTGTCTGAAATGATTTGTATGACAGTATCATAATATTCTTCACTATAATCTCTATCAAATAATATAAATTTTTCACCGCTCAATTGACCCATGTGCTGAAAATTGTCCTTAGAAATAGGATGATTGGAAGGCAATACCAATGAAAAGGTTTCTGTATACACTGCTTTGATTTGTATGGATGGAGGCACCAGACTCTTCCTGATAAACCCCAAATCCAGATTTTGATTCAATAGTTGGTCAATTTGTGTCTGGTTACTCATTTCTTCCAACGAAATTCCTATACCAGGGAAATGCTGATGCAACTTTTTTATTCTTTCAGGAAGGATATTGTGCATGGCTGATCCAAGAAAGCCGATTTTTAAAGTGCCATTTAATCCTTGCTCCATCCTTTGAATATGCATAATACTTTCATCCAATTCTCTGATCCATCTCTCACATTTCTCCTGCAAATAAATACCGGCGTCTGTAAGTTGTACCCTCTTATGATTTCTGTTGATCAGTTTGACCCCTGCATAGGATTCCAGCATTTGGATTTGCTTAGTTAATGCCGGTTGGCTGATAAATAGCTTTTTTGCAGCCTTTCCATAATGCAATTCCCTGGATAATGTATGGAAGTATCTCAAATGGCGCATTTCTATTAGATTACTCATAGTTATGGTCTTATAAATATTTATCATTATTAGTTATCATAAATATAGAGTAATTTTGACCAAAAGCAATCTGTTATGGAAATTTTCAGATACGGCAAGGATTTTATGACGGTGGGAAAAGCTTTACAATTGGCTCAGGGGCACATTCGGGGTGTGATTGATGAAGCAGCCATTGAAAGAATAAATATATCATCAGGGTATGTAAACGAGATTTTAAAAGGAAGCGCTGCAATTTATGGTGTAAATACTGGATTTGGACCTCTATGCACAGTAGCTATTGCTTCGGAAGATGTCAGGAAACTTCAGGAAAAATTGCTCATTAGTCACAGTGTGGGGGTGGGAGGTCATTGCGAAAGAGAATTGGTAAAATTAATGATTGTAACTAAAATTCAATCTCTTTGTGCCGGATATAGTGGTGTTCGTTTAGAGACCATCGAAAGGATGCTTTGGATGCTTGAAACTGACATTATCCCTGTAGTGCCTTTACAGGGTTCAGTAGGAGCTTCTGGCGACCTTGCCCCTTTAAGTCATTGTTTTCTTCCATTAATAGGCAAAGGAAAAGTGTGGTATAAAGGCAAAGTTTGTGACTCAATAGAGGTATTGAAAATGTTCAATAAAAATCCGGTGCAATTAGAAGCTAAAGAAGGACTGGCTTTAATCAATGGCACTCAGTTCATTACATCCTATGCAGTATTATGTGTACATAATATGCATCATATTCTCGCACAAGCAGATTTCATAGCAGCCGTTATGGTTGAAGCTTTATCTGCATCCGCCATGCCATTTTCTCCTGAATTGCATAGGGTGCGTTATTACAAAGGAAACCAACATGTTGCTGCCCGGATGTATGCTTTGATTCATGGAAGTGAGATCAATAAGTCTCATGAAGATTGTGACAGAGTGCAAGATCCCTATTCATTGCGATGTATTCCTCAGGTACATGGAACCAGCCGTGACATATGGCTGCATTTAAGAGAACGGACAGAAATTGAATTGAATTCAGTTACAGACAATCCATTAGTATTTTCTGGCGATAAAATAATCAGTGGAGGAAACTTTCATGGTCAACCATTGGCTTTAACTTTGGATTATGCAGGGCTCGCCAGTTCAGAAATCGGGAGCATTTCCGAACGGCGTATATATCTTTCCCTGGAAGGGAAAACTCATGGTGTGCCTAAGCTTTTGATTGAAAATACCGGGATCAACTCAGGATTTATGATTCCACAGTACACTGCGGCAGCTTTAGTCAGTGAGAATAAATCTCTGTGTTTTCCTGCGAGTGCTGACAGCATTCCTACCTCTTTGGGACAGGAGGATCATGTGAGTATGGGATCAATTTCTGGCAGGAAATCATTAAGGATTATTCGAAATACACAGAAAGTTTTAGGCATAGAACTTCTTTGTGCTATGCAAGCCTTAGATTTCAAAAGACCATTGAAAACTCATCCGGTATTGGAAGTAATGTCACAAGCTTTCAGAGAAGAAGTGCCCCACATTGAAGAAGATGTACTCATGTCTGAATTTATTGAAAAATCCATTTCATGGATAGAAGAAGGAAAGTTAGTTCAACTCTACAACGACAACATAAATACTTATTCTCATCTTAAAACGGAATATGATGAACTTTTCGAAATTTATTGAAAAATACGCTAATCACCCTGATTACGTTTCGCCAACGGGAACATTGCTTCATGCAAAGTCCTGGCAAACTGAAGCGCCTCTTCGAATGCTGTTGAATAACCTTGACAGGAGAGTTGCTGAAAATCCAGATCAATTGGTAGTATATGGGGGTACCGGTAAAGCAGCTCGAAGCCGGCAAGATTTGCTAAAAATAATAGAATGTCTCCTCAACTTGTCAGACGATGAGAGTTTATTGATACAGTCAGGAAGACCCGTGGGAATTATTCCTACTCACCCAATGGCTCCCAGAGTATTGATTGCCAATAGTAATCTGGTTCCACACTGGGCAACCTGGGAACATTTCCAGGAATTATCGGATAAAGGTTTGATGATGTTTGGACAGATGACTGCCGGAAGTTGGATTTATATAGGTTCGCAAGGGATTCTCCAGGGTACATATGAAACGTTTATGGCATGTGGAGCAAAACATTTTAATGGAGACCTTCGGAAGAAATGGATTTTCTCCGGAGGTCTGGGGGGAATGGGTGGCGCTCAACCATTGGCTGCTACGATGGCGGGAGCTTCCTTTCTGGGTGTAGATGTTGATGCGGATAGAATTAAAAAACGATTAGAGACTCGCTATATTGATAAGATGACAGATTCATATTCACAGGCAGTACAATGGATATTGAATGCCAGAGAAAAAGGAGAAGCTTTGTCAGTTGGGCTGGTTGGAAATGTAGTCGATGTTCTTGAAAGAATTAATTCTGATGGGATCATTCCCGATATTCTTACTGATCAGACATCTGCTCATGATCCATTGTACGGGTACGTTCCCCAGGGGATAAGGGTTGAGGAAATTGAAGATCAACGAAGATTGAATCCTTCAGGATATAAAGAAAGATCACTGAAGAGCATGGCTAAACATGTAGGATTAATGCTGGAATTACAAAAGAAAGGCAGTATAACTTTTGACTATGGGAATAATCTGAGAGAGTTTGCATTGCAGGGTGGGGAAGTCCGGGCATTTGATTTTCCCGGTTTTGTGCCTGCGTACATCCGGCCCTTATTTTGTGAAGGAAAAGGGCCATTTCGGTGGGTAGCTCTTTCGGGTGATCCAGAAGATATTTACATTACTGATGAGGCATTAATCCAGGCATTTCCTGAGAATCTGCAGATGATCAATTGGCTGCATGAAGCCCGGCAAAAAGTGGAATTCCAGGGACTTCCCAGCCGGATATGTTGGTTGGGTATGGGTGAACGGCAAAAGGCTGGACTCATTTTTAGTGATTTGGTTAAAACAGGAAAGTTGAAAGCGCCAGTGGTAATAGGGAGAGATCATCTGGATTGCGGATCGGTTGCATCCCCTAATCGGGAAACCGAAGGTATGCTGGATGGGAGTGATGCTGTTTCCGATTGGCCATTGCTGAATCTTATGGGAAATGCGTCCGGGGGAGCTACCTGGGTTTCTTTTCATCATGGTGGTGGTGTAGGCATGGGCTATAGTCAACATGCGGGAATGGTGGTATTGGCAGATGGTACAGAAAGGGCTGAAGCTTGTCTTAAGAGAGTGCTGCATATAGACCCTGCAATGGGAATTTTCAGACATAAAGATGCCGGCTATCCAATAGCAAAAGAAATGAGTATATTGCACGGACTGGAATTTTAAGGATATCTAACCAGAAGCAAAGTCGATGAAGAATAATATTGCCACCCTTACTGGCCCGTTTACGCAGATCATCACTATGCAGAACACACCATTGAGAGGTCCCGTAGCAGAACATCATTTACATATTGTAAATAATGCATGGATTGCCTGGAGTGAGGGTCGTATAGGCCAAATCGGACAATATAAAGAGTTGCTTGAGTATTATTCAGATTATACATTGAATATCAATGAAATAAATCAATCAAGTGTTTTGATGACAGGATGGATTGATTGTCATACACATATTTGCTATGGGGGTCATAGGATGGAGGACTACAGTAAAAGATTGGAGGGGAAGACCTATCTTCAGATTGCAAAAGAGGGAGGCGGAATCAATCGTTCGGTCAGGGATACGCGATCTGCAACTGATTCAATACTTTTAGAAAGTCTAATGAGGAGATTGGCAGAGATGGGTCAAGAAGGTGTTACAACAGTAGAGGTCAAAAGTGGCTATGGGTTGAATGTAGAAGATGAAATACGAATGCTCAGAATTATTCATGAAGCAGATCGGATTTCAAAGATAAACATCATTCCAACTTGCCTGGCAGCACATATGAAACCATTTGATTTTCAAGGGAATAATAGTAATTACTTAAATATTCTTTCCAATGAACTATTGCCTTGGATTAAAAGAGAAAACCTCTCTTCAAGAGTAGATATTTTTATTGAAGATACTGCATTTAGTCCTCGGGAATCATTGGAATATTTAATGAGGGCAAAAGCTATGGGTTTTGATTTAACCATACATGGAGACCAATTTACAACCGGTGGAAGTCAGGTCGCAGTGCAAGTCAATGCGAATAGTGTTGATCATTTGGAAGCTTCAGGAGATGAAGAGATTCAAATGTTAGCCAAAAGTAATACAGTAGCAGTGGTACTGCCTGGCGCTTCATTAGGGCTCGGCATGCCCTTTGCTCCAATGAGGAAATTATTAGATCAGGGTTGTTGTGTAGCCATTGCATCGGATTGGAATCCAGGTTCAGCACCTATGGGTCATTTATTGACAGCAGCATCCATAATGTCTGCATATGAAAAAATTTCAATCCCTGAAATTATGGCCGGTATAACAGTAAGGGCTGCCCATGCGTTAAAGTTGAAAGACCGCGCTATCATAGAGAAGGACAGAAGAGCTGATTTGGTCTCTTTCCCTACCAATGATTACAGAGAGATTTTCTATAGGCAGGGTCGCATTAATCCTTCATCCATTTGGATTGGAGGGATACAATTAGAAAAGATAAACTGAGATTAAATGGAGTATAGCCCATCATATTACATGGATCCCGATATGTATTTGGCTCCGGAAGATGATTTCTACAAAGGTAGAACAGATCACCTGACTGAACCCACACATTTCAGATGGCATCAGATCATCAAATTGGTGGATTTATCTCTTCAATTACCAGAACCTGCGAGCTATAGAGGTATTGCAATTATTGGTTATGCTTCGGATGTTGGTGTAGAAAGGAATCAGGGCAGGGCAGGAGCATCTATGGGACCCAATGCCGTCAGGGCCCAATCGGGATCATTCCCCGTGCATCATGAGGATAGCTTTGAAATGATCGATGTGGGTAATATTCTTACAAAAGATGGGAATATGGAAGAATCGCAACAAATGCTTGCAAATTCGGTCGAGTGGCTTTTAAGTCGGAATTGGATGCCTGTAGTGCTGGGAGGTGGACATGAGCTTTCTTATGGAAGCCATTCCGGTTTGGTTAAGTATTATTCCGGAAAGAATACAGCTATTGTTAATTTTGATGCCCATTTTGATCTTAGAACACCCGATCCTTTAACTAGCTCTGGAACACCTTTTTTCCAGATACTTGAGGAATACTCCAGCAAATATATGGTCATTGGTATTCAACCTCAAGCCAATACTCAGCACTTGTTTCAGCTCGCAGAAGTAAAGCAGATAAATTATTTTACAGTCGATGATGTTTTATATGGGGATGGAGATTCAATTCATTTTGAAGTGGATAAATTTGTAGAAGAAGCAGATGCGGTTCATCTTTCAATCGATGTAGATGTTTTTGAAAGCTCAATTGCACCTGGAGTAAGTGCTCCATCTCCTTTTGGATTTAATATCCCAACTATATGGCCATATATGCACGATGTCCTGTTATCAAATAGACTTGCAGTGGTTGATTTGGTAGAATGTAATCCCCGGTATGATCATGAAGGTCACACAAGCAGGTTGGTCGCCGGTCTACTTTTCCGTATAGTACAATGCTACTTTTAACATATATTTAGAGCACATGTAAAAGCTATTTTTTACATTTGAGTAATATGCTATTTCACTAATTCACATTATTAAATTTCCTTTGTGTGACTATTATCATTACTACAAATGACCATCGTCAGCATAATTTGCACTTATCCACTATTACCTTTATATCGGATTTACATATTGTGTAAATGGTATTGTTGGCGATCATCTGCCTGAAATAAGGTAGATGGTCGTTTTATTTTTATAGGATGTTTAATAAATTTTACTTCAAAAGACTTACCAACTCAAAATAAAAAATTGTATCATTGTCACAATTTATTTTTATGGTGAAACACCAAAGATGTAAAAAGTTGCATCTATCTTTAAGATTCTGAATTAACCCGTAAAATGTATAAGTGGTTGACAATCCTATTTATAAATTTTTAAATGGGGTAATGGGATAATTTAAAATCATATTGGCTAAAATGAAATTAAATCATTTTTTAACGAATAAAATCAACATTATACCAAGTTAAAATTTTTTGATATGAAGTACATCTTGAATGCATTACTGGTAGCTATTATCCTTTTTCTGATTTATATGCTGGTCAACTCCATTAAAGAACCCATCGCATTCCGTGAAGAAAAAGTGAAAAGAGAAATTGTGGTCATCGATCGCTTGAAAGAAATTAGAAAAGCGCAGGAAATTTATAGAGAAATCACGGGAGAGTTTGCCGGTAACTGGGATACTTTGGTATATGTATTAATGAATGACAGCATTCCTTTTGAATATATTGTTGGTGATCCAGATGATCCTGAAAATTTAGATAAGATTATAAGAACCATTACTTATTCCGCAGCTTATGATTCCATCAAATCCTTGGGAATCAATCTGGAGCGGCTGCGATATGTGCCTTTTGCCCCAGAAGGTACTATTTTTGATATAACTGCTGATACCCTGACCTATCAACAAACCATGGTACATGTTGTGGAAGTAGGTACCCGATATAATGCATTCATGGGTGATTATGCAGATGCAAAGTTTTCAAAGTACGATAGTCGTTATTCTCCCAACAACCGTTTAAAGTTTGGCGATCTTTCCAAGCCTAATCTCACTGGAAACTGGGAGTAAGAATTGTTTTGATTCGAAACAATAAACATATTAAAACGGAAGAATGTAGTTTGTCTGTTTTTGTTGAACCGGACAAATTTCATTATGGCATTTTTTCAGATGACTTTACTTTACAAGAGGTAAGCAACCCTGAAGGTTATCAATTGGAAGAGGTTTTTGAAGTACTTGAAGCAGGTCTGACATTCAAAAATATTTATGTACTCCATGCAGGAGAAGCTTTGCACCTTCCAAAGTCTTTAGTCACAGAGACACCAGTTCGTGATGTGATAGGGAATTTTTTTGGTGGTGGTTACAATTATGATAAATTGATTGACCAAACTGCTGAAACCCATTATTTTCTGGATCCACTGATCAACGAATGGGCGGAAAAAGTGAATTCTAATTATTCAATTAAGCATTTATCCACAGCTGTTTCTGAATATCTGTATCCGTGTGTTTATCCGAAAGTCATTGCCATCATCTCGAAACCTTACCTCTATATCCAGATTTGTGATCGGGACGGCATACGGTTTTACAACCGATTCCTTTGGCAACATGCATCAGATGTCTTGTATTTTATTTCTGCCTGTTACCAGGAAATGAAATTGTATCCCCATTCTCAGCCTTTAGAACTTGCCGGTAGAATTCGTAATGGAGATGAAGTAAGTATTTTGCTGGGAGAGCATTTTAGAGAGATTTTTTATTCAGAACCTATGCTGCTAAAATTTGACAATAGTATAGACATGACTGTCCGTCATTATTATTTTGAGCTTTATTTAGCCCAATTATGCGGATAATCAGTGGATTTTTAGGAGGAAGGAAATTGTTACCGCCTGCCAATAAATGGCCAACCCGTCCAACCACAGACTTTGCAAGAGAAGGATTATTCAATATACTTCAGAATAGAATTGATTTTTCATCATCCATCATGCTTGACTTATTTGGGGGCACGGGCAGTCATTCCTTTGAATTCATTAGCAGAGGATGTCGCAATGCGACCTATGTTGATCAGTTTAAGGGTTGCGTTGACTTTGTGTCCAAAACAGCCAGGGAATGGAATGTGGAAGAATTTATCCGCATTGTCAAAAATGATGTATTCCGATTTATTTCCAGCACGCCTCAACAGTATACATACATTTTTGCTGGGCCCCCTTACCCATTGAAAAATCTAGATGAAATACCTTCGAAAATATTTCAATATAAAATACTAGAACCGGAAGGTATTTTTGTGCTTGAGCATAACCCAAAGCATTCATTTACAAAAGAAAGTCATTTTTTATTTGCCCGAAATTATGGAACTACCATTTTTTCATTTTTTTCTGAACACCTGCGAAATTAATTATCTTATTATCTTTGCCGCCTAATTTATACAGGCGCTTTTCATGAACCATCATATCCAAACCCTTAAATCTGAAACGGTCAATTTCTTTAAGAAGAAATTTCAAGTCATCATCATAGAAAGTGACGTTACAATCAATCCAACGAGGAAGGAATTTGATGGAGATTTTACAATAGTTCTTTTTCCATTTTTAAAATTAGTGAAAACTTCTCCGGCCATTTTAGGTGAGCAATTAGGAACTCATCTCATTAATAGTGCTGATTTCGTAGAGTCGGTTAATACGGTTCAGGGCTTTCTCAATCTTACTTATAAATCAAGCTTTTTTCTACATATCGCTCAACAGATTGCAGATGATCCGAACTTTGGAAATTTGCCTCGTAATGGGGAAAAAGTGATGGTGGAATTTTCATCTCCTAATACCAACAAACCGTTGCATTTAGGGCATATACGTAATATCCTGTTGGGGTGGTCATTGTCCATGATTCTTGAGAAAGCAGGTTTTGACATCATCAAGACCCAAATTATCAATGACAGGGGTATAGCCGTATGCAAAAGCATGCTGGCCTGGAAAAAATTTGGAGAAAATATTACTCCAATATCATCCGGAAGGAAAGGGGATCATCTGGTTGGTGACTTTTATGTGATGTTTGATCAAAAGCTGGGTGAGGAATATGTGCAGTGGCAGGAAAGCAGTCAGGCCAATGAAGTTTTTCAATCTCATGGAAAGCCAGGTGAATCCAAAGGAGATTTTTTTAAAAGATATAAAAATGATTATTTTAATCATGTAAGCTTATTAGGTGCTGAAGCCCGTGAAATGCTTCGAAAGTGGGAAGAAGGTGACGAGGAAACCCTTACACTTTGGAGGCAAATGAATGATTGGGTGTATGAAGGCTTCAATGAAACGTATGTAAAATTAGGCGTTCATTTCGATAAAATCTATTATGAGTCGCAAACCTATCTTTTAGGTAAACAAACGGTGGAATATGGTTTGCAAAAAGGTATTTTTTGTAAAGAAGAGGATGGTAGTGTTTGGATTGATCTTACGCAGGAGGGGTATGACAAGAAAATCATTCTAAGATCCGATGGTACTTCGGTATATATTACTCAGGATATCGGTACAGCCATGATGCGGTATAGAGATTTTGGCATTGACCGGATGGTTTATGTGGTAGGGGATGAACAGGAGTATCACTTCCAGGTACTATTTGAGATATTGAAAAAGCTGGGTGAAACGTACGCTTCGCATTTACATCATCTGTCCTATGGTATGGTCGAATTGCCCCATGGCCGGATGAAATCAAGGGAAGGTACTGTGGTAGACGCTGATGATTTAATTGAAGAAATAGTAAAAGAAGCCCATAAAGCAGCAATTCAACGTGGAGATTTGCCAGGTACAAGTGACGAAGAAAATCAGGAAATTTTTAGGAGAATAGGGATGGCTGCTTTAAAATTTCACATGATAAAAGTCACACCAAAGAAAAGAATGATTTTCAATCCGGAGGAATCTTTGGATTTGCAGGGACAGACGGGGCCATATATTCAGAATGCATATGTTCGGATACGTTCAATTTTAAGAAAATCCAATGGTGAAATCAACCCTCTTTTTTCAGAATATATTCCTGCTCCGGAAGAGAAAGATTTGATAAAAATGATGATGGATTATCCTAATGCCATTGCACAAGCGGCTCAAAGTTATGATCCTTCTGTGATTGCCAATTTTTCATATGCTTTAGCCAAAAACTTTCACAAGTTTTATCACGATTTCAGAATTATAGGAGCAGAATCGGAAGAAGCCAAATCATTCAGAATACAGTTGATTAAAAATATAGCAAATACCATTCAGCAAGCCATGATGCTTTTGGGTATTGAAATGCCTGAAAGGATGTAATTCATGGATTAACAACTAAATAATGTCAGGTGGACAATAAAAAAGAATCATTAAACTTCATAGAGCATATCATAGAGGGAGACCTTAAAGAGGGTAAATTTCATCATGTACACACGAGGTTTCCTCCCGAGCCCAATGGGTATCTTCATATTGGTCATGTCAAAGCCATTTGGGTTAATTTCACTATTGCTGCAAAATATGGAGGGAAAACCAATCTTCGATTTGACGATACCAACCCAAGTACTGAGGAAACGGAGTATGTTGAAGGCATCAAAGAGGATATCCGATGGTTGGGTTACGATTGGGAGGATAGAGAATATTACGCATCCGATTACTTTCCCGTACTTTATGCTTATGCAGTAAAATTGATTGAAAAAGGGCTTGCTTATGTGGATGATTCCACTTCTGAGCAAATTGCCATGATGAAAGGTACACCTACAAAGCCGGGAGAAAATAGTCCGTACAGAGATCGCTCTGTTGAGGAAAATGTAAACCTTTTCAGGCAAATGAAGGAAGGAGTATTTGAAAGTGGTTCCAGGGTGCTTCGTGCAAAAATAGATATGGGCCATCCTAACATGCTGATGAGAGACCCGTTGATGTACCGGATTAAAAAGGAAAATCACCACCGAACCGGAAACGAATGGTGCATATATCCCATGTATGATTTTGCCCATGGCCAGTCAGATTCCATAGAAAAAATAACGCATTCTTTATGCTCTCTGGAATTTATACATCACAGGGAACTGTATGATTGGTTTATTGAGAATTTAGAAATTTTTCCTTCAAAGCAGACAGAGTTTGCCCGGATGAATGTTTCATTCATGATCACAAGTAAAAGAAAGCTTCTCCAGTTGGTACGAGGTGCTTTCGTTGATGGTTGGGACGATCCCAGGATGCCTACCATAGCCGGAATGCGGAGGAGAGGAATTCCCCCATCAGCTTTACGACTATTCTGTGAAAAAACAGGAATAGCCCGACGGGATATCCTTATAGAAGTTGAATTATTAGAAGCATGCATACGGGAAGAGCTCAATAAAGTAGCCCAACGGGTCATGGTAGTTACACAGCCCATCCTTGTTGAAATTGAGAATTATCCGGAGGATCAGGTAGAATGGCTGGAAGCTGAGAACAATCCCGAGGACCCTAATGCAGGGTTTCGTTTGATCCCATTTTCAAAATTTCTTTATATAGAGGAAGAAGACTTTATGGAGAATGCTCCGGCCAAATTCTTTAGAATGTCTCCGGGCAGAAATGTTCGTTTGAAGCACGGATACATCCTGCATTGTCTGGAAGCAGTCAAAGCCCCATTATCCGGTAAAATTGAGAAGTTGAAATGCACCTATTATTCCAATACCAAAAGCGGAGAAGACATGTCCGGGATCAAGGCCAAAGGCACGTTACATTGGGTATCGGCTGCATATGCCTTGAATTGTGAAATCAGAAATTACGACAGGCTTTTTACTGTAGAGGATCCCACCGGGGATGATGCAGTGGATTTCCTGGAATATTATAATCCCGACTCTTTGCAGGTATTAAAAGATGCAAAGATGGAGCCAGGATTAAAGGAAATGGCGTCGGGTACGCATTTTCAATTTTTGCGAAAAGGTTATTATATACAAGATAAAGACAGCACTCCCCAACACACAATATTCAACAGAACCACCACTTTGAAAGATTCCTGGGCAAAAGATCAAAGTAAATGATAAAACAGGGTGACTTCCTTTCAGATTGCCTGGACTAAGGTGAAATATTGTTATCTATTCAACAGAGCAGGTTTTGCTTGAACAATTGGAATATGCTAGTATAATTACGGCCTTCGATCCTGCATTCAATTTTCATCAAAAGTTCTTTTATTCAATCACTTAATTCAATTGAAAATTTGTACATTACTTAATAATCAAAGAATTGACAGTCTTATCAGATGCTCAAATATCAAGTGCAACTTGATTTATTAATCGGAAGAGATTAGAAATCATGTTAGACATTAGAAATCACTTCTCAAATGAATTAATATGAAAATCTTATTATTTGCTTTAAGTGTTGTATTCCTTTTCTCATGTGATCAAGGAGTTTTGAATAAAAGGATTGACCTGATTGATCAATATCTTCAGGGACAAGCTGAATTTTTTAACTTTAATGGCAATGTGCTCATTGCAGAAAAAGGAAAGGTGTTATATCAAAAATCTTTTGGTCTTGCTGATTACTCTACAGGTCAAGTCCTGAATGATTCATCTGTATTTGAGTTGGCTTCAGTTAGCAAACAATTTACGGCCATGGGTATCCTCATTTTGAAAGGGCAGGGAAAATTAGATCTAACCGATACGCTGCGACATTTTTTACCTGAGTTACCCTATTCAAATATCACCCTTCATCATATGTTAACGCATACCTCAGGACTGCCCGACTATTTTGAAATCATGACCAGCTTATGGGATCAAGACAAAATTGCCGTCAATCAGGATGTCATAGATTTATTAGTGAAAGAGAAGCCAGAGATATATTTTGAACCGGGTACTCAGTGGGAGTATTGTAATACTGCCTATTTACTTCTGGCAAGCATCATTGAGAGGGTTTCAGGCATGACTTTTAAAGACTTTATGGCTATGCATATTTTGAACCGCTGAACATAAACCATTCCAGGGTTTACAACACCAGGCGAAGTGGTGAGCTTATACAGAATTACGCATATGGATACGTTTGGTCAGATAGTCTCGAACGGTACATTTTACCGGATTCCCTTCCTAATTTCAAAATGGTGATTTATCTGGATGGAATTCAGGGAGATGGAATTATCAACTCCACCACAATGGATTTGTTAAAATGGGACAGAGGGATAATGAACCACTCACTGTTGGACGAATCCATTGGTAAGGAATTAACGACTCCACATTTCCTGGTGGATACTCTTCAGAAATTATATTATGGATATGGGGTTAATCTTGGACAAGATGACTTTGGAAACTTCATTACCCATGGAGGAGGCTGGCCCGGATACGGCAACGTCCTGACGCGGTATATAGAGGATGATATTACCATCATTGTATTATCTAACAATTCTTCATGGTCAGAAACAATTCAAGAAGCGATCGCTAATATATGGTATAACAGACCCATCGTATTGCCCTATAAACATGAGGTCGCAATAACTGATCCAGCATCCCTGAGTTTGTTTAACGGTAAATATAAAACCAGGTATTGGGAATTTGAGCTAGTGTCCGAAGCGGATACAATAGTGCAGATTTTTAAATCAGGATTTAAGATAAAATTCATTCCGGAGTCAAACTCTAAATTATTTTCAACCCGTAGGGAGGACATTCAAATTGAAATGCTTACAGCATCAGGCCATGATCCGAAATTTTACATGATACTTTATGGTGTGAGAGATGAGATGGAAAGATTACAATAAAAACTGCATTTATGAATCTTGAGAAAATATATGCTTAATACCCTTACAATTATATAGAAGACATAAACTATTGACCTATAAGTTAAAAATTTAATGCTTTTCCAAAATAATATCGTAATTTTGACAAAATAAGTCAAAATTAAAATATTCAAAATGCTTAGTTTGGGAGAGACTTTACGAGGGCTCCGGGAAGAAAATAAATTACCCCTGCGGACAGTTGCAGCATACCTTGACATTGACCAGGCTATTTTAAGTAAAATTGAAAGGGGACAGCGCAAAGCCAGTCGTAAGCAGGTGGTAAAACTTGCTGAGTTTTTGAATGTCAAAGATACTGACTTGCTTGTTGCCTGGCTGTCTGACAAGTTGGTCTATGAAGTTGCGAACGAAGATGTGGCGTTGAAAGCCTTGAAGGTGGCAGAAGAAAAAGTGGAGTTTAGGAAACAGGGTGAAGTTAACATAACAGAGCTTAAAAATACTATATGCGATATTCTGAAGAAAGATGGAAGGGTGACGGCCGCCTGGCTTTTTGGTTCAGTTTTGACAGACAAAGTAAATCCTGATAGTGACATTGACATTATCGTTGAATTGAACGACAGCAAAAAGTACTCTATGTTTGATTTGTTAGATATTGCTTATCTGATAGAATCAACCATCAAAAGAAGGGTGGATTTGGTTGAAAAGGGACAATTAAAAAATTTTGTGATTAAAACTGCCAAAGAAAATTTACAAAAAATTTATGGCTAAGCCCACACCAAAGGAACGAATTGAGCAT
>JRYF01005716.1_pt1 | contig 35206 bp, 32 predicted proteins | sample 235331 | NCBI WGS metagenome assembly JRYF01 (sample SAMN03074217, study PRJNA261475) | activated sludge metagenome | biome: Wastewater Treatment Plant; feature: Wastewater; material: Activated sludge; isolation source: activated biomass of a wastewater treatment plant treating hydrocarbon... ...
AAAAAACCTTCTATGCACAAATGGGTAAGGTTTTGCCTTGCTTTCATTAACTTTTGGGTCTATTCAGGTATCCATTTAGGGGTTTGTGTTTTTTTGTTTACAAAATATATTTGTATATATCTTGGGTTGCAAGTGCTACCTGAGTACATGTTTTTTATTGGCGCTGCCACCATTTGCACATATAGTCTCCATCGTTATCTGGGGCCAAGGAATTCATTTTATCTTTTCGATAATGATGGGGCTAATCAATATGTTTGGAAAAAGAATTATAATCTGATTGTTTTTGGATTATTTTTCTTGTTGTTACTGGCCATCTTTGTCAGATATTTTATAGGGTATTTCATTCTGCTGCTACCACCATCTTTCATTACTCTGTTTTATCTGTTTCAATTTCCGGGACTGGGAAAAACGCTGAAGCAATTGCCCTATCTTAAAACTTTATTAATTCCATTCGTATTTGTGTGGGTGGTGGTATTGATCCCTGCATTTATTCAGGGTCAAATGTCAGAACAACCCATTTCTTTGTCGACTACATTATGGGTTTTTATCTTTGTTTTTGCGATTACTCTTCCCTTTGATGTCAGGGACCAGTATTTTGATAAAAAAGAAGGAATAAAGACATTAGCTCATTATCTGGGTACGATGAATTCAGTATTGTTATCAATAAGTTTACTTTTTACTATACAAGTAGTACAGTTTTTATTGTGGTTATCTCACAGGATTGAAGTTCTCCATTTTGCCGTGATGATTTGCGTTTTATTGATAACCATGTTGATGATCAGAAAGAGTGCAACGCGAAGTGATGATATCTTCTTCTATCTATATTTGGATGGATCACTTTCATTCTTTTATGGCTTTTATTTTGCTTTAAAGTGGTTGTTTTGAAGAAAATATTTATTGGATTTCTCTAACCTCTCGTTATGGATTCACGTCTTTAGGTGTGAATCAAAAAATCATTAAAATATGTGTATGCGATTTTTAATTGTATCTTTTTCAGTGATATTACTCATGTCTTGTGGAAAAGATAATGATCAACTTCCATTGATGGAATTGAATCATACCTTTCAAAACAATAAGGAAGGTTGGGAAGTAATTTATTCTGATTATCCTGTAGGTGATGAAAATAATTTTGAATTTGTTTTTGAGCGTATAGAATTGCCCGAACCATTAGATCATTCCAAAATGTCATTAAAACTGGGTGGAACTAATAGAAGCGATGACCTTTTCATGGGTCTGAAGCGTAAAATTACCGGGCTAAGTCCGGGAGAAAATTATGCCATTAGTTTTTCAATTGAGTTTGCTACCAATGTACCTAATGGCGCGTTGGGAGTGGGAGGTAGCCCTGGGAGTAGTGTGTATGTAAAAGCCGGAGCAAGTGAAGTTGAGCCGGTAAATATAGTGGATGAGCTAAACTGGTATCGTTTAAATATTGATAAAGGGAACCAGGCACAGGAAGGTGAAAATATGGTTGTACTAGGGAATTTTGAAAACGGAACGGATAAAGAAATCTATACATTGAAAACTGTCAGTAATGATCACAAATTACAAATGAAAGCCAATAATGAAGGTGAAATTTGGTTAATTATTGGAACCGATTCTGGTTTTGAAAGCAGAACCGAGATCTATTATAACAGGATTTCAATAGAAGTGTACTAAACAGACTAAATCATTAATTTTCAATATACATTATTTTGAATCAATCAATTAATCATTAAATATAACAATATGAGCAGATTTATTTTTCTAATCTTATTCTTACCCATCTTTCTTACTTCATGTCTTCAGGATGAATGTACTTCTATCAGAGAATTTGCAGTATATACACCTGTGATGATGCATGCAAATGATTTCAGAATTAATGAGGTCAATGTAGAACCTCAAAGACCGCTAGAGAACCCGGGAAAACTATATTTTTATGATTTGTTTTTATTGATTAATGAGGCAGGAAAGGGGATTCATTTTTATGATGTATCCAATCCGGCCAACCCTGTGCAAGTTGCATTTTACAATATTCCCGGCAACTTTGACATGGCCATTCGTGACAATATACTGTACGCTGATAATGTCATAGATTTGATAGCCATCGATATTATTAATATCCAGAATCCAAGAATTATTTCAAGGGTCGAAAATTACAGTAATCAATGGGAGCCTGAAAATCAAATGTTTCAAGCTTATGCCGTACGTACTGAAAGAGTGGAAAGGTTGGATTGTTCTGATGGCAATTTCAATAATCAATGGTTTTGGAGAGGAGGTGGCTTTTTTGTGACATTTGACCGAGCTGCCGAATTTGGAGGGGTAACAGGAGCAAGACCTGAATTTGCAGCAGGGGGCGGTGGCTCTGGTGTTGGGGGCTCCTTTGCCCGGTTTACATTGCATGAGCACTACCTGTATACAGTTGACCATAGTAGTCTATTGGTTTGGGACATCAACAATAGAAATCTGGAAAAAATCAATACCAAAAATCTGGGTTGGGGTATAGAGACCATCTTTCCTTATAAGGATAAATTGTTTATTGGATCCAATAACGGAATGTTTATATTCGATAATTCCAACCCTTCCAATCCTGTTCAGCTATCGGTATTCCAGCATGCTATGGCATGTGACCCTGTAGTGGTTGAAGGAAATTATGCCTATGTAACTCTCCGTGATGGTAATGAATGTCAGGGCTTTATCAATCAAATGGATGTAGTGGATATCACTTCGCTGACCAATCCTGTCCTGGTACGTTCTTACCCAATGACTAATCCACATGGTTTGGCCATCAATCAGGGCACCATTTATCTGGGTGAAGGTCGACATGGGTTGAGAGTTTTGGATGCATCGAATCCGGATAATGTCAGAAGGCTGGAGTTTTACAGAAACATTCCAACTTATGACGTCATTTATTTACCTGGAGGGATATTATTTGTAGTTGGAGAAGGAGGATTTTTCATTTTTGATGCTACTGACAATAGGAAACTAAGACCTTTAAGTGAAATTAAAGCAGTAGGCAGATGATTCAATCAAAGTGCATACGAATATTTAAATTTAAGTGAATTGAAATGATTGATTTGAGATTGATGAAATAAACAATAGATGGTGTTTGATGCCGGAAATGAAGAGTTAACTCTGAGTTTCCGGTTTTTCTTTTAAAAGAATAAAATGATAGATAGAATGAAAAACCTGATATGTTTTGTGCTGCTATGGATCGCTACCGTGTCAGAGGCGCAGGAAAGTAAATTGCCTTCAATATATGTAAAACTGGATAACGGCAGTGTGTTTACGGGTTTGCTTTTAGAATATAATCCTGAAGAGTCCTATACGATACTCATTGGTGACAATCGATTTACATTCCCGGTTTCAGTAATTGATAAATTGAAAATATTGGATGGGGGAGAAACATCTTTCCAGCGATTCAGCGATAAGACTTTTTATCATCGACTATCTGGTGGATTATTAGGTAATGAAAACTTAGTGGGATTTACTTTCCATTATTCGCTTTCTTATCAATTGACTCACCGGTGGTCAGCAGGTGCCGGGGTTGGGATTGATAATTATATGAGAAGCAGCGGTTACGACTTATTTCCAATTTTCATTGAAAGCCGATACAATATTTTAAAAGACGGGAGCACTCCATTTTTTTTTATGAAATCCGGATACTCTATAGCTAAAGCGAGATTGAGCAGGGGTCAGACCCATGCAGAGGGAGGTCTCCTTTTAAATCCCGGTATAGGGGTTAGGCTTGGGAGTAAGAATTTAATGGTGGACTTGTATGGTGGTGTGCGGATCCAAAGAGCCCGGTATGTTTATGCTTTTTCTGACCAATCCATAACTGACACCCATACATTTAAACGGATCGAATTTGGACTTGGGTTTATGTTTTGATTTTTATTGAAAAGCAAAACTTTGAACAAAAAATTTAACTCCAAGTTAAATTTTTAATGAATTATTTATATTTGCATCGTAAAGAGAGGTCAATGTGAAATAGTCATTACCTTTATGTCAGCAAGGTTGGGTATAACTCAAAGTTTCTGACTCTATTTGTGAATCAAAGGTTTGTATTTCAATGAAAATATTGGTTTGTATAAGTAAGACTCCTGATACAACAGCAAAGATTTCTTTTAACCCGGATCAAACGGCTTTTAATACGGATGGTGTGCAATACATTATGAATCCTTATGATGAATGGTATGCATTGGTTCGTGCAGTGGAGTTGGTTGAACAAAGCGGTGGATCGGTCACAGTAATAAATGCAGGACCTGCATCCAATGAAATAATTATCCGCAAAGCACTCGCTATTGGTGCGGATGATGCGGTCAGAATTGATTTTGAGCCATCCTCTGCGATGGAGGTGGCAATGGAAATTGCCCGTTATGCTCAGGGGAAAGAGTTTGATATTATTTTTACGGGTAAAGAAACCATTGATTACAATGGATCTGAGGTTGGTGGCATGATAGCGGAATCTCTCGGTTTACCCTATATTTCTTTTGCATCAGGTCTACAGTACGATAATGGTAAATTTGAACTTAAGCGTGAAGTGGAGGGAGGTATTGAAATAGTAGAGGTCGAAGGTCCTTTGGTGGTGTCTTCTGCCAAAGGGTTGGCTGAACAGAGGATTCCTAATATGCGTGGAATCATGATGGCAAAAAGAAAACCATTGGAGGTAATTACACCAAGCAACCCTCTTTCTCCGGTACACACTGTTAAATATGACTTACCTCCAGAAAAGAAAGGGGTCAAAATGATAGATCCCGGCAACATGGATGAATTGGTCAGATTATTACATGAAGAAGCTAAAGTGATTTAATATTTAAAATAAACATTTATGTCTGTTCTGGTTTATGTAGAGGCAAAAGAAAAGTCTTTTAAAAAAGCTGCATGGGAGGTTTTGACGTATGGTAGAAAAATTGCCCACACTGTCGGTGATCATTGTATAGCGTTGGTATGTGGCGAAGCTGATGACATTTCGGTTTTGGGCGAGTATGGTGCTGATGAAATCATTCATGTTACTAACGCGGAACTCAATGATTTTGATTCTGCGCAACATGCTTTTGCCATAGCTCATTTTGCAAAAGAGAAAAATGCTCAATGTATCATCATGAACCACTCTGCTAAAGGAAAATCACTCATTGGCAGAGTAGCAGTCCGGTTGAATGCAGGGTCAGTGAGCGGAGTAAATAGCATTCCAGAACTGCAACCTGAGTTTACTGTAAGGAAATCCGTGTTTTCCGGTAAAGCTTCTGCAACATTTGCCATCACTACCCCAATAAAGGTGCTCAGCTTGTTGGGCAATACTTTACCACCGGAAAAAGTAAAAGGAAAGGGTGAAATGATCTCTCTTTCGATAGAGCTCCCCGAACGAAAAGAGAATATTATAGACCGGAAGATCGTTTCCGGCAGAGTTCCTCTTCCGGAAGCAGAACGGGTGGTTTCTGCAGGTCGCGGAATGAAGGGCCCTGAAAATTGGGAAATCATCGAAGAATTGGCTGATGCGTTGAATGCAACTACCGCTTGTTCAAGGCCTGTAGCCGACAGCGGTTGGCGACCCCACCATGAGCATGTAGGCCAAACAGGAGTTGCCATCAGGCCTAATTTATATATTGCAGCCGGTATTTCAGGAGCCATTCAGCATTTGGCGGGTGTTAACAATTCCAAAGTGATCGTGGTGATCAATAAAGATCCTGAAGCGCCATTTTTTAAAGCGGCAGATTATGGAGTGTTAGGGGATTTATTTGAGGTGGTACCTAAACTAACCGAAGCGTTGAAGAAGTATAAAAGTTAAATTTGGGCAGAGACTATTTTCTGCCTTCATATCAGGGCGATGAAATGGAATATTCGTAAAGTGATTTGGCCTGCTTTGGCTCTGATAGTTATTATTCTGCACATCGTATTTTCATTTTTTCCTTCATGGGTTGAGTCGTTTTACTATGGTTTCCTTTTTCAATGTATTCGTTATGTTCATGACTACACATTAGGTTTATTGCCTTTTCCTATCGTTTATATCATTTTCATTGTTCTGTTGGTTGGCATGTATTGGGTATTCGTAGCGCCTTTTTACAAGAAAAAGCAACGTCCCTGGCGCCTGATGGCAATGAATTTGTTGAAGTTCGTCAGTATTATCGTATTCCTGTTTTATTTTCTTTGGGGCTTCAACTACCAAAGAAAAACTTTGAGCAGCAGGATATTGAATACACCATTCGAGCTTTCATCTGAAGACTTTTTGCTGGAAATCAATAAAGTGGATAGTCTTGTGGTGATGTATAGGGAGAAGTTAAGTACTATAGAGGCTGGGGATAATGTTGGGATGTTGAACCTGGAAAATCACATCAGACAGCATCAGACTCATGTTTTGAAATCTTGGGGCGAAAAAACACCGGGCAGAGTGCGTGTTCGAGTGCTTTGGCCACCCGGTATTTTGCTTCGATTTTCCACCGCCGGTATTTATATTCCCTTTGCCAATGAAGGGCATATTGATAAAGGACTTCATTCTCTGCAGATTCCTTTTACTCTGGCGCATGAAATGGCACACGGATATGGACTGACCGATGAGGGAGAGTGTAATTTTGTGGCATTGGTCACATGTTTATCCAGTGACCGGTCAGACGTTCAATATTCCGGTATGTTGGCTTATTACCGTTATCTGTTGCAAAATTATCGGAGACTGGATAAACAAGCTTATCAATTATTTTTAGAAAATATGGACCCCTCAGTCTGGAGTGATATAGAAGCCATCCATTCCCAGATGGATCGTTTTCCTGATATCATGCCCCAGGTAAGAGATTTTGTTTATGATTCATATCTTCGTACGCACGGTATTTCAGAAGGATTGATGTCTTATAGCAGTTTGGTCAAATTAGCCGTCCAGTGGCAACAATCCGGATGGAATGAAGATATCATCAGGCATAGCGGTCTTTAGTAAGTAGGGTTACAAACCGAATTAAGACCTGATTGAGCTTTTCTATGGCTAATTCCACCTGCCATTTTTCTTTGTTTCTTGCTTCAACATAGTTAGAGATAGAACGTATCTGAACACAAGGGATGTTCATCATCCTGCTGGTATAAAAAAATCCGGCACCTTCCATACTTTCTATCTCGGCATCATACTTTTCTTTTATTAATGCAATACTAAGGGGAGTACCGCTTACTCTGTTGACGGTCAATGCGCTTACTTTATTTAGTTTTGGGTCATAGGGAGAATTGAGATTTTCTATCCAACCGTCTGTAAACGGGAATTTATTCGGATCCTGCAATTCCAGATCAAACAAATCCAGTAGAGTGCCATCGGCTTCTTCGGCACCGAGGTCAGCAAACCTGTCTTTGTAAACCTCAACCACGTCTCCTGGTTTCAATCCCGGATGAAAAGCCCCTGCCAGCCCGGCATTAATCATAAAGTGAACCTGACTGATGCGTGGATGCCTGGCAATAGAAAACGCTATATTCATAGATCCCACACCAGTAACCAGAGGAAATATTGAATGACCGTTCAAACGGTATTCCAGGAAGCTTTTGTTTTCTGCCAGTTGTTCAACAAACTGCATAAAAGAAACCAATTCAAAGGAGGTAGGTGAACATATTAAAATATTCATTGTATACCTTAAGTTTTAAGGGTGATCTTCTTTGTAAAATGCAAATCCAAATCCACTGGAAACGCCTAACAATCCATCGTAGGAAGCGCTTCCCCGGATTTCCATTGCTTTTTGAAAACGATAATTAAAGCCAAATGAGTATTCAGATAGGGTAGGGATCACACCGAATCGGAGACTAAAGGATTCTCTGAATCCATAATCAATTCCTAATTTTAAAGCAGGAGCAAGATCGATAATCTTTTCAAATTCAACATATATATCTAATTCAGGGGATAATATAAATTTTGGACCCATTCTGATTCGTGCAGGAATATTGTACTCCTCATCCAAACTGACTCCTGCAGGACTAAATATATGAACTCCCAGATGCACTGACTTTGAAATTTCAGAATACAGACCAGCCTCAAAGCTAAAAAACAAACGGTTGCCGAATTCAGCCACCCTTACATTCATGACATCGAATTGAAGGGACGCAGAAAAATCCCGGCTCATTTTACGGGCATAGGCCAGTGCAAATTTTTGTTCCCTGTAAGTATCAAAGCCATATTGTGCCAATGTAAGTCCAAATGCACCATCACCCACTTGCAAGGCAGTTCCTAATGAAAAAATATCCAATCCTTGAATGTTGTACCTTCGCAAAGCATTGACTTCAATTCCAAATCCATTGACATACGCCAGTCCTGCCTGATTACTGAAAATCGATGAGAGTCCTTTCATGCTGACGGTTGCTCTTCCCAGACTCAAATGTTCGGGTCCGCCGGCCAATTCAAAACCGAGTTGTGCATTTGTAGAAGAAAAAGTTAAATAAGTAAGACCAGCGATTAACAAGCTCTTTTTATAATGTAATTTGAGTTTGGTTGGGTCAGATGATTGAAGGCTATTGGGGGCATTCAATAACTGAAAGGCAAAGAGCTTGCATGATTTCCTGATCATGCCAATGATTTGACCGGTATTCATAAAAGCAATAATATAAGTTTCTTATCATATAATGGTGTGGATCACGTTATATTTTTGCGAAGAAGCGAATCACAGGTCATATTATATGCTGCTTAAACCAACCATGCGATAAAAAGGAAATGGTAAAATTCAGATCTAATCATACACGAAGTAAAAGCAATGCATCGGTTTTAAGACTGATTGTACTTTCCTCATTATTTGTTTTATTGATGTATTGGATGGTAAAACCTACTTTACAAAGTATTACAGGCTCCGTTTTCGCTGCGAAGAACATGTCCCCGGCATACTACATCCCTGATGGGCCTTCCGGGGAAATTATATACAGGGATCATTACAGCTATGCGTTGGACTCTAATGGGTGTATACAGTGGATGGCGTTCAACTTGAGGAAAGAAGATATTTCAGATGAGGATCTCCCTAAAGAGGATTACCTATCTAACGAATTTATTTCACCACAGGCAAGTAAAAACAAAATAAAGGACAATAAAGATTGTGTTGCGCTACCGAGAATAAAGCAATATAAAGGAGTTTTGCTTGAACATGTTGAATTGTTAAAGGGTATGAAGGAATATTCAGATGGTAATGATTTTAAGTTATTAATCACTGATTTTGAAAATTGGGTGAGTCGGATATTGCAGAAATCTGATTCGTTGATCCTGATATCCGGAAGTAACTCATCAGTCAATCATTCTTCTGGTGAGGAAGAAGCAGTTTCTTTGTTTTATGTCATTTTGGATCCAACACCGGGCATGGAAAAATCTGTTGCGTTGAACATTCCTATCCGTTCAGACTATAAAAGCTTAAAGGATTATTTCTTACCGGTGGAGGAATTGGAACGAAAAACTCCGTGGGTGTTTTTTGCCTTTTATCTGGAGGATATAATACTGGAAAAGATAAAAAGCTCAATGAATGTTGAAGACTGGTACTAAAGGATCGCTGTTGATTTAATGTAGATGTATTCAAAGAGAATCAAAATTTATCTATTGCTTATTCATGAAACTATTTTCACCTTCGATCATATTGTCGACCCCATTTTCAGGAATATTCAATTAATCAAGTACTAAATTCAACAAGTGATAAAACTAAACCTTTTCAGTCTGTAGATTTTTGTTTTTGATTCCTAACCAGGCAAGGATTGAAAACAATAATCCCATGATGATAATGCCCCATTGACCTACTGCGGGTATGGGATCGGGTGCAGATTTCAGGCATGTATATCGTTGTCCATAGATGCCGTATTCATACTGATACACAGGAAAATATGTCTCAGACTCATATACAATAACAAGATTGCCATTATTGTCCATTGCAGCGCTGGGATCATATAGACTGGGGTTGTTTTCATATGCAACCTGAAATTCTCCTCCCATCCGTTCTCCCTGGGCATCGAAGCATTGTGCAAATATGGCATCATAAACAAAACGAGCATCTTCCCATGTAATCACAAAGTTTCCCATGCAATCCATAGTGATGGAAGGGTCGTCCTGATTTCCGGTGGTTCCGGTATTCACGATGAATTCGTTATCCAAAGGGGAACCATTTGCCTGATAACGGCGAGCTACAACTGCCCGGTCACTCATGTCCTGACCAGCGCTTTCCCAAACAATAACAAAGTTCCCCATACAATCCATGGCAATATCCGGATCGGACTGGCTACCTGTAGTATATTGATTGATTTGGAATTCGTCACCTAAGGGCATGCCGGAGTTATCAAACCTTCTTACATAAATGGCATTTCCACTACCATCTTGCTCAAAACTTTCCCATACCACAACAAAGGTGCCATCTGAATGCATAGCAACACGAGGGTCACCCTGATTATCGGTGGTGTATTGATTTACATGAATTTCTCCTGTTAAAGGCATTTCGGAGGCGTCAAAAAGACGGGCGAATACTCCGAAATATTGATCGTCATCCTGATCATAACTTTCCCATACCACTACAAAATTTCCATTTTCATCGAACGCGACGGCTGGATCCTCTTGATCATCAGTTGTATGTGTATTCACTTGAAATTCCATACCAACCGGTGTCCCGTCAGCCAGGAATCTTCTACCAAATACACCTCGAAAGTGCCCATCCTGAGCTTCACTTACCCATACCACAATAAAGTCTCCATTGGCTTGCATGGCAATGGCTGGATCTCCCTGATAGCTGGTAGTGTGAACATTAATAATAAAAGGAGGACTTAAGGGAGTTCCATCTGCTGCATAGCGCCTTCCATAAATATCCTCTCTATTATAATAATCTGTATATTCCTCCCACACCACTACATAGTTTCCATCGGCATCCATGGCCACACGCGGATCACCTTTAAAATCAAAAGAGACTTCAGATGAAATCAGAAAAGCATCATCCACTGGGTCGCATTGCGCAATGAGCCGGTTTGGCGAAGTAACAATGGATACTACTCCTAATGTAGACAAAAGCATTAATTTCTTCTTATACCTTTTAAGACAATGAATTTGAGGGATAAGTGAATTCCGCTTTTTAGAAGAGTTGCTTTTTAATATCCGCATTTCTACGCGGGATTTTTTAGTTTTCAGATGTGAGATGTAGTTTTTCATAATGGAAAATGGTGGTGATTGAGAACTTTATAAAGCTAAATTATGTCATTCTAATCAAATTTAAGGAATGTTGAGGTAAAAATTTACAGATCATTGAATAAGGCACATCTTTTGAATCTTGAGATAGTTTAATGCTATTTCTTTAATATGGAATATTTGATTGGGAAGAATTTTAATTATCTTAAAACCAAATTGTGACAAAAAGCAGAAAGTCAATGGTTTAATATTTAGAGAAACACTTTTAAATGATCTGGTATAAAATATTTTTTCTAAATAATCAGAATAAAATTGTTACCTTCCTTCACTTAAATTGATCTCTTTTCTATGAAATATTCAAATAGATTTGCCACAAATTCAACTAAAAATAAGTCTAACCTTTTTCAGCCTGTAGATTTTTGTTTTTGATTCCTAACCAGGAAAGGATTGAAAATAATAATCCCAAAACGATCATCCCCCAATGACCCACAGTGGGTATGGGATCAGGTTGTGATGTTTTGAGGCATAAAAAACTTTGCCCTTGAATGCCATATTCATATGTGATCTCTCCAATTTCAAGCCTGGAATCCCATGCTATCACCAGAAGGCCATCATTATTCATTTTTGCACTGGGATTTTTTAGTCTTATGTCATCTTTCAGAGAAGCCTGAAATTCATCTCCAATTCTTTCTCCAAGAGAATTGAAACATTGGGAAAAAATGGTCGGAAAAAAAACATCAAAGCGGGTATCTTCCCACGCAATCAGGAAGTTTCCCATACAATCCAATGTGATGGAAGGTTCGTCCTGATGTCCAGTGGTGCCTGTATTCACAATGAACTCGTTATCGAAAGGTGTTCCATCGCTCTGGTAACGACGTGCTACCACCGCTTGTAAATCACCATCCTGCCCAAAACTTTCCCATACCACGACAAAGTTTCCCAAACAATCCATGGCGATATCAGGATCTGATTGGCTGCTCGTAGTATATTGATTGAGTTGGAATTCATCATCTAAGGGTGTACCGGAACTATTAAACCTTCGTCCATAAATGGCAGTTTGATCGCCATCCTGACCATAACTTTCCCATACCACAACAAAGGAACCACCGGAATGCATAGCAACTTTGGGGTCACCCTGAGTATTGGTGGTGAATTGGTTAACATGAATATCTCCTGTTACAGGCACGCCGTCTGAATCAAATAGGCGGGCAACAACTCCCAAAGCCTCATCATTATTTTCCTGATTTTCACTTTCCCATACTACAACAAAATTTCCATTTTCATCTAAAGCAACAGCCGGATCCTGCTGACTATTTACAGTAAAAATATTGATTCGAAATTCTACATCAATAGGTGCCCCATTAGCCAGAAACCTTCTGCCATAAATTTCATAATTGCCCCCAACTTCATGATCACTTTCCCATACTACTATGAAATCACCATTGGCTTGCATTGCAATGGCTGGACTTCTTTGAAAATTTTCAGTGAAACTATTAATAATCAAAGGATATCCCATTGGTGTACCATCTGCTGCATAAAGACGACCATAGATGTCAAATCCACTAATATTATCTGTATATTCTTCCCATACCACCATGTAGTTGCCATTAGCATCCATAGCAACTTGCGGACTATTTTTACTAAAAGTAGTTTCTCCGGTAGAAACAAGAAAAACATCGTTAACTGGATCGCATTGCGCAATGAGCCTGTTTGGCGCTGAGGCCAGGGAAATTATTCCTAATGTAGAAAGAAGAACTAATTTTTTTTGATACCTTTCAAGACATTGAATTTGTGGGATGAGTGTTTTGTTCTTTTTGGTAGATCTGCTTTTTAAAATGCGCAATTCTATACGAAATTTCTTTTCTTTCAGAAGCGAGACAAACGTTCTCATATTGAAAACAGGCGATTGATGTTATGAAATTAGCAACTAAGATAAATTATAATAATTATATTATAAGTATATTTCGATTTATTTTTTGAATTTTGCAATCAAATATTATTGCATTGTATTAAATTATAGTGAAACATTCGTATAAAAGTGACTGTTTCAGTATATAATCTTTTAACTTCTGAAATTATTTTTTATCATTTTCAAAGTAGATTGTGTGTTTTTACATACCATAAAATAGACTTTAATCATAAATATAAAGCGTATTGTTTGTGTTACTTTGAAAGGTATATCTTTTGGTAAGAATTCTGATATTATATGATAATAGTCCTACAGATCATACAGCAGTTATTATAATCAAATTATTAACATAAAAGTGATTGAAAGACCAGAGTGCAGTCCTGAAAATCTTACATAGTCAAAACCTCATCCTGTAATGCAACGCTAATTACAGAAGGTCGGGTATCCACTACAGGAATCTGATTGAGAATTTCCACTATCTCATTGCGTTTTTCATTAAATAAGGGGATGTAATCCTCTGAGATAGGGTCGGGGGGTGGAAAATTTTCACGAAGGTGATTGATTTGTTTACCGTTTTTCCAAAACCTGAAACACACATGAGGCCCGGTAGCCAGTCCGGTTGCACCAACATATCCTATGGTCTGGCCCCTGCTAACTGTAGCTCCGGGTACTATGCCTTTATGAAATCGGCTCATATGTAAATATTGAGTGGTATAGGTTTTGTCATGACGGATTTTTACATAAAACCCATTGTTTTTTGTATAGGAGGCTTCCAAAACTACACCATCAGCTACACTATGAATGGGAGTTCCGTGAGGAGCAGCATAATCTGTCCCTAAATGAGGAATGGTGGTTTTTTTAATGGGATGGAAACGTCTGAGATTATAATGGGAACTGATTCGTGAATACTTGACAGGCGCTTTAAGAAAGGATTTCTTACTGGGTCTGCCTTCGCGGTCAAAGAAACCTTCATATTGATCCGATTCAAAATAAATGGAGTAATGCTCTCCTCTTTCATTTTTGTAGTATGCCCCAAGCATTTTACCCAATGCTACGGGTTCGCCTTCTACGTAATTCTGTTCATAAATCAGCTTAAATTCATCCCCTTTTTGGGTGTAATAAAAATCAACACTGGATGCAAGTGCATTTTCCATAAGATCAACCAGGGCATAATCATTCCCTTTACCCACTATGGCGTCCCAAAGAGAAGATTCAATTCTTCCCGAAACGGTTTCGATGCATGATGTGTATTCTCGTTCGACTATTTTTACCGAAACAGAATCTCTGAAATCAAACAATACAAAACGCAAAGGATCGGGCTCATAAGCCAATGCTACAGTTGCATCACAAGCGTCTTCTTTGATAATGGCATAGTTTTTACCACTACGTATCTTGCGCACATCAAATACATCTCTGGCTTTTCTTTCCAACTCTGCAATCAATGCATAAGAGATGCCATTGCGATAAAGTATATCCCCTAAAAACTGATTAGGACTAAATATGGCCTCTTCAATATAAAAATCATGAATGGAGAATCCAAACTTTTCAATTACAACTTTCTCTTCGTTGGTATCCATGTCTTCCAACGCTGAAATTGTATCATCTTCTGAATCTTCTGAGTGTTTTGATGGATTTAAAAATGGAATAAACACTATGAAAAACACCAATACTCCGGCCATAATAAATGACCCGTACTTTTTGTTGCCGAACAGATCGGACAAGGGATTGCTTTTGCTCACAATTGTAGTTTTACTTTATTAAAAAAATGATCAAGGGCAAAGCCAAAATTTACCATTCTCTTAAACCAGTGGTTAAAGTAATACATTTTTTTTATTTGATCATCATAGGGTAAGCGCTTTATTTATAAATTTAAAAAAGGCTATCCCTAAATTGAATTTAATTTATGAAAAACTGAATTACTTTCTGATTTAAACAGAATTTCTCAGGTAGAATTTTTCTTTATTGGATAGCTATTAATTAAAGGCTCTGTATAAATGAACGGAAAAGATCCGGGATCATTTTATCTTAAAGAAAAAGTTTTACTGAAAATTTGGGATTTATTCCTGGTAAATCCATATATAGTTTAACAGTAATATATTGGAGGGTTAACAATTACTTATTGCACACTCAATATTTTTGCTAAAATTTTGCATAAGATGAGTTTAATCTCTGCGGAGGAGTTTGCAAAAATCATCCGTGTTGATAAATATGGTTCTTTCGGCCAGTTTGTTGCTGAGCACTTAATGGATATTCTGCAAATCTCTGCAGTAAATCGCATTTACGAAAAGTATGCGCATAATAAAGAGCTTGGATTTTTAAATAATATTATCGAAGAGCTGGGAATTCAATTGGATATTCCTGAAGATGATTTTAAGAGGTTGCCAAAATCGGGTCCTTTCATTGTGATTGCCAATCATCCTTTTGGCGCATTGGATGGTATTATACTATTACAGTTATTGTGCAGCCGCTATCCGGATTTTAAAATATTAGGTAATTTTTTATTGCATCGAATTGAGCCTTTAAGACCCTACATTGCTGGAGTGAATCCTTTTGAAAATATGAAAGGAATGCAATCTAGTGTGCCTGGTGTAAGGGAGGCATTGAATCATTTAAAAAGCGGACATCCGCTTGGAATTTTTCCGGCGGGTGAAGTATCCACCTATCGAAACAAAAAAGATAAGATTGTAGATAAAGATTGGCAAACTTCAGCGATAAAATTTATTATGAAGGCTCGTGTGCCCGTAGTTTCGGTCTATTTCCATGGAAAGAACAGCATATTGTTTTATATGCTGTCGCGATTAAATGGGAAATTAAGAACTGTAAAATTGCCATCAGAATTTGTAAATAAAAAAAATCGGGTCATCCAGATTAGAATTGGAGGCCCGGTGAATTCAGATAAAATCAAGTCTTTTGATGATCCTCTTTTATTAAAAGATTTTCTCAGAAAGAAAACCTATATTCTTTCCAAAGGCATTAAAGATAAACCTAAAAAGTCGATTTTGAAAAGGTTATTGCCCATGCCAAAAATCCATCCTATTGCTGAGTTGGGTAACCAGGAAATGATTATCCGGGAAATAGACATCCTTAGAATCAAAGGAGATCGGCTTTTTCAGGCTAATAATTACGAAGTTTTTCTTGCAGATGCTAAACAAATTCCTTTTGCATTAAACGAGTTGGGTCGATTACGTGAAATTGCATTTCGCATGATCGGGGAAGGTACTTTAAAGGAGAGAGATATTGATTCTTTTGATTCTACATATAAACATTTGATCCTGTGGGATTCTGAAGAAGAAATCATCGCAGGGGCATATAGAATGGGAGTGGGTAAGGATCTGTTTAGCCAGGCAGGGGTGAAAGGATTTTACCTAAATACTCTTTTCCGGTTTGATCCTGAATTTTATTCGATTTTGCGTCAATCTGTTGAAATGGGAAGGGCTTTTGTTATCAAAGAATATCAGCAAAAACCCTTGCCTCTTTTTTTGCTTTGGAAAGGAATTCTTCATACATTAACGAGATATCCGGATACTCAATACCTCCTGGGAGGGGTAAGTATCAGCAACAGTTATTCAGATTTCTCAAAAGCCATGATGATTGAATTTATAAAAGCAAATTATTTTGATCATGACCTGGCCAAATGGGTTAAACCAAGAAATGCATGCAGAATAAGAATTGATGAAAATCTCAAATCATTTATTATGGAAATTACGGAATCCGATTTGAAGATTTTTGACAAAATGATCGGAGAATTAGAGTCCGATGGCAGGAAAATGCCTATATTATTGAAAAAATATTTTATGCAGAACGCAAAAATTATTGGTTTCAATACTGATTCCAGGTTTAATAATGCAATTGACGGTCTGGCCTATATACGAATTGCTGACATTCCACCAGAGACAATACAAATTGCAATTAATAAAAAAGCAGAAGAAATGGTTTAATTTGAGAGTTGATTTATTGCAAAAGTTCTTTTGCTTTTTCGATATAAGTATCGATTCCCTCAGCTTCATCTTCTTTTGATAGGTCAATTCTTATGTCCGGCGGTATACCTGGCTCTATGTGTATACCATCCAATGAAACGGTCTGAGAAACCGAACAACGATACTGCCAACCATTAGGCAATTCTCCGAAACCTGGTATTCCACCTCCGCCTCCGGTTTGGTCACCCAAAATTTGAACCTGTGGGAGAGTCTGCATCATAAGTGTAAAAAAAGTGGCAGCACTAAAGCACTTTCTGTTGGTGAGCAGAATCACCGGCCCGGAGTATGTATTGGATCCTCTTCCAGGGAATGAAATTTTTTTCCACTCAGAAAAATCATTTATCCCCGGACCATTTTTTAACCTTTCCATACCATATTCTCTTTCGTTAGATGAAAACAGTGATGCAAGTCTCCTTGCATTACCCAGATTTCCCCCACCATTGTCCCTGATATCGAGTATAATACCTTTCGATACCCTGGCGAAAACTTGCAAGACATCAATATGACTGTCAGTGATGGTGAGAGCAAAGGAGGGATAATATATGTACAAAATGGTATCTAAAAAAGTATGTCGAAAAGGACCAGTGATTCTGAAGTCTTTTCCCAGATAATTTCTTTCAACATTATTAATATTAAAATTGGCGGGATAGTCCTGAAACCATTCCCAGTTTCTACTCCTGTCGAAAACGGAAGTTAAATTTACATGTCCATCCTCCAGCTCGAACAACATCTCTGATAATATATCAAACAATTCAAGAGCATTCGTATTTCTGTGTATTGAAGGCCGGTATTTTAGACGAACCGAATCCCAATCTATACTTTTCAATTCGAAATAAGAGTATTTGATCTTTACATCATTCCAAAGATATTCAAAAACCGATTCAGGATCATCCACCAATTCATCTTCCAACCGAAAGATATTACATGATGGGACAAAGAATAAACATAAGCTAACAAATCCAATGAGTGACAGATAACAAAAACACCATAGGGATTGAAGTTTTGCTTTATCAAAGGACAGTGCTTTCATCGCAATCGTGTTGAAAGTTGAATAAATAAACCATTTGTTCCCATTTCAACCGGTTGATTGGTATTTAGGCGATAAAAATCATAATGATAAATAACAGAAATTTTATTTCCTGTGGACAGCAACCATGAAAATTGAGAATCAAATCCCAATGCATATGCCTTACCCGGATGGAATGCTTCAAATGAGCGGATTAGTTTTTCCAGAAATGGAAGGTCAGGGTCTTCAAAACCTGTTGGAATGCTGGAAAGGAAAGAGGGACGCATTAAAAAACCAATCACCTGCCAATGCCCGGTGGTTAACCATTGGAATCGATGTTTTTTAATACTAAATGGGACTTTAAGGGCAGCCGCTGGTCCAAAAGTGGTAAAGTATTCATAGTGGTCACTAAAGTTGCTGAAGCCTCTGTTTTCCCTATAAGTGTAATTGTTTTGATTGGATATTCCCCAAAAGAATTTTTGGTCAGGCTTTTCCCTTTTTTTGACAAATGAAAAATTAGACAATCTGAAACGATAAAAAAGTACTGAATTGCTATGATCATTATTGTGTATTCCTGTACTGAAAACAGTTTGAAATTGATGGAAATTTCTTTTGCTTTCAATAAAAAAACCACCTATCCCACCCAGGCTCTTTCCTTTGTATGCCAATGGAGACATTCTATCATCATTTTGGATAACCTGTTCCAGTATGCCGGCAAAGTGAACATATATTTCTGATTTTTGAGCATGAATTTCAGTATTATACAAGCTGTTCAATAGAAGCAATGTTATGAAACCCATTTTAAGTAGCTTCTTTATACAACGCATTCTTTCAAGACCAATCATAGCTAAGTATAATACTTGAATTTCAAAGATAGAACGATTATAAAGAGTATATTATAATCATAATACTTTAATTTCTAGTATGGCTTCTTTTTGAGAAAAGGAACTAACATTCAGAAGTTTTTAATGAAATAAAAGTCAGTCTATCTATGGAAATAAAGCTTTCTACATTGTTTTCCAAAATACACAAGTTGGAAAGTGACATACTGCAATTAAAGAAAAGCAGTTAATAAAGATAAACTTTAACAAAAAAGTATTTGGAAGTAAGTAATGTAGATTCAATCAGGGCTCTGAAGTGATATCGATCATTTTTTCATAGAAATAGAGCATAGGCTTGATATTTTTCTTGACTTCGCTGACTGTATAATAGCCTGTACCTGACGCATTAAATGAGATGGCTTCTCCTTGTGGTTCAGGAATGTAGTTCAGTTGTCTTGGTTTTCTTGACATAGCAGATCCAACACTTTCACCCGGTTGGCGTGTCCAATAATATACCTTTTTATAGTTTTTAACCAGAATTTCAAGCCCATCAGGAGAGATGTCACCTGCTGTTGCCGAGGTAAAAGGTAATTTGCCCACACTGTCGAGAAGTGTTACATTCTCTGTATTCAATTGATCGATTTGTGTTTTGAAAATAATATTGGACTTTTCTCTTTTGGTAACTATATATAAGCTTTGGGAAAGAGGATCGAACATCAAAGTTTCAGCATCCCGAGGTCCGGAGGGATACTGAAGTTCAAATATTTCAGCTTCTACTTCAACATTTTTAGAAAGGTTGGCAGGTTCTTCGAATTTGTAAATAAAAATGGAAGGATATTTAGCTTCGTTGTCTCCGATTTCACCGACATATATGTACCATTTTCCGGTTTCAGGATCCTGCCCTATCGCAATATCTTCCCAATCACGGTTTTTCACATTGGTGATCGTTATCCTCCCCTTGTGCTTTCCCGATTTATCTAAAATAAATATGTAAGGTTTTCCTCCGCTATCATTATGGGTATATAATAGGTTGGAGTGTGTTCTGGAAGCCACCAAACCACTGGCCTCGGTAATTTTTTCATTTTCCAAAAGACCTCTTTTTGCAGGCCCTGCAAATGTTGAGTCTACTTCAAAGTGACTAATGGGAGAATGGGATAAGAAATTGAATTTTTCTCCTGGGATCATCCAAAGAATAAAAAGGGAAATAATAGCTAGTAACATAATTATCCAAATGGGTTTCATCATTTAAAAATCAAGAACTTTTAAGTTTTGATGCAATATAATCTTCTGCTGAAGTTAATCTTATCCCAAACTCTTCAGCAATCATTTCTGCATTATCAACGATACTGTCCGTTTGGGTGTTTATATAATTTAAAGCCATAACATTTGAAGCATGTTCATTAAATGGCGATAATATTTTTGAAATAGCATTAAGAACAAAGGGTGGGGTAGTTTTGGTTTTTAAGTGCACAGTGAGAAGTTTTTCAAATATTGCTTTGATCTCTAAAGGAGTAAGACTTTGAGGTCCTCCGATTTCAATGATCCTGTTATAAGTTTTTGTATTTCCAATTGCATTGACATGAAATTCTGCCACATCATCAACGGAAATAAAAGAGGTGCGTTTATCACCTTTTCCTGAAATATTGAAACGTCTTTTTTGGACAATATCATTTTTGATGCCGTTGAAAAATTTTTTGGCAAATGGAAAATCTCTTTTTAAGGAATGTGTCGGGTTATTTCTTAAAACAATGTCAGTACCAAAAAAGGCAAAATAGATGTCCATAAAAGCTGCAGGTCTGAAAATGGTATAATTCAGTCCCGACGAAATCAATTTCTTTTCAACAGCGCGTTTGACTTTTGAAAGGGGTACTTTCTTGTCATAATCACCAAATGAAATGGCAGAAGTGTATATGAATTGCTGAACAGATGATTTTTTACATGATTCTATCAATGTATTAGTGCCCTCCATATCAACCGCCTTGAAGGTGTCAGTTTTATATCTAGGTGAGACGGCATTGGCAGTAGATATAACCACATCCATTCCTTTTACAGCATCTTCCAGGGATTGTGGTTCCTGAATATCTCCAATCACTTTTTTAATGCCATTTAATGTCATTAATGGTTGGATATCAGAAGTGCGTCTATGGAAAGCAAAGACGTCATGCCCACGTTCCAAGGCTTTTTTAGAAATATTGTATCCTAAAAGGCCTGTTGAACCAACCACCAATACTTTCATTAATCTAGTAGTTTTTCATTTTAGTCTGATCTAAATTATACAATTTCAAAAGAAATCATTAATCAGATCGTATTTTTATTCAGCATGTTTATGGGTATAGACCTATCTTATACAATAAAGAAAGATTTTTTAACCCAATACTGCCATTGTTTTTACAAACGGCTGACTGTACAATCTTTTGCCGGTTGCTTTAGATAAGGCATTCGCAATGGCAGCTCCTGCTGGGGGTAGTGCGGGTTCACCTAATCCGGTCGGACTAAGATTATTTTCTACAAAATGTACCTCCACATCAGGTGATTCATGCATTCTGATTAACCGGAACTCATTGAAATTTTTTGATTTTGGAACTCCATTTTCAAAAACCAAATCCCCGTACATCGCATGTCCAATTCCATCGATGACTCCGCCTTCCACCTGATTTTTTGCGGCTATGGGGTTGATAACAATTCCACAATCCACCGCTACGGTTACTTTAGTTACTACGGGTTCACCGTTTTTGATTTTTACATCAGCGATTTGTGCTACCGGTGTATTATGTGAATAATATACAGAAACGCCCTGATATACGCCCGCTTCTTTTTTGCCCCATCCAGATTTTTCAGCTGCCAGTTTCAGGACACCCTGCATTCTTTCCGGAGACCATTGCATCCGCTCATCGTTCTGATATTGTTTTGCTTTTTCAAAGAGTTTCATTCTTAAGTCAACCGGGTCCTGCCCTAAAGCTTCAGCCAATTCATCAAAGAAAGACTGTTCAGCATATGCATGAAAATTGGTATAAGGCGCACGCCATGCTCCAATAGAAATATTACTGTCCAGGCGATGTGTTTCCACCAAATAATTGTCTATACACCAGGCAGGAAAGAAATTAGGAATCAAGCCATACATGTTGCCATTAACACACGACTCAGTCAGGTGATATCCTGTAATTTCGCCATCTTTTAGCGCCGCCCTCATTTTATATTTTGTCGCAGGTCTGTAATATCCGGAAGCCATGTCATCTTCCCTGGTAAAAAGGAGTTGAATAGGTTTGCCCGATAATTGTGAAATTTCACAGGCTTCCAAAGCAAAATCTCCATAAAGCCTCCTTCCAAAACCTCCACCCATACGAGTAAGCATGATATGGATATCTTCCCTTTCTCGTCCTAACTCTCTGGCTATTTGCATTTGGGTGCCGGCTGGTGTTTGAATGGGGCCGGAACACTCTACTTTTTCATCAGTAACATGTGCAAAGAAATTCATCGGCTCCAAACAATTATGCGGTAAGAAAGGAGCTTCAAATACTCTTTCTATGACCTGATCTGCTTCTGCAAATGCTGTGACCACATCCCCATCTGATCGTCTTGGCTCCGAAGCCGGTTGATCCAGTAGTTTTAATAATACTTCATTGTGGTAATCTGTACTTTCGGCTGGGGTATCCTGAGTCCAAACGGGTTTCAGCGCTTTTTTGCCTTTCATAGCAGACCAATTGGAAGTTGCTATCACTGCAATTTTCTCTTTAAACCTGAACACATCCACTACGCCCCCAACATTGCGGGTATCTGTATCATCAAAAGACACCAGTTTTTGGCCAAATGCAGGAGGTCTCATCACTGAGGCATAGAGCATTCCTTCTATTCTTGTGTCAATTCCGAATAATGGTTTGCCGGTCACAATTTTCTGCATGTCTACATTAGTGCGGTCGGTTCGGATGATAGTATATTCTTCAGCATCTTTCAGCTTGACCTCATCCATGTTGATTTCAATATCTGCTGCTTTAGATGCAGCTTCTCCATAGGACATCGTTTGTCCATCTGGCGAGGAAATCATACCTTTGGAAGCTGTGCATACAGAGGAATCGACTCCCCATTCACGAGCTGCAGCAGCAATCAGAACAGCTTTTGCAGTTGCACCGGCTTTTCTGAGATTATTCCATTCTGCACGTATGGATTGACTTCCTCCGGCAACTTGTCTTGTGAAACTTTTGGTATTCAATGGCGCCTGTTCAACGATAACCTGATTCCAATCGACATCAAGTTCATCAGCAACGATCATTGGCATGGAAGTTTTAACATTTTGACCCACTTCCGGGTTTTGAGATATGATGGTTACTACTCCATTGTCTCCAATTTTCAGATATGAATTCATTTCAACCCATGAATCAGGTATTTCAAGTTCTGGGATAATTTCTGCTCTTTCCGGGCGACTACAAGACGATAACCAGGTAAAACCCAGCACAAGACCGCCTCCCGCAGCAGCACTTACTTTTACAAATGATCGACGATCCAACTTTGTGTTTATTGTTGTCATGATTAGTCTGTTTTAAGATTTGCGTGAAGCAGTTTTTATGGCAGCTTTAATCCTATTGTATGTAGCACAGCGGCATATATGGCCGGACAAAGCCTCTTCTATTTGTTGATCTGAAGGTCTCCTTACTTCTTTTAACAGAGCTGCAGCGGCCATGATTTGACCGGCCTGACAATATCCGCATTGGGGTACATCGTGTTCCCTCCACGCTAATTGCAAAGGATGATCTCCTTTTTCAGATAAGCCTTCGATGGTTGTAATTTGGGCATCGCCAATTCCCGATATGGGAACAATACACGATCTTACAGGTTTTCCGTTCACATGAACAGTGCAAGCTCCACATTGAGCAATGCCACACCCATATTTAGTACCTACCAGACCTAATGTATCTCGAAGTACCCACATCAGAGGAGTGTCCTCATCTACAGATACCTCATAAATGTTCTTGTTGATGTTTAATGTGTAATTTGTCATAGATAAATGGAGTTAAACTGGCTTAAAAATAATTACATTTACCCCATATCCCAAATTATTTGCAAAATTATGATCGGATTTTATTATTCTCTTAACAGTTTTACTATATATCCATTGAAATCCGCATCAGGAATTAATATAAAATCAGCAAATGCCGGAGCAGAGGGATTTGTATTTGACAGAAGATGGATGTTGGTAGATTCAAATGGTAAATTGGTGTCACAGAGAGAGATTCCAAGGTTGGCTTTAGTAAACCAAGGACTTCAGAATGAAAAACCTTTTGTAAGTCTGGGTAATGAAGACAGGGAATTGCCAGAATTGAATGACAGCCATCCTTCAGTTACTGTTACAATTTGGGATGATCAGGTCGAAGCAGTTCTAGCCGGTGAATTTTGGGACAGTTGGTTCAGTCATTTTCTGGATAAACCGGTTCGATTGGCATATATGAAAACAAAAGGCGATAGAATCAAAACCTTTCAAATCTCTCCAGGCCAAACACCTGTATCATTTGCTGATGGCTATCCTTATCTGATTTTAGGTACCGCAAGTGTAGATGCTTTAAATGAGAGGTTAGATCAGCCTATCCCTGTAAATCGGTTCAGACCAAATATTGTGATCAATACTAAGGAACCGCATGAAGAAGACAAGTGGGATCGATTTCGGATTGGCAACGTTGTATTTAAATGCATAAAACCATGCCCACGGTGTGTGGTCACAACCATCGATCAAAAAACTGCAACACGGTCAGCAGAACCTCTTAAAACGTTAGCTTCCTATAGAAAAAAAGGACACGAAGTATATTTTGCCATGAATGCCATCGTTGAAAATGAAGGAATAGTTCATTTGGAAGATGAAATTGAAATACTTTCATGGAAATAAAAAACGGAAGCCAGCTCGCAGTACAAAGATTAACGGCACTTTGGGCTTTANNGGAGGTATATTGCATGCTTTGCAGGTACCATTTAAAGGATTGTTTATCGGAGGATTTGCAGTGATCATTATATCACTGATTTGTGTCGTAAGTATTGATAAAAAAAGATCGCTCGTTATGGCATGGATGGTGGTAATGTCTGTCAAATTAATTTTAAGTCCTCATACAAGTCCAGTGGCTTACATAGCCGTATCGTTTCAGGCGTTTACAGGTTTGTTATTATTCTCCATTTTATCATCCCGATATTGGGCTGCCCTATTGTTGGCTATATTAGCGATGCTTCAATCCGCTATGCAAAAAATCATTGTCTTGAGTTTGCTTTTTGGAAAATCCATATGGGATGCCATAGACGAATGGGGAATCTGGGTGGGTGAAATGATGGGTGTTTGGATTCAAACTTCATCTTCATTATGGTTGATTTCAATCTATACGGGAATTTATTTAGTAGGAGGGGTCGTAATTGGTCATATAGCAGGACGCTTAACGCACACTGTATTTGAGGATTGGGAGAAAGCAAGATTCAGATTGACTTTGGATAAAGATCACCAACTAAACATATCATTTAAACGCCGTAAGTACCGGTATCGCTCTCTTATAATTTTATCCATTTTGTTGTTTTTAATTGTGATTACTTTATTCATCAGGACAGATGGGGATACAGCCTGGCTTGATGCCATAAAAGTACTTGCAAGAGTGATGATCATTTTAATGATTTGGTTTGNNGCGCCATTTATTGCCCGATTTTTTCAAAAGTATTTCGTGAAAAAGAGCGGAGAGTATTCCAAAGAGATTTCTCAAACCATGGAATTGTTACCCTATATTGCCTGGATTATTAAAAAGGCGTGGAATGACTCAAGTTCCCATGGCTGGGTACAAAAGATTCCATTCTTTTTCCGCTTAGTGATCATGTACGTATTGCTCTTTAAAATAGAAGGAGGATGATTTTGCTTCTTACCGGACCAATAAGAATGGGAAAATCAACTGCACTGATGCATTGGGTGGAAAACAGAAGTGATGTCGGTGGTGTGATCACACCTGATGTAAATGGAGTTCGAAAAATTTTTAATCCGTATTCCAAAATCTTTCACCCAATGGAATGGTATGATCCTGAACCGCCCATGGATGTTATCCAGGTGGGTAAATTCACTTTTTTACAATCAGCATTTTCTTTGGGTACGGATTGGATAAGAAATGCTGAAGCAGAGGAGAAAGTACGGATCGTGATCATTGATGAAATCGGTAAACTCGAACTTGAAGGAAAAGGCTTTCATGATGCATTCTCAGAATGGAAATCAGCACCTCAGGGGAAAATAAGAATAGCCGTCGTAAGAGAAAGTTTACTTGAAAATGTAATTGATTACTTTCAATTAAATGTCTTCCAAAAGATAACTACTAATGATTTATTCTATGTTTGCAGTGAGTAATTTTGATTTGAATTTAGGTTATGAAAGCATACATTGAAAAAAACCGGATGAAAGGAGCAATTTTGCTTTTGGCAGCAGGCGCATCTTCAAGAATGGGTTTTCCAAAGGCTTTGGTTAAGTTTCATGGAAAAAAGTTGATCCAATATCTGATAGAAGAATTCAATAATGTATTTAATGCGGATATCTTTGTTGTAACCGGGTGTCACCATCATGAATTGATTCCATATATTTCATCCAATGCGTCAATCATTTATAACGAAGACTGGCAACAAGGTATGGGAAACTCCATAGCAAAAGGAATTACTGAAATAATCAAAAGGGAATATGAATATGTGATCATCTGTATGGTAGACCAGCCCTTTGTCAATGCACATCTTCTCAATATAATGGTAGAATTTTTTCAATCGGGATTCAGTAAAATAATATTTACTGACTATGGTAATCAGTCTGGACCTCCCGTGCTATTTGCAAAGCAGTATTTTAGCCGTCTACTTGAATTAACTGGAGATTCTGGAGCAAAAGATATTATCACAGCCAATAAGAGCGATACATTTGGAATTCATTTCCCATTAGCGAAGGTGGATTTGGATACTGAATCGGATGTGAAAGATTTTTATAAGAAAGTTTGGGATGAAGATTTGTAGTCTTCTCGGAATTACAATGAGTACAGGCTTTACGATAGAAGAAAAAATATTTGAATACTTTCAAAAAACCAGGATAATTTAAAATCAAATTTTTATTTTGGCCATTTCTGAAAACTACTTTCATGGTTTTGTAAATGAATACAATGCCTTTAGATAAAGAGAGTGAATGAACTATCTCGTTTTTTGGTTTAACCTAAACTAACATACATGCTAAACTTATCGGAGGTTGGGTTGCGTGAATTGTTTAATGGTAGCATTTGTATCGGTTGAAAGGATTTATTTAAAATGAAAAATATAAAATGAAAATAGGTTTTTTAAAGAGTGATGGGGATCCGCGTTGCCCTGTGACCCCAAAAACGTTGAAAAAGTATGGAGTTTCTGTATTACTTGAAACTGGGCTGTCTGATACTGTAGGTGAAAATTATACACTAGGGGATGAGGTGGTTTATACTGAACGGAATGAGATTATAGGTGACTGTGATATTATATTTTCTACTACGCCACTTAGAGGGGACGAAATGTCTGCAATAAAGCAAGGAGCTACCTTGATTTCATTCTATAATGAATTCAGACCGGGTCACGCAGTATATGATGAAGACTTTCCCATTAGTGCATTTTCTATGGACATGATTCCACGTACCACCTTGGCACAGGCCATGGATGTATTGTCGTCTATGGCTTCATTGGCAGGGTACAATGCGGTCCTATTAGCCGCATTGAGATTGCCTCGTTATTTTCCCATGATGATGACAGCAGCAGGCACAATAAAGCCTTCTACTGTATTGGTTTTGGGCGCAGGAGTAGCAGGCTTACAAGCCATTGCTACAGCTCGTAGATTAGGCGCCCGGGTAGAAGCCTTTGATGTACGTAAGGCCGTGAAAGAAGAGGTGGAGAGTCTGGGAGCGAAATTCGTGGAAGTGGAAGGTGCTGTCGATGATAAAGCCGCAGGTGGTTATGCTGTTGAACAAACAGAAGAGTATCAAAGAAGACAGAAGGAAAAAATTCATGAGAGAGTCAAGAATGCAGATGTGGTCATTGCCACTGCCCAGATCAGAGGCAGAAAAGCGCCTGTATTAGTGACCCGGGAAATGGTGGAAGAAATGAAATTTGGTTCAGTAATCATAGACATGGCGTCTTCTACCGGTGGTAATTGCGAAGTGACCCGGGATAAAGAAACATACATTTATAAGGGAGTAACCATTATTGGAGATTCTGACCTGGCCTTTCACTCAGTTATAGATGCTTCTGAATTACTCGCTAACAATGTCTATAATTATCTTTCCCTATTTATTAGAAATGGAAAGCATGTTATCGATATGGAAAATGAAATTATTGCCTCTTCTATAATGTATCCAAAATCAAAGTAAAATGATTCAGGTATTAGACTTTTTAAGTGAAAATATTTTATCCGTTTATTTATTGCTATTCACCGTGTTCCTGGGTTTTGAATTAATCTCAAAGGTGCCAACAGTTTTACATACTCCTTTGATGTCCGGAGCGAATGCGATTAGTGGTATTGTGATGGTGGGTTCGATTATATTCTTAAGAATGGCCGACCCACAGGATTATTTATCACTTGCCATTGGTACGTTGGCTATGATTATGGCTGTAATCAATATCGTAGGTGGATTTGCAGTCACCAACAGAATGCTTTCAATGTTCAAGAAAAAAAATAAATAATGGAGGTATACTTTCAATTGGCTTATTTGGCTGGAGCAATATGTTTTATTTTAGGGTTGCGAGGATTGAGTGATCCGAAGACAGCCCGAAGAGGAAATATTGTTGCCGCAATCGGTATGGGAATTGCCGTGGTTGCATCTCTTTTCTATCCTTTGGGCAATGTTCCCAATAACTTCATTTGGATTGCAGGAGCCGTTGCGGTCGGTGCGACAGAGGGGTGGATGAGTGCAGCGAAAGTGCAAATGACTGCCATGCCTCAATTGATCTCAATCTNNAGGAATAGATCACGTTATGAGTGAGAAATCCCTTTTACCGGTCATTATTCTCTTTACAATTTTTGTGGGCTCCATTTCATTTTCAGGGAGTATTCTTGCCTATTTGAAGCTGGATGGAAAGGTCAATGACAAGCAAGTGGTTGTGAAAGGTCATCAGTATTTGAATATCTTTTTGATGATTGCCAGTCTTGCTTTTCTGGTCTATACATTTTTTGCCCCATCGACCTGGGCTATTGCCATCTGTGTCGTTTTATGCCTGATTTATGGATTCTCTTTTGTAGCTCCTATCGGTGGGGCTGACATGCCCGTAGTCATTTCCCTATTGAATTCGGTAACCGGTATATCTGCAGCCGCAGCAGGCTTTTTGTACAACAATCAAATCATGATTTTGGGTGGAATTCTGGTTGGTGCTGCGGGAACAATCCTTACTATATTAATGTGTGAAGCCATGAATCGATCGCTGCTCAATGTGATCATTGGAGGATTTACAGCTACAGGTGGAGCTGCTAGCGATCAGGGTGACCAGAATGTAACTTCCCTGACTCCGATGGATGCAGCTATTCTCCTGAATTATTCATCTAAAGTAATGATGGTACCAGGCTATGGTATGGCAGTAGCTCAGGCACAAAAGCAAGCCAAAGAGCTGGACGAATTTCTTGGTAAGAATGGAGTGGAAGTAGTGTATGGAATCCATCCTGTAGCTGGAAGAATGCCAGGACACATGAATGTATTATTGGCGGAAGTGGATATCAGCTATGACAAATTGTGTGATCTGGATGAATCCAATAGTCACCTCTCTGATACAGATGTCGTTTTGGTGGTAGGCGCTAATGACGTCGTTAACCCATCTGCCAAAGATGATCCGGGATCTTCCATTTACGGCATGCCGGTCATCGAAGTGTGGCGAGCAAAACAAGTCATTGTATTTAAAAGAAGTATGAATCCAGGATATGCGGGGATTCAAAATCCTCTATTTTTCAAAGACAATACTAAAATGCTTTTTGGAGACGCAACCGATTCACTGAAAAAGATCATCGAAGAAATCAAAACGTTATAATTGATTATAGTAAGGCAATCCAACTACTGAGAACTTTACGGTTATAATATTTGTTGTAACAAATATTGTTCTTTTTAATTCCAAATTTTTAATCATGAATCAAGTTGTTCATAAAGCGGATAGTCGTGGATATGCAGACCATGGTTGGTTGCAGTCTTATCATTCATTTAGTTTTGCCCAATACTACAATCCCGAACGGATGGGTTTCGGAGCTTTACGAGTATTGAATGATGACATAGTAGCTCCCGGTCGGGGTTTTGGTACTCACCCTCATGATAATATGGAGATCATTTCGATACCATTGGAAGGAGATCTGGAACACAGGGACAGTATGGGCAATACTGCCGTGATCAAGAAAGGTGACATTCAGATAATGAGTGCCGGTACAGGCGTCTATCACAGTGAATACAATAAAAACAGGGACCAATCTGTCAAATTTTTGCAGATATGGATGTTTCCCAAACTCAGAAATGTAAAACCCCGATACGATCAGATAACTTTGGATTGGGGTCAATCCCCATCAGAGTGGAAACAGATTCTATCTCCTGATCCTGATGATGAAGGAGTATGGGTACATCAGGATGCATGGTTTTACATGGGTCGTTTCGATAAAGGAGTCTCTTTTGAATATTCTTTCCAACAACCTGGCAATGGTGTTTATTTATTTTTATTGGAAGGCGGGATTGAAATCAATGGTGAAAAACTAGGAAAAAGGGATGCTATTGGTATCTGGAATTCCAATACTATATCATGGACAGTGCATGAACCCGCTCAATTGTTATTGATGGAAATTCCGATGCTGAAGTAAACTGCACGGCTAACATTCCAATAGTGTGTAAGACAAATTGCATNNCACCGGGCTTTAGCCCGTGGATAAGATATGAAAAGAAGTCCATCCTTTGGCGGCATTTTTGCAAAACCTGCAAAAATGGTGACAAAAGGTAATTGTACAATTTGTCATACACACATTCCAATATCCAGGTCATTCAGAGAAATATTTTTTGCATATTTTTATGGTGGAGATTAAAATCACTCAACCATGAAGAAAATTTTCACATTCATAGCCTTTATTTTTTCAAGCATATGTTTTGGACAGGAATTGTCTTCATTCATTAATCTTCCGGCTGAATATGATTTAACACATTCTCCTTCAGGACAATTGGCATGGTATGCCAACGATCAGGGCAGGAGGAATATTTTTTTAAAGGATAAGAACCACCTTATCCGTCAATTGTCAGACTTTTCAGAAGATGATGGACAGGAAATTTCTTCCTTACGATTTTCAAATGGGGATAAATACCTGTTGTTTGTCAGAGGAGGGTCAACCAATAGGGAAGGACAAGTTCCCAACCCGGACAGTGATCCGGCCGGACGGGAGCAATGGATATGGGCTATTGGTCTGGAGGGAAATAATCCTCCGGTACCCGTTGCATCAGGAAGTAATCCGGTCATCTGGCCGGGGCAGGAAAAGATTATTTTTGCAAAAGGCGGTCAGGTTTTTAGTGGTAACATTGAAGCCAATGCTTCACCAAAAGTTCTCTTTAAAGCAAGAGGAAATTTGACAAATCTGGTTTTTTCTCCTGATGGAAGCAAAATTGCCTTTGTAAGCAATAGGATGGATCATGCTTTTATAGGAATTTACCACATTGAATCCAATACCATCGAATGGGTGGCTCCCTCGACTTCCAGAGATGGATACCCTACCTGGTCTCCCGATAGTAAAAGGTTAGCATTTCTGCGCATGCCGGGACTTAAATTTGGATCTTTTTACGATTTGACAGGTGGTACACCTTTTGCCATTATGATAGGTGAAGTAGGAGGAAATCCAGCAGTAAAAGTATGGGAATCCCCTGCGGATGATGGTGGTTTTGCGCAGTATTATACCCAGAATCCCCTTTATTGGACTTCCACCGGTCGTATTCTTTTTTACTCTGAGCATGAAGGGTGGCTACAATTATACAGTATTTTACCTGACGGAAGTGATTTGGTTTGCCTGACTCCGGGAGAATGTGAATCAGAAATGTATTTTGTCCACCCTAACCACGAAGTAATTTTTTACACTTCCAATTGTAACGATATCGATCGCAGGCATATCTGGCGGAATGTAGTTTCAGGGGGTGCCCCGGTACAAATAACCCGGGGAGAAGGTATTGAAATGTTTCCGGTGGTACACGGTGATCGTCTCTATTGTTTGCAATCAACCTGGAGTAAGCCTTTAACTTTGACTTCATTTGATTTGTCGGGGTCGGAAATAGAGATCATTTCACCATTATCCAAAGATTTGGTTTCACCGGTACAAATTCGTCCAGAACAATTGATTCTGACAGCAGAAGATGGCACCCCTGTGCATGCTCAACTTTTCAGAGATCCGGATCAAGAGGGTATGAGACCCGCTATTGTTTATATGCATGGTGGTCCCATCCGGCAGATGCTTCTCGGTTTTCACTACAGTGATTACTACATAAAATGCTATGCATTCAATCAGTATTTGGCTTCATTGGGATATGTGGTAATTTCTGTCAACTTCAGGTCTGGTACTGGGTATGGGAGGGCATTCAGGAGGGCGCCAAATCAAGGGCCAAGAGGGGCCAGTGAATATCAGGATGTACTTGCTGCCGCAAAATATCTTCAAAGCCTTTCTTATGTCGATCAGGACAGAATTGGATTATATGGAGGTTCCTATGGGGGATATCTTACCGCCATGGGATTGGCGCATAACAGTGATATATTCAAAGCAGGAGTGGATATACATGGGGTACATGACTGGGCAGAAAGAGCGAAAAAGTTTTCACCGGGAGGAGGCTGGGGTTTAACGGAAGACGATTACTCCATGGCATACCAAAGCAGTCCGGTTGCCCATCTTGATCAATGGTCATCACCGGTGTTAATCATTCATGGTGACGACGATCGTAATGTGCTTTTTCAGCAAAGTACAGATCTGTCAGTACGACTACGGGAAAAGAGTGTGCACGTGGAGGAATTGGTTTTGCCCGATGAGGTACATGGATTTTTGCTTCATAGAAGTTGGAAAAAAATATTTGAAGCTTCTGCTGAATTCTTTAATACCCATCTTCGGGTGAAATAGATTATTTAAATTGAATAGAATATGTTAAACAGATTAATCCAGGTTTTGCTTTTCTTTCTTTTATCGGTTTATTGTTTATCCAGCCAGGTAACCGCTTTGGTAGGGGGGACATTGATCGATGGCTTTGGGGGAAAACCCATACAAAACAGTGTTATCCTGATTGAAGGGGAAAAGATTATCAAGGTAGGAAATCAGGACAATGTCCTTATACCTGAAGATGCACTTATTGTTTCTACGGAAGGGATGTCTGTTCTTCCCGGACTATGGGACATGCATGTGCATACCATGATCAATGGGCATAGCGATTATGCCCACTGGGATACGGCCTATATTCATGATTTCGAAGACATCATCATGCCGTCCTCTGCGCACCAGCTATTGCTGGCAGGGGTCACAAGTGCCCGCGACCTTGGAGCGCCTCTGGAAGCCAGCATAAATGTTAGAGACCGAATCAATAGGGGAGAGATTCCCGGCCCTACTCTATATGTGTCCGGTCCTTTTCTTCAACATCGGCCTTATCCGGGTACAGAGGCATTTCGATGGGGGATTTTTGGCAAAGCCGATGCCATAGCTAAAGTGGATCAATTGGCCAATGCAGGTGTCGATTGCATTAAGCTCATCGATCAGGATCAAATGACAATGGAAGAAGTTGAAGCCATTGTACAAAGAGCACATTTTCATGGATTAACAGTAGTCGGTCACGCGCACCGACCGGAGGAGATCAGAAGGGGAATATTGGCAGGGGTAGATTGTTTTGAGCATACCGGATTGAGTTCTGCACCAGAATATCCGGAAGACATTATGAATATGATCAAAGAAAGAACTGCCCAAATGAATCTCGGACCCTTGTACTGGACACCTACAGTGGAGGGTCTTTACAATTATGAATATTTGAGAGATCATCCGGAAAAATTAGATAATGATTGCTGGCATTTGGGACTGCCTGACGACATTATCGATGACATTCGAAGGTCTATTCGCTATCCGGGCAGGTTACCTTATTTTCAATTGACACCTTTGAGGAAGCCTACACTGAAAAGAAAAGTGATGCAATTGAAAGAAGCTGGTGTGGTGCTGTTGATCGGTACCGATAGTGGAATTCCGATGAAATTTCATTGCCAAAGCACATGGAATGAGATAGATGTGTGGACCAATGAATTTGGTATAGATCCAATGTATACCATTCAGGCAGCTACCTACTGGCCTGCCAGAATCATGAAGGTGGATCATTTATATGGTACCGTTAGCGAAGGTAAGTACGCGGATATCATAGCCATCCATGGCGATGTATTGCGTTATACTGCATTATTTCAAAGGGTTGATATGGTGTTCAAACATGGTAAAAGAGTTAAATGATGTTATAACGTAAATATTTATCTTGATATAATATTTATGTTCATACCCTTTTTCCCTTTCGGAAATAAGTCATTATTAACTCCGGATTAAAAATTAATAGCAATAAACCAAAAAGCAAGAACATGACTACTTCCAGACTCAGGATATAGTAAGGCCATGGACCCAGGAAATTGTATAAAGTATCTCCGGGTGGTTTAGCTCTCAGGTATAAATAGTTGCCATTCAACATCAGATTGACCGGAGTAACCACCAAAGCAAATACATTAAGTGCGATCATAGAATGAACCATGTCTCTCCATGTGATTGACCATTTGTATATCATCATGGCAAAAACTGCTGCAACCGGCAAAGAGGCATGGATCACCCAGTATCGGAAGTATTCATAATGGGGGAATGATTCCGTTAAAGTGGGTGTAAATAATGCCTGAAAAGTGCCTGCAATCACCCAGAAAAAGGCAATCCCCCAAAATGTTCGCCATTTGAAATAGATGATGAAAGGCATAAAGACAGCCATTACATTGCATAGATGAAATGGAAAATCATCTGTAGGATCAAAAGTGCCAAGTATGGATCGAATGACAGGTTTAATAAGCTGTAAAAACATGCCTATACTCAAAACAATGGTGATGACCCCTCTTGCCTTTTCTTCGTTCCATTGGGTTCTTCCCATATAAAATAACAGAAAGGTAACAATTGCACAAACGATAAGTGCTATAATATGCTCGAATGAATAGCTTTCGAATTGTCCGTTATCGTATATGATGGATTTCCACATAGCCGTGGAAATATAGCAATAAATATTTTAAACCACTGAATTATGTATATGAACACTTTATGAACAATGGGTTAATTTCAATGAGGGATGAAAAAATAGTGAAGATTAGGATGACTTTTCAAGGAAATTTTGAGTATTCTGTGGAGGATTGTTATGATCTATTCTTTTATTCATTACCCACGCTCGCCCCTAACCCCCAATACTT
>JRYF01001357.1_pt1 | contig 34969 bp, 31 predicted proteins | sample 235331 | NCBI WGS metagenome assembly JRYF01 (sample SAMN03074217, study PRJNA261475) | activated sludge metagenome | biome: Wastewater Treatment Plant; feature: Wastewater; material: Activated sludge; isolation source: activated biomass of a wastewater treatment plant treating hydrocarbon... ...
CATCTCGGCCGCGAAGGCCTTGTGCGGGAACGGGTAGAGCTGCTCGATGCGCACGATGGCGACGTCCCAGGCCTTCTTCTCGTCGCGCCGGCGCAGCAGGTCGTAGACCACCTTGCCGCTGCAGACGATGACGCGCTTGACCTTGTCGGGTTCGACCTCGGCCCGCTGCGGGCCGATCACGGTGCGGAACTCGCCCTTCGTGAACTCGGTCAGCGGCGAGCTCGCGTCCTTGGCGCGCAGCAGCGACTTCGGCGTGAAGACGATCAGCGGCTTGCGGAACTGGCGCACCATCTGCCGGCGCAGCAGGTGGAAGATCTGGCTCGCGCTGGTGGGCTGGCAGATCTGCATGTTGTTGTCGGCCGCCAGCTGCATGAAGCGCTCGATGCGCGCCGAGCTGTGCTCCGGGCCCTGGCCCTCGTAGCCATGCGGCAGCAGCAGCGTCAGGCCGTTGGCGCGGCCCCACTTGACCTCGCCGGAGGCGATGAACTGGTCGATCACGACCTGCGCGCCGTTGACGAAGTCGCCGAACTGCGCCTCCCAGATCACGAGCGTGTTCGGCTCGGCCGACGCGTAGCCGTACTCGAAGCCGAGCACCGCCTCCTCCGACAGGATGGAGTCGATGACGCGGAACTTGGCCTGGCCGTCGGCGACGTTCTCCAGCGGCACGTAGGTGCCTTCGTCGAACTTCTCGCGGTTCTGGTCGTGCAGCACCGCGTGGCGGTGCGTGAAGGTGCCGCGGCCGACGTCCTCGCCCGACAGCCGCACGCCGTAGCCGCTGGCCACCAGCGACGCGTAGGCCAGCGTCTCGCCCATGCCCCAGTCGACGTTGATCTCGCCGCGCCCCATCGCCGCGCGGTCGGCCAGCACCTTCTGCACCAGCGGGTGCAGCTTGAAGTTGTCGGGCACCGTGGTGACGCGCTCCGCCAGGCGCCGGATCTCGGCCAGCGGCAGCGCGGTGTCAGCGGCGTCGGTCCACTTCTTGCCGAGGAAGGGCACCCAGTCGACCGCGAACTTGCTCTTGAAGTTGGTCAGCACCGGGTCGGCCGTGTGCCGTCCCTCGTCCATCGCGGCGCGGAAGGCCTTGACCATGTCGTCCGGGCCGGTTTCCTCCAGCACGCCCTGGGCGACCAGCTTGTCGCCGTACAGCTTGCGCGTGCCGGGGTGCTGGGCGATCTTCTTGTACATCAGCGGCTGGGTCAGGCTGGGCGTGTCCTGCTCGTTGTGGCCCAGCTTGCGGAAGCACACGATGTCGACCACCACGTCCTTGTGGAACTCGGTGCGGTAGTCCATCGCCAGCCGGGTGCAGAACACCACCGCCTCGGGGTCGTCGCCGTTGACGTGCAGCACCGGCGCGTCGATCATCTTGACGACGTCGGTGCAGTACAGCGACGAGCGGCTGTCGCGCGGGTCGCTGGTGGTGAAGCCGATCTGGTTGTTGATCACCAGATGCACCGTGCCGCCGGTGCGGTAGCCGCGCGCGTAGGCCAGCGCCAGCGTCTCCATCACCACGCCCTGGCCGGCGAAGGCGGCGTCGCCGTGCACCAGCACCGGCAGCACCTCGGTCAGCGTGGTGTCGCCGCGGCGCTCCAGGCGCGCCTTGACCGAGCCCTCGACGACCGGATTAACGATCTCCAGGTGGCTGGGGTTGAAGGCCAGGCTCAGGTGCACCGGGCCGCCGGGCGTCGAGACGTCGCTCGAGAAGCCCTGGTGGTACTTGACGTCGCCCGCCGGCAGCGCCTCGGGCGCGGTGTGGTCGAACTCGGCGAACAAGTCCTTGGGCATCTTGCCGAGCGTGTTGACGAGCACGTTCAGCCGGCCGCGGTGCGCCATGCCGATCACGATCTCCTGCACGCCGTCGACGCCGGCGCGCTGGATCAGCTCGTCCATCGCGGCGATGAAGCTCTCGCCGCCCTCGAGCGAGAAGCGCTTCTGGCCGACGTACTTGGTGTGCAGGTAGCGCTCCAGGCCCTCGGCGGCGGTCAGCCGCTCCAGGATGTGCGTCTTCTCCGCCCCCGTGAAGGTCGGCTTGCTGCGCACGCTCTCCAGCCGCTCCTGCCACCAGCGCTTCTCGGCCGGCTCGGTGATGTGCATGATCTCGGCGCCGATCGACCCGCAGTAGGTCTCGCGCAGGGCCTGCAGGATCTCCCGCAGGGTCATGCTCTCGGCCTTGGTGAAGTAGGTGTTCGTGGCGCTGAACGTGGTGTCCATGTCGGACTCGTTCAGGTCGTAGAACGCCGGCTCCAGCTCGGGGATGCGGGGCCGCTCGGTGCGCTTGAGCGGGTCCAGGTCGGCCCAGCGCGCGCCGAGCGAGCGGTAGGCCGCGATCAGGCTCTGGACATGCAGCTGCTTGCGCGCGATCGCCAGCTCGTCGCCGCTCGGCCGGACGACGAAGGCACCCGCCTTGGCGCGCTGGGCGAAGGACTCGACGACCGGCGCATGGGCGACGTCGCGCGCCTCGCTGCCGTCGACTGCCGGCACGTGCTGCAGGTTGTCGAAGTAGGCCCGCCAGTGGTCGGGCACGCTGCCGGGGTTGTCGAGGTAGGCTTCGTAAAGCTCCTCGACGTAGGGCGCGTTCCCGCCGAACAGGTACGAGTTCGCCCTGGTCTGCTGCATCATCGCTCGCTCACCTCACGCCCCGGTTTCCAGGGCTTCGATGGGTTCATCAACCTTCCGCGGCCCGGCTTCACCGGTAGGCGGACAAGCGGCCCGGCTTGCCCGGCGCCAGGCGCCGGCAAGGGGACGAGGAAGGACCTCGATCAAACTGGCGCGGACTGTAGCACCGCCGGCTGACGGCTCGCTGAAGTAGGCTGCCGCGGGCGCCCTGATTCCCGCGCGCGGGAAGCCGGCGCGGGCCAGACTGTCGGCTCGATGCCACAGTCCGCCGAGTCCCTCGAAGCCGAGCGCGGCGCGCGCGGCCGCGTGATCCTGCTGCACCGGCAGGCGCCGGCCATGCCCGGCCGCGGGCAGGCGTGCAACGGCTGCGGAGTGTGCTGCGCCTGGGCGCCCTGCCCGCTGGGCATGCTGCTGTCGCGCCGCCGCCGTGGGGCCTGCGCCGCGCTGTCCTGGGACGACGGCGCGGCGCGCTACCGCTGTGGCGCGCTGGCGGCACCGCGCGCATGGCTGCCGCGCTGGCTGGCCGGGTGGCCGGCACGGGGGGAGACTGCGCTGCGGGCCGTGGTCGGGCGCTGGATCGCCGCCGGGCGCGGCTGCGACGCCGCGCTCGAGCGCGTGCCGCCGAACGACTGACGGGCGGCGCGCCCGGGTAGATACCGAACCCGGCGCCTGGCCGCCGCTCTAGCATTGCCGTTTTGTCTCAACCCCCCGAGGAGTCATCTCGATGAAGCTGAAAGCCTTGCTGCTTGCCGCCGCGACCGCGGCCGTGCTGGCCGGGCCGGTGCATGCCACCACCCTGCGCTGGGCCGCGCAGAACGACATCCTGACGCTGGACCCGCACTCGCAGAACCACGCCACGACCAACGCCATCCTGATGCACTCGTACGAGGGGCTGACGCGCTACAACGCGCAGTACCAGGTCGAGCCGGCGCTGGCGACCAAGTGGACCTTCACCAGCCCGACCCAGGTGCGCTTCGAACTGCGCCGCGGCGTCAAATTCCACGACGGCTCGCCGTTCACCGCCGACGACGTCGTCTTCTCCTTCGGCCGCATCAAGCAGCCGCAGGGCACGATGGGCATCTACGTCACCGGGATCAAGGAGATCCGCAAGGTCGACGACCACACGGTCGACTTCATCCTGGACGCGCCGAACCCGCTGCTGCTGCGCAACATCATCGACTTCCGCATCATGAGCAAGGCGTGGGCGGAGAAGAACAACACCGCCAACGCGCAGGACTACAAGAACAAGGAGGAGAACTTCGCCAGCCGCAACGTGATGGGCACCGGCCCCTACCGCATCACCGGCTGGACGCCCGACCAGCGCGTGACGATGACGGTCAACCGCGACTGGTGGGACAAGCACGACGGCAACATCACCGAGGTGATCTACACCCCGATCACGCAGGCCGGCACGCGGGTGGCGGCGCTGCTGTCGGGCGACATCGACATGCTGACCGACGTGCCGACGCAGGACCTGCCGCGGCTGCGCGCCGACAACCGGCTCAAGGTCGTCGACGGCCCCGAGGTGCGCACGATCTACCTCGCGCCCGACGTCGGCAGCCCGGAGCTGAAGTACTCCGACGTCAAGGGCAAGAACCCGTTCGCCGACAAGCGCGTGCGCCAGGCGATGAGCCTGGCGATCGACCGCGACGCGATCCAGCGCAACATCATGCGCGGCATGTCGATCCCGGCCGCGATCATGGTCGCCCCCGGCGTCAACGGCCACACCCAGGCCATCGACACGCCGCCCAAGGCCGACGCCGACCGCGCGCGCGCGCTGATGGCCGAGGCCGGCTACCCGAACGGTTTCGAGGTGCAGCTCAACTGCCCGAACAACCGCTACGTCAACGACGAGCAGATCTGCCAGGCGGTGCTGTCGATGTGGGCGCGCATCGGCATCCGCGGGCGGCTGGCGGCGGAGTCGATGGCGACCTTCATCCAGAAGGTGCAGAACTTCGACACCAGCCTGTACCTGCTCGGCTGGGGGGTGGCGACCTACGACGCGCAGTACACGCTGCAGTCGCTGGTGCGCACGCGCTCGGGCGGCCCGGACGGCAACTTCAACTTCTCGCGCATCAGCGATCCCGAAGTGGACCGCCTGGTCGACGCGATGAAGACCGAGATCGACGAGAGCAAGCGCAACGCGATGATCCGCGACGCGCTGGTGCGCACGCGCGACGAAGTGCTGCTGATCCCGCTGCACCACCAGATGCGGCCGTGGGTGATGCGCGCCAACGTCAACACCGTGCACCGCTCGGACGACCGGCCCGAGGCGCGCTTCACGTCGATGCGCTGACGCCAGCGCCGACCCATGCCGAGGGGCCCCGCGGGGCCCCTTGTCGTTGTGCCGGGGTGGTAAGACGCAGATGGCCCAAATCTTTCTAAATCAAGGACTTAGGCTCGATTTCCGGTGTCGCTGCGACAGAATTTGAGGCGGACGCCCACCGCCCTGACCAAACCACCTGCCGGGCAGCGCGTGACGGTCTTCGGTGCCCAGTCCTCGGCAGAGCCCTGGTCGCAGCGGGCTGGCCTGCACCGCGAACGCGCCGACCCGACACGCAGCGGCCTTCGACCGCTTTGAGAAGCTGTTCGAAGCTCTCAACAAGCTGTTGGTCTGAGCCCAGCAGCGGCAAGCGCAGGCTCTAGCGCCGAGCGCTCGCCTGGCTCCGTTGCCACTCGTCGTACGTGGTCTTGGACCCAAGGACCTTCCATTCGACACGCCCATTCAGACTGGTCGTGCCAACGACCGCTGCCGCATCGCTGGGGCTGTTGAACGGCACGTCCTGTGTGAACAGCAGAAGGTTTCGGGAAGTGTCGGTGACCAGAAGCCCCCTTGTCATCAGTTCTCGGCGGCTGAGCCGGTAGCCCTCGCGCAGCGACAGCTTCTCTTCGACTCGCGCGGTCGAGCCACGTGTCACGTAGAACGAACCATCGCGCTCATAAGCCATCGCAAGCGCGCCGCCCTTGCGCATCTCGAAGTGCACAGCTTCTGAGCCGACAACGCGTGAGCCGCTTGGTGGCGGGCTCAGTTCCGGGAACGCGTAAAGCGGGCACCCCAGCGCGGGCATGATGAGCTTGAGAAACGCAACGTAGTCTTCGAGGTTGGCGCGGTCGCCGTCGGAGAGCCTGTCGTACTCCAGGTTCTGTTTGTCGTTCACCACTTTTGTGATGAGCGGTGCCTGCTTGGCCTGCTCCACAAGCTTCGCTTCCAGGAAGCGGATGTGCGACTTGGAGAACCACGAGTCCTTCGCTACGGCCACGTAGGCACGATTCCAGAACGGTTTCTGCTTGGCATGGCGTCGCAGTCGTTGCTCAAGTTCATCGCTCTCGCCGATGTAGCCCTCTAGGCCAAAGCTGCTCGATGAGCTTGGCCCGACGAGCACGTAGACCCCGGAACGCCCCAACTCCTCGCGCGCCAGGAGCTCGGACAGCCGCTCCCGAGGAGCCGAGAGAACCTTGGCGTTCTGCGAGGCGGCGTCTGCGATGACGAGGCCCGACCAGTTGCGTTCGGCGAAGAACAGGTTGAGGGAGATGGCTGACATTCGGGATTGGCACTCGAGTCCGTTTCGTTGGCGTGTAGCCGCGGTGGTTTGTCCCTTGCGCCGGCCGCCGGACCGCGTAGTGCTCACTCTCCTGCGCGCTAGGGCATGAAAAAACTCGTTCTCCGATAGTCACTTGCGCGCAATGCTGGATGCCCATACAGTGACGCCAACGAACATCTGTTAGATGGCCCATATGGACGCTGCAGCACTTGACCTCCGCTACCTGAACGCCTTGCGCGTGCACTGGAAGCGTCACAAGGCGTTCCCTGCGATGGCCAAGCTCGCCGAGGTCATCGGCCTGAAGTCCGCGGCCGGTGTCTTCGCGGTCGTCGGGCGCCTGACGGAGGCTGGCTACCTGGAGCGCAACGACGGCCGCATCGCGCCGACGAAGAAGTTCTTCTCGTACCGCCTGCTCGGCTCGGTGCGCGCTGGCGTGCCGCAAGAGGTCGGCCAGTACGACGGCTTCGAGTTCATGAGCGTCGAGGACTGCCTTATCACCCACCCTGAGCGAACGAGCTTCTGCACGGTGCGCGGCGACTCGATGAACGGCGTCGGCCTGCTCGACGGCGACATCGTCGTAGTCGAGCACAACTCGCCCACCAAGCCAGGCGACGTCGTCGTCGCCGTGGTCGACGGCAAGGCTACGGTGAAGTCCCTGGCCCTCGAGGGCGGCCAGTACGTCCTCAAGCCAGAGAACCCCGCCTACAACGTCATCCGGCCAGGCGAGTCGCTGGAAGTCCTCGGCGTCGTCGTCGGCAGCTTCAGAAGCATGCGGAGGTGACCCGCTGAGCACCTCCCGCCCGCGCGGCTAGGCCGCGCCATCTTCCGACCCGTCGCAGCGCGGCCTGAGCGCCTGGCGGAGCTCATCCCGTTTCGATTGCAGCCCCGCGGGGCGCAAGGAGCAACCATGTCTGCCTGGCTTCCACAGTGGTGTTTCGGCGCCCCGAAGGAGACGGGGGCGCGCATCCAGCGCGAGTACGCCGCATGGCTGCAGGAGCAGCTGCCCGACCTGCCGCCGCACCATCGCAGAACCCCGACGCTGGTCGACGCGTACCGCACGCTGACCGACCTCAAGGTCGAAGCTTCACGCCGGCACCTAGCCGCTACATCGGCCAACCTGGACACGGCGCGAATCCAGCAGCTGGGTCGGCGCGCGCAAGAGCTGCACGCCGCCTGGGAGGTGCTTCACCGGCACATGGTCGCTCTCGAGTACCGCGAGCTGACCGGCGGCATGAGCACTTCTGACGAAGTTGCGATGGTCTTGCTGGCCGAGAGTCTCGTAGAGAGCCTGGTGCTTGGGGTCGGTGACCGACCATGACGACCTCCAAGCCACGCTCGTCCACAGCACCCTGGAGCTTCGAGGACGGACCGCAAGCTGCCGAGCGCATCCTGCAAGAGTACGCACGGTGGCGGCTCGGAACGCTCCCCCTCTTGCCGTACCAGCCTAGGCAATCAGACGCACTCATCGAGGGCTACCGCCGGCTGGACCAGGCGCGGGCCAAGGCTGCAAGCACGGCATACGGCTTCACCGACCCGCGCCTCATCACGACGGGCACGTTCCTGCGAAAGGAGGCCCGCATCGCCACCGCCGTGTGGGACCTCGTCCATCGCCACCTCATCGCGGTGGAGCTGCGGCGGCTGAAGGCAGAGAGACAGGGCGTCGACGAGCTCGAGCTGGTGCTGCGCGCCGAGCGGGCCGTGGAAAACCTCGTCTCACTCGATTCGGAGAACGAGTCCAAGCCGTAAACGCGAGACGTACCGTAAATCCAATTGAGCGCAGCTCCTCAGCGTAAAACGACGAAAACAAGGACCATTGTCGAGTTGCGCAATTCCTCATCGCAGCAATTCACCGAGTCAGCTATGCGTGTCCAAGTCCAGGCCCTTCGCAAGAACGGGCGTAACCTCAACAGGAGCCAGCTCGAAGGCGTACCGCCGCGAGTGGGAGAGCTGCGTGTCCGCGAGATGCGCGACATTGAGCTCAATCGGCCATCGCTGCAGGCGCGACTGTTCGACCCGACCAAGGGCGGTGAGGTCGACCTCCTGCCTGCCTTGGAGGACGCGCGCCTGCTGTACGTCGAAGGCAACCGCATCCGTATCACCGGCATCGAGCGGCTTACCGAGGCTGACGTGGCGCAGACCTGGGATGTGAAGCTGGATTCCTGATGCTGCGCCTGTCCATCCACGCCGGGCTCCTCAAGGACCGTTGCCCGCAGAACCAGATTGCCGCCCTGGACATCGCATACCAGAAGCGCGCAGCGCTGGCCGACTACCTGGTCTCGCTGCAACTGTCGGGCCGTGGCGAGCTCGAGCCCGCCATCGTCAGCAGCTACCCGCGCTGGGCGGGCAGCGTCTGGGACCTGGCCGCCCGCGCCATCACCGCCGTTCTGTACCGCAGCGATGTCGCGCCTGCAGTGCCACGGGTCGACAAGCGCTGCGCCTACGCCACCAAGATGTGCGCGGTCATCCAGCGGGTGACCACCGGCGACACCGGCGCGGAAATCGGTCGCGTGGAGTTGCTGCAGCCTGGCAGGGTCCGCGGTGAATACCACGCCACCTTCAGCGAAGACATCATGGGCGAGCGCACCGCCGAGTTCGCATACGGGTGCAAGGTGCTGAACCCGGCCGACCTGCTGCTGCGAGCCATCTGCTGCGCCTGGTGGGGCACGGACGTGCTGGGGCCGAGGCCGGCGCTCATCCTGCCGCCTTCCATGCGCATCGACGGCGAGGAGCGCTTCGACCTGCAGGCGCTCGCTGAGCCGGCGCGGACCGGCTTCATGCGGCATCGCGCCAATCGGCTCCCGCTGGCCAAGCCCGAGCCATTGCCCAAGGCGCAGGACTACGTCGACTTCCTCTTGAAGCACTGACCATGAGCGCGACAGCTGTAGCGACGCCTGGTGCGGAGCCGAAGAAGGAGGGCGACGCCGGCAGCGGGAAGCCGAAGCACTTCCCTCTGCGCAAGCGCACGGGTACCGCCCACCGTCGGCTGTTGTCCGCCGCGGTCGACCTGGACGTCGACGAGCTCTATGAGCTGTCCGATGCGGAGACGGTGCGCTACATGGCCAAGGCGCGCTGGGGCTCAGCGACGTTTATGCCCTGCCCGCACTGCGGGGCGATGGACGAGCACTACTGGGCGGCCAAGGAGCTGCGCTGGAAGTGCACGGGCTGCGGCAAGCGCTTCTCGGTGACCTCGGCCACGCCGTTCGCCGACCACAAGCTCCCGCTGAACAAGATTCTGCGCATCATCTTCCAGTGGGCAAACCCCGCCTCCGGCCGTCCGGCCGTGGACATCCGCAAGGAGCACAAGACCTCGTACCGCACGGCCTTCACGCTCGCGCAGAAGCTTCGTGAGGGCCTGATGCGGGGCTTCAACGTCGGCATCCTGTGCGGCGTCCAGGAGATGGATGGCCTGGACCTCAACGGGCGGCGGTACAAGGAAAAGCGCAACAAGCCGCAGGTCACGCCGCCCTCGGCGAACGGTGGGCCCAAGATTCCAGAGCACCTGCTCAAACCGAAGGTGGACGCGGAGACGGGCGAGATTGTCGGCCCGCCCGCGCCGCCCAAGCATGGCAAGACGGCCAGGCAGCCCGAGGACCGCCGGCTGATGCTGGTGATGCGTCAGCGCGGACAACTCAAGCGTCGAGGTGCAGTGGCTACGCGCGTGTGCATCGCGATGAAGGAGGCGACCAAGACCGTGGTGGCCATGGCGCAGAAGTTCGCCTCGGCCGAGTCGAAGATGATGAGCGACGAAGACCCAGCCTATGCGCCGTTCGCGCGGCTCTTCGAAAGCCACGACACGGTCAACCACAGCAAGGCCTACGCGCTGCCTGGCGGCATCAACAACAACCAGGCCGAGAGCTTCAACCGGCGCATGAAGCGCGCGGCGGTGGCCATCTACCTGTCTCCGTCGAACAAGTACCTGGCGGACTACGCCTGCGAGGCAGCCTGGCGCGAAGACCTGCGAGAACCGTCAACGGGTGGGCGGCTGATGAACCTGCTGAAGACCGTGTTCAACGTCGGCCTATCCCTGTGGTGGCGCGGGTACTGGCAGGGGCGCTATCGAATGCACGAGGTGCTCATCGAAGGTCCGCAGGAGGCGCAGGGCCGCGGGAAGAAGAAGGGGGCGAGGCCGAAGGTGCCGAGGTAGCTTCTGAATCGCGGGCGCTATAGGGGGTGTACCGCTCAATCGGAGTCTCGTATGGATTTCATCAAGGTGCTCGCACTTGGCGCGCTCGTCACCGGTTTCACATCTTCTGTCAATGCAGGCCTGCTGCCCAATGGCGTCAAAGGCCTCGTGCTGGGTGCCCCCTTCGAAGCCGTCGAAGCTCAAGCGCAGCAGGCTTGGCCCCAGTCAACTCTAAGGTGTTCGCCTCACTCATTTCGTTCCGCGAACCTCAGTTGCCTAGTTAGCGCGCACCCGCTAGCCGACCTGACTTATGGCGGGGTACGCCTGTTCACCGCTTTTCTGTACTTTAAGGACCAACAATTGGTAGGAGTTCTCATGTATGCGCTACCGGATGATGCGTCCAAGGTACATCGCGCAGTTATTGACAACATCAAGCCAAGCATGCCGCGGGCACCTGATGTCGAGAAGCTCACGTCGGCTGGTGGCAGGATTGGCTGGCGCAGCCAAACTCAGGTGTTTCTCAGCACGTACGTGACTGGGGAAACGGCAGGCGTCACCTACTCCACAACCGAGTTTTTCGCTGAGCACATGAAGCAACTAGCGGCTGATTCGAAGAAATCTAGGGACATGTAGCAGCTACCCCCCTTCATCCGAGCGGGCACGGTTGGACCGCTTCCAAGGACTGCTGAAGAGGGCACTAAGTGTGGGCCTGTCTCTATGGTGGAGCGAGTATCGGCAAGGGCGCTATCGAACGCACGAGGTACTCATCGAGGGGCCGCTGGATGCGCAGGGGCGCGGGAAGAAGAACGGGGCGCGGCCGAAGGTGCCGAGGTGGCAGCCGACAAGGGAGAAGCCCAGGCGATACCGCCTGGGCTTCTGAATCAGGAAGGGCTTCTTGGTTGTTTCATTTGGCGCTTTGCAATGCCAGCCCAAAAGAGAAGGCAAAGGAAGAGCGCCACTGCTTGGACCACGTTGTTGAATTGCTCCATCAAATGCCTTACAGCGGGCTGCAACGTGAGGACGACAGCCATCGCCACGTTGGCCATCACCAAGGCGAAGAAGGAGACCACAGCCACGGCCGCTTCTGCCTTAACCTTCTTGTGGGAGAGGCGCAGAGACACCGCGGGCATCAACCAGGCAAAGAACTTGTACAGCATCAGAGCCGTAAGGACCAGCGTCAGTGCAACTACAGCGAGAACCCCGATGTGAACAGTTTGAGACTGCAGGTAGCGCCAGGCGCCTGCAGCGATGGCGGCTGCGATGGTGGCAGCCAACGAAGCCAACGAAACGCGAGCGACGAAGGCATCAAGACTTTGAGAGGGACGAGATTCGGCCACGCACGGGCTCCATGAAGAGTTTCTGTCTTCTGTGTAGCGCTTCGCAAAGGGGCGGCATGCCTGTTGCAGTTTGGCCCTCGCTGCGGCAGACTCCGCTCCGCGCCTGCCCGGGAGGTCAGGCCCGCGGTGACCTCTCGGGCCCGCACAGCTGAAATCGCGTGATGCGCCGGCGCCCGCCGCTTTGATTTCCCAGGCACGGGGACTTTCCATCAAGGAGTCCTCGTGTCATCAAGCAATCGAATCCAGAACCACCGGAAGAAGGCCTTCGAGCGGCAAGGCGGGTGCTGCCACTACTGCGGCGTCCGCATGTGGCTTGTCACGCCCGATGAGCTGCCAGTGGGTAGGCGCAGCGAGGCTGCTGTGGCCAAGCTGCGCTGTACGGCAGAGCACCTGGTCGCCCAGTGCGACGGCGGGACCAACGCCGCTTCAAACATCGTCGCGGCTTGCGCGCGGTGCAACCACACCCGGCACCGCCTGCACAAGCCGCCTGAGCCGCCGGCGTACCGGCGGATTGTTGCGAAGCAGGTCGCGCAGAGTGGTTGGCACGACCAGTGGGTCTACGGGCTGGGGCTGCTTACGAGGCGCAGCGCAGCAATCCAAGGGTAGTCGCAACGTCCTTGTCCGGCCACAGACCAGATTGCATCCCAGCCACCCCTTTAGCGCGCGGCACAGCGCGTCCTGGACAGCGCGTCATAGGCTGCATTAACGCGCTTGGCCTCGGCAAGCACCTGCGCCTGTCGCTCTGGACTCATCGACCTGAGGCGTGCGGGATGCGACTGCTGCACCAGCTGTCGCCGGGTCTGCTCAATCGACTCCCACGTAGAGCCCGCCGTCGCCTTAAAGAGCTTGTACGCATCCTCGACTGGCATCGTGGGCTGAGCGGCCTGGGCCGTCTTGCTTGCCGCCGGGGTGGCGGGTGCCTTAGCTGGCTCTGAAGGTCGAGATGTGGCAATCGATGCGACGGCGGGGGCAGGCGCCGGAGTCGGTGGCGCTTCCCACAGCCCAGGCTGCTGTGGCCGAGGGGCCGGAGACGGCTGAGAGGTCGTCGGCGACGGAGCCGGAGGTCTTGCACCGTGCATCGCCGCCTGAACCTCAGCGAGGAGCGCCACGGCTCGTGGCACTTGCCGGTATTGCAGCTCGTTCTCCAACTGCTTCAGCACCTTGGCGTCCGTCTTGGACTTCCCGAAGAGCGTCTCGAGGTCGCCCACACCCAGTTGAATCAAGGGACGTGGCATGGTCAGGCCACCTCCGACTCTTCTTCAAGGTCCACGCCGTACGGGTCGACTTCCTTGTAGTGGACCCACACGGTGCTATACACGGACTCTGCGCCAAGGGGCTCGATGCCCAGGCGTTCCAGCGTGCGCATGAGGTCTTCTAGGACTTCGGCACGCCTGCGCACAAAGCTCGAGGCGAAGCATCGCCAGAACGTCCAGCCTGCGCGCTCGAGAACGCGCTGGCGCGCCATGTCGTCCTGCCACTGGCCCGGTCCGTGGAACCGGTCGCCATCGCATTCAACAGCCAGGCGGCGCCCCTCGTTGCCCTCGACGACGAAGTCGATGCGGTAGCCGCCACAAGGGACCTGCGGTTCCACGCGAAAGCCGCGCTGGACGAGCTCGTCAAACATCTCGACTTCGAAGCCCGACTCGCAACGCTCACGGAGCGCCTGAACCTTCTTCGCATCTTGGCGGAAAGGCTGCTTGAAGTGACTGATGACCCTGCCGCTGAGCGAGTCCGGGTTGAACTGCGTCTCGCTGACGGAGCGAAACAGGTACATCCGGTCTCGCGCGCGCGACAGCGCCACGTTGAAGCGCTGATGAAGGTCGGCGCGATTGGCTGCCGCGTTGTCACCGGGGCCGAGCACCATGGAGACCAGCATGATGTCGCGTTCTCGGCCCTGGAAGACTGGCGGGGGCCCGACAGCAATGTGCCGCTCCACGACGTCGACGGGCGAAATACGCTCGCTGACCAGCTTGTTGATGTGCGCGGCCTGCGTGGTCCCGAGCAATGTGACCACGCCGATGCTCCGCCCGGCGCACTGCGGGTCAGCCAGGATGGCCTTGATTTCATCCACGATGGCCCTGGCCTCGGCGTCGTTAACGTCGCCCTTGCGGAAACCGCCCTTGACGAACACGTCGACCAGAGGCGGGTCGAGACGCTCGTTGGCCTTGGGCACGCGAAGCGGCCGGATGTCGCCCTGGTAGAACTCGCGGTTCGAGAACTCGATGATGGCCGGCACACAGCGGAAGTGCTCCTTGAGCATCACCGAATTGCCAGCGAACACCACTCGGGCCAAGTCGTAAATGGACTTGTCCGGTGTCATCTCCGAGCCGTGAGGCTGGTTGGTCAGGAACCGGTTGGTCAGCTCCTTGATTTTCTCTTCGGCCGTTCCGACTGCGGACGGCGAGACCTGCTTGTGGTCGCCGACGACGAGCACCTTCCGGCCGCGCAGCAGGGCAGGCAGCGCCCAGATGTCCGACTGCGACGCCTCGTCGATGACGACAAGGTCGAAAAGGCCAACCTCCGGTGGGATGGTCTCCGAGACGCGCCACTGCGGCAGCACCCAGCAAGGCACCGCCTGGTAGGCTCGGAGCATCGCCTCGCGCGCTGTCTTGCGATGTCGAACCGCACGCACGCCGGTGCCTGAGCCCATCGCCTGGACGGCGTTGAGGTACGCCTGCAAAGCCTGCCGTACGGAGTCGGGCGAGTTGTTGAACACGCCCAGCCACGTCTTCTCCGCGACGAGGTCCTGGTACGTCCGCGCCAGCGCGGTGGTCAGCGTGCGTCGCTCCTCAAAGAGCTCCCGCATCTTGTGGTGGCCGTCGATGCGGTCGAGGAACATGACCGCCTGACGCCAGTTCCAGGCATCCAGCCATGTTCCTGGCGTCATGACGTCAAGGTCGGCGGTGGCGGGCTCCGTGCGCAGGCGCCGAACCCACTTCGCTGCCCCAGCGGCCTCGATGGCGGCGGTCACGCGCTCAATCTCGGCCAGCGACGGCTTCAGCGCGGTCAGCCTCGACAGCTCCGCCTGCAGAGCCAGCCAAGTGGTCTGCAGCACCGACTCGTCCGCGGCGGTGCGGCCCAACGACTCCGTGAGGAAGGACCGCAGCTCTTCGACGATGCCGCCGCCATGCCCTTCGAGCTTGCGGACCAGTTCCTGCACGCGCTTCATGGCGTAGGCCAGCCGCCCCTTGTCGACATGCGCCTGCAGGCTGGAGTAGGCCGTTGCCACGAACGGCTCGCCACCGTCCCACATCCGGTCGGCGGTCTGCTTCCCGAAGACCTCTTCCAGCCGCGTATGCAGCTTGGCGTCGAACTCAAAGGTCAGCTGCCGCACCTCCTCGATGCCAGCCTGCCACGTCGCCACCTTCTTCAGCGCCGGCTCGACGCCCGGCCCGGGTGCTTCCAGTCCGAACTCACCCGACAGCGAGGACCAGCGAGCCAACACCTTCCGGGCCTCAACGCGCCAGGCCAGCAGCTCCTGGACGAGTTCCCAATCGGGCTTGCCAGCGGGAGCCACACCACTTACGGTCATCGCGGCCACGAGCTTGCGGGCGTCGCCCTTGCCGAACGGCAGCGCGAAGGCACTCTTGCCAGCAACCAGCCGACCGATGGCGTCGCCTGCGTCCTCATTGAGCTCGGCATCGGCAGGAGCCTCAACCGCCTTCGCAAGCAGCTCGCGGCGCTGGCGCTCCAACTTCCGCACGTCGGCGCACAGCGCAACCAGCGCAGCCAGCAGCGGGTCGGTCGGCTGCATGTCCGAGATGCGCTTGCCCAAGGCGTCGAGCCACGGCTGTCGGGCGCCGGCCAGCTTGGCCCTGAGGGCCATGCGGTCCTCAAGGAACTTCACCAAGCTCTGGGCCTTCTCGAAGGTCTCGAGCCTGGAGTCGACCAGCGCAAGGACCGCACCCTGCGTGACGCTGGCGTCAATGGACTTGGCCTTCACCAGGTCGCGGTGCAGCCCGAGCATGTCCGCCCAAACGGGGAAGTCATCAGGGGACGGCAGCGTGCACCCCAGATAGGGCAGGTCTTCGCCGACAGCCATGCGCGCGCGGCGCAACGCGTTGATGGCTGAATCGTCGAACGGCAACGCGCCGTCCTTGCTGGGCGGCGGCTCGTCGTCGAACCACTGGTGCGCTTCGGCCTGTTCCAGTACGACCTTCGACAGCTCCTCGGGCGTCACTTCCCGGCCCTGGAAGGGGTAGCTCTGCATGTGCTTCGCCGCATACGCCGACACCGTGCGGTCGACGTGCGCAATCTTGGCGTGCAGCTGGTTCAGTTTCTCCTCGGCGGCCGCGATGTTCTGCGCCGCTCGCGTCGGGTTGAGACCTGCCACGCTGGAAGCAATGGTCTGGATGGAGTGCTCGAACTGCTTCATGCCATCGCGCTCGTCGGAGAGCAGGGCGACGCTGAGCGGACGGATGCGTTCGGGCAGCTTCTCTTGCAGTACCGCCAGGGCGGACTCGCCCTTCGCGGTCACGAGAACACGCTTGCCCTGGGCCAAGTAGTGGCAGATGACGTTGGCGATGGTGTGCGTCTTGCCGGTACCTGGCGGGCCCTGGACGACGACCCCGTCGTTTGCATGCAGCTTCTGAACGATGGAGACCTGCTCATCGTTGTAGGCCATGGGAAAGTACAGCTCCATGGCCTGCGCGCCAGCGTCGCTCGACGACAGGCCACGGAAGGGCTGCTCCGGCCGGACCTTCACCGTGGAATCGCCGCGCTCGACGAAGCTGCGAATGACGCTCGGCAGCTGCTTGGCTTCCTCGACCTTCTTCTTGAGGCGCCGGATGTCTTCGAGAAAGATGTCCCCAGAGCGCTTGCGGCCGAACAGCACCCAGGTGTTCGAAATCGTGAGCTTGTCGCTCGGGGTCGGCGGCGTGACGTCGTCGGTTCGGACTTCGTAGGTGCCCGTCGGGTCGAGATGGCCGACCGCGGCCTTCAGGGTGCCGTCGAAGGTCGAAGCCTCGAACGGATTGACCCGGTTGGCACCCGTGGCCAATGCGCTGCGCCAGTAGGCTTCCAACTGCTTGACCCCGGGAAGCTCCATCTCCGCGTAGCAGTCGGCCTCCAGCCGTGGCTCCACGTCGCGGGGCCGCACTTCCAGGTCGAACGTCTTCTCGTTGAGCGAGATTTCGCAGGCCTGCACGAGCAGCGGGTGCTTCAGCGTCGTTCCGAAACCTTCCTTCTTCCAAGCGGCGTAGCCGATGCCCCAGACCAGTTCGAGCGGGGTCTCCGCGCCTTCGGAGGAAATGGCCTGCTGCAGCGAGAACAGCTGGTTGTAGCGCGCAATGGTCTTGCGACGCGGGCGCTCGGCGGCGGCCCACGGCTCCCACTGGTACTCGACGTACCAGTCGAAGGCCTCCTGGACCTCCGGATGGTCCTTGAGCTGTGCGCGGGCGACCTCGCGCTTGCCCTCGTAGGCGACAGTCTCGCTCTTGAGCTCGGGTGACTTCTCGGGGCTCTTGGATAGCGTCACCCAAGGCTTCAGCTGCTCGTCAAGCTCGGGCGGGGCAATTTCCTGCAGACGCGGCAGGCGCAGCCAGACGTCGTCGCCTTCGACCTGCAGGTTGAACTGAAGCTCGGGGAGCCCTTTCAGTTCATGCTGATGCGCGACGAAGAACTCGCCAGGCACCGTAAAGGCCGGCTTGGCCTTTAGCTTCTCGACTTGCTCGATGTAGTTGAGCAGGTCGAGGACGAGCGGCGCTCCGGGCGCGAGGCTGTCCGTCATTGGTTCGCTCCCTTGGATTTGCCTGGCTTGGTCGCAGGCTCCTTGAGCCCGTGCAGTTCGCAGTGGGCGTAGAGCAACGTCTCGAGCATGTTGGTCAGACTGCGGTTCTCACGCGCTGCGGCGACCTCGAGCAAGGCCTTGAACCGCGGGGCGACGCGAAAGCTCATCGAGACGGTCTTTTCTGCGGCCATGGCGGGTGCTCTTTTGTATAGAGGTTCACCATACAGCATGTCCCCCCTCGTAGGAAGCGCTCATTCGAGGGCCGAGTCCGAGTGCGTGCGCACAATTGCATCGGCTGGCCGGCAGGGCGTCACGCCACGGCCTGCTGTATTCCATGAGCGGGCCTGCCGGCGCGAGAAGCGCGGTCGCTGGCACGACCGGTCGGTGTTCGAATGGGGCCAGTCGCCGCAGGAGGGTGCGGAGCGGGCCGGGAGCCTGCCATTACACAAAACTCAAATAATGCTGTGTAGCGGTCTCGCGGCTCCCCCATCGCACGTTCCGGCGACCGAGCGCGCAAGGAGCACCGTGGAACATTCGTCGCCGGAGCCTCGCCCGCTCCGAACGAGCGCGCGGCCGTTATGGCTCAAAGACTTGCGCTCAACTTTTGGTAGCAATGCACGCGGCGGGGAGGCCCTGCGACGCGATGTTTCACGGGCCTGTCGGCGCCCCTGGTGCCATTACGTAATGGCTTCCGTAATGACGGCGGGCAACCGCAGTCAGTCCTCGTCCTCGTCTTCAGACACCGAGGCAGCCTCGTCCTCGATGGCCGAAGAGCTTGTGTCGAGGTCTGGTCGCACGGTGCGCCAGTTCTCATGGTGGAGCCGCGAGAGGTGGCTACGCATGCTGTCGACTTCATCTCGAGCGTTCTGAACTGCCGGGTCGTCAGGCCGCAGCGCCTCAAGCTGACCCAGTGCGTCGTCAGCGTCTTCGAGCCTGCTGCGGATGGTAGACATCTGGCCGTCCCAGCGGTTGTAGCGCAGGCCGTTTACGGCGGAGCGAAGCTCATCCGCTGCGTCCTCAAACTCTTGCTTGGCCTGACGCACCTCCTCAGCCCGCTCCTCAGCCTCCGGGTCGTCGCCCTCGTCCTCCGCAGCCGAATAGCCATAGCCAGCCGAAACGCCAGCCGTAGCCGGTGGTGAATAGCTCGGAGCGTAGGTGGGGGAGTGGGCCGGCGTACGCGACGCCGCCGAGGGCGAACCCCCGTCCTGCGACAGCAGCCAAACCACCCCGACAGCACCGGCAACCCACCACAGGGTCTTCGACATTCCCTACTGCCTCCCAGCTGGAGGTTAGCCGGAAACAGACAGGCATGACTACCCTGGCGCAGGGGTGCCCGGTAGCAGAGCCGAGCAGTCCCAGGTAAACCCAGACTGCATGGCCGAGTGCCGTGCGCAGAGCGTGGGAGCCGCAGCGGCGGCAACCGGCTTTACGGCATACCCAGTAGTTCCCTCGCGTGCTTGAGAACAAGTCCTTGCCGTAGAGCCGTGGCTAGACGCGATATGGCCAGACTCGCACTTACCCTCGCAGCCGCGTTCACCTTGGTGGCTTCCGTTGGAACTGCCGCACCCTCGGGGCCCACGGTGCAGTTCTCGGAGCCGCCCGGCGCTCCAAGTACGCTACAGAAACAGGTTGCGCTCAAGCACCTCCCGCGTGTCTTGGCGGCCCTGACAGCCGCACTGCGAGGGAGCACCACAGAAGAGTGGTGCAGCAACGTACGCGCTCAGTTCGTTCTGGCAGAGCCAGGTCGATGCGGAGAGGCTGAACGCGTGGCCGCCGCAAGCCAGAAGCCTGCGTCGCTAAGGGGCCTGGTCCCGGCGAGCGTCGTCATCACCGTTGATAGCCCAGATGAAGAGTCGGTCTCACCCGCCGTCTACATCTACCAAGTCGCCTTCGACGCCAAGCCCGGCCCGTGGGGGCAGGCCGGGCGCACTCACGTCGCGACGGTGCACTTCAACCTCCCCGATTCGCAGCTGCGGACGCGCCACCCTGCCAACCTGCCTTTCGCGTCGGCCCCGTAGCGCCTGGGCAGCGATTGGCGATGTCTTGCCAATTGGCAGTCGCCTGGAGATTGCTGCCAAAACAGTTCAGTGGGCAAAGGCATGCACCGCATAAAGCGTTCGCGCTACAAGCATAAGGCTGCAGAATTCGAGCCACGTACGCCAACGGCGCACCGCCAAACCCCGACCCTCGCGAATGCCCTCTGCCAAGCCAGTCATCGTCGACACGAACTGCTATGTGCGCCTCTACCAGTCGCCGGTTCGGCCCATCCTGGGCTCCGAGTTCGGAGGCTATCGCTTGGTGACCCTGAAGGTGCTGCGCTTAGAGTGCCGGCCGGGTACTCGCGTCTACGAGATGTACCCCCACATGAAACAGGAAGACGTGCAGCAGGAGCTTGAGGCTGCATGTCTTAAATTGCGCGAGCCTAAGACTGGCAAGGTTGAGCTTGCCGCGCAGGCTGCACTGAACCTGGGCAATCGGGCGCTTGCGGCGTACTGCGCGGAGAAGAAGACGCAGCTGCTGAGGAAGCTCTCTAAAGCGGATGCATCAGCCTATGCCGCTGCAGACGTCCTAAAGGGCGCCCTCGCCACCGACGAATGGCCACTGCGAGTCGCCACGGTCGCGATGAACCCCGACATGGAACTGCTTGACACGGTCGGCGTGCTGCATCGGATGGAGCAAGCGGGCGCAATCACTGCCGACCAACGCCGGCACACCTTGCGGATGGTGCTTCTGGCTGACGAGGACCGGCCTAGGTGCTGGGAGGAGAGCTGCCAGCAGCTCTTCTCAGAGCCTCTTCCCGACGGTCAGGCGCCGCGCTCCCAGAGCGCTTGAGACAGTGCTAGGGCTGCGCCAACATCCACATTGAGCGTTGCCGACACGAAGGCCGGATTGCGGCGACCATCCAGACGCTGGAACTGAGCCAGCGCCTTGAAGATTGGCGTACCGCACAGTTCCTCCGACTTGAGGATGTACTCAAGCGGCGCCGGCTCGTTCGTCCCGAAGAGCTCCATTGCTGCAGTCGGACGACGCACACCATCGCTCTTCCACTTTGCGTAGAACTGGCGAGTTGCCAAGCCAGTAGGCTCTTCGCCGGCTTCCTCTGCGGCACGGTCAGCGGCCTTGACGACCGCGACGACCGAGACTTGGTACTTGCCCGCGAACCAGGTCACAACGTCCATCGGCCGTTCTGCCTCACGAATCTGTGCCAGCGCTTGCTGAGCCACAGCCTTCGGGAACAGGAGCTCCTGGGCGAAGCATTCGGCGAACTTTTCGCCTTCGTCTTCCTGTAGGACGTGCAGAGACACCGAGTGACCAAGCTCGTGACCGAGCCAGTAGCTCAGGTCATCAAGCTTGCAGCCCATGTTGAACAGCACCCAGGTCGTGCCCGAGTCCGGCAAATAGACGCTCATCGCGTTCTCGTGGCCGTCCTTGTCTCCGCCCCAAAACACTGGGATGACCACAACACCGATGCGCTCAAAGAGCTCAAACAGGTGCTTGTGGGTCACCGTCTCGATGGGCGACAAGCGCAGCAGCGAGCGTGCGGCCGCAGCTGCTTCCGCAACGTACTCTTGCTTCAGGAGGTGCTCAGGAATGCGACGGTGCGTGAAGAAGGTCTCACCACCGGCAAGCGGTACCAACTGCTGCAAGTGACGCGCAACCTCCTCTCCTGCTTCTTTGGCAGCAGGGGTGGGCTTGCGATTGTTGCGCATCCGGTACGCCACGACAGGCGCTGGCTCGTCTAGTGGCACCAGCACCTGGTCAATTTCGGCCTTGAGCGCCTCAGCGAGCTGCACGACGGTTGCAGGTCGCGGAACGGCACCGTTCCACCAGGAGGAAACGGCTTGCTTCGTCACGTCGCAGGCTCGGGCAAGGTCCTGCCCGGTGAGCCCAAGGTCGCGCATGCGTTGCTTGATGAAGGCGACGTTCAGCATTGAGAGTGAGATTGTAGGTGGGACCGCCGGAACGGTCAACTTTGGTCAATTTTGAGGTGTATAGCCAATCTTTAGCCTGGGACACGAAGCCGGCGGCGTACATGCCTGAGACGGGGCGCCCAGGCGGACCGTAGGCTGGCCCGTAGCAGCCCAAACCGACGATTGGCAGTCGACCGGAGGCCAGTGCCCGGCTCCTGCAGCGCTCTACCGGTGGACGCCTTCGGCGCGTACTCCAGCAGGCCTCGGTACATCATCCCCGCTTGCTCATGCGGGGTCTCTGCAGGCTCAAGACCTTTGGTCACCTCGACGAACCGCTGCTGAGCTGCCGACAAGGGACGCAGAGTGCTGTTGGTGAGGCATTCCAGCCACGAGCCGTTTCGCTTAATGATGAGCAACTCGTCATCCGCCAGCATGTCGGCCACAAACGGGTCGACGAGGGTGGACTCAGCACAACACGGCGAAGCTGCCGGGCCCCATGTGCCTAAGAGCGAGGGGTCAAGCGGACTCACCTTCGAGAGGTAGTCTCGGTCGTCCTTGGACCACGAAGGGCCGAACACTCTTGGTCGAAGCCATCAGGACGGAGCAACGTGCCTAGACGGTCCAAATGTTGAGGCGCTGTCTTCCAAAGCGCGGGCTAGCCGCGCCACGTCCAGCAGGGTCGTCCAAGTCGGCGGGTCAGGTCAGCTAGCGGCCAGGCAAAGGTCGCAGATGCGCCACTCGTCCACAACGCACACCACCACTCGGCTGCCGACCCGAAGCCGCCCAACCGTGCGGTGCGAAGCTGTCTTGCCAGCCACGAAGATGAAGCAGCGCCGCCCCTCGGGACCGGTCGTCTCCACGTAGCCGAAGCGCCGCTCGGGGTCCAAGCGACTGACGATGCCCGCACGCTGTTGGGGCGCCGGCACGACCATCAAAACTTCGCTGTCCATCAGGGGGCCCCTCCCAACGAGCCCACCATCGCAGCCTCGTACCGCGTTTGCCCGGCCAAGCCACGCCCAAACGGCTTCAGCCAGTCCTCGACCGTACCGATGGCGGTCGGGTCCAGCGTCGCGTCGAACCGCCGCAGCGTCACGTACAGCGCCTCCCGTAGCTCCAGCAGCTCGCCGAGCCGACGCGCGAGCCCCTCGCGCAGCTCCGGCGCCAACTTTCCCGCCAGGCGCCCCTCCACGTAGGCCAGCTCTCCGTGCACACACGCAACCCGGGTCGCCAGCTTCGTGAGCGTGGTCTGGTTCCGGCAGCGGGTTTGGGATGGCGCCATAGTCAGCCTGCCTCCGCTGTGGGGCTCATCGCCCGCAGCTCGGCAGCTGTCGGCCGGTCGACCTTCAACCGCCACACGCCGACGATGTTCACGCCGGGCCGGCGCTCGTGCAGGCCCTCCACCTCGCCCAGGTCAGCGAGCTTCTGCAGAGTCTTAAGCACCTGGCGGTTGCGGAAGCGCTGGAACTCCACGAGCGTCGCGAACCGCAAGTCGAAGCGCGCGGCGGCCTTCGACGCCAGGGCCCTGGTGTCCAGCGACCCCGGGTAGGCGTCGAGCAGCTCGTTGCGGAGGAAGTTGCGCATCGACCCTCGCTTGCCGAGCGGGAAGAACGGTCGCACAGGCGGCACGAGGTCGGGCAGTGCCGGCATCTCCATCAGCCGTGCTACGCGCCCGAGCGCCTCTCGGGAGGCCTGAAGCTTGGCGCGTCGCTCGCGGAGCAGGGCGACCTGGTCGTCAATCTTCTCCATCTCGCCCGCCAGGACCGACAGCTCGTTGGCCAGCCACTTCACCTCGGGTGAGGTTCGGGTTCGCCGCATGCTCATCGCCCGGATGGGTCGTGGCGACACCCAAGGCGGCCGCCTCGACCCGCAGTGCGTCCAGAGTCGGGAGCGTCGGCCGGCGCCAGACGGTCTCCGACCGCTTGCCGGTCGCGACTACCTCGCCAACGACAAGACCATGCAGGTCCCGCAGCTCTCGCATGCGGGCGCGAACAGTAAAACGTAAAGCCTCGCGCTCCTTGGAGGTGCCCACCGCCGCCCCGAAGGCCAAGCTCGCCCGGTCCACCAGTTGGCCGGTCGTAACGCCGTCCGCGCCCGCGCCAGTCGTTACCTCCAGCAAGAACCCGATGAGGGAACCCCGGGCACTGAACCGAGTGTGCTGCTTGACCGGACTGACCGGGAGCTGCTCGGCGCCGGGGTGCCCCAGTCGGATGCTTGTGTCTAGGGCGCGGATGACAGCTGCTGTCTCGGCGGTCATCGCCTCGAGCGTGACCAGGCGGGCCCGCTCGGCGGCGAGGGAGTGTTCCAGGGCGGCGACGGCCTGTTTTTGGGCCGCCAGGGCAGTCTGCTGGCTGTCCAGCCGGCCGGCGGCTACCTCCCGTTCGCGCAGGAGCCAGCGGAGTTCGGGCGGGAGAGGGGTGCGCCGGGACGGCGCGAGCGAGGTCGGAGAGGAGGGCACGGTAGCCAAGCATGGGTAGACACTACCCCTGCCTAGCCACCGATTCCACTCGTTGCGCGTCGTTTCCTGCGACTAACCGGCCCTTAGAAGGTGCTTTGGGCCATCAGCGTCATAACACCCTTGTGCCGCCCGACGACGGCCGCGCGTCGGCCGGCCGTCCCGCCGTCCGCCCCTCAGCCGGCCAGCCGGTCGACGATCACGCGCCCGCCCTGCATCAGCAGCCGGATGCCGGTGTCGGGCGCGGCCAGCATCGCGAGCGACGCCGCCGGGTCGCCGTCGACGATCAGCAGGTCGGCCCAGGCGCCGGGCACGACCGCGCCGATCTCGCGTTCGCGGCCCATCAGCCGCGCCGCGGTCGCAGTCGCGCTCTGCAGCAGTTCCAGCGGCGGCACGGCCGGCGCGCGCAGGCCGAACTCGGTGTTCTGGCGCCCGTGCATGCGGCCCAACAGGTCGGTGCCGAAGACGATGGGCACGCCCTCGGCGCGCGCGATGCGCACCGCCTCCAGCCCGCGCGCGTGCACCGACTGCAGCTTGGCCAGCATGTCGGGCGACCAGCCCAGGCGCTGGCCCTCGTCGGCGAGCGCGGCGTAGGTCGCCAGCGTCGGCACGAAGAACGCGCCACAGCGCTTCATCTCGCGCGCGGTGGCCTCGTCGATCAGGTTGCCGTGCTCGATCGAGCGCACGCCCGCCTGCACCGCGCGCGTGACGGCGCGCGGCGAGTACGCGTGCGCCAGCGCGTAGACGTTGGCCGCCTCGGCCTCCTCGACCGCGGCGCGCAGTTCGTCGACCGAGAACTGGGTGCCGTCGATCGGGTCGGTCGGGCTCGAGACGCCGCCGCCGGCCATGATCTTGATGTGGTCGGCGCCCTGGCGCACCTGTTCGCGCACCGCGCGCCGGACCTCGCCGACGCCGTCGGCGATCGCGCCCACCAACCCCAGCCCGGCGCAGGCGCAGAACATGGGCCCGTGCACGCCGGCCGGCCGCTGGTCGGCATGGCCGCCGGTCTGCGAGATCGGCCGCGCGGCGATGAACAGGCGCGGGCCCTCGAACAGGCCGCAGGCGACCGCCTCGCGCAACCCGCGATCGGCACCGCCGGCGTCGCGCACGGTCGTGAAGCCGCGGCGCAGCATGTCGCGCAGCAGGTGCATGCTCTGCGCGGTGGTCAGCGACGGTGGCTGCAGCGACAGCCCGGCCAGGTCGTGGCTGGTGGCCACCACGTGCACGTGGGCGTCGATCAGCCCCGGCAGCACGGCGCGGCCGCCGGCGTCGATGCTGCGCGCCACGTCGTCGACCGCGATCGGCTCCTGCGTCACCGTGGCGATGCGCCCGCCTTCGATGACGATCGTCGTGCCGTCAAGCAGCACGCCCGCGTGGCTGTCGAACAGCCGCGCGTGGCGGATGACAGTGCGGTCCGGCGTGTTCATGGGGCGTACAATGTCACCATTCGGTGACATTTTTCAGCCGGCGCACAGCCGCGCCTTGGCCGCCGCGTACTCGCGCGCCAGCCGGGCGACGAGTTCGCCCGCCGGCCGCACCGCGTCGACCGCGCCGATGCCCTGGCCGCAGCCCCAGATGTCCTTCCACGCCTTCTTGCTGCCCAGGCCGCCACCGAAGTCCATCTTGCTCGGGTCGCTCTCGGGCAGGTGCTCGGGGTCGAGGCCGGCGTTGCGGATCGACGGCGCGAGGTAGTTGCCGTGCACGCCGGTGAACAGGCTGGAGTAGACGATGTCGTCGCTCGTGGACTCGACGATGCACTGCTTGTAGGCCTCCGACGCGCGCGCCTCGTCGGTGGCGATGAACGCGGAGCCGATGTAGGCGAAGTCGGCGCCCATCGCCTGCGCGGCGAGCACCGCACCGCCGGTGGCGATCGCGCCCGACAGCGCCAGCGGGCCGTCGAACCAGGCGCGGATCTCCTGCACCAGCGCGAACGGGCTCTTGACGCCGGCGTGGCCGCCGGCCCCCGCGGCGACCGCGATCAGGCCGTCGGCGCCCTTCTCGACCGCCTTGCGCGCGAAGCGGTTGTTGATGATGTCGTGCAGCACGACGCCGCCCCAGCCGTGCACCGCGTCGTTGATGTCGGTGCGCGCGCCGAGCGAGGTGATGACGATCGGCACCTTGTATTTGGCGCAGACCGCCATGTCGTGTTCGAGGCGGTCGTTGGTCTTGTGCACGATCTGGTTGATCGCGAACGGCGCCGCCGGCTGCTGCGGATGGTCGCGGTTCCACGCCGCCAGCGTCTCGGTGATCTCGGCCAGCCACTCGTCGAGCTGCGACGCCGGCCGCGCATTGAGCGCCGGCATCGAGCCGACGACCCCCGCCGTGCACTGCGCGATCACGAGCCTGGGGTTGCTGACGATGAACAGCGGCGCGCCGATGATCGGCAGCGGCAGCGCGCGCAGGACGGGCGGCAAGGGCATCAGAAAGCCTCCACGGGCATGGCGGTGACGGCGTCGGCGCCGTCGACGATGCTGTCGCGCTGGCCCGGCACGCGGCTGAGGATGTGGTCGGCGTAGAAGCGCGCGGTGGCGATCTTGGCCTGCATGAAGGGTGCGTCGTCGCCGGCGGCGAGCTTGTCCTCGGCCACCATCAGCGCCCGCGCCATCTGCCAGCCGGCGACCAGGTTGCCGGCCAGCATCAGGTAGGGCACCGAGCCGGCGTAGGCGGCGCCGGGGTCGGCCTTGGCGCGCTCGACCATGAAGCCGACGACGTCGACGAAGGCCTGGCGCGCCGCGCGCAGCCGCCGCAGCATGGCGCGCACGGCGGCGCTGTCGCGCCGCGCCAGCTCGCCTTCGGTGGCCTCGATGCGGCCGGCGACCGCACGCGCCACCGCGCCGCCGTCGCGCGCCGTCTTGCGGCCCACGAGGTCGTTGGCCTGGATGGCCGTCGTGCCTTCGTAGATGGTCAGGATCCTGGCGTCGCGGTAGTACTGCGCGACACCGGTCTCCTCGATGAAGCCCATGCCGCCGTGCACCTGGACCGCCAGGCTCGCGACCTCGAGGCTCATCTCGGTCGAGAAGCCCTTGACCAGCGGCACCAGGAACTCGTAGACGGCCTGGTTCTGCGCCCGCGCGTCGGCGTCCGGGTGGACATGCGCGGCGTCGTAGGCGGCGGCGGCGACGGCCGCCATCGCGCGGCAGCCTTCGGTCAGCGCGCGCATCGTCATCAGCATGCGCTTGACGTCCGGGTGGTGGACGATGCCGCCGCCCGGCGGGGTGCTGCCGTCGACCGCGCGCCCCTGCACGCGCTCGCGCGCATAGGCCGCCGCCTTCTGGTAGGCGCGCTCGGCGAGCGCGATGCCCTGCACGCCGACCGCGTAGCGCGCGGCGTTCATCATCACGAACATGTAGGCCAGACCCTGGTTCTCCTGGCCCACCAGGTAGCCCGTCGCACCGCCGTGGTCGCCGAACTGCAGCACCGCGGTCGGGCTGGCCTTGATGCCGAGCTTGTGCTCCAGGCTGACGCAGTGCACGTCGTTGCGCGCACCGAGGCTGCCGTCGGCATCGACGAGGAACTTCGGCACGATGAACAGGCTGATGCCCTTCACGCCCTCGGGCGCGCCCGTCACGCGCGCGAGCACCAGGTGGACGATGTTGTCCGCCATGTCGTGCTCGCCATAGGTGATGAAGATCTTGGTGCCGAAGATGCGGTAGCTGCCGTCGGGCTGCGGCTCGGCGCGCGTGCGCACCGCGGCGAGGTCGCTGCCGGCCTGCGGCTCGGTCAGGTTCATGGTGCCGGTCCACTCGCCGGACACCATCTTCGGGATGTACTGCGCCTGCTGCTCCGGCGAGCCGGCGGTGAGCAGCGCCTCGATCGCGCCGTCGGTCAGCAGCGGGCACAGCGCGAAGCTGAGGTTGGCGCTGTTGAGGATCTCGGTGCAGGCGAAGCCGATCGTCTTCGGCAGCCCCTGGCCTCCGAACGCCACCGGGTGCTGCAGCCCCTGCCAGCCGCCTTCGGCGAACTGGCGGAAGGCGTCCTTGAAGCCCGGCGTGGTCGTGACGACACCGTCCTTCCACCACGACGGCTGCGCATCGCCCGCGCCGTTGAGCGGCGCGATCACGCCCTCGTTGAGGCGGGCCGCCTCCTCGAGCACCGCCTGTGCGGTGTCCGGGCCCGCGTCCTCGAAACCGGGCAGCGCGGCGACCTGCTCCAGGCCGGCCAGCTCGCGGATCGCGAACATCAGGTCGCGCACCGGTGCGCGGTAGGTCATGGCGCTCTCCTTCGATGGCAAGACGGCGCGGGCGCCGCATGGGCGCCCGCCGGGCACGCAGCGGCTACAGCGCCGCCACCAGCTCCGGCACCGCCTGGAACAGGTCGGCCTCCAGCCCGTAGTCGGCAACGCTGAAGATCGGCGCCTCCGGGTCCTTGTTGATGGCGACGATGACCTTGCTGTCCTTCATGCCCGCCAGGTGCTGGATCGCCCCGCTGATGCCGCAGGCGATGTAGAGCTGCGGCGCGACGATCTTGCCGGTCTGCCCGACCTGCCAGTCGTTGGGCGCGTAGCCGGCGTCGACCGCCGCCCGGCTGGCGCCGATGGCGGCGCCGAGCTTGTCGGCCAGCGGCTCGAGCACCTCGTGGAACTTCTCGCTGCTGCCCAGCGCGCGGCCGCCGCTGACGATGATCTTGGCCGCCGTCAGCTCCGGCCGGTCGAGCTTGGCGATCTCGCTGCCGACGAAGCGCGCGCTGTCGGTGGCGGCCACCGCGGCCACGGTCTCGACGGCCGCGCTGCCGCCGCTGGCCGCGGCGGCGTCGAAGCCGGTGGCGCGCACGGTGATGACCTTGACCGCATCCGTGCTCTGCACGGTGGCAATCGCGTTGCCGGCGTAGATCGGGCGCTCGAAGGTGTCGGCGCTGACGACCTTGCTGATGTCGCTGATCTGGGCGACGTCGAGCAGCGCGGCGATGCGCGGGGCGATGTTCTTGCCGCTGGCGGTGGCCGGCAGCAGCACGTGGCTGTAGCCCTGGGCGATGGCCAGCGCCTGCGCGGCGACGTTCTCGGCCAGGCCGTGCGCGAAGCCTTCGCCCTCGGCGTGCAGCACCTTGGCGACGCCGGCGACCTGCGCGGCGGCCTGGGCGGCCGCGCCGGCGCCTTGGCCGGCCACCAGCACGTGGATGTCGCCGGCGCCGAGCTGCTGGGCGGCGGTGACGGTGTTCAGCGTCGCGGCCTTGAGGCCCGCGTGGTCGTGTTCGGCAATGACGAGGACGGGCATCTCAGATCACCTTCGCTTCGTTCTTGAGCTTGTCGACCAGGGTCGCGACGTCGGGCACCTTGACACCGGCACCGCGCTTGGGCGGCTCGCTGACCTGCAGGGTCTTGAGGCGGGGGCTGACGTCGACCCCGAGGTCCTCGGGCTTGAAGACGTCCAGCGTCTTCTTCTTGGCCTTCATGATNNTCAGGCGCAGGTCGGTCGTGACCACCGCCGGCAACGCCAGGCTGACGGTCTCGAGCCCGCCGTCGACCTCGCGCGTCACGGCGACCCGGCCTTCGGCCACCTCCACCTTGCTGGCGAAGGTGCCTTGCGGCCAGCCGGCGAGCGCGGCCAGCATCTGCCCGGTCTGGTTGTTGTCGCCGTCGATCGCCTGCTTGCCGAGGATGACCAGCTGCGGCTGCTCCTTGTCGGCGATCGCCTTCAGCAGCTTGGCCACCGCCAGCGGCTGCAGCTCCTCGGCCGTCTCGACCAGGATCGCGCGGTCGGCGCCGATCGCCATCGCGGTGCGCAGCGTCTCCTGGCACTGGGTGACGCCGCAGGAGATGGCGACGATCTCGGTCGCCACACCCTTCTCCTTCAGCCGCACCGCCTCCTCGACGGCGATCTCGTCGAAGGGGTTCATGCTCATCTTGACACCGGCGATGTCGACGCCGCTGCCGTCGGACTTCACCCGTACCTTGACGTTGTAGTCGACGACGCGCTTGACGGGGACGAGGACCTTCATGCGGTCTGGCTCCTGGGGTTCGTGACGTGGCGTGCTGCCGGAGGATTCTAGGCAGCGGGGAAAATCGAACGATCGTGCTATTTTAGCCTGGAACCTGCGGCCACGCGCTGCAGGCACCGGGCCGCATCGGCCGCGGCGCGTCGCGCCCGCCGGACACTCCGGCAACCCCGATGCACCGATGATCGCGACGGCGTGCGAAGCTCGCCGCCCATCGAACCCCGAGCAAGCCCGAGGAGCCCGATCATGGACGCGTCGCTGAAGGAGCTGCAGGCCTGGATCGGCCGCAGCGAGACCATGTGCGATCAGATCGGCGCCACGCCGGTCAAGGCACTCCGGGCCACCCTCGACCACGAACCGACGGCGACCGAGCGCGGCATGCCGCTGCCGCCGCTGTGGCACTGGCTGTACTTCCTGCCGCTGCACCGGCAAAGCGAGATCGGCCCCGATGGCCACGCCCGCCGCGGCGGCTTCCTGCCGCCGGTGCCGCTGCCGCGCCGCATGTGGGCCGGCAGCCAGTTCGAGTTCCGCGCACCGGTGCGGGTGGGCGACGCGGTAGAGCGCCGCTCGACCCTCGCCGACGTCGCGGTCAAGGACGGCCGCAGCGGCCGGCTCGTGTTCGTGAAGCTGCGGCACGAGCTGCGCTGCGACGGCGCGGCGGAACCGGCGATCGTCGAGTTCCACGACATCGTCTACCGCGAGGCCAGGCGGCCGGGCGACGTGGACCCGCCGCCGCAGCCGGCACCCGCCGACGCGGCCTGGCAGCGCGTCATCGTGCCCGACGACGTGCTGCTGTTCCGCTACTCGGCACTCACCTTCAACGGCCACCGCATCCACTACGACCGCCGCTACGTCACCGAGGTCGAGGGCTACCCCGGCCTGGTGGTGCACGGCCCGCTGATCGCCACGCTGCTGATGGACCTGCTGCGCCGCCACGCGCCGGGCGCCGACGTGGCCGCGTTCCGCTTCAAGGCGGTGCGGCCGACCTTCGACCTCCACCCGTTCCGCGTGAGCGGCCAGCCGCAGGACGACGGCCGGACGATACGGCTGTGGGCCCAGGACCACGAGGGCTGGCTGACGATGGAGGCCATCGCGACGCTGCGCTGACGGGAGGCAGACCGTGCTGCAGCACGAAGGCCTGCGACCTGTCGACGCCGAGCGAAGCCGGCCGGCACCTGGGACGGAGGCCCGCGCAACGACCCGGGGCCGGTGCCGGCCCCGGCACACCGAGGCGATACTCGTCGACCCCGGCGTCGATGCCGCATGCATCCCCCGGCTGCGCGAGATGAAGGCCGCTCGTGAGTCGCCGCGCGGCGCCTGGCACGCCACTGCCCGACCCTCACCCCAACGAAGGAGTCTGCCATGCCCGCGACCATCATCGACTCCGCCATCTTCGGCGGCATCTTCTCGAGCGACGAGATGCGCCGCGTGTGGTCGGACGAGAACCGGACCCAGAAGTACCTCGACATCGAGGCCGCGCTCGCGCGCGTGCAGGCGCGCCTGGGCCTGATCCCGCAGGAGGCTGCCGACGAGATCGTCGGCCATTGCCGGGTCGAGCGGATCGACATGGCCAGGCTGCGCGAGCAGACCGAACGCATCGGCTACCCGGTGCTCGGGGTGGTGTCGCAGCTCAACGCGCTGTGCCGGGACAAGCTCGGCGAGTACTGCCACTGGGGCGCGACGACGCAGGACATCACCGACACCGCCACCGTGCTGCAGATTCGCGAGGCGCTGGCGATCGTCGAGCGCGAGCTTGCTGCGATCTCCGGCGCGCTGGCGCGCCACGCGAAGGCGCACCGCGACACGCCGATGATCGGCCGCAGCAACCTGCAGCAGGCGATCCCGGTCACCTTCGGCTACAAGATGGCCGGCCTGCTGTCGGCGATCGAGCGCCATCGCGAGCGGCTGGCGCAGCTGAAGGCGCGCGTGCTGGTGGGCGAGTTCGCCGGCGCCGCCGGCACGCTGGCATCGCTGGAGCGCGGCGCGATGGAGACCCAGGCCGGGCTGTGTGCCGAGCTCGGGCTGAAGCAGCCTCTGATCGCCTGGCACACCATGCGCGACAACATCGCCGAGGTCGGCGCCTTCCTGGGCCTGCTCGGCGGCACGCTGGGCAAGCTCAGCATGGACGTCAAGCTGATGATGCAGACCGAGGTCGGCGAGGTCTACGAGCCCTACGCGTACGGCCGCGGCAGCAGCAGCACGATGCCGCAGAAGCGCAACCCGATCTCGAGTTGCTACATCCACGCCGCGATCTCGGTCGTGCGCCAGCACGCGGCGGCGCTGATGGACGCCATGGTCGCCGACCACGAGCGCTCGACCGGCCCCTGGGAGATCGAGTGGATCGTGCTGCCGGAGGCGTTCTGCCTGATGGCCGGCGCGCTGAAGCAGGCGCGCGCCGTGCTCGAGGGCCTGGAGGTGGATGCGCAGGCGATGCGGCGCAACATCGACCTCACGCACGGGCTGGTGATGAGCGAGGCGGTGATGATGGGCCTCGGCCCCTTCATCGGGCGCGAGTACGCGCACGATCTGGTGTACGACATCTGCCGCGAGGCCGTGCGGCAGCAGCGGCCGCTGCTGGACCTGCTGGCCGAGCACCCGCAGGTCAACGTGCACCTGGACCGCCCGGCGCTGGCGCGGCTGTGCGACCCGGCGAACTACCTGGGGCAGTCCGGCGTCATGGTCGACCGGGTGCTGCAATCGCTGGCCTGAGCGGCGCGCCATCGCGGACTGCGCCGTCCAGGCGCGGGCCAGGGCCGGACCTCGGCAGCGGCCGGCGCGGCCGCCCTACCCGAAAACGAGGATGGCGCCGCGCCTTGGCCACCGGATACGATCCTCCGGCCGCAACGGGCGCGGTGTCGCGACGAGGGAGGCCAGGATGACGGTTCGATCGTGTCGAAGGGCGTGGCTGTCGATCGCCACGCTGTGGCTGGCGGCAACGCCGGCGCTGGCCACGGCCATCGCCGAGCGGATCACCTTCGACGACAACACGCAGTGGAACGTCGACGACGGCGTGTTCGACAGCGGCTACCGCTTCGCCGGGCTGGCCGGGACGGTCGTCGTCCTCGGCACCGAGAACACGCAGGGTGCGTTCAACGGCACGCCGTCGCTGGTCGCCTTCCGCGACCCGATGGCGATGCAGCGCCGCGACGGTCAGGCCTTCACGCTGCTCGCGATGGACATCGGCCTCTATGGCATCGGCCCGTCCAGCGAGCTGCCACCGGGCACCCAGACCGTCGCCGTCAGCGCGACGCTGGAACTGGCCGCCGGCGGGGAGTCGGTGCAGGCGATCGAGGTGGGCATGGCCTACGAGCGCTGGTCGTTCGGCGACGACGTGCTGCGGGTCCGCTTCGAGCAGCCGTTCGGCGTCAACCTGCGCTTCGACAACATCGACGTGCTGAGCCCGGTGCCGGAACCGGCAGGGTGGATGTTGCTGCTGGCCGGCGGTGCCCTCCTCGGGGCGTGGCGGGCCGGCCGTGGCGGGCCGGCTGGTCTGCGCCCGCGCCGCGGGAGGATGGAACCGGCAGCCTGAGGGTGCGTCGGCACGCCGCACGCTTGCGCGTCTCGGTGCGCGCAGGGTGCAGGCGCACCGCTGGATGCCGGCCACCGGGTCCGGACCGGCCCTGTGAAGCCGACCTTCGCATGGGCGGCTTGCTTCGTCAGGCAACGCCGCGCAGCGGCGTCCTGGCGGAGTCGGAGGGATTCACCAACTTTCCCGCTCTAAGCCCTTGATCCCTATGAGCTTTTTGTCCTTTCCGATTCGCGGTACGCCAGCTTGTACACCATCGAGCGAGCACGCTCGCAAGGGTTCGCAGGCCAGCACGACGGGGGCGTTGAAGCCCATTCGCGGATGACCCGAGACGACGCTGTTGGCGCACGGTCGGGGCACCTGCCGACGGGCCTGACGTGAAACGAATTCGAATCCCTTCCCCGGACTCGAACCCGCATGGCAAGCGGTGTAGCGAGGCGCCGGTGGGATTCCGAGGCGTCAGAGCATGCGAGCCAGCGCCTCGGCGTTGCCCGCACACGTCGCCCGGAACGCTGCGCTGATGCGGACGTCGTCGGCGGCGGTCTGCCAGAACCCGACGGCAGCCCTGGCGGCCGGGTCCCAGAACGCACGTTCGGCCGGCAGCGGCAGGCGGGGCCGGAATTCGCGCGGCGGCAGTTCGACGCCCCGTGCCGGCGCGTACAGCATCGGCAGCATGTCGTAGGCCGGGGCCAGGCGGAACGTCGCTCGCCCGCCAAGCGTCCCGGGCCGGAACGACAGGTTGCCATCGTGCATGTCGTTGTTGCCGATGAGCCGCCCAAAGTGCCACAGGAGGGCCGTGAGCCTGGCGTCGTCGGCGGACAGCCAGCCGCTGGCGACGAGCTGGCGGGCCGCCTCCGTCCACGGTGCGCCCGCCAGCCCGAACAAGGCACCGTTCACCGAGGCCCACGACGCCACCCCGGAACGCCCGTGCAGGCCATGGCGGTCGAAGCGCTCGACCTCGAGGAAGGTCCGGCCGCCGAAGCGGTGGATGCGAGATGTGGCCGCCTGGACACCCAGGTGGGTCGGCAGCGCCAGGCTCGCGAGGTGCTCGCACACCAGCAGGTCGGACCAGCGCTGGGTGCCCGCCGAGTCGTCGGCACCCGAGAACTTCACCAGCACATGACGGACCTGCCCGTCCGTGAGCCGGCGCACCGTCTCGAACTTCGGGAACTCGCCGCCCGCAGAGGAGCCAACGATGCCCTGGGCCAGGGCGCGTACCGCCAGCTGTTCATACCGCTCCGGGACCATCGCGTCGTCGACGACCTGCACACCCGGCGCCTGCTGGTCAGCCTGGACCCGCTCAAGCCATTGCCGGCACGCCGGCTCGCCCAGGATGAGGTTGCCGAGGAGGTCGGTGCCCAGAAGCGACATCGCGTGCAAGGCGTGGTCGTCGGTCCAGACCGTCGGGTCTTCCGGAACCTGCAGCAGGGCCGCATGGTGGCGTGCGAAGTTGCGTCCCAGGAAGCCTTGTGGACGCATGTCCTGCAGCGGATACGGCAGGCCGTCGAACCAACCGGCCTGCATCTCGTCATCCAGGGGCCAACCGAAATCGGCATTGAACTCGACGGCGCAGCCATCCGGATACGTCAGGTCGAGATGCGCAACCTCTTGAACCGCCCCATGCTCGTCGACGCGGTACAGAGGGAGGGGCGCCTTGGACCCCCGTAGCGCACGCCGCGCGGCGTACGTCGTTCGGCGCGCGCTGCCCCGGGAGATGACATCCTCTCCGGCGGCACGGACCTGGCGCATCAGGGTCGCGCGACTGACCTCCAAGGCCCTGAGCAGTTCACCTGCCGGCAGGCGGCC